>Ga0194131_10003912_pt1 | contig 22981 bp, 17 predicted proteins | sample TA2KigO120mmetaG_FD_148631 | JGI IMG/M metagenome (GOLD analysis project Ga0194131, IMG submission 148631) | Freshwater microbial communities from Lake Tanganyika, Tanzania - TA2015053 Kigoma Offshore 120m | ecosystem: Environmental > Aquatic > Freshwater > Lake | place: Tanzania: Lake... | reverse complement strand
CGCGTGGGCGTGGCGTGACGGCGATGCCGCGCGGCGCGCCCGCGTCGAGGCGTTTCTCGCGGGCGCGGCCGCGCGCGCGACCCTCCGCGGCGACGACGTCATCGCGCTCGGCGTGCCGCCGGGGCCGCGTGTGGCGGCGGCCCTCGAGGCGCTGCGGGACGCGCGCCTGGACGGCGAGGTGAGCGAGCGCAGCGAGGAAGAGGCGTTCGTGCGCGCATGGGCGCGAGCAGGTCATGGTCGGCGATCATCCAGAAAGGAGTGGTGACTTGCCCCCCAAGTACATCTTCGTGACGGGCGGCGTGGTGTCGTCTCTCGGCAAGGGGCTGGCGGCGGCCTCGATGGGCGCGCTGCTCGAAGCGCGCGGGTTGCGCGTGACGATGCAGAAGATGGATCCGTACATCAACATCGACGCGGGCACCATGAGCCCGTACCAGCACGGCGAGGTGTTCGTCACCGACGACGGGGGCGAGACCGACCTGGACCTCGGACACTACGAGCGCTTCACCGCGCGCCGCGTGAGCCGTGACCACAACATCACCACCGGCAAGGTGTACTTCTCGGTCATCTCCAAGGAGCGGCGCGGGGACTATCTCGGGCGCACGGTGCAGGTGATCCCGCACATCACCGACGAGATCAAGTCCTTCATCCACAAGGTGTCCAAGGACACCGACGTGGTCATCGTGGAGATCGGGGGCACCGTCGGCGACATCGAGAGCCTGCCGTTCCTGGAGGCGATCCGCCAGTTCAAGAAGGACGTCGGCAAGGACCAGGTGATCTACGTGCACCTGACGCTCGTGCCGTTCATGTCGGCGGCCGGCGAGCTGAAGACCAAGGCGACGCAGCACTCCGTGAAGGAGCTGCGCGCGATCGGTATCCAGCCCGACATCCTGCTCTGCCGCACGGACCGCTACCTGCCGCCCGGCATCAAGTCGAAGATCGCGCTCTTCTGCGACGTCGAGGAGGAGGCGGTCATCACCGCCAAGGACGTCGACAGCATCTACGAGGTGCCCCTCGTGTTCCATCACGAGGGTCTCGACGACATGGTCGTGAAGCTGCTCGGCCTCGAGCCGACGGCCGCCGACCTGTCCCGCTGGGAGGACGTCGTCCGCCGCGCCAAGAGCCCGCAGGGCCGCACGCGCATCGCGGTGGTCGGCAAGTACATCGAGGTGAAGGACTCGTACAAGAGCCTCTCCGAGGCCCTCGCGCACGGCGGCATCGCCAACGACGCGCGCGTGGACGTGGAGTGGGTCGACGCCGAGCACATCGAGAAGGAGGGCGCCGCGGACCGCTTCGACGGCATCCACGGCATCCTGGTGCCCGGCGGCTTCGGCGACCGCGGCATCGAAGGGAAGATCCAGGCGGTGCGCTTCGCGCGCGAGCAGGGCATTCCGTACCTCGGCATCTGCCTCGGCATGCAGTGCGCGGTCATCGAGTACGCGCGTCACGTGTGCGGCCTGACCGGCGCGAACTCCACCGAGTTCCATGCCGACGCGCCGCACAACGTCATCGATCTGTTGCCCGAGCAGCGCACGGTGGAGGCGAAGGGCGGCACGATGCGGCTGGGCAACTATCCGGTCGTGCTGGGCGAGGGCAGCACGGCCTCGCGGCTCTACGGCGAGGGGATCATCAAGGAGCGCCATCGCCACCGCTACGAGGTCAACAACGACTACCTCCGCCAGCTCGAGAAGAGCGGCCTCCGGATCTCCGGCGTGTGGGCCGAGAAGCAGCTCGTGGAGATCATCGAGATCCCGGAGCACCCGTTCTTCGTGGCGAGCCAGTTCCACCCGGAGTTTCGCTCGCGGCCGTGGGAGCCGCACCCGCTCTTCGCCGGGTTCGTGAAGGCGGCCCTCGAGCACGGCACGCGCGGATGACGAGCACCGCGGCCGTGCGGGTCGGGCCGGTGAGCATCGGCGGCGGCGCGCCGCTGGCGCTCATCGGCGGGCCCTGCGCGATCGAGAACGAGACGCACGCGCTCATGACGGCCGAGCGGCTGGCGGCCATCGCCGCGGACAAGAAGGTCGGGTTCATCTACAAGTCGTCCTACGACAAGGCGAACCGCTCCTCGCTGCGGAGCTACCGGGGGCCCGGGCTCGTCGAAGGGCTCCGCATCCTGCGCAAGGTCCGGGACTCGCTGGGGGTGCCCGTGCTCTCCGACGTGCACCAGGTCTCGGAGATCGCGCCGGCGGCCGAGGTGCTCGATGTCCTGCAGATCCCCGCCTTCCTGTGCCGGCAGACGGACCTGCTGCTCGCGGCGGCGCGCACCGGCAAGCCCGTGAACGTGAAGAAGGGCCAGTTCGTCGCGCCGCGCGACATGAAGAACGTGGTGGACAAGCTGGCCTCCACCGGCAACCGCGCGATCCTGCTCACGGAGCGCGGGAGCACGTTCGGGTACAACAACCTCGTGGTCGACATGCGCGGCCTCGCCGACATGCGGGCCCTCGGCGTGCCGGTGGTGTTCGACGCGACGCACTCGGTGCAGCTCCCCGGCGGCGCGGGGGACCGGTCCGCGGGCGAGCGTCGGTACGTGCCCGCGCTCGCGCGCGCGGCGGTGGCGTTCGGCGTCGACGCGCTCTTCATGGAGATGCACGAGGACCCCGACCGCACGATGGCCGACGGCCAGCCGCTCTCCGACGGCCCGAACATGCTGCGGATCGACGACCTGCCGTCGCTGCTCGACCAGCTCTCCGGCATCCAGCAGGCGCTGGCGGGGACGCGGTGAGCGACGAGCGGCTGCGCGATCTCGCGCGCCGCGTGCTGCGGCTCGAGGCGGAGGCGATCCTCGCGCTGCTGCCGAAGGTCGACGCGGGCTTCGACGCGGCGATCGCCGCGCTGCGCGGCTGCACGGGGCGCGTGATCGTCACCGGCATGGGGAAGTCGGGGCTGATCGGCCGCAAGATCGCCGCCACGTTCGCGTCGACCGGCACCCCCGCGTACTTCCTGCATCCGGCCGAAGGCGTGCACGGCGACCTCGGCATGCTCGGCCGCGGCGACGTCGTGCTCGCGCTCTCGAACTCCGGCGAGACGGACGAGCTCCTCGCGATCGCCCCCGCGGTGAAGCGGCTGAGCGTGCCCATCGTGCTGCTCACCGGCCGGCCGGAGTCGCCGCTCGCGCGCGTGTGCGACGTGGTGATCGACGTCGGGGTGCCGCAGGAGGCGTGCCCGATGAACCTCGCGCCGACGTCGAGCACGACCGCGGCGCTCGCCATGGGCGACGCGCTCGCGATGGCGCTGCTCGAGCTCCGCGGCCTGCGCCCCGAGGACTACGCGGAGCTCCATCCGCGCGGCGCGCTCGGCTGGCGCAGCCTCGTGCGCGTCGCGGACCTCATGCACACGGGGGACGCGGTGCCCGTGGTCGCGGACGACGCGCTCATGAAGGACGTGATCGAGGAGATGTCGCGCAAGGGCTTCGGCATGACCACGGTCGTCGACCGCGCGGGGCGCCTCAGTGGCGTGATCACCGACGGCGACCTGAGACGCGTGCTCCTGCGCGGCGACGCGATGGCGACGCTGCGCGCCGGCGAGGCGGGGACGCGGAGCCCCAAGACCATCGCCGCGACCGCGATGGCGGCGCACGCCCTCGACGTCATGGAGCGCTCCGGCCCGATCACCAGCCTGATCGTGGTCGACGCCGCCGGTCGCCCGGCCGGCATCGTCCGGATGCACGACATCGTGCGCGCGAAGATCGTCTAGCAGATCGCGCTGTGGTAGTGTGGTATTGAAATTGCATAGGTCATGCGTCGTCTAGCCCACGTCATCCTCGCGGTCGTTGTGGTGTTCGTGCTGGCCGTGGCCGCCACGCTGTACACGCGGACGCGGGCCCGCGAAGCCGAGCCGCCCGTCGGCCCGGCCCCCGTCAAGGCCGATCTGAACGTCAAGGAAGTACGGATCGAGGAGGAGGCGGGCAAGGTGCGCTGGCGGCTCAACGCGGAGCAGGCGCTGATCTGGGACGAGAAGGGCGCGGGGCTCACCGAGCTCACGAAGATCAGCGTGGAGGTCGAGGAGCCCGGACGCTCGTGGACGATCGTCGGTGACGAGGGGCGGTACCTCCAAAAGGAGAGAAAAATCGAGCTTCGCGGCAACGTGGTCGTGACGTCGAGCGACGGGCTGCGCCTGGAGACCGAGATGCTCCGCTGGAACGGCGAGGAGCGCCGGCTCTGGACGGACGTGCCGGTCACGCTCAGCGCCCCGGGCGGTGTCGTCCACGGCCGCTCGCTCGAGGTCGCCATGGCGAGCGACGCGACCATCATGGGCGGCCGCGTCCGCGCGCGCTTCGAGCGCAAGCGGTGAGCATGCGAAGGCGAGTGGCACGCATCGCCGTCGCCCTCGTCGCGGTGTACGGCACGTGGGGGGTATGGGGGGCCATGTCGGGGCCCGCCCATCTCCACTCCGAGGCGCAAACCCGCCGCACGACTCCCGAGAGCGGCCCGGTCACGGTGGACGCCGATCGCATGGAGCGCTACGGCAAGGAGAGCCTGGTCGTCTTCACGGGCAACGTCGTGGCTCGCCAGAACAACTCCGTCCACTACGCCGACCGCATGGAGGTCTACCTCGACGAGAAGGGCGACCGCATCCTGCGCACGGTGTCGACCGGCACCGTGAAGATCGTCACCCGCGACTGCCGCACCGGTACCGCGCGGCGCGCGGAGTATCACGACCTCGAGCAGCGCGTGGTGCTCTCCGGCAACGCGCGGGTGTGGCAGGACGACAACGTCGTGAGCGGCGACACGATCACCATCTTCCTCGCGCAGGACAGGAGCGTGGTGCAGGGCGGCAAGCAGGAGCGTGTGAAGGCGGTCTTCCACCCGCGCGAGGAGAAGAAGGACGGTCAGGCGGGGGCGCGCGGAACCGCGCCCTGCCAGAACTGAGCATGGAAGGCCTCGTCGCGCAGGGCCTCGAGAAGTGGTTCCGCCGGCGCAAGGCCGTGGACGCGGTGTCGCTGGACATCCAGCGCGGCGAAGTCGTCGGCCTCCTGGGGCCGAACGGCGCGGGCAAGACCACGTCGTTCTACATGATGGTCGGCCTGCTGCCCGCCGACCGCGGGCGCATCTTCCTCGAAGGCGAAGAGATCACGAAGCTGCCGATGTACCAGCGCTGCCGGCGCGGCGTCGGCTACCTCCCGCAGGAGTCGTCGGTGTTTCGCAAGCTGACGGTGGAGGAGAACATCCTCGCGATCCTCGAGACGCAGGATCTCTCACGGGCCGAGCGCCGCGAGCGGCTCGAGAGCCTCCTCGGCGAGCTCGGCCTCACGGACCTCGCGCCGTATCCGGCGTACACGCTGTCGGGCGGCGAGCGGCGACGGCTCGAGATCACCCGCGCGCTCGTGACGGGCCCGCGCTACCTGCTGCTCGACGAGCCGTTCACGGGCATCGACCCGATCGCGATCGGCGACATCCAGGAGATCGTGGCGCGCTTGCGCGACCGCGGTATCGGCATCCTCATCACCGACCACAACGTCCGGGAAACGCTGGCGATCACCGACCGGGCGTATATCCTGTACGAGGGGAAGGTTCTCGTAGCGGGCACGGCGAGCGAGATCGCCGCCGATCCCAAAGCGCGCGAGATCTATCTCGGCGAGAAGTTTTCCCTCTAGGTAGCGGAAAGAGACCACTATGGCGATGGAAGCGCGTCTCTCACTCCGGCAGAGCCAGCGGGTCGTCATGACGCCGCTGCTCCAGCAGGCCATCCAGCTCCTCCAGCTCTCGACCCTCGAGCTCCAGGAGGTCGTCCAGAAGGAGCTGCTCGAGAACCCGCTCCTCGAGGAGCTGCAGGAGAACCCCGAGCAGCCCGAGGCGCCCGACAACCGCGAGACGCCCGTCGAGGCCGACCCGCGCGTGTCGCAGGCGGCCGAGGCGCCGCCGACGACCGACAGCCCGACCGAGCGCCAGACCGACGACCTGCCGTTCGACCTCACCGCCGTGATGTTCGACGATCACGAGGAGCGGTCGCTGGTCGCGCAGGAAGACCGTGACGACCTGCCGTTCGAGAACATCATCCGCTCGGTGTCGTCGCTCACCGATCACCTCGACGAGCAGCTCCGCTTCGCGACCGAGGACGACATCGTCCGCCGCATCGGCAACGAGATCGTCGGCAACCTCGACGAGGATGGCTACCTGCGCGCGGACTGCGCGGAGATCGCCACCCGCTGCCAGGCCTCGATCGAGGACGTCGAGAAGACGCTCGCGCTCGTGCAGGGCTTCGACCCCGCGGGAGTCGCGGCGCGCAGCATCCAGGAATGTCTGCTGATCCAGCTCAAGGCGGATCCCAACCCGGATCCCGTGTCGGTGGAGATCGTCGCCGAGCACTTCGAGGACCTCACGCGCCGCCGGTACCCCGACATCGCGCGCGCGCTCAAGCTCCCGCTCGACCGCATCATGGAGTCGGTCGAGGAGATCATGGGCCTCGAGCCGAAGCCCGGCCGGCGCTTCGGCGGCAACGACTCGCGGTACATCGTGCCCGACGTCGTCGTCCACAAGATGGGCGCCGAGTACGTGGTGGTCCTGAACGAGGACGGCATCCCGCGTCTGCGCGTGAACTCGCTCTACCGCTCGCTGCTCCGCAACTCGGGCGACGACGCGCGCCAGTACGTCGAGCAGAAGCTGCGCTCGGCGATGTGGCTGATCAAGAGCGTGGACCAGCGCCAGCGGACGCTGCGCAAGGTGTCGCAGTCGATCGTGAAGTTCCAGAAGGAGTTCCTCGACAAGGGCCTGCCGTACCTGCGCCCGCTGTCGCTGCGCGACGTCGGCGAGGACATCGGGATGCACGAGTCGACGATCAGCCGCGTCACCACCAACAAGTACGTCGAGACCCCGCAGGGCCTCTTCGAGCTGAAGTTCTTCTTCCACAGCGGCATCGCCTCGGGCGACGGCGCGATGGTGTCGTCGGTGTCGGTCAAGAAGATGATCCAGGACCTCCTCGCCAACGAGGACCCGTCCAAGCCGCTCTCCGACCAGGAGGTCGCGCAGGTCCTCAAAGGCCGCGCCCTGACGATCGCCCGCCGCACGGTGGCGAAGTACCGCGAGGAGCTGGGCATCCTGCCGTCGCACCAGCGCCGGTTGATGCCGCGCAAGCGGTGAGCACGGCCGCGCCCGCGTCCTTCGTCATCATCACCGGCTTGAGCGGGGCGGGGAAGAGCCACGCCATCAAGTGCTTCGAGGACATGGGCTTCTTCTGCGTGGACAACCTGCCCACCACGCTGATTCCGACCTTCGCGGAGCTGATCGCGCGCTCGCACCAGGAGGTCGACCGCGTGGCGCTCGGCGTGGACGTGCGGGAGGGCGAGTACCTCTCGCACCTCCTCGACGCGCTCCACGAGCTCAAGCGGCGGGGCCACAACGTCGAGGTGCTCTTCCTCGAGGCGAGCGAAGAGGCGCTCGTGCGGCGCTACCACGAGAGCCGCCGGCGCCATCCCCTCGGCGCGGAAGGCAACGTGCTGGACGCGATCCGCGCGGAGCGCAAGGCGATGGCGCACATGCGCGAGATCGCCGACCGCATCGTGGAGACCTCCAGCCTCACCGTGCACCAGCTCAAGGCCCTCCTCGGCGAGCTCTACGTCGTCCCGCGCACGCACGCGGGGCTCACCGCCTCGCTCGTGTCGTTCGGCTTCAAGCACGGCATTCCGTTCGACGCCGATCTCGTCTTCGACGTGCGCTTCCTCCCGAACCCGCATTTCGTGGACGGGCTGCGCCCGCTCGACGGTCGCGACCAGCGTGTGCGCGACTACGTGCTGGGCCACGCGGAAGCCCGCGAGCTGCTCGAGCGTCTCCAGGACCTGCTCCGCTTCCTGCTGCCCTGCTATCAGCGCGAGGGCAAGGCGTACCTCACGGTGGCGATCGGCTGCACGGGCGGCCGGCATCGCTCGGTGACGTTCGTGGAGGAGCTGCGCGCCTTCCTCCAGTCGATGGGCTACGCGCCGACCGTCGTGCACCGGGACACCGCCCGTGAGTGATCCGGCCCGCGTGGACGACCCCGCCGCGATCGCGGCCGCCGATCCGCACGGCGCGCGCGACGTGCTCGCGGGCTTTCCCGCGCAGTGCCGCGCGGGCTCGCTGATCGACGCCGCCCGGCTGCCCGCGGTCAAGCGGCCGCGCGTGATCGTGATCGCGGGCATGGGCGGCTCGGCGGCGGCCGCCGACCTCGTGGCGGCGTGCGCGGCCGAGCGCGTGGAGGTGCCGGTGGTCGTCCATCGCGGGTACGGACTGCCCTCGGTCGCCTGGGACGACACGCTCGTCGTCGCCGTCTCGTACTCGGGCGACACGGTCGAAGTCCTCTCCGCCGTCGACGCGGCGCGGACGCGGCGCCTGCCCGTGCTCGTGGTGTCGGCGGGCGGCACGCTCGGGGAGCTCGCCGTGAAGCGGCGGCTCGCGTGGGCGCGCGTGCCCGGCGGCCTCATGCCGCGCATGGCGCTCGGCTACCTCTTCTTTCCGATCGCGCGCGCGCTCCGCGCGCTGGACATCGACGTGGTGGCCGCCGACGACGTGGCGGAAGCGCTCGGCGTGCTGGAGGGGATGGCGCAGGCGCTCGGTGTCGAGCGGCCGACCGCCGACAACGAGGCGAAGCGCCTCGCCGTCGCGATCGCCGATCGGTGGCCGGCCGTCTACGGCGGACCGGTCACGGGCCCCGTCGCCTATCGGTGGAAGACCGACATGGAGGAGAACGCCAAGACGTTCGCGCTCGCGGGCGCGCTGCCCGAAATGAACCACAACACCATCGAGGCGTGGCGCGCGCCGCTCGCGCGCAACCTCCACCTGGTCCTGCTCCGCGACGCCGGGGAGACGCCCGAGATCCGCCGGCGCTTCGAGATCCTGTCGGACCTGGTGAGCGACGTCGCGGGAGGCGTGAGCGTCTGCCAGAGCCGCGGGCGCAGCGTCCTGGCCCGGCTCCTGTCGCTCGCCTATCTCGGCCAGTGGACGAGCTACTACCTCGCCCTCCTCCACGGCGTGGACCCCTGGAGCGTGCCGCGTCTCGACGAGATCAAGCGCCGGCTTTCCGGCGGCTGAACCTCGCGCGCCCCCTCGGGCCCGTGTGCTACAGTGACGCGATTTCACCTGGACAGGGGGATATGAATGGCGCGTGACGAGTATCTGTTCACCTCGGAGTCGGTCACCGAGGGGCACCCCGACAAGATCGCCGACCAGATCTCCGATGCCGTGCTCGACGGCATCCTCGCCCAGGATCCGGCGGGACGGGTGGCCTGCGAAACCCTCCTGACGACCGGGCTCGTGGTCGTGGCGGGTGAGATCACCACCGGGTGCTACGTCGATATTCCGAAGGTCGTGCGCGACACCATCAAGGACGTCGGCTACACGCGCGCGAAGTTCGGCTTCGACTCCGAGACCTGCGCGGTGATCACGGCGATCGACAAGCAGTCGGGCGACATCGCGATGGGCGTCGACAAGCTCGGCGCCGGCGACCAGGGCCTCATGTTCGGCTATGCGTGCACGGAGACGCCCGAGCTGATGCCGCTGCCGATCATGATGGCGCACAAGCTGGTCATGCGCCTCTCGGAGCGCCGGCGCTCGGGAGCCATGCCGTTCCTGCGGCCGGACGGCAAGTCGCAGGTGAGCGTCCGGTATGCGGACAACAAGCCCGTCTCCGTCGAGACGGTCGTCGTCTCCACCCAGCACGCGCCCGAGATCGAGACCGCGAAGCTGCGCGAGGAGATCATCGAGCAGGTGATCCTGCCGACGATCCCGGCCGAGCTCCTCGATCGCCAGAAGGTGACGTTCCACATCAACCCGACCGGGCGCTTCGTCACCGGCGGGCCGATGGGCGACACGGGGCTCACGGGCCGCAAGATCATCGTCGACACGTACGGCGGGTCGTGCCCGCACGGCGGTGGCGCGTTCTCCGGCAAGGACCCGACGAAGGTCGACCGGTCGGCGTGCTACATGGCGCGGTACGCCGCGAAGAACGTCGTGGCGGCGGGCCTCGCGGCGCGTGTGCAGGTGCAGGTGGCCTACGCGATCGGCGTGGCCGAGCCGGTCTCGATCATGGTGGAGACGTACGGGACCGGCACGGTGCCGAACGCGAAGCTCGAGGCCATGCTGCGCCGCCATTTCGACTTCACGCCGGCCGGCATCATCAAGCACCTCGACCTGCGCCGGCCGATCTACCGCAAGACGGCCGCGTTCGGACACTTCGGCCGCTCCGAGCCCGAGTTCACCTGGGAGCGGACCGACAAGGTCAAGGACCTCCGTAACGACGCGGGGGTCTGACGATCAACCGGGAGGGGGCCGAGGAGGGCCCCTCCCGAGACGTCCCCTGAGCGCGCGCAACCGGTGCTCCCCCTTCAACCCGTTCTCACGATGAGGCGCTGATGCAGCGACCACCGCCCGTGGTGATTCTCATCGTTCTCGTCGTCGCCCTCGGGGTCGTCGCCCAGATCGTTCCGCTCTACACCGACTGGCTCTGGTTCGACGAGGTGGGCTACAGCCAGGTCTTCCTGACCACCCTCTCGATGCGCGGCGGGCTCTTCACCGCGATGCTCGTCTCGGTGCTGCTCTTCCTCTGGGTCAACCTGACGTTCGCCGCGCGGACCGCCGCGCCGGACGTCGTCTGGGAGCTCGAGGACCAGCTCGGCCTGCCGGGGCGGGTGGTGATCGAGCCGCTGCTCCGCCGGTTCCTTCCGGTCGTGCTGCTCGTGATCGCGATCGTCTCCGGCCTGCGCGCGAGCGCGCAGTGGGCGACGCTCGTCGGCTTCCTCAACGGCTCGGCCTTCGGCACGACGGATCCGGTCTTCGGGCGCGACCTCTCCTTCTTCGTGTTCACGCTGCCCATGTGGCGCCTCGTGCACGGGTGGGCCACGGCGCTCGTCACCGGCACCGTGATGCTCTCGCTCGCGGTCTACGTCCTGCGCCGGAGCCTCGCGCTCACCACGCGCGGGCCACGCCTCGCCGTCCGCGCGCGCACGCATCTCCTCGTGCTCGGCGCGCTCCTGCTGGGTCTGAAGGCGGTGGGCTTCTGGCTCGACCGCTTCGAGGTGCTCTTCTCGCCGCGCGGCTTCATCTACGGCGCCGCGTACACCGACGTCCACGCCACGCTGCCCATGCTCGGCGCGCTCGCGGTGCTGGCCGCCCTCTGCGCGGTCGCGTGCCTCGTGCAGATCGTCCGGCCCGGCATCCGCTTCGTCGCCGGCGGCCTCGTGGCGCTCGGCGCCACGTGGGTGATCGGCCTCGGCGCCTATCCCGCGATGCTCCAGCGGTTTCGCGTCGTGCCGAACGAGCTCGCGGCGGAGCGGCCGTTCATCGCGCACAGCATCCGGATGACGCGGCAGGCGTACGGCCTCGACCGCATCGTCGAGCGGGAGTTCCCCGCCGACGAGGCCCTCGACGCGCGCGTGCTCGAGCGCAACGCGCCCACGGTCAAGAACATCCGCCTGTGGGACTACCGTCCGCTGCTGCGCACGTACGCCCAGCTGCAGGAGATCCGGACCTACTACAAGTTCCAGGACGTCGACAACGACCGCTACATGATCGACGGCGAGTACCGGCAGCTCATGCTGTCGCCGCGCGAGCTCTCGTATCCGCACCTGCAGTCGCGGATCTGGATCAACGAGCACCTCACCTTCACGCACGGCTACGGCGTCGTGGTCGGCCCCGTGAACCGCATCACGGCCGAAGGGCTCCCCGAATTCCTCGTCAAGGACATCCCGCCGGCGTCCACCCCGAACTTCCCGAAGATCACGCGGCCGGAGATCTACTACGGCGAGATCTCCAACGACTACGCGCTGGTGAAGACGCGCTCGCAGGAGCTCGACTATCCGGCGGGCGACCAGAACGTCTACACGACGTACGCCGGCCGCGGCGGTGTGGTGCTCAGCTCGTGGTTCCGCAAGCTGCTGTTCGCCATGCGCTTCGCCGAGGTCAAGATCCTGCTCTCCAACGACCTCACGGACGAGAGCCGGCTGATGATGTACCGCGCGGTGGGGCAGCGCGTGCGGCAGATCGCCCCGTTCTTCCGCTACGACCGCGACCCGTACATCGTGGTGACGCCGGAAGGCCGGCTCGTGTGGATCATCGACGGCTACACGACCACGGACCGCTACCCGTACTCGGATCCGGTCCCGGGGCTGGGGAACTACGTGCGCAACGCGGTCAAGGCGACCATCGACGCCTACGACGGAACGGTGACGTTCTACAACGCGGACGACACGGATCCGATCGTCCGCGCGTGGGGCCGCGCGTTCCCCGGGCTGATGCGCCCGCTCGCGGACATGCCGGCCGATCTCCAGAAGCACATCCGCTACCCGGAGGACTTCTTCGCCATCCAGGCGCGCAAGTACGCCACCTACCACATGGAGGACCCGCAGGTCTTCTACAACAAGGAAGACCTCTGGGCGGTGCCGCGGCGAACCATCGAGGGCCGCGATCGCGAGATGGAGCCGTACTACACGATCATGCGCGTGCCGGGGGAGTCGAAGGAGGAGTTCGTGCTCCTGACGCTCTTCAACCCCGCGCGGCGCGACAACATGATCGCCTGGCTCGCGGCACGCTCGGATCCGCCGAATTACGGCCGGCTCATCGTCTTCAACTTCCCGAAGCAGAAGCTGGTCTACGGGCCGCGCCAGATCGACGCGCGCATCGACCAGGACCCGATCATCTCGCAGCAGCTCGCGCTGTGGAACCAGCGCGGCTCGCAGGTCATCCGCGGCTCGCTGCTCGCCATCCCCATCGAGGAGTCGCTGATCTACGTGCAGCCGCTCTACCTCGCAGCCTCCGAGCAGGGCGCGCTGCCGGAGCTGCGGCGCGTGATCGTCGCCTACGGCAACCAGATCGCGATGGAGCCCACGCTCGAGCAGTCCCTCGCCCGCATCTTCACCGGGATGGCCCCGACGGCGGCGGCAGCCGCGACGCCACCGCGCGCGGTGCAGATACCGGGGACGCCCGCCATCCCGCAGGCGCTGCGCTCGCTCGGCCAGCGCGCGTGGGAGATCTGGCAGCGCGGGCAGGAAGCGCTGCGCCGGGGCGATTGGGGCGGCTACGGCGCCGAGCAGAAGCGGCTCGAAGAAGTCCTGCGCTCCCTCAACGAGCCGGGGGCCGGCGCCAAGCCCTAGCGCGCGCCCGGCGGCGCTCCTAGGTCCGGGCGCGCACGAAGAAGCTCAAGCCCAGGCCCAGGAACACCACGTTCGCCGTCCACGCCGCGAGGAGCGGGGGAAGAAGGTCGGCGCGGGCCAGCGCGACCGCCGCCTGGTGGACGACGACGTAGCCCACCATGATCGCGATCGCGAGACCGATGCCCACGATCCGCGTCGAGCGCGGCGCCTGGAGCGCGAACGGGATCGCGACCAACACCATGATCAGGTTCACCAGCGGGAACGCGAGCTTCGCGTAGAGCTCGACCACGTACTTCTTCGCGTGGAAGCCCGCGGCTTCCAGCTTGCGCACGTAGTCGCGCAGCTCCGCGTACGACATCGACGCCACGGTCTTCTGGATCTGCGTGAAGTCCTCGATGCGCTCCTCGAGGTTCAGCGCCGTGATCGCAAACGGCACGGAGTCGACCCCGCCGTCGGCGCGCGCCTCGCGGAAGGCGCCGTCCTGCAGCTCCCACGCGTCGCCGCTCCAGTGGGCCTTGCGCGCGTCGAGCCGGCTTCGCATCCGGAAGTCGGCATCGAGCTCGAGCACGGTGACGCCGTACAGGTCCGCCGTACCGGGCGCGAGCAGCTCGACGCGGTAGAAGCGGTTGTCGGCGCCGCGCAGCCAGAGCCGTGAGCGCACCTGCATGTGGCGCGGGAGCTGCCCGCGGATCTTCACGCGGTCGACCTCCTCGGCGCGCTCGTTCAACCGCGGGAGGAGCAGCTCCTGGAACAGCCCCGCGAGCGCGGCGACGAGCACGCCGAGCGCGAGGATCGGGGCGCTGATCCGGTAGAGGCTCATGCCCGCGGCCTTCATGGCGGTGAGCTCCTGGTGCCGCGTGAGCGTGAGGAAGAGGAAGATGGTCGCGATGAGCATGACGATCGGCAGCCCGTCGTGCAGCCACGCGGGCAGGCGATAGGCGAAGTGCTCGAGGATGTAGCCGATCGGCGGCTTCAGGCGGAGGAACCGGTCGAGCGTCTTCGCGAGGTCGACGACCACGAAGAGGCTCGCGGCCGCCGCGAGCCCGACGAGCACGAAGGTGAGATACGAGCGAACCAGGTAGCGATCGATGATGTGCGTGGAGTCCCGCCCCGTCGCCGCGCGCGCCGCGCCCGCGCCCGGGCCCCGCCGCTGGCGCCACCCGCCGAGCGCGTCGAGCCGTCGCCACAGCCAGCGCGAGCCGCGCCAGCGCACGTCGCGGGCGACCGCGACCATGAACAAGGCGCCGATCGCGCCGAAGACGGCGTTGGGAGCCCAGATCGCCACCCACGGCGGGAGGCCGCCGCGGAGCGCCGAGCCCTCCAGCGACGTCAGGAGCAGGTAGTAGAGGACGAGGATCGCGAGGCTGCCGACGAGCGCGATCGCGCGGCCGCCGCGATGCGAGCGCACCGCGAGCGGGAAGCCCACGAGCGCGAACACCAGCGCCGCGAGGGGAAAGGCGAAGCGTTTGTGCCACTCCACCTCGAACGGCGCCCGCCGCGACGGCTCGGTGGCGTAGCGGTCGATCTGCTCCTCCAGCTGCGTGAGCGAGAGGTCTTTCTCCGGCTTCTCGAACTTCGCGGCGCCGCGCAGCGGCGTGTCGAGCGGCAGGCTCATGTCGTAGAGGCCGAACACCGTGTAGCGGTAGCGGCTCGCCGACGCGGCGCCGCCGTACACCGACTCGTCCGACGGCAGCGCCGCGTCTCCGGGGCCCGGCGCCGCGGACAGCACGTCGGCCTCGTTCACGGCGCCGTCCAGCAGGCGCAGCGTGATGCGGCGGTTCACCTCGTCCGCGAGCACGCGTCCCTCGCGCGCGGTGATGATGCGGGTGAGGCGCGGGTCCCGCTCGTCGGAGACCAGGAGACCGCGCAGGGCGACCTGCGAGGGGCTGATCTCCTCCGGATAGATGATGATGTCGCCGAAGTCCGCGTTGAAGACACGCTCCTTGAGGCCTGCCGTGGCGCGCGCCTGTAGGATTTTGAAGAGCTGCGCCTGGAACTCGCGGTTCGCGGGCGGCCCGACGACGATCGTGAGCGTGCCCGCGGCCAGCGTGACCATGAGGGCCACCGCGAGGACGGGGCTGAAGAGGCGCAGGGGTCCGATGCCCGACGCCTGGAAGGCGACGACCTCGAGATCGCCGGCGAGGCGCCCGCCCGCGATCAACACCGCGACGAGCAACGCCATCGGCAGCGTCAGCGCGAGGAACGACGGCATCGTGAAGACGAGGAGCTGGGCCACCAGGTGCAGCGGCACGCCCTTGGTGATGACGAGATCCGTGAGGTGGTAGATGCGGTCCAGGAAGAGGAAGAACGTCAGCAGGATTCCGCTCAACCAGAAGGGTGGGAGCAGCTCCCGCAGGACGTAGCGGTCGATGACCGAGATGAAGCGCAGCATCGTCGACGCTCGGCCTGTTGTACCATAGCCGCGTGTCACCCAGATCGCGCGCCCTGACGCGGACTTACGGCGTCGCGGCCGCTGTCGCCTCCGCCGCGCTCGCCGTCGCCGTCACCGTCGCCGTCGCCGCCGGGCCCGTACCCGACCGTCTCGATCGCTTCCGCGAGCTGGTGGCCGACCGCCTGAGCGCGACGCACGTGCTCGACACCGAGACCGCCGCCGAAGCCTACCGGGAGGCGTACGCGCTGCTGGACGAAGAGATCGTCGAAAGCCTCGCCTCCGGGGGCATCTTCGCGTCGACGGCCTTTCTGCAGGAGCGCCTCGACGGCTTCAGCGACGCGTGGGGCGGGGCGGCCGTGCGCATCATGCGGATCGGCGCGCTCACCGTCGGCGTGTTCCAGCTCGGCGAGCGCCAGACCGGCAACAGCGTGCGCGTGTACGGCCGGCTGCGCGATGAAGCGGCGCTGCTCACCGCGATGGCGCGCGACGGCCGGCCGACGCTGTATCCCCTCAGCCCGGGCCCCGGCGGCGTCGTGCAGTTCCTCGTCGCCTGGGACGAAGCGGCGTCCACCACGGGGGCGCGGCCGGTGCGCTTCGACGTGATGCGCCACCACGCGGACGGCGTCCGGCTCGCGTGGTCGACCGCCCAGCTCTATCCCGCCCCGCTCGCCGCGCGCAGCTACGCCGTGCGCGGCCAGGAGCTGCGCATCCGCTACGAGGTGCGCTATCCCGGCTGGGTCTACGGCTGCGAGGGCCAGACCGAGCAGGAGGACGTCTACCGTCTGGCGCCCGGCGGGACGTACCAGCGGGTCGCGCAGCGCACGTTCGACGCCTGGCACCGCGAGCTGCGCGCCATTACCGCGCGGCTCTTCGCCGCGCTCGAGGGCGGCGACCGCCGCGCGCTGACGGCCCTGGTCTCCGATGCGAAGCTTCGCGAGCGCCTGCCGGCCCGGCTCGAAGCCGAGCCGGTGTGTGACGCGCCCAGCGGACCGCGCGGCGATCAGGTGGCCGTCGCGGCGAGGGACGGCAGTGGGGCGCCGTGGACGCTCACGTACCAGCGCGGCGAAGGCGGGCGCTGGCGTCTCGCGTCGGCCGACCCGGTGATCCAGTGAGCGAGAGCCCGGCCGGCATCCCGGACCGCTACGAACCCGCCGCCGTCGAGGCGCGCTGGTATCCGGAGTGGGAGCAGCGCGGCTACTTCCACGCCGACGCGGCGGACCCGCGCCCGCCGTACTGCATCGTGATCCCGCCGCCCAACGTGACCGGCTCGCTCCACATGGGCCACGCGCTCGTGAACACGCTGCAGGACATCCTGATCCGCATGAAGCGCATGGACGGCTTCAACGCCCTGTGGATGCCCGGCACCGACCACGCCGGCATCGCGACCCAGTACATGGTCGAGCGTCAGCTCGCGAGCGAGGGCACGTCGAAAGACGCGCTGGGCCGCGAGGCGTTCCTCGCCCGCGTGTGGACGTGGAAGGAGCAGTACGGCGGCACGATCATCCGCCAGCTCCGCCGGCTCGGCGCTTCGTGCGACTGGGCGCGCGAGCGCTTCACGATGGATCCCGGCCTCTCGCGCGCGGTGCGCGAGGCGTTCGTGCGGCTGCACGAAGAAGGCCTGATCTACCGCGACGACTACATCGTGAACTGGTGCGCGGGCTGTCAGACCGTGCTGTCGGACCTCGAGGTGGTGCGCGAGGACCGCGACGCGGAGTTCGTCTACATCAGGTACGGGCCGCTCACGCTCGGCACCGTGCGGCCCGAGACCAAGCTCGGGGACACCGGCCTCGCCGTCCATCCGAACGACCCGCGTTACGCGCACTACGTCGGGCAGACGCTCGAGATCCCGTCGGTCGACGGCACGGTCCGCGTGAAGGTCGTGGCGGACGAGGCCGTCGACCCGGAGTTCGGCACCGGCGTCATCAAGGTCACGCCCGGCCACGACCCCGTCGACTTCGAGATCGGGCGCCGGCACGGGCTGCCGGTGCGGACGGTGATCGGCTTCGACGGCAAGATGACGGCCGCGGCGGGGAAGTACGCGGGGCTCGACCGCTTCGAGACGCGCAAGCGGATCATCGCCGACATGCAGGAGCTCGGCCTGGTCGAGCGCATCGAGCCGTACCGCCACGCGGTCGGGCTCTGCTATCGCTGCCGGACCGTGGTGGAGCCGCTGGTCTCGAAGCAGTGGTACGTGAAGATCAAGCCGCTCGCCGAGGCCGCGGACGTCGCGGTGCAGGACGGCCGCATCAACGTGCTGCCCGCGAGCTGGGCCAAGGTCTTCAAGCAGTGGATGGACAACATCCGGCCCTGGTGCATCTCGCGCCAGCTCTGGTGGGGCCATCGCATCCCCGCGTGGCACTGCGATGCCGAGGACAAGGTCTTCGTCTCGCGCACGGATCTGACCGACTGCCCGTCGTGCGCCGCACCGCTCCGGCAGGACCCCGACGTGCTCGACACGTGGTTCTCGTCCGGGCTCTGGCCGTTCTCCACGCTCGGGTGGCCCGACGACACGCCGGAGCTGCGCACGTTCTACCCGACCGCCGTGCTCGTCACCGGCTACGACATCCTCTTCTTCTGGGTCGCGCGCATGGCGATGCTCGGGCTGCACCTGATGCGCGCGGTGCCGTTCCGGGACGTGTACCTCCACACGCTGGTCCGCGACCCCGAAGGCCAGAAGATGTCGAAGACGAAGGGCAACGTGGTCGACCCGCTGGATCTGCTCGACAAGTACGGCACCGACGCGCTGCGCTTCATGCTCGCGGGGATGGTCCTGCCGAGCGCGCGCGACGTGCGCATCTCGGAAGAGCGCCTCGAGGCCTCGCGCAACTTCGCCAACAAGCTCTGGAACGCCTCGCGGCTCGTGCTCTCGAACCTCGACGGCTACACGCCGGCCGCGGGCACCGCGGACGGGGAGACCGTGGCCGATCGCTGGATCCAGCGCCGGCTCGCGGCGACGGTGACCGAGGTGCGGGACGCGCTCGAGAAGTATCGCTTCAACGACGCGGCGTCGCTGCTCTACCAGTTCATCTGGAGCGACTACTGCGACTGGTATCTCGAGATCGCCAAGCGCTCGCTCTATCGCCCCCCGACGCCGGCGGCGCGGCAGGCCACGCAGCACACCCTGGTGACCGTGCTCGAGGCGACGCTGCGTCTGCTCCACCCGCTGATGCCGTTCATCACCGAGGAGATCTGGCAGCGCCTGCCGCACGACGGCGCGTCGATCATGATCGCGCCGTATCCGCGGGCGGCCGCGCTCGCGCCGGACCCCGAGGTCGATCGCTTCGTGACGCTCGTCATGGCGGCGGTGAGCGCGATCCGGAACATCCGCGGCGAGATGCGCATCGGTCCGGGGACGAGCCTCGAGGTGAAGATCCGGCCCGCGGGCAACGACACGCCGGTGTTCAGCCGGCACCAGGCGCTCGTCGAAGCGCTCGCGCGCGTGACGATCACGGTCGACCCGGCGGCGACGCGGCCGAAAGGCTCGGCGCTCGGCGTGGTCGGCGACTCCGAGCTCTACGTCGCGCTCGCCGGCATCGTGGACGTCGCGGCCGAGCGCCAGCGCCTGCAGAAAGAGATCAAGCGCACGAGCGACACCATCGGGTTCACGCGCACGAAGCTCGCGCGGCCGGACTTCGTCGAGCGCGCGCCCGCGGAGATCGTCGAGAAGGAGCGCGAGAAGCTCGCCGAGCAGGAGGCGCTGCAGGCGAAGCTCACGGCGAGCCTCTCGTGGCTCGAGTGACCCTCGGAGGGGGGCTTCGCCCCCCTTCCGACGGTCGTCACCCGACTTCGTCGGGTTCCTCCCTGCCTCCCCCCGGCAGCAGGAGTGCGCGGGCGGAGCCCGCGCTCGGAGCGCCGATCATCCGGCTCGGCGCCGTCGACTCGACGCAGACGCATGCGGCCACACGAGCGGCGAACGGCGCGGCGGACGGGACCGCCGTGGTCGCGGAGACACAAACCGCCGGGAAGGGGAGGCGCGGACGCGTCTGGCACGACATTCCCGGCGCCAGCTTGCTGATGTCGCTCGTCGTGCGCTCGTCGTTGCCCGTCGCGCAGCTGCCGCTGCTCTCGATCGCCGCGGGCGTCGCCGTCGCGGAAGCGCTGAGTGCGATCGGTGTGCGCGCGCCGCGGCTCAAGTGGCCGAACGACGTTCTCGTCGACGGCCGGAAGATCGCCGGCGTGCTGCTCGAGCGGCACGGCGACGCGGTGATCCTCGGCATCGGCGTCAACCTCGATGCCCGCGCGATCCCCGCCGAGCTGCGCGCGCAGGCGACGTGTGTCGCGGAGGCGGGCGGTGGACCGGACCGGGACGCGCTGCTCGCCGGCGTCCTCGACGCGTTCGCGCGGTGGCGCGGCCGGCTCGAGGGCGAAGGCTTCGAGCCCGTGCGCGAGCGCTGGACGAGCCTGGCCGACACGCTCGGGAAGCGCGTAAGTGTGGACGGGATCGTGGGAATCGCCGAGGCGCTCGACGTCGACGGCGCGCTGCTGGTGGCGACGGAGCGTGGCCCCTCGCGCGTGCTCGCGGGCGACGTCGTCGCCGGTTGACACGTTCCGGGGCGCTGCTTATACTGCACGAAATCTGGTATAGAGAGCGGCGGCGATCCCTACATCTAGACATGGGCGGGCACGCGACAGGAGGCTGATCGATGGGCATGTGGGTCGGACGCGGACGGAAGGCGCGGGCGGCGTACGGGTTCGATGACATCGCGCTCGTCCCCGGCGCACTGACGGTCAATCCCAACGAAGTCGACATCTCCTGGGACCTCTGCGGACGGCGGTTCGACATCCCGATCATCGCGGCGGCCATGGACGGCGTGGTCGGCCCCAAGCTCGCCATCGAGATGGGCAAGCACGGCGGCCTCGCAGTCCTGAACCTCGAAGGCGTGTTCTCGCGCTATGAGAAGCCCGCCGAAGTGCTCGAGCGCATCGTGTCGGCGAGCCCCGAGGAAGCCACCAAGATCATCCAGTCGATCTACGGCGAGCCGATCAAGGAAGACCTGATCGCCAAGCGCGTCGAGGAGATCAAGAAGGGCGGCGGCACGGTCGTCGTCTCGTCGATCCCGCAGCGCGCCGAGCGCTTCGGCCAGATCGCGCAGGAAGCCGGCGCCGACATGTTCGTGGTCCAGTCCACGGTGACCACCGCGCGCCACCTCGCGACCGAGTACCAGCCCGTCGACCTCCGCAAGCTGAAGAAGTCCCTCGCGATCCCGCTCATCATCGGCAACGTCGTCACGTACGAGGCGTGCCTCGAGCTGATGGACGTGGGCGCGGACGCGCTGCTCATCGGCGTCGGCCCCGGCGCGGCGTGCACGAGCCGCGAGGTGCTCGGGCTCGGCGTGCCGCAGGTGACCGCCACCGCGGACTCCGCCGCGGCACGGGACTTCTACTACAAGCAGACCGGGCGCTACGTGCCGATCATCACGGACGGCGGCATGACGACGGGCGGCGACGTCTGCAAGGCGCTCGCGTCCGGCGCGGATGCGGTCATGATCGGCTCGGCGTTCGCGCGCGCCACCGAAGCGCCGGGCCGCGGCTATCACTGGGGCATGGCGACGCCGCACGTCAACCTGCCGCGCGGCACCCGCATCCGGGTCGGCATCGCGGGCTCGCTGGAGCAGATCCTCTTCGGCCCCGCGTTCACCGAGGACGGCACGCTGAACCTCGTGGGCGCCATCCGCACGTGCATGGGCTCGGTCGGCGCCCGGAACATTCGCGAGCTGCAGCAGACCGAGCTGATCATCGCGCCGACGATCAAGACCGAGGGCAAGGTCTACCAGCAAGCGCAGAAGCTCGGGCGGCCGCGCTAGGCGGGCGTCGGGCGTGAGCACGCTCGACACCATCGCGGTCGTCGATTTCGGCGGTCAGTACACGCAGCTGATCGCCCGGCGCATCCGGGACCTCGGGGTGTACTCCGAGATCTTCCCGTGCACCAGCCTGCCCGCGACGCTCCTCACCGGCGGCTACAAGGGCATCGTCCTCTCCGGCGGGCCGAACAGCGTCTACGACGACGGCGCGCCGCTGCCCTCGAAGGAGCTGCTCGAAGCCGGCGTGCCGGTCCTCGGCATCTGCTACGGGATGCAGGCGATGGGGCGCATCCTCGGCGGGCAGGTCGTGCCGTCCGAGCGCCGCGAGTACGGCAGGGCCGCCGTCCATCTCACCGGCTCGGGCCGCATCCTCGAGGGCGTGAAGCCCGACGACGCGGGGCGGGTGAGCGTCTGGATGAGCCACGGCGACAGCGTGCTCACGCCGCCCCCTGGGTTCACGGCGCTGGGCGCGACCACGAACTGCCCGGTCGCCGCGATGGAAGACCCCGTCCGCAAGCTCTACGCGGTCCAGTTCCATCCGGAGGTCGTGCACACGCCGCAGGGCCGGCGGGTGTTCGAGAACTTCCTCGACATCTGCGGGACGAGCCGAAGCTGGTCGATGGCCTCGTTCATCGACGACACGGTCGCGGCGATCCGCGCGAAGGTCGGCAACGAGCGGGTGCTGTGCGCGCTCTCCGGAGGCGTCGACTCGTCGGTGGTGGCCGTGCTGCTCCACCAGGCGGTCGGCGACCAGCTCACGTGCGTCTTCGTCGACAACGGGCTGCTCCGGAAGGGTGAGGCGGAGGCGGTCGAGCGCACGTTCCGAGACACGTTCAAGATCAACCTGATCCACGTCGATGCATCTGACCGATTTCTGAAGGTTCTCGACGGCGTGACCGATCCGGAAGTAAAGCGCAAGCGGGTCGGCGCCGAGTTCATCGCGGTCTTCGACGACGAGGCCAGGACGCTCGGCCGTATCCCTTGGCTCGCGCAGGGCACGCTCTATCCGGACGTCATCGAGTCCGTCTCCCACAAGGGGCCGTCCGCGACGATCAAGACCCACCACAACGTGGGCGGCCTCCCGAAGGACATGCAGTTCCAGCTCGTGGAGCCGCTCCGTGAGCTGTTCAAGGACGAGGTGCGCCGCATCGGCGAGCTGCTCGGCCTGCCGGCGGAGATCGTCTGGCGGCAGCCGTTCCCCGGGCCCGGGCTCTCCATCCGCGTGCTCGGCGAGGTGACGAAGCAGCGGCTCGACACGCTGCGCGACGCCGATGCGATCGTCCAGGACGAGATCCGCGCGGCGGGCCTCGAGCGCGAGGTCTGGCAGGCGTTCGCCGTCCTGCTGCCGGTCCGCACGGTCGGGGTCATGGGCGACTTCCGCACGTACGCGGACGTGATCGCCCTGCGCGCGGTCACGAGCCAGGACGCGATGACCGCGGACTGGGCGAAGCTGCCGTACGACCTGCTCGGCGCGATCTCGAGCCGCATCATCAACGAGGTCCCCGGGGTGAACCGCGTGGTGTACGACATCTCGTCGAAGCCGCCCGCCACGATCGAATGGGAATGAGAGAGAAGTTTGTGTGCGGCGCGGCGACGGGCGTCCTGACGAGCGGCTCCTGATTCGTGGCTGAGTTCGTCCACCTCCACGTTCACTCGGAGTACAGCCTTCTCGACGGCGCCGCGCAGCTCGAGAAGCTGGTCGCCAAGGCGAAGGCGCTCCAGTTCAAGGCGATCGCG
>Ga0194131_10003911_pt1 | contig 22992 bp, 21 predicted proteins | sample TA2KigO120mmetaG_FD_148631 | JGI IMG/M metagenome (GOLD analysis project Ga0194131, IMG submission 148631) | Freshwater microbial communities from Lake Tanganyika, Tanzania - TA2015053 Kigoma Offshore 120m | ecosystem: Environmental > Aquatic > Freshwater > Lake | place: Tanzania: Lake... | reverse complement strand
GTAAACAAAGATAATAGTCAAGTTTCAGATGTTTACGGAGTTTATTACTTGAATGAAAAAACATACCAAATACCAATAAGATATTATATTGAAAGTGAGGGAAATATAGTTGATACTGGAAGAGGTGTAGATGCTGGAGTATTCATATATCCTAGAGTTGTTCAGAATTCAGCTGGTGGAGGAGATGTTGAACCTAGAGGAGCTCTTCTTTATCTTAGCTCCAAAATAGTACACAACAACCTTGCTAAATTCTATCTTTTCGGAGAAGAAAATGAAAACTTCAAACTAGCGCGCTCTGAACCGGACTTCATAGTGCAGATACTAAACTCTCAAGGAATAAATACTGGAGACTTTGTTTACTTTAACGAATTTAGAGGTCCTATCAAAATATGGGAAGTCAAATATCCTGCAAATATGGAAGTTAACCAGTTCTATCTTGAAACAGATTATCCTGACTCGATCAGATTAGCATGATAAATTTCAAGAACAAACTCGTTAGAGGAAGTTTACTATTATTATTCTTAGTGGGCATTTTCAATATTCTTAATTTTGGATATCATTTAATAATGGCTAGAATAATGCCTGTTGAAGACTTTGGAATGTTAAAGAGAGTATTTGCATTTCTTTACATAGGAGCAATATTCATGGAGTCCGTTCAGACAGTTGTTGTAAAATATGCTTCTAACCATAAACAAGATAACGGAAAACTCAAAAGTATATTCTTAAGAGCAAATAAAGAAATCATCCCCGCTGCTGCAATTGTTGCAATAACATTTCTTATTTTATCAATATTCTTATCTCCGTTATTCAATATCGCATATTCCCTTCTTTTTGCTACATCCATATTCATAATATTTTCAATTTTTGTTCCAATAGCTAGAGGCATACTACAAGGGCAACAGAGATTCTTAGCTTTAGGACTATCTATGCTAGGAGAAGCTGTTCTAAAGATAGGAGTTTCATTTATTTTGGTTTATATAGGATTTGGAGTTCTTGGAGCAGTTTGGGGAGTTGTTATAAGCCTTATATTGTCATTAGGAATATCTTTAGTTTTCATACATAAAGTATTATCAAGTAAGCTGGAAGATACTCCTCTTGAAGGTATAAGATCTTATAGTAAACCAGTATTTCTAATAACTTCTGCTTTAATACTATTTATTAATCTAGACATACTTATTGCAGGAAATATATTTAGTGATTTTGAGGCTGGAGTTTATGCAATAGCTTCTACAATATCCTTGATAATATTCATAGCAATACAACCAATAAACAAAGTATTATTCCCGATTACTGCCGTGGATTCTGCAAATAATAAATCATCTAAAAATAATTTTATTCGGGCTATGCTTTTGGTCTCTATAATCTGCTTTGGATTATTAATAATAATATCTTTCTTTACAGACCAAATAATATACCTAATATCTGGAAAAACATTAACTGAAGCAAAGATTCCTGCAATATTACTTTCTGCAGGAACTACTCTTCTTTCTTTCTCCAGCACAATACTATATTATAAATTATCATTGGGGAGGACAAAATATTATTTATGGTCTATTTTATTATTATTAATAGAAATTACTCTTTTGACATTAATGAGTACAACCCTTATAAATTATTCAATAGCATTCTTGATATCTAACGCCATATTCTTTATAGGCTCACTAATCTTACTTAAAAAATGAAAATAGGCATAATTATTCCAGCTCATAATGAGGAAAGAAGGATAGGTAAGAAACTAGAAGTTTATTCTCCTTACTTTGCTAAAAAAAGCAAAACTGATAAGAATGAATACTCAATATTAGTCGTAATAAACAATACTCAAGATAATACTGAGAAAATAGTAAAGAATTTTATTAAAAGAGCTAAAAATGTTAGTTATATAAAATTCAAAAAAGGTGGCAAGGGCTTTGCAGTAACAGAGGGTTTCAAATACTTTATAGCAAAGAAGTTTGACATGGCTGGTTTCGTAGATGCCGATCTAGCTACTTCCCCAGATGCATTTTATGATTTAATAAATAATATTAATGGTTACTCTGGAATAATTGGAAATAGATGGTCTAAAAAGTCTAAAATTTACAGAAAGCAACCTGTAATTAGAAGATTGGCAAGTAGAATATATAATTTCTTGTTAAGAATAATGTTCTTTATGAAATATAGCGATACTCAGTGCGGGGCAAAACTGTTTAAAGTAAATGAGTTAAAAAAAATAGTAAATAAAATATTTATAACTCAATGGGCTTTTGATATAAATATATTATATCTTTGCAAACTATATGGGCTTAGAATAATTGAGTTTCCAACTGCATGGACTGATGAGGAGAATACAACTGTTGATACAATAAGAGCTTCAATAAAAATGTTCTCCGGAACATTAAGATTGAGGCTTATTTATTCTCCTTTTAGTTTTATTGTAAGAGTATACGATAAATTACCAAGAATATTAAAACTAAATCACTCAATCATAGAATAATGGAAGAACCAGAGATACATATCATCCATTTGAATGGGGAGAAAGTAATAGACAACTGTTTGAATTCAATATATAAAGATGACAAAAAGGCTAAAGTAATCTTACTTTTTAATCAAACTACGGATAATTCTATTAATATTGTCAAAAGGAAGTATCCTTCTGTAAAGACATATTTAACTGATAAGAGAATGGGGTTTGCAGAGGCATCTAATTATTTAGTAAAAAAGTCTAAATCAAAGTATGTTATATTACTTAACAACGATACTGTTGTTAGTAAGAACTGGAAGTCTGAAATGTTAAAGACTCTCAAAAGAAATAAAAAATGCATAGCAGTTCAATCCAAAATAAAATCTTATTACGAAAGAGATAAATTTGAAAATGCTGGAGCTGCTGGAGGTTTTATAGATAAATATGGGTATCCATTTTGCAGAGGAAGAATTTTTGAAAGTGTTGAAAAGGACAAAGGCCAATATGATGATGAGATAAGAATATTCTGGGGTTGCGGAGTATCATTTCTTGTAGAAAGAAAAGAATTTATTAAACTCGGCATGTTTGATGAGTCATTTTTTATGTATGCTGAGGAGCTCGACTTTTGCTGGAGGGCTAATAATAATGGAAAAGAAATATGGTATTCTCCTAAATCTGTAATTTACCATATGGGAAGTTTTAGTATAAAAGAAGAGAGAATAAATTTCAAGAAAGAATATCTTATATCAAGAAACAATTATTTTGCTTTAATAAAAAACAATAGTCTTCCTTCAGTTTTAGGAATATTATTTGGTAGAACTCTTCTTGAGCTAATATCTCTTTTAAGATTTCCATTAAGAAGAGGATTACCTTTCTTAATGAGTATACCTTCTGTTATATACAGAATAATATTTCATTCCAGAAGGGGTGTAAATTATTTTAATACTGGAAAGATGATATATCCTCGAAGCATAGCATTGGATCATTTCATACGTAATAAGAAGACATTTAAAGAGCTAAATTTTGCTTGATTCATGGACAAACATCTTACAATAGTTATTCCTACATTTAATGAGTCTCATGATATTAAAGAATGTCTAGAATCTATTGCTAAACAGACTTATGATAAAAAGAATTTTGAAGTAATAATAGTTGATAATTATTCTACAGATGATACTGTAAAAATAGCTAGAAAGTACTCAAAAAAGATAAATTTGAAAGTAATTTTTAATAAAATAAAAGATGCTGAAGTTAGTAAAATGAAGGGTTTTAGAGAAGCTAAAGGAGAATATTTTATGTATATGGATGCTGATATGGCATTTAGTGATCAATATTTTATAGAAAAGATGACTGTTCCGTTAAGATCTGATAAAAAAATTGCAGGGGTATTTGTAAGGTTTTTAGTGAATCCAAAACACCCTCCTTTAACAAGAACGCTTTCTTATGACTCATGGCAGAGAGATCCAATATTCAAGTTTTTCACAGTATCTCCAAATAACATAATAGTTCAAAATAACAAAGATTACTTTGTATGTAAGGTCTCTAAATATAAAATACCGCCCCAAGGATTAATGATATACAGAAAGAAAATAATAGAGAATTATGTAAAAAATAAAGAACAACTTATAGATAATGATATCCCTGTAGCTATATTCAATGAAGGTCATACTAAGTTTGCTTATGTCCCTCAAACAGGAATTTACCATAAATTATTAAGAACATTCAAAGAATTATCTAGAAAAAGGATAAGGAATCTTAGAAGAACTTACTTTCCTAATCAAGAAAAAAGACTGTTTAAGTGGATTGATTGGAAAAGAGATTGGCCTAAAGTAGGAATATGGTTGCTATATACCCATTCGCCATTTCCATTCATTACCGCTATATATAATTCTATAAAGCATAGAGATTTATGCCTACTAAATGAACCTGCTATAAATATAGTATCTACATACTCTATTATTTGGGCAGTTATTGTTAATGCAAAAAATGGAAAATAAAAACAAACTCTATGGAAGAGAAAGGGTGTGTGCTTCTATAATAGACACTAAAATAAAAGGTAGGACTTTAAATATAGGTGCTGGGGAAATGCAATGGATCGAAAACATATTATTTGTTAAAAATAAAGACTTCTTTTCCTCTGATTTGGATAAAAAAAATCTAGGTAAAGAAAATAAAGCAATAAACAAAATACAAGCTGATGCCACCAAATTACCTTTTAAGGATGGATATTTCTCACAAGTAATTATATTAGATGTTCTAGAACACATAAAAGATCATAATAAAGCTCTTGAGGAAATAAATAGGGTTCTGAAGAAAGGTGGAAGACTGGCTATTTGCGTTCCTAATGACACACTACTTAGCTACCTAAATCCTGTACGTTATGTGCAGCATGAAAGACATTATACAATTCAAGGAATAGTCTCTCTTCTTAAAAAGAAAAGATTCAAAATAAAAAACGTATTTGCCGGAGGAAGAATATTTGAACTTTTAGCATTATATATTCATTTCTTTGCTAAATATATCCTTAGAACAAAAAAAAGCCCTTTCCTAGAAATAATAGATAAAAAAGAATATTGTAGGCATATACCTAATGGAAATGAGATTGCTATTCTAGCAATTAAAAATTAGACTCTTCTGTAAATAATAACTGCTGGTTTAGTTTGCTCTGCATCAAAGAAAAACGCTTTAACCGGAACCAATAAGTTTTTACTAACTAAATCATTAACATATTCAACAAAATTAGGGCTAACTTGATGAAGACCCGTTAATACCACATAATCTGCTTGTAGATTAAATCCAGTATAATTAAAATTCTCTGAAAGAACTTGTATTTCTCTTTCTGCATAATATATCGAATAGGGGTCTGCCCATTCTCCAGTTACTACTGCTTTTTCTGGAGTATTATATTTAATCCAAGTAAATGCATCTTTCATTTGTTTATATGTTTCTTTTTTATCCGTTATCATCGTCTGAGCAAAGATAATATTTGAGTATGCAGACCATAACAAGAATAATATTATTACTATAGCTGCTAATTCCATTTTATTCTTTGATAATAAATTATAGATATAAGAAAGAGAAAGGGCTGGAATTACAAATAATATCCCGGATAAACCTAGAAGATATCTATCTTCGGAAGCTTTTATGCCAAATATAAAGAATGAAAGAACTGTAAATAGCATTATTATGTTGAAAATATGCATTTTAGTTTCTTTCTCTTTCAATATAAAACCATAACTTATAGAAGTCTTATACAGTATAGCAATAATCCCAATGTAAAATAACCACACTAATGGTGAACGCAATATATGGCTTAGAAATCCAAGAGTATACCATGCAAATTCAGCTTTTTGTCCAGCGCTTGATATGTATTCTTCACCAGCAGGAAGAATAGAACCGTAAGTAAAGATATTTATTATAATAAATAATACTATAGGAATTGATCCCGTCAATCCTCCTTGCCAGAATTTTTTGTTACCTATTAATTTCTTTTTATGAACCAATACTAAGAAAACGATATACGCGAATGCTATAACTCCATGGGAATATCTGAATAGTACTGCTAAAGATAAGAAGAATACTGAAAATGACCAGTGTTTAAGATTTAATTCATTATGGGATATTATAAAAAAATATATGCTTGCAAGTATCAAAGCCATTGAAGGTATGTCTGTCATTATCCTTGTTGCATAAAAGATATGTATCCATGAAAATGAAGCAATTATAGAGGCTATTATTCCTACTTTACGACCATACATCTCCTTTCCAATAAGATAAACCAAAAATATCGAGATTATTGACGGAATTAAATTGGTTAAAAGGATTACTGTATAATCTGAAGCTCCTAACCTAAGCAAAAAGCTCCAAATAATAGGGAGCAATGGAGGGCGGATAACAGCTTCATGCATTAAGAAGGGATTATTATCCCAAAGGTGATAAATCATGTTCTTTGCAAGGCTTCCGTAAGCGAGAGAGTCCCACCAGTGTGCTTGGCTTTTAGCTATATTAAGAAAATAAAATCTTATTATTATTCCGAAAATTACTATTACGTATAAAATAGATTTTAGGTTCTTTCCAATAATATTCTTTATTTCTTTCATATTTACTTATGAGCCTCTTGATTGATAAGTTTATCCAATTTTGAAATAATAATCTCCCAATTAAATTTAGATGCGAAATTCTTTGAGTTTTTACTTATAGATTGCAAGTTTTCTTTATTTAAAGAAGATATGTAATTTAATAGATTTTGTAGAGAATCTTTATTTTTTAAGCTAAATATAAACCCATTAGATTTATTTTTTATTAAATCTCTAATTCCATCTGCATCTGATCCAATACATACTCTTCCCCTCGCCATTGCTTCTATGAGAGATTGAGGCATGCCTTCTCTTTTACTTGGAATGATAAATAACATTGCTGAGTCTATTTTTTTAATCTTCTCATTTAAATCATATATTGATTGTGAAAAAGATATTTTTTTGCTTAATTTTTCAGATTGAACAAGATTTTCTAATTCTTTTTTGTAATTACCCTCTGATGGTCCCACTATATCTAAAGAATATACGGTATCTTTTATTGCAGATATAGCTAATTCAAGGTTCTTAACAGGGGATATTCTTCCAAGAAATAAAATCTTATTATTCTTATGATATTTCTGTTTTAACTCAAAGAATTTCTCAGGAACTCCATTTGGCAAATAGAATAGCTTATCCTTCTTTAATCCCAGTTTAGTCAAATATGGGACTTCCCAATTTGAAATGTTTATTACTTTATCAAATTTATTTATTGTTTTTTTTCCTATTAAGGAATCGTATAATTTTACAGCAGTAGTTGCTATAATTCCTCTTTCAGAATTATTCATATTAAATGGAGCGTGAGTTACCAAGAATACAATACATTTCTTTCCACTTTTTTCGAGTATTCTTTTTACTTTTAATGCAGAAGTTGTGTGTGGATGTCTATACACATGAGCGATTATTATATCTGGAGAATAATCTATTGCTTCTTTGATAAAATTCCAATACATGAATGATTCTCCTCCTAATTTTAGATAAGGGAAACGCTTTATTCTAACTTTATTGATTGTTTCACTAGGTTTTGCTATTTCTTTGCTTCCTTTTACAGCATTTGACGAAAAGACTCTAACTTCATAACCCAAATCTGCCAGTCTGGTTGATTCTTCTTTTACTCTGCTCCATACACCGCAAATACCTGCTGAAAAATGGCATAGCTCAAGGATTTTAATTTTGCCCATATAGTTCTCATGAAATCCTCTTTAAAAAGCTTTGAGTTGGAGCATAAATTTAAGTACGAATGTTTAATTGAATAAACATGCTGAAGGAACTAAAATCTGGAATCAATGATGTGATATTCAAAGGGAATGCTACTGTAGTCCATCCTTTAAACCTGTATGGGTGCAAAATAGGAAACAATTGTTTTATAGGTCCGTTCGTGGAGATACAAAGAGGGGCAAGAATTGGAGACAACACAAGGATACAAAGCCATTCATTTATTTGCGATAAAGTTACAATAGGGAGCAATTGTTTTATAGGCCATGGAGTCATGTTCATTAATGATACTTTCTCGGAAACTCTCAAGCCCACCTATTCTGAGGCGGAAGGGAGATGGAAAGAGACAGTTATTGAAGACTCTGTGACAATAGGAAGCAATGTTACAATATTGCCTGTTAAGATATGTTCTGGGGCAGTCATTGGGGCAGGCTCAGTTGTCACCAAGAATATTACTGCTCCTGGTGTATATGCAGGAAATCCTGCTAGACTTCTAAGAGTTATAAAATAACAACCAGATTTATAAACAGGTTATGAAAGAAACATATATGGATAAAGAGATATCGGTAGGCGTATCAAACCGCCATGTTCATCTTTCGGCAGAGCACCTTGAGAGGCTTTTTGGGGAGAGATATAAATTAAAAATCAAGAGCCAAATAAGACAACCAGGCCAGTTTGCAGCAGAAGAAAAGGTTGAACTTCTAGGCACTAGCTCTTTGCCTGCTAGAGTTGTTGGCCCAGTAAGGAAAGATACACAAGTCGAAATCCTAAAAGAAGACCAAAAAGTATTGGGAATTGAAGTTCCAGAGAGGTTATCCGGAGACCTTGAGGGAAGCCCTGGAATAAAAATAAAGGGTCCTAGAGGGGAAATAAACATCAGCAGGGGGGTTATAATTGCTGCAAAACATCTCCATGTATCTGATAAAGAACTAAAAAAATATAGCTTGGAAGAAATTAGGGTCATAGACATTGAAACACAAAATGGAAAAGCCATAAAAAATGTGGCTGTACGCTCTGGTCCTAACCACCTATCTGAGTTTCACATCGATAAGGATGATGCCAGATTATATGGGTTAGAAAATGGGCACAAAATAAAGATAAACAAGAGGCATCCTTAAAATTACACAATATATTATTATCTATAGATATTTTTAAAAACAGATAATATTAGGAGGTTTATGACTCAGGTAAATGTAGCTTTAATAGGGTGCGGTTATTGGGGCAAAAATTATTTAAATCTCTTCGACGGGGATGGTATTTTTGGAAAAGCAAAACTAAAATATGTGCATGATATAAAACAACCATCTAAAAAACTACCTCGAGATGTAACTTTTACCCCTAATCTAGAAGAGGTTTTACTAGATCCTGAAATTAATGCAGTGATAATTGCAACACCTACTAAATCACACTTTGATATTGTGTCTAAGGCTCTGAATGCCGGCAAACACGTTTTAGTGGAAAAACCTTTGACTCTTAATTTTGAAGAATCAAAAAAACTAAATAATCTATCTAAAGAAAAAAACAAAATATTGATGGTTGGTCATATATTCAAGTATAATGCTGCTTTGAGAGAAATAAAGAGAAGAATAGATGCAGGTGAAATAGGACAAATAAAATATCTTGATGCAAGGCGTGTTGCTTTGGGGCCTGTAAGACAAGATGCAAGCGCATTATGGGACTTGATATCTCATGAAATATACATTTTTATGTACTTAACTGAAAAATCTCCAATAAGTGTGAGCTATTCTGGAGAAGGTTATTTTAATAGTGTAGATGATATTGTTTCAGTAAATATAAAGTTTCCAGGAAAGGTTTTTGCTACAGCATATGCTAATTGGGCTCACCCTGTGAAAGAAAGAAAATTAGTTATTGGAGGCACCAAAAAGGCAATAGTCTTTGATGACACTCATCCATCTGAAAAATTGACTATTTATGACCGCTCTATTGAATATCTCCCTAATCCCAATAATTTTTCCGAATTCCAAGCTGGAACAAGAGAGGGAGATATTCTTATTCCGAAATTAAACAATTCTCAGCCATTGATAGTGCAGCTTGACCATTTTATTAAGTGTCTTGATGGTGAGGAAAAGTGTATTAGTGATGGAGAAGAAGGAATGCAGGTTGTAAAAATACTTGAAGCAGCAGAAAAGTCTAAAAGCATGGGAGGTGCTGAGGTAAAGTTATGAAAGTCCCATTCTTAGACTTGAATAGAATTCACAACCCTTTAAAGAATGAGTTTGTGGAAAAATTAACAGAGCATATTGATAAAAATGACTTCATCCTTGGAAATCCAGTTGAAGAGTTTGAGAAGGAATTTGCCAGCTATTGCGGAACATCCCATGCAATAGGAGTTGCAAATGGGTTACAGGCTTTGGAGATTATTTTGCGAGCCATGGACATCGGGCCAGGTGATGAGGTAATAACTGTTGCCAATACATTTAATGCTACTGTTTCTTCAATAGTTGCTGTAGGTGCAAAGCCCGTTCTTGTAGACTCAAAAGATGACTTTACGATTGATTCTTCCCAGATTAAAGGCAAGCTTACAAATAAGACTAAAGCAATCATGCCCGTTCATTTGTATGGGCAGGCCTGTGATATGGATGAAATAATGAATATAGCTAAGGAGAATAACTTGTATGTTATAGAAGATGCTTGCCAGAGTCACGGTGCTATTTACAAAAATAAAAGGGCGGGCAACCTCGGGCACGCCGCTGCATTTTCTTTTTATCCTGGAAAAAATTTAGGGGCTTTTGGAGATGGGGGCCTTATTACTACGAATGATTCGAATCTCGCCCAAAGAATAAGAATGATAAGAAACTATGGTCAGTCTAAAAAATACCATCATGACATTTCAGGCATTAACTCTAGATTAGATACAATGCAAGCCAGCGTGCTTAGAATAAAACTGAAACACTTAGACAACTGGAACTCCCAAAGAAAGAAAATAGCAGATAGGTACATATCTTCATTGAAGGGTATTGTTGAACTGCCTAAAACAAGTCCTGACAGGGACCATATCTATCATCTTTTTGTAATAAGGACAAATAAGAGAGATGAACTTATGGATTACTTAAAACAAAACGGAGTAGATTCAGGCTTGCATTATCCAATACCAATACACCTGCAAAAAACATTCTCTAATTTAAGCCATAAAAAAAGAGACTTTCCAAAGTCTGAAGAATATTCTGACACCATTCTTTCCTTGCCAATCTTTCCAGGAATGACCAATGAAGAAGCTGACCATGTGATTAGTCAGATAAAGAGTTTTTTTAATGCTTCCTTAAAATAAGCAAAATATCTTACAGAATAATAAATCGGTAAAAATATAATGAAAGGTATGTAAAAATCTTCTTTTATCAAATGCTTCGCGGATTTGTAAAGAGAATATATGGGGAATAGGGGGAGGCTGAGAACAACAATGAGAGGATTTATCTTCATTGACCTGCCCACCCACCCAGCGTGTTCCCATATCTCTCTTAATGATGAGGGATTGTTTTGATAGATATTTAGATTAGGGGCAGGAAATTCTGTGCCAAATTTTCTGTTAATTGTTTGATCATCAGCATAACCCAGAGATGGATCCCACAATTTATCTTTTAAATAATCTCTTCTAATCAAAGTAAATACCTTGCTTAGACTATTTGGCTGAACAAATGATCTCCTATAGAAAAAAGCTCTTGCCCATAGATTTTTTGGGTTTTTACATATCTCTTCTTTATGATTTATGCCTACTGTCTCACCTTCCAAGATTGGCACAATCCCTTTTGAGATGTAATCCTTGTCATAAATAAGGTCTGCTCCAACTATGCAGACGACTTTTCCCTTGCTTTTCTTAAAACCGTAAGTCCATGCATTCCCGGGACCCTTTTGCTTGCCCGGGATAGTGTATGCCCTTACCTTTCCTTTTGTCTTAATCTCGTAAGACTTAGCAATCTCATAAGTTTTGTCCTTAGACTCCCCGTTTTCCACAACAATTATTTCCATATTAGGATAAGTCTGGCTCAATTGTGCCTCGATACAGGCAGCAATATTCTCTTCTTCATTGTATGCTGCAATAATAGAAGAGACTAGAGGCCTTTTTTCATAAAAAGGTTTAGATTTTATGATCGGCATATAATCTTTAGAATAGTCTTGTTTAAAAAGTAATTGTAGATTATATTTTAAAGCCATAATGATTAAAAATTGGTTTTAATGGTTCAATTTATGATTTCAGATTTAAAGAATGAATTTAAAAGTAGATATTCCAAATTTAGGAATACTCAGTTTTATCAAACCATAAAAAAGATAAAAATGCTAAGAATATTAAGACAATTCATAGGCTGGAGATATGGTATATGGCTGCTTTCCAGATTCAGACTTCACGGCGATAGAATACACCTTGCATTAATAAAAAAGGTAATCAAAGATTACAAAATAACATCTATTGTAGAGACAGGCACTTTTCTTGGATACACAACAGAACTATTCGCAAAGGAATTTCCTCATCTGCAGATTTACACGGCTGAAATAAACCTTGATTTCTATAAAAAAGCAAAGAAATCTCTTAGTAAGTACAAAAATGTTCATGTATATAACGCGACTTCACCAAAATTTCTGGAGAGTCTTATAAAAGAGAGGCTATTAGGAGAGAGGCCTTTCTTCTACCTGGATGCGCACTGGCTTGATGATTGGCCACTGGAAAAAGAATTACAGATAATTTCTAGAAATATACCCTCTGCAATAATTTCAATAGATGACTTCAAAGTGGAAGGCGACTCAAGATTTATTTATGACTCATATAAAGACAAAGAATGCTCGCTGAATTTAGTTAATCCAAACTTAAGCAAGAACGATTACAACCTATTATTCCCAGATTACGATCCTAAGAAAATATTCGGCAATAAGCTACTATGTCCTCAACTAATTGGATATACCATTATATTCCAGAATATGAAGGCGGAGTTTCAAATATTAAAGAAAACCAAAATGGTGGCGGAGAACTTTATTGATAAGAGTTCCTTAATAGGGATTAAAACAAAGAGCCGAGCAAAGAAGCAAATTTAGTCTTTTTAACCTTGTCTGAAAGGTTCTCAAAAAAGTGTTTTGATAATATTCTATTTCCAAATAGATAATCTGAAATAATAAAGAAAAAGTAAGGGATTATTAATGGATTCTTTTGGTATAAATAAGATTTTAGCCTTTCTTCATATTTTGCCCATAATATTTTCTTTACAGCATCATAGGGTAATTTAGGTGCAGAAGCCGAGCGTATAAATGGTCTTGTCACAAATGAAGTATTAGTTTCTGTTATAATATCTATAGGCTTTCCTTGTGAAAATTCTATAAATTTCTTGATATTTGAAATGAAAAAATCTTTTCTTACAATCAAGTTATCAAGTCTTATTAACGAATAAAACTGCTGTTTATCCAACACCTTGAAAGCCAAATTAGAGTACAATACAAGATAATCTCCCAATATTTTTGAGTATAGGTAAGAATCGCAGCAACTTATGTCTTTATCGAACATCTCTAAAGCAGTTGTTTGGAAAAGGCTTCTGTAGGGCAAGTTCTCGCTATCCAGATTAAACCCTATATATTCATAATTCTCGAGAGAGGATTTAATCTCCTGTGTGCTTTTCTTCAAATCCTTAAGTACAAGATATTTCACCTTTCCAGCTACCTTAGGAAGCTTCTTAGGATAATCAGACCCGTAGCTTTCTATTTGTGAGAATATTTTTCTTAATTCAGACTCAGAAGAATAATTTTGAAGCAATTTTTCGTAAGATCTCTTTGCAATCAATTCCCTTTCCTTATCGTTCTTAAGATAGTAGGCTATGTTTTCATATAGGTCTTTTTTATCTTTAAACATAACTAGTTCTGTACCCAATTTGAATAGATTAGAGTAGCCTTTGCAATACTCTGTAAGAACAAAGGATTTGCAGGCATTCATCTCAAAAAACTTCTGGATAACGTGTGTCTTGCCCAGATAATTCTTGTTGAAGCATAAATTTATCTTGCTTTGGTTTATTACCTTTGTATAATCTTCTTTATCAAGAAATCCTCCATAAACTTCCTTAAATTCAGGGTGTTTTTCCCATCCCGCTCCAAAAACTTTAATTTTAATTCCTTTACCCATCAAATATCTAACAAAGTCTGCTCTGTCCGTCTTTGGAGTTCCTATAAAGGTCACATCATATTTTTTTTCTATGCTCAATGGCTTAAACTGGTCAGTATTAGTCCCTACTGAGAAAAATGCCTTGTTCTTGTATAGCTTTACAAATTCCTTGTGGCTGATAAGAGAATAATCTACAAAGAAAGAATTAAGCGATGAATAATCATAAAATTGAGCGTCATCGTCTCCACAGAAGTTGAGGACTTTAGTCTTGGGAGATATTTTTTTTATTGCAAAAAGAGTTTCTGGGTAAAACTCGTCATAGATGAGCCATAGAAAGATGTAGGCGGGTTCTTCTTTTTTGACTATCTGGAGAAATTTCTGGTTCATCTCGCTCTTATCATATCTGTAAGTATATTCCTGCGGATCGAAGGAGATCACTTTTTTAAAAATTTTCCTTAATGGGGTGTCCCATGTTTGGTATGCGAAATAGTTGGGATTATGGCACGACCATGCCGCAAATAATATCTTTTCGTTCTTGAGCATATTTTTTTGAAGATATTCAGTTTAAAAATATATGTTTGCTAATAGAAGATTTATAAACTTGTCAGAATGCTAGAAAATATGTTAAAAATTTATTCTAAGGTTAAGACTGAACAATTAATTCATGTCATATGGAGAAGGGGGGAGGGTGAAGAGAGAAAAATGAACTTTATGGTCCCTGATGAGGAATGCTTGCAGGCTGCTGCTGGAGTCAAATTCCCACATGGCCACACTTTTAGTGGCGCTCATAGGCACTTACCTCACCAAAGAATTACTCAAAAGACTCAAGAAGCATTCATAGTTACAGATGGTTCTGTTGAGCTCACCATGTATGATTTAGATAATAAAATAATAGGGAAAGAAATTTTGAATGCTGGAGACTGCTATGTTTATCTTGATGGGGGTCATGCTCTTAAAATACTTTCAAAAGAGGCATTCTTTTATGAAATAAAGAATGGTCCTTATTTGGGTAGAGATAAGGACAAGGAATTTATAGCAGGTTGAATATGGATAAGAATGTAAAAGTCTATTATCCGCAGTTAGGAATACACACTTATATGCAATCCCTGATAGATAATCCTCCTAAGGGTTATGAATTCGTAACTATTGAAAACCCTGAAAAGAAGAAATTTATTGCTTCTATGAAAAAATCTCCTTTAGCTGTCTGGGCCTATACAAAAATATTCAAAAAAACATTTAATGTTTTTGGGCTTATAAACAAAATATATTATCAAAAGTCTCCTGTTGAAGCTAAATTAATTTTATCTACAGGTCCTCTTATTGATGAAGAGAAACCATGGATCCTAAAGATATTAGATACTCCATTTTCCTTGGGAGGAAATGACTATCATGTATTTCTGAAGAATAGAGATAGAATAGAAAAGGCTCTTCTTTCCCCTTATTGTAAAAAGATACTTGTTCATAGCAAAGCCTGTTTTCTACAGATGAAGAAATATTTCAACAGAGAAGTTATGAAAAAAGTACAAATATTAATCCCAGCCATACCTGGAGAGTTAGTTGAAAGAAAAGTCAAAGACAAGAATGAAGGAATTACTCTTCTTTTTATGGGCTCAATAAATAACCCTGGTGAGTTTCTAATGAAGGGTGGGCTTGAAGCATTAGAATCTTTTAGAAAAATCAAAGAAAAATACCCCAAAACAAAACTAATAATGAGGTGCAAGGTCCCGCAAGACATAAAAGAAAGATACAAAGATTTAGAAGGAATAGAATTTATGGAGCAGAAGGTTTCTTATGAAGAATTAAAATCAATATATTTACGTTCTGATACTCTTCTAATGCCTGGTTATGGTTATTTTATAATGGCTTTTCTTGAAGCCTTTCAAAACGGACTCCCAATAATATCTCTTGATACTTACGGTGTAAAAGAATTTGTGGAGCAGGGCAAAACAGGATTCTATGTTTCCCCTTCTAATCACGTCCCAACTAAGGTGGAGGAATATCCTGCTAATGTAAGAAGCGATGCTTTTGCTAAAAGTGTAATGCAAATTGATAATAAAGTAATATATGCTTTAAGTAAAAAAATCGAAAAAATAATTCTGGACAGAGATCTTCTTGAAAAGATGAGTGCTGAATGCCAGAAAGCATTCAAAGACAAATACTCATACTCTAATAAGGTAAACAGATTGAGAGAGATATTTAATGAGGCCCTCACCTAAATATTTATAATACCTTAAAAAATAAAATAATCATGTTAAGAAATTCCTGCCTTGTTTGCGACAGCAAAGAAATAGATGAAATAATAGATTTGGGATCTCACCCGTTTGCAGATACATTTATTCCTGAAAGTCGAAAATCAGAGGCAGACAAAGTATACCCTTTAGTATGTACTTTATGTCTCAATTGCGGACATGTGCAGACAAAATATTCAACTGACCCGAATGAAAGATATTCCCAAATAGATTATTCTTATACCTCTTCCAATTCTAATTTTTCCAGAACTCATTGGGATTCATACGCAAAGGAAATAAGTCAAGAGTTAAATCTTTCTAAGGGTGCAACCATAATTGAGGTAGGATCCAATGATGGTTATCTTTCTGAGCAGTTTAACAAAGCAGGGTATAAATCAATAGGAGTTGATCCCTCCCCTTACATGGTAGAGCTAGCCAAAAAAAGAGGTGTAACAACTATTTTAGGATTATTCGTAAAAGAAACTAGTGATAAGACCCTAAGTAAATATGGAAAAGTAGATTTAGTTGTAGCAAATAATGTGTTTAATCATTCAGATAATCCTTTGGAATTTGTGAAATCTGTTGCAAATATCTTAAAAGATGAAGGATATTTTGTTTTTGAGCAGCCCTATTGGGTAACAAGCATACGGACTGAAAAATTTGACCAAATATATCATGAACATGTAAGTTATTTTACCGTAAGGTCTGCTAAAACTTTACTTGCTCGTGCGGGCCTTTCAATAATAAATGCAAAAATAGTAAATTATCACGGAGGGTCATTAAGGGTTATAGCACAAAAAGTCAATAAAGAATCACAAGCTGAAAAAATGATAAAAGAGGAGGAAAAAGAAGGGATATTCAAAATAGAAACTTACAGAAACTTTATGGACAAAATAAAAAACCAAAGAAATATTTTCTTAGAAAGAGTCTATAAGCTTAAACAAAATAACAAACCCATAATTGCTGTTGGGGCTGCAGCTAAAGGAAATACCTTCCTTAACTTCTACGGTTTAAACAAGACAGTGATAGACTATGTTACAGACTCTTCCCCTCACAAAATAGGCAAGTACACTCCTCTTACCAGAATCCCTATTGTAAACGATGATGTATTCAAAAACTACGATGAAGTTTATGCATTAATATTATCATGGAATCTAAAAGATCAGTTGTTACCTATTTTGTCTAAGATAAACCAAAACATCCAGTTTATAAGCCCTGAAGAGGCTAAATAAATTTATATAGGGAACCATTCTAAAAAAAATATGAAGATTGTTAATGTTTGGAAGGAAGTTGAACCACCATTGCAGTTTCATGAAGACAACAGAGGCAAAATAGCGGATGTATTCTATAAGGCTGATTTGAAAAATGTATCAATTATTACTTCAAAGAAAGGAGTCAGAAGAGGAGATCATTATCATAAGGAAACCACTCAGCACATGCTTATGACAAAGGGGTCTCTGATATATGTGTATCAGCCTGTGGACAAGAGTCAGCCTGTAAAGTATGTACACGCAAAAGAGGGTCAGCTTGTTTCTACCCCTCCTTTCGAAATACATACTCTTCTTTTCCCAGAAGATAATGAGTTCATAGTCTTCAGTTCAGGATTAAGAGGAGGGCAAGACTACGAAAAAGATACATTCCGTGTAGAACCCCAGCAATTACCTGACGAAGTAAAGCACATTATAAGCACAGACCCTAAACTTGTAAGAAAAGAGCACGTCGTAAGAAAGTAAAAATTAGAATTAATTATTTTCTGTGGATAAACTTTCAATGTTTTTATTATTTTGCCGATAAGACAGAATTTCTTTAGCTTTGTTTAAGTAGTATCCTTTTTCCCTTACTACTCCTGGCTGTATTGGTAATATGCCTGCTTCCTCGAGCTTTTCCTTTAAGTCAGCTTCCACCATCATATAGACCAGTTCCTTGAACTTTACTTTTGGGCTCCAGTTAAGAGTTACCTTAGCTTTCTTGGCATCTCCAAGCAAGGCAGGAACCTCTGCAGGTCTATGGAATTTATCACTTACCTCCAGATAATCTTCATATTTTAAACCTACGAGATCAAAAGACTCTTTAAGGAAATCCCTTACTGTATGAGTTTCTTCTGTTGCTATTACAAAATCATCCGGCCTGTCATGTTGAAGTATTGCCCACATTACCTCAATATATTCCTTTGAATAACCCCAGTCCCTTTTTGCATCAAGATTTCCAAGAGTAATTTTGTCAATCTCTCCTGCGACTATTTTAGCAAGTTCTTTTGTTATTTTTTTAGTCACAAAATTAAATCCTCTTCTAGGAGACTCATGATTAAACAGTATCCCATTGCATGCAAAGAGCCCGTAAGCATTCCTATATAGTCTAGTCAAATGATATGCAGCCAACTTAGCAATCCCATATGGGCTTTGAGGAAGCATAACAGTGGATTCATTTTGAGGGGGCTGCGCTATTCCAAACATTTCGGAAGAAGAAGCTTGATAATATTTTATATGGGGATATGACTGTCTTAGGATTTCTAAAATTCTTAGGGGCCCAAGAGTATTGATGTTTATTGTTGATTCCGCATTATCAAAACTTATCCCCACGTGGCTTTGAGCACCTAAATTGTAAATTTCGTCTGGCCTGAATTTATCTATAACCTTTCTTATAGATTGTGCGTCTGTTAAATCTGCATATTCCACTCTAAATGGAGTATTGGGCTCATCTGAGGCTCCATATTTGAGAACCAAATGCTCAAACCTCTTAGTGTTAGGTAGGCTTGCTCTGCGAATTATCCCTCTTACTAAATATCCTTTATCCAACAAAAATTCAGCAAGATAAGATCCGTCTTGCCCGCCTACTCCTGTTATTAGTGCCACTTTTCTTTTCATAATCAAAAGCTGTAAAAACCCTATATAAAGATTTTCATATACAATAAGTATATATACAGTAGTAAAAATTTACAATAATGCTGAAGAATAAGTCAATTCTAGTCACTGGAGGAAATGGTTTTTTAGGAAAACACCTTGTTAGAGCATTAGTTGAAGAAGAAGGGTTGGAAAAAGACAAAATATTTATTCCGAAAAGTAACGAATATGACTTAAGAAAAGAAGAAGATGTAGCCACGATGTTCAAAAAGATAAATCCTGATATAGTTATTCATCTAGCAAGCACTGCAAAAGGAGTGGGTTATAACAAAGAGCATCCTGCAACCCTTTATTTTGACCATGCAATGATGAGCTCCTTACTATTCCGCTATTCTGTCAAGTATAGTGTGAAAAAATTAGTGATTATAGGCACTGCTCTCATTTATCCTACTTCTGCTAAAGTGCCGCTTGAAGAAGATTCTCTCTGGACAGGACCATGCGAGCCTACAATAGAAAGTCTTGGTGTAATAAACAGGGCAATTATATCCCAATCCCAAGCATATCGAAAGGAATTTGGATTAAATTCTATTTATATCATTCCTGCTAATCTATATGGACCTGAAGACCATTTTTCTTCAGCACATTCGCATGTTATCCCTGCAACAATACAAAAGTTTCATAAAGCAATTTTGGAAAATAAAGATAAAGTAGAAATCTGGGGAACAGGAAAAGCCTCCAGGGAGTTTCTTTATGTAAAGGATGCAGCCAGAGCAATCATTGAATGTGTGAAAAATTATGACAAGGGAGAGATTCTTAACTTAGCATCTGGACAAGAAATTAAGATAAGTGAGCTTATTACTCAAATAAGTAATTTAATGAAATATAAAGGAAAGATAGTATGGGACAGCACTAAGCCTGAAGGAGCATTAAGGAGATGCTTAGATTCAAAACGTATGAAAAAAGAGATTAATTTCAAGCCCAGTATGGACTTTAAAGATGGAATTAAAGAGACTGTTGAATGGTATTTAAAGAATTATAAAAATCTAGATTTTTGATTTAGACCTTACTTTTATTAAAGCATCTTTTAATAGCTTTTTATCGTGCCGGTCTAAACTCCCAATTAAAAATAAAGAAATAAAATAAAAAATAGTATAAATTGCAAGTGCAAAAATTGAATCCCATACTGAATTTAATTGAACATTAGATTTAGCAAAAAACAATAAAAGTCCAAGGAATAAAGCTAACACCAATATTCTCAAAGATAACCTTCTTATCAATCTTATTTTTACCAAATAATGAGACTGGAATATAGACATTAAGAAGAAGATAATCCAGACCATACTTGTAGCAAATGCCACTCCGTTTAAACCATACTTACCAACAAGAAGTACTCCTAAGAAGAAGTTCAATGCACCTATAATTATCAAAGTATAAAGAATATTTTTTGATTTTCCTTTCATTGACAAAAGATTAATTGAGATGCTGGTAAAAGAGGAAAATATCCCCCCTATTGCCAAAATCCTAAGAGCTGTTGATGCTGGTAAATACATCTCTCCAAATAAAAGAGCGATTAAAGTTTCAGGGAAGATTACCATAGCTGTAAGAAGAGGCACATTTAGAATAAGTATCCATTTAGATATCTGTTTGCTTATCTCTTCAATTAATGAATTATTATTTTTTGAATACTCTTTGATTATTAAAGGCAGAAATAACTGCATAAATAATTCCGGAGCAATCCCTAATAATGAAACTATTGTAAATGCCGCCCCGTAAACTCCTACGCTGGATGCATCTAAGAAATGTCCAATTACCAAAGAGTCTATCCAATAAACCAACGAAGCGATTAAACCGGCAAGCATCATCGGCCAAGAATAAGAGAATAACGATTGAATTATAGAGGCAGAAGAATTCTTTTCTAAAGATTCTTGAGAATAGATTTTCTTTAATAAAGATCTTACGCTTATGTAAGCTACCAAGACCATTATTATTGCTCCAAAAATGTAAGAACCAATTATTGCCTGAGATCTAAATCCTAGGATAATGAAGATAATTATTCCCACTAACCTGGAGAGGTTATGGACCACGTTTATTATAAAGGTATATTTTAGTATCTGTTGTCTTGCCCTTATCAATGCTAGGAAAATATTTGATAATAGAGCTAAGATTATTGTAAAACTAAAAGCTTTTATGTAAATTGTAAGTTTTGAATCGTGGAATAGCACTTCAGCTAAAAATCCAGATAAAAAAAACATAATTGCTGTTGCAATTAATCCGCTTATAAGAGTAATATTAACCGATATTCTTACTAAGACTTTTAGTTTTTTCCAATCTCTACCATATAATGAGAAATATCTTAACAATCCATCAGACAAACCTAAAGAAGCTGCTGTTGAAAATAGGGTTACTATAACAAGAGCTAAGGAAAACAAACCATAAGACTCAGGTCCAAAATACCTTGCAATAATGAATTTATAAACATAAGTGAGGATTTTTGAAATAAAAACCCCTATAAAAACTACTAATGATCCTTTGGCAAGAAGAGCCAATGATTTGTTTACTTCTTCATCTTTATTTTTACCCATGTTTTGAGTAGTTTGATAGTTTATTTAAATTATGCAGATTTTATTAGCATAAAAAAGATTGCTAATACAGACAGTATGGATAAAAAGATAGCAGCTAATATGACTAAATAAGATAAGTTATCCAGTAGATTTGCGAATGGATATATTGTTTTGTAATTAAAGATATAATCATTCATATTTTTATACAAATAAGGTACGAAGTAAAAGCTTTGAGACTGTTTAATCTGTTCTAGAATATTTTGAGGTATCCTAAGGTCTGCTGAATAAACCTTATAGTATTCTTGTGGAATTCCCGTAAATAACTCATTTCCATTGAAACTAGGAGATTCTATTATTGAAACAACGTCTGCTCTTTCTGCAATTGAATTAATAAAAAATTCCGAAGATGTATTTAAATTAGGATTACTTGCAACCCAGCCCCATCCACAATCTTCTACAACGCATTCTACAAAATAGACTTTCATTGGTGGGACTGCAGACATATTTTGTGCGAAAACTTGTTGAAGTAAAGGAACTGACTGCTCAAAATTCAAGTAAGTTTTATCCGTGGCTAACCACATTGATCTCGCAGTATATATTCTAGAATCAAATACAATTAAACTTGAGTCGCTTACTTCACTATTAATGAATGATTTAAGTTCCGCATTAGGTCCTTTGGAAAAATAGTGAGATGGGGTTCCGTTAGAGATACTTAAGAAATATATTGCAATAAGTAAGAATCCAACTAGAGCAATTATTTTTAGATTTTTAGTCTTTAATTTGTTTAAGGAATTACTTAGACCAAGGCCTGCTGGTATTGCTAGTAAAATATACATAAATGCAAAGTGTTTTTCCAAAGGTGCGCCTGCACTTTGAAGAATAAATGGAATCAGTAAAAATATAAGAACAAAAGAGAAAACTTTTCTATTATTTTTGTATAAGCTGAATAGCCCCATAATAGCAAATATTACTAAAGCCGGGTCTGTAATGAGTGGAAGTTTATAGTTGCCGTAATTGTTTAAATTAAATAAGTTATCAAAGAATGAATTTTCTTGTCCTCCAAGACCACCATATAGTTCTTGAGTTGCATCAAGATGAACTAGTCTACTAAAATAAACATCTACAATTCCTTTCTGATCGTATAGGATGTAATTGAAGGATAAAAATGGAAAAGCAAATAGAATTAGTATTGCTAAGAATAAAAGGCAATTTTTGACAGTTAAAAATTTATGTCCTTTAGAAGATCTATTGTATAATGCATATATTCCAAATGAAATTATAAAGAATGGGGCATTATATTTTGTTAATAAAGCTAAACCAAAGAAAATTGAAAATACTAAAAGAAGCCGATATGATGGTTTTTCCATAAACAAAATTCCAAAATATATTCCTGCAAAAATAAAGAAAAACACAACTAAACTTTGTTCTGTAAATGTCATTCTTATCAAAAAACTAGAAAATGTTACAAACAACGCTACAAAAAAAGACTGTTTTTTATTTTTTAATAATTGATTAGAAATTAAGTAAGCCAGAGGAATAAGTAG
>Ga0194131_10003908_pt1 | contig 23012 bp, 27 predicted proteins | sample TA2KigO120mmetaG_FD_148631 | JGI IMG/M metagenome (GOLD analysis project Ga0194131, IMG submission 148631) | Freshwater microbial communities from Lake Tanganyika, Tanzania - TA2015053 Kigoma Offshore 120m | ecosystem: Environmental > Aquatic > Freshwater > Lake | place: Tanzania: Lake... | reverse complement strand
GGCAATGCGCTCCATGCGCCGCAAGCACGAGCGTGCCCACGGTCTCCGGGTTCATGACGCCGTGCTCGCCGTCGATGACGATTGTCTCGAAGCCGCCGGCCGCGAGGAACCCGAGGGTCGCCGGGTCTCGGATCGCCGCCAAGGTGCCGACGAGCGCGCGCTCCGCGAGGAGCGGCGCGCGCGAAGGAGGAGGAGTAGCTATGGCCTAATATGTCCGATTTCGATTTAGTGTTTGCACTTTCGAGCCGGTAACGGCTGAAAGAGAACGAGGGCCAGATGGCCTATCCTTCCGCATTGTTTCTCTTGGACGGGAAACGCAGAAGGAGGAGCACCAATGACCCTCGCGGAGAGCATACAAGGGTTTCGGCTGCGCGTGTTGCGGGAGGCGGTGCGGAGCGGCAATGTGGCCGAAACCTGCTGAGAACGGGCGTTCCGTCCACCGGGAGGCCGCTAATACGGTCTATCGTCTTCGCGCGATCAATAGCAGCCGTTCTGCCGCGACCAAGAGGAAGCTGGCGAAGATCATCTCGGGCATCGCGGTCAGGGCGGCAAGGCTTTCGACGTGGCCTTCGTCGCGTGGGTTGAACGCGTTGCCGAAGACACTCGCGTCAATCGTGTAGCGGCCATCCTCTTCGAATGCCAGGATCGCGTTTGCGAGCTGCAGACCGATGGCCTGGTCGTAATAGCGCTGCTGCAAGTAGTTAGTAGTCGCGGCAGTCAGATCGTGTCGCTCATCGCCAGCCTTGACGACGGTCTATCCGTCGTCTTCTTCAGATGGAAACCCCGGCAGCTCATGGCCGGAGCCTTTGCCGACGATGAGGGGCTTCGACGATAAAGACAAGCGGAAAGGTTGAGCGAGCGGATCATCACTTGGCTGCGACTTTCGCCAGCCACTCGAACAGCGCCTGACCCCGCACTGCCGACACGGCGGCGCCGACCGCTAGCAGCGTGCCGAATGGCATCGTGTACTGCAGGTCGCCGCGTCGCAGCGCGATGACCACGAGGCCGATGATCGAGCCGGCGATCGACGCGAGCAGTAACGTCATCAGCGCGGCCTGCCAGCCCAGGAAGGCACCGATCATCGCCAGCATCTTCACGTCGCCCATGCCGACCCCTTCCCGTCGCCGGACGCGCCAATAAATTTCTGCCACGGCCCACGGCAGGCCGCCGCCGACCGCAATGCCGGCGAGCGATGATCGCCAGCCCGGTTCGATCACCAGGCTGAACAGGAAACCGATCGCGATGCCCGGCAGTGTGATCGCATTGGGCAGCAGCCGGTGCTCGAGGTCGATCGCGAACAACGCGATCAGCGCGCTGCCCAGCACCACGCGGGCGATGCATAACGGCGTCGGACCGTAGAGCCAGAAGGCACCGGCGCACACGATCGCGGTCAGAAATGTGATGACGAGGGCCTGCCGTCCGCGAGGCGAGGCCGCCAGGATCGGACGTCGGCGCGGAAGATTGTGGACGCACAACACCAGGAAGTCCCCGATCCCGACGCCGGCCGCGGCGGCCGCCGCGAGGGTGAGCAACATCGGCATCGTCACGGGCCCGACAATATCAGAGTGGTTTGACACATGCGATCAAAACCGCTGCGGTACGGGGCGATGAGGCGCAGGTGAACCAGGAACGACTGCTGCGACGCGGCGTCGCGGTCGTGCTGTTCGTGAATGCGTTCCTGGTGTTCGTGCTGCAGCCGCATATCTCCAGGCAGCTCCTGCCGCTGCTCGGCGGCAGCGCCGAGGTGTGGATCGTCTGCACGCTGTTCTTCCAGGTTGCGCTGGTGGCGGGATACGCACTCGCCTTCGCGGCGCGACGCCTGCCGCTGCGCGTGTCGTTGTCCCTCCATGTGGCGCTGCTGTTGGTGGCGTGGCTGCTATGGCCGATGACCACCGGCGACGGCCCGCCGCCGGGCGCCGCGCCGCCGCTGTGGACACTGCGGCTGCTGGTCGGACAACTTGGCCTGCTCGTCACCGCGCTGACGGCGACATCGCCGCTGTTGCAGTACGCCTATGCCCGCGCCTCACCAACCCTCGATCCGTAGCCGCTCTTCACGGCCAGCAATGCCGGCAGCATCGCCGGCCTGATCGCGTGCCCGCTGATCGTCGATCCGCTTCTCACGTTGCCGCAACAAACGCGCGCATGGAGCGCGAGCGCGATCGTGCTGCTGGCGCTGCTGGCCGTTGTCGGCCACCGCCTGAGCGCCGCATCCGGGAACGCCGCCGTGCCGCCACTCGCGCCCGGCGTCCCGATCACCGCGCGCCAACGCCTTCGGTGGACGGCGCTCGGCCTGGTCCCGTCGTTGATGCTGCTCGCCGTGACCGCCCAGATCACCACCGACATCGCGCCGGTGCCGCTGTTGTGGATCGTCCCGCTCGGCGTGTACCTCGCGTCGTTCATTCGCGTGTTCTCGCCCGGATGGCACCCGTGGCGATGGACGTGGCCGATCCTGGCCTTGCTCTCGTTGTTGATGCTCCTCAATTTCGCGAACGAGCCGAACCAGCTGTGGTGGATCGCGGTCCACCTGATCATCCTGTGGTCGGCGTCGCTGATGTGCCACGGCGAGCTGGTGCAGACGCGGCCGGTGCCCGCGCGCTTGCCTGAGTTCTACGTGTGGATGGCCGCCGGCGGCGCCGCAGGCGGCGCTGTGGCTGGCGCCGCGGAAGATCGGCTTCACGACCGAGCTGCGATTCACCTGGAAGGTGGGAGCGGGCCTGGCCGTGATCGCAGTGCTGGCCATCATCTATCTGGTCTGGACATCCGCCGGGCTTGGCGTCACCCGCGTCGTGACGCTCGTTGCCGCCATGACGGCGGCGACGATGCGGCATCGCCCGAGACGATTCACCGCCCTCACTACGATTGCGCTGCTGGCAATCATCATCGATCATCAAACGCATCCGCACGGTGTGGTGCTGCGCGGCCGCACGTTTTACGACACCTTCGCGGTGCGCGATTTTCTGGAGTCTCACACGCGAGTGCTCGTCCATGGCACGACGCTGCACGGCATGCAGTCCCTGCTGCCCGGACATCGCGCCGATCCCCTCAGCTATTACGGCCCCACGTCGCCGCTGGCCGACGTGTTCCGGTCACCGGCGCGGCATGATGTCCGCGTGGCGGTGCTCGGTCTTGGCGCCGGCGTGATCCTGCGCTACGCCCAACCCGGCAGCGCGTGGACGGTGTACGAGATTGATCCGGCGATCGCCCGCGTCGCCGAGGACCCTGCCCTGTTTTCTCATTGGGCCGAGGCAGCGGTGTCGCCGGTCTTGGTGGTGGGCGATGGACGGATGCGCCTGCGCGACGCGCCCGACGCCTCGTACGATCTGATTGTCGCCGACGCGTTCGCCTCCGACTCCGTCCCGATTCATCTCCTGACGCGCGAGGCGATGGCGCTCTACCAACGCAAGCTGCGCGCGGGCGGCGCCGTCTTGTTCAATGTGTCCAATCGCTACCTGGATCTGCCGGCGCCGATTGCCGCCACGGCCGCGCAACTGGGGCTGGTGGCGTATGGGGCTGCCGACGACACCCAGGATGAAGCCGCCGGGCTGTTTCCGTCGCGGTGGGTGCTGGTCGGCGCCGCGGGCGCGCCGCCGCCGGCTGAGCGGTGGAAGCTCATCCCCACTGATTCGGCCGATCAAGGTTGGTCGGACGAGCACAACAATTTGTTCGCCGTTTTACGGCCGGTTCTCGCGCTGCGTGAACTGAGTTCAGTGGTAGTTCACTATTGACCATCCTGGGTGAAAGGGCTAGTCTGTCGCCGTTACGACGCTATGAGAGGTTGGCACCGGGGGCAACACGGACAGACAACCACCGAGTGGCTGATGGTGGCCGGGGTACTGACCGGCGTCGCCGTCCTGTTCGCGAACACGTTTCCAACCACAATCAGATCGGTCTTGCGCGCGGTGGGAGTGGCGCTGAGGACTGCAGCGCCGTGACGCCGCGGGTCCGGCAGGTGGAAGCGGGACAGACGTTCACGGAAACAGCGATGATCCTCGGCATTGTCACCGCCCTCATTATCGGCCTGACCGGAATCATCGTGCCCAGCTTCGCCACTGCCGTCGCTGGGTTGGTTCGTCACATGCTCGTGTTTGTGGGATCAGCAGATCCTTCGTAGGAGGAGAGATAATCATGCGCGCCTCACGCTCACTGTCGGATTGGCTGCTCTATCGCCAGGTTGCCACCTTGACCCGGGCCCGGGATTTCGGCCGGCGGCTGCAGACCCTCAAAAATGACGAGAAGGGCCAGACGCCCACCGAGTACCTGATGATCGTCGGCTTGATGGCGGCCGTCATCGTGTTGGTATTCGTGACGTTCTACTGGAAAGAGGTCAAGGCCTCGACCCAGGAATGGGTCCAGCAAGTCAAGGACGCCATCGTCGGAAAAGACATCAAGTAGGCGCCGTGTCGAGCCGACGACCGATCGGAGCGCGAGGCCAAGCCGGGCAGGCCGCGCTCGAGACCATGGTCGTGATGAGCTTTTTGTTCACGCTCATCTTCGGCTTCGTCCACATCTGCATGTTCGTGGTCACCAAGTCGATGACCAACTATGCGGCGTTTACCGGTGCGCGGGCCATGCTGGTCGACGCCAGCCTCGACAATGCCGCGCGCCAGGTGATGAGCGAGATCCAGTGGTGGGCCGGTGGCGCGGCGGTCAACGACGCCAAGGTCACCATTCAGGCCTATCAACTCGGGCCGCGTCACGGCGCCAAGCGGCGCACCGGCGTGCGGATCACCTATCCACTCCCGTTTGGGTATCCGATCTTCCGAAACGGTCTCGGCACGGTACGCGCGATCGGTTTTGCGCCGACCGTCGAGATGAAGCCGGAATACGCAGTGGCCGAAGAGGGAGACAACCAGAAATGACGTTCGCGTTGAGGCCGCGGTCCGAAGCCGGCCAGACCACCGCCCTCGTCTGCGCGATGTTGTTCACGCTGACGATGTTCGTGGCGTTGGTGGTGAACGTCGGCCAGATGGTGAACCGGCGCGTGGCGCTGCAAGTGATCGCCGACGCCGGCGCGTGGTCAGGCGCGACGGCGCAGGCCGTCCAGCTCAATCACTACGCGTACTGGAGCCGCCTGGTCCAGAACGCCTACCAAAACGCGTCGGGCACCAGCCTCGGTTTCAATTTCAGCGAATGCTGGTCAGGCGTCGCGGCCGTGGGACTGTTCTATTACGCGCAAAGCGGGATGCTGAGGGCAGTCGTCAACTTCAATAACAAGGCCTACGCCCAGGCGGAGAGCAACAGCCTCTTCAATATCGACGATCTCTTTCCCGGCGAACGCACGAATTTTGGGTTTTCGACGATGGCCGGACCGGAGGATGGCAACGTGTACGCGCCGCTCAACGGCAATATTCTGCCGTTCCCACTCAGCCAAGGCGACAGGCTGTACACCGGTGATCACGAGTGGAAAAACGAGACCATCATGCAGCCGCTTATCGAGTTGAGTAACTCGTTTTTTGGCAGCGCGCCATGGGCGGTGTCGCAAGCCGGGTCAGGCTCGGAAAACTGGCAGTGCGCGACGTTAATTCCGCCGACTTCGTTCCGCATCCCCATGATGGGTCCGGCCGGCTACAAGCTGCAGAAGTTCGGTCAGGCGTACATCTTCGTGTGGACCGTCAAGGAAAACAAACCGACCAAGGTTCTGTTCTTCGACAAATACCTCGGGCCGGACGCCGTGCCGGCGATGACGGCGGTGGCTGTCGCTAAAGCGGTCGGCGGCGACGTGCACAAAGGCATATCGCGCTACCGGGCGAAGATGGTGCCGGTCAGCGAATACAGTCTCTCGGGCGGGAGGATTAGCGATCCGCTGGCCCGTCCAGGACGCATCTTGCCCAATCCCTTTCGCCAGATCGTTCACTGAGGCCGCCATGCCAAGACCACTACGCTGGCGCAACGAGCGCGGCACCGCCGTCACCGAGACCCTGCTGCTAACGTGGATCATCATCGTCTTCGTGGCCGCGTCACTGCAGCTGTTTCGCGTCAACCAGGCGATTTACTCGTCGATCACCACCGCGCACATGTTGATGTTCGAAGGCGCGCTGGAGGCCAATTGCTTCAAGCAGAGCGACAAGTGCATCTTCAACTCCGACGGTCATGCGCAGGTCAAGTGGACGCCGGCCAAGATGCCGGAGATATTGGTCGAGCGAGTGGGGATGTTTGCGTCGCGGCTGACGGCGCCGCTGCGGCTGACCGCGTGGTCGGGCGCGGCGACCAAGCGGGCCGACGGCTATAAGCGGACGCGGATGGGCGCGGGCACGTACTATCCAATTTGCAGGTGCGCCAGCTTCGGTGGCTGCCTGGACAGCCTGCAGAGCGTTCCCGGTCCAGGTTTCTGTTGACGTTCCGGCGACACCACGTTTTCCGGGAGGGACGGGATTATGCGAAATAGAGGACGCCTCGTTGCGGCCGTCGCGGCCGGAGTCGCCGCGGTGGTGCTCACTTGGCTGTACATCAGCATCCGCGAGGCGTCACTGCTCTCACAGTCCGAGCCGCAGATGGTGGTCGTCTCGAAGGTGGATATTCCCGGCAACAGCGTGATCGACGCCGGCATGTTCGAGCTCAAGCCGGTGCCGTCGGCATTCGCCCAACCGCGAGTGGTGACCAAGCCCGAGGATGTGCAGGGTCGTGTGGCGACCGTGCCGATCGCGGCGGGCAGCCAGATCCTGGCGACGATGCTCGGCGACGAATCCGAGGGGGCGCTGGCGTATGAAGTGCCGTCGGGGCAGCGCGCCCTCTCGATCGCCGCGGCCGACGTGATGGGCGTCGGCGGACTCGTGCGCCCGGGCAACCGCGTCGACATCATCGGCACCTTCGAATACGGACGCCCCACCGGGATCAGCCAGAACGGCACCATCAGTTACGCCGACGAGCGAACCGAAACCCGCTTGATGATGCAGGACGTGCGCGTGCTCGCCGTCGACAAGGAACATCGTCGCCGCGGCGCGCCCCCGCGCCCGGTGCCGACGGCCGAGGCCGCGGCCGAAGCCGCCGCCACGCCCGAGCCCGACATCCGCAACGTCACCGTGCTCGTCAGCTTGCGCCAGGCGCAGGAGCTCATCCTGGCGCAGGAGATTGGCACGCTCACGCTCGCCTTACGATCGAACCTCGATGGCGGCCGCGTCGAGAATCTCCCCAACCTCGATCCGATCACGCTGCTTGGCGTGCAGACACCGGTCAAGCGCCGTCCGCAACCCGTCTGGCGCGAACTGCGCGGCGGTGGATTCTAGGAGGCAGATCATGAAGTCGTCCTGGTGGTTGTCGGCGGCCTTCGTGCTCGGCGTCGCGGCGATCGCGGTGGCGCAAATCGGTGGCGCCCCTGCCGCCGCGCCGCCCCGCGAGGTTCGCCTGCTGGTCGGCGATCAATTCCTTCTCGAACCGGGGTTCGCGGTTGGCGACATCGCCGTGGCCGATCCGAAGATTGCGGATTACCGGGTGCGCCCCGGGCGCGTCGCGATCTTGCTGCTCGGTGTCGGTAGTGGCCGCACGCGGTTGATCCTGTGGCACCAGGACAACAAGACCCGCGACGAATTCAATCTGGTGGTCGAGACTCGTGAAGAGGCGCAGGCGGAAGCCAAATTGCGCGCCTTGCTGCGCGACTTTCCGTCGGTGAAAGTCGAACGCGTCGGCGGCGCGCTCGTCGTGTCCGGGGTCGTCAGCGCAGAAGACGATTTGGCGCTGATCGAGCGGATGGCGGCGTCGGCCAAAGCCGAATCGTTCGTACGCTACACGCCACCGGTTGGCACGCCCGCCCTCGGCGGGGCGCTGCCGCCGCCGGGTCCCCGTTCGGCAACCGCCGCGCCACCGGTTGGCACGCCCGCCCTCGGCGGGGCGCTGCCGCCGCCGGGTCCCCGTTCGGCAACCGCCGCGCCACCCGGTACGCCGGGTGCGGCAGCGTTGCCCGGCGCGTTCGAGATTGAGTACGAAGTTCAGGTCCTCGAGGCCAGCATCACTTTCGGTAGCAATTCGTACGAAACCGGGATCGAACCGAGCGGCCGCGTGTTGTACACGACAAAAGTGCGCACCACGGTCGGCGGCAACGTTGAACTGTTTGTTCCCGGCAAGAGCCTTGCGTCAAAGGACATCAAGATTTCTCCGAAAGAGCTCGAGACCGGCGGCATCCGCCTCACGCTCACGCCGTTCGAGTTCGAAGAGCAGCAATTGAGCACCCGCATTCTGGTCGAGACGAATCTGCCGATTAAGTCGCCGGCCTACGTGCCCGGCGGCTGGCGGCGCGCGCGGTGGGAATCCGCCAATGAGATTACAGCGCCGTTCAGCGTGGCGGGCGCGGAGTTGCTGGTGGTGCCTGAGCTGTTGACCGGCGGCAGCAGGCTGTCGAAGATCTCCAGTGTCGGGCGAACGCTCGGCGGATTGCCCGGCGTCTCGAGCATCCCGGGCGGTCAGTACGCCGGTTCCGTGCCCTATTACGACAAAAATCGCAAGACGCACCTGCTGGCGCTGTTCCGCGCGCGCGTCGTGGCGGGGCGATAGGCGACGATGCCGGGATCTAATGTCACGGTTTGCGTGTGTGCCGCGGGCGGGGGCACGGGCCGCACGCTGGTTGCGACCAATCTCGCCGCCGCGCTGCACCAGCAGCGCCAGGGCCGCACGCTCCTGGTCGACGCCCATTCCCCGCTGCCCGGCGACGGCCCCTGGCTGCTCGGCGTCGACCGCGCCAAGAGCGTCGCTGACCTGGCCTCGATCGTCGAGCGGCTCACGCCGGAGCTGCTCGAGAGTTACCTGATCGCGTCGCCGTCCGGAATCACGGTGTTGCCGTACGTGACGGGCTACTTGCAGCATCGTTTTCTGACCCCGGCCTTGATCCAGACGGTGCTAACGGTCGCCCGCGCCGCCTACGACACCGTGGTCGTGGATCTGCCGACGGAGGGGGCCGGCGCGGTGCAGGCGGTCCTCGACCAGGCGGACGTCACGTGCGTGGTCGCGGAGTTGTCGCCGGCCGGAGCGCTCCGCGCCCGCAGCATGCTCGAGTTGTTGCGCGCGCTGCAATTTCCGCTCGAGCGCGTCATCGGCTGCGCCAACCGGATCACCGACGAACGCGTGATGGGAAACGATCGCCCGACGGCGCTCGGCGGCCTGCCGATTCGCGCCGTGCTGCCGGAGGATCCTCGCGCCGTGAACGACGCCGCCGTGCGGCGGCAGCCGCTGGTGCTCGCCGATCCCCGCCACGCGATTGCTCGCGAGATCGATCGCCTGTCGCGCGACATCCTCACCACCTCGACGCGCCAGCTGGCCTCCGGCGAGCGCGAGGCCGACGGCAACGACCTCGACAATGTGATCGGCAAGCTGAAATTGAGCCTGCACAAGCGCCTGGTCGACGAGATCGACATCAAGAAAGCCGATTTTGATCTCGCCCGCGATGCGGTGCGGATGCAGGAGCTGCGGACGCGCGTCGAAGCCAAGATCCTGACGCTGCTCGAAGAGGAAGGGCGGCAGATCCGCAACCGCCAGTTGCGCCGCCAAATCGTCAAGTCGGTGCTCGATGAAGCGCTCGGTCTCGGACCGCTCGAGGACCTGCTCAACGACAGCACGATCACCGAGATCATGGTCAACCGTTTCGATCAGATCTACGTCGAGAAAAGCGGCAAGCTGACGCTGTCGGCGGCGCGCTTCCTGAACCCCGAGCAGGTGCGCGGCGTGATCGAGCGCATCGTGGCGCCGCTCGGACGGCGCATCGACGAGAAGGTGCCGATGGTCGACGCCCGCCTGCCGGATGGCTCGCGCGTCAACGCGATCATCCCGCCACTGGCGCTGCGTGGCTCCGCCATCACGATCCGGAAGTTCGCGAAAACCATGCTTGGCACGAAGGAGTTGATCGACTTCGGCTCGATGACCGCGCCGATGGCGACGCTGCTTGAAGCGGCGGTCCAGTCCCGGCAGAACATCGTGATCTCCGGCGGCACCGGCTCCGGCAAGACGACGCTCCTCAACGTGCTGTCGTCGTTCATTCCGGACGACGATCGCATCATCACCGTCGAAGACGCCGCGGAATTGCAGCTGAGGCAGGACCACGTGGTCGCGCTCGAGACGCGGCCGTCCAACATCGAGGGCGAAGGCGCAATCACGATTCGCGATCTGGTGCGCAACGCCCTCCGCATGCGTCCCGATCGCGTGGTGGTGGGGGAGTGCCGCGGCGGCGAGGCGCTCGACATGCTGCAGGCGATGAACACCGGCCACGATGGCTCGCTGACGACCGTCCACGCCAACACGCCGCGCGACGCCTTGAGCCGCCTCGAGACGCTGTCGCTGATGTCCGGCCTCGAACTGCCGGCGCGGGCGATTCGCGATCAGATCGCGTCGGCGATCAACCTGATCGTGCAGCAGTCACGGTTGCAGGACGGGTCACGACGCGTGACGCACATCACCGCGGTCACCGGACAAGAAGAGGGCGTCTTCACGACGGCCGATATCTTTGTCTTTCAACAGGTCGGCCTCGGCCCCGACGGCAAGGTTCTGGGGCGATTCGTGCCGACCGGCTTCGTGCCGCCGTTTGTCGAAGGCCTGGCGCGTCGGGGCATCAAGGTACCGCGGGAGATCTTCCTGCCGCAGTCGGCGTAACCATGGTGGCGATCAAATTCCTCGCGCTCGTCCTGGCCGGTGTGGCGACCGTGCTCGGCGTGCGCGTCGCCATCGACATCGCCACCGAGCGCGGCTCAACGGCACTCGACCGGTACGGACGGTGGATCGCCGACGAGCTCGACAAAGCGCAGATCGCGGTGTCGCCGGCGCGCGCGTCGCTGTGGGTGACGCTGACCGTGCTCGCCGCCGCGATCCTGGGCGTGCTGGCCGGGAACACCCTGGGCCAGCGCATCTTCTGGATCGTGACCCTCGGCAGCGGCGCGTGCTTCATTCCGTCCTTTGCGGTCAGCTGGCTGCAAGCGCGCTATCTGCGCCGGGTCGACGATCAACTGGTCGACGCGTTGCGCATGATGTCGAATGCCCTCAAGGCGGGCCTCAACCTGCAGCAGTCGCTCGAGCTGGCGTCGAAAGAAATGCCGCCACCGATTTCGGCGGTCTTCGGCCGCGTGGTCAACGAGATCACGCTCGGCCGGCTGACCGACGATGCCCTGCGCCGGATGGCGCAGCGCGTGCCGCTCGATGACGTCCGGCTCTTTGCCGACTCGGTGCTGACGCTGCGGGAAACCGGCGGCAACCTCAGCGAAACGTTCGCCGTGATCGCCGAGACCGTGATCGAGCGCAAGAAGGTCCAGGGCCGCATCAAGACGGTGACCACGCAGGGCGTGTCGCAGGGCGTCATCATCTGCTCGATGCCGTTTGCGCTATTGCTGCTCTTTGCCTTCATCGACGATCATTACCTCGACCCGTTCTTCAATACGCCGCTCGGATGGGCGATGCTGGCGGCGGTGTTCATCCTCGACGCCGTCGGCATGTGGGCCATCCTCAAGGTGGTCAAGGTGGAAGTATGACCGGATGGCGCGACGAGAAGGGCCAGACCACGACCGAGTACCTGATGATCGCCGGCCTGATCACGGCGATCTTCCTCTCGATTTACCCGAAGCTCGAACCGCAGCTCGCGAAACAGCTGCAACGCATCGCCGAGTGCGTGTTGAACGACGACTGCCCATGACGACGGATCGATGGCCATGCTGCTGCTGATTCTGCTGCTGGTGTTTGCCGCGGTGACGGCGTTGTCGTTTGCGTTCCTGACGCGGCAACCGGTCACGATCATGCCGAGCGAGGCGTTCGTGCCGGTGCGTTACGAGTCGGCGCACGCGCCCTCCGGCCTGATTCGCGTGTTCTATCCGCTGCTCAACGTCCTCGCGCCGTTGTTCGCACCGTTGCCGTTCGCGGACTACCGACGGGCGCTGACCGACAACCTGCGCAAGGCGGGCTTCGGAGACAGCGTCACCGCCAATCACGTCTTCCCGCTGAAGTTGATCACGGCCATCGCCACACCGTTCGTGCTGCGGTTGGTGATCGAGTCCGTCAATTGGCCGCCGCTCTTCCTGGCGACGATGGTTGGCGGCTTTCTGTTGCCGGACAAGTTGATCAACGACATCAAGAAGGCCAGGTGGAGGGACATCCTGCGCACGATGCCCGGCGCGGTCGACGTGCTCTCGTTGTCGGTCGAAGCCGGCCTCGACTTCCAGGTCGCGATGCAGCGGTTCGTCGAGCGCGGCACGCCCGGCGCCCTGCGCGATGAGTTCTCGACCATCCTCAACGACATGCGCCTCGGCAAGACCCGCGCCGAGGCGATCCGCGATTTCGGCCGCCGTGTCACCCTGCCGGACGTCGGCTCGTTCGTCTCGGTGCTGGTCCAGGCCGATCAGCTCGGCGTGCCGATCGGCGAAGTGCTGCGATCGCAGGCCGCGGTGATGCGGGTGCAGCGATTTCAGCGCGCCGAGCAGGAAGGCGCGCGCGCCTCGCAAAAGCTGCTGGTGCCACTGGTGTTCTTTATCTTTCCGGCCGTGCTGATCGTGATTCTCGGCCCGGTCGCCCTGCATTTCATCTCAGGGGAATGATGGCGGCGGGGGTGAAGCGTCGTGCCCGCTGAATACCGGCTCTCGGTCCGCGACGGCGACCGCGTGCGGGAGGTGGTGCTGGTCGGCACCGTCACCGTGGGCCGCCTCCTCTCGTGCGAAATCAGCTCGGCCGATCCACGGCTGTCACGCGCCCACGCCACCTTTGAGGTCGTCGGCGGCGACGTGGTGGTGCGCGACCTGGGCAGCGGCAACGGCACCAGGGTCAACGGCGCGCCGATTACCGAACATCGCCTGACCACCGCGGATCAAGTGGAAGTCGGCCCCTTCATCGTGCAGGTGATCGCGGGCGCGGTTCATCGCCGTCCGACGCCGGGTCCGCTCGCGGAGGATGCCACGGTGATGATGCTGGAGCGTCCCGCCGGCGCTGCCGCGGCGCCCGCTGAGACTCCACCGGCACCGGCCGCGAGCGACGTCGACGAATCCGAAGACAGGACGAGGATGATTCGTCGATCGGATGTCCCGGTGAGCGTGGCTGAAGTGATCGCGGCGCCGCGCGACACGTCGCCGCGCACGGAGCGGCGGCCGCCGCCCGCAAAGCCGTCGCCTCACAGGGTCCCGGCACAGAGCGCCAGCCAAGCGACTTTGCCACCGCAGCCTACAGAACGTCCGCCGGCGGCGGCGCCGACGGCGCGCCCCGCCCCCACGGAACTGACGTTCGCCAACGCCGCGCTGTTATGGATCGTGCCGATCGTGCTGATCTCGTTTCTCGCCGGGCTCATACCCGCCTTCATGCAGCCCGACGAGCGCGCCCAGTTGCTGCGCGCGCACTACCTGTCGCTGGCCGCGAGCGCGGTCGATCTGGTGACGCTGTCGCGCGAACCGGCGGCGCCCCTCGATAATGTGACGACCGCGTTGCGCCGGCAGGCCGGCGTCACCGGCGCGCGCGTCATCGGCGCCGACGGGCGCGTGCTGGCGCCGCTCGATCAGGCCGGGACCACGGTGCCGCCACCGGTGGCGCCATCGGTGGCAACACTGTCGCGGGCGGACGGCCCGGCTATCACCGAGTCCGGCGCGTTCGTCGAGGTACGCGTGCCGACGCGGACGGCGGATGGCCGGCCGGTGCTGATCGCACTGACGGTTGATCCTGAGCGCATTCATCCGGCGCCGCCGGGCTCGGCGCTCGCGACGCTGTTGTTGATCCTCAGCCTGGGCGCCGCGTGGCTCGTGGCGCGGCATTTGACGACCATCACCAATGCTCGGCTGTCGCGACTCGGTGAAGAGATCGAGCTGATGACGACGAAGCAGATTAGCGTTGGCCGTGAGCCGTTCGGCCTCACTGGCGGGCGGCGCATTCTCGACGCGGTGACGTTTGCCTTGTCGGCGGTGGGCCGCATTGGCAGTGGCTCGTCGCCGGCGTTACCACCCGTCGCCGTTCAGTCGGGGGAGCGTTCCGCGACCGCGTTGATCGACGTCGATGCCGCGTTTCGCATCGTCACGGCCGATCGCGGATGCGAGGGCCTGTTGGGAATCAATGCCGGCACGGTGGTGGGCGCGCACTTGATCGATGCGTTGCCCGATCAGGCGGTTTCGAATGAAGTCATGCGCCTGGTGACGGTGGCGACGCCCGACGGAGTGGCCAGCGGCGAGGTGACCAGCGAGAGCGGCGTCCAGCTGGGCATTGAGGTCACGAAGGGTGGCGGCGACGCCCCGCTTTCCATTCGCTTCAGGAGACTGTGACGCGATCATGAGACGCAATGACCTTGGCCCCCAGCGCGCCGCAAACCGGCCGGTCCTGCGCTGGCGCGCGCCGAATGGACGAGAACAAGAATTCGTGCTGTCGAATGCGCGGCCGGCGACGATCGGCCGCGAACCGGACTGCACCATCCCGATCGACTCGCGCCGGGTGTCGAAGGCGCATGCACTGGTCGAGTTTCGCGATGGTGAATTCACCATCCAGGATCTGGAGAGCGCCAACGGCACCCGGGTCAACGGCGAAGCGATCTCCGTGCGCCTGCTGCAACCGGGTGATCGCATTGAAATCGGCGACATCGAGCTGACGTTTGCCGATGCCGGAACAGACGGCGCGTCAGGGGGTGATGGCGCCGCCGCAGCCGGTGGATCAAAAGTCGTCCGCCTCGCCCTGACTGCGACCGTGACGCTGGTGGTGATGCTCGGCCTGCTGTTCACGTTGATCGGTGGCCCCGGCGGGACCGCCGTCCGTTCGACGCCGGTCGAGGAAAAGCTTGCGCCCGCGCCGCCCGAACTGATGGCGCGGCTGCGCGCCGCCGCGCCGGACTCACCGGTCGTCAAGGACGTCGTGCAGTATGCTATCGGAGCCGGCTCGCCGCCCGCCAAGGCGCTCCACGAAGAAGGCCGTCTGCGCCTCGAAGCGCAGCGCTGGCGGGATGCGGCGCTGCTGCTAGCCGCCGCCGCGGCACGCGATCCCGCGAACACCGCCGCGCTCGCCGCCTTCGAGGATGCGGTCGCGCATCTCGATCGTGCGGCATTCAAGGCGCTGGCGTCGGCGGAGATCGCCGATTTCGGCATGCGCTACGATGACGCGCTGCTGCAGGCCGATGCAGTCGTGCAGATGGTCGACCGCCAGGATCCACGGTATGACCGCGCGTTAAAGATCGCCGAACACGCGCGGTCCCTGCGCGCACGGTGAGTGAGGCACTGTCATGCTCCTTGTACGATTGACGCGAATGGGTGTCGTGGAAATCGAGACCCAGCTCGACCAAAACGACTTGCGGATCGGCCGCTCCGGCGACAACGAGATCCCGCTGCAGGATCCCGACAAGACGCTGTCGCGCCACCATGCGGAACTGCGTCGCGAAGGCGACCGCTGGGTCTATCTCGATCTCAACAGCGCCAACGGCAGCTGGGTCGGCGAGCGTCGCATTGCCCGCATCGAGCTCGTGCCCGGGCTCGCAGTAACGCTCGGCAATTACCAATTGACGCTGGCGCGCCCCGAGGCCAGCCTCGAGAGCACGTCGGCCGGCTCTGGCGAGGCGACACAAATCTTCCACCGCGACCGCGACACGCTCGCACCGGACCGCATGCGGCAAGCGGTGGCGCATGCCAGCGTGCAGGGCGCGGCGCGGCGCGATGTCGTCGGCAGCGCGGTCGCTGTGGGAGCGGCAGCCCCCGCGGCCGCGGCTCCAGCCGGGCCGTCGCCGATTCGGCGCATCATCATTTACGGATCAATCCTCGTGTTTGGCGCGTTTGGCGTCGTGCTCGCCTTGCTGCTGAGGCCGGACGATGAAGCGCCGGTCGCCGCGCCCGTGACGGCGGCGAGCGCACCTGCGCCGGCGGAGGTGACCACTCGCGCGCCTGAGCCCGCTCCGGTCGCAGTCGTGCCTGCTTCGCCACCTAATCCGCCACCGTCCGTCGCTGAGGCGGCACCGGAATCTCCACCGCCGGCCAAGACGCGCCCGGCCGCTCCGGTGGCGCGTCCGCGTCCAGCCGACAGCGACCCTGATGCCGCCGCCGTCCCGGCTCGCCCGGGTGAATCGGCGGCTGCTCTTCTCCAGCGCCGCAACGACATTCGCCAGCGATACACCGTCGCGCTCCAGCGCCTGAGGGCGCGCCAGTTCACCGAAGCGCGGGACCTGCTGACCAGCCTGTCGCGCGACGTTCCGCGATTCCGCGATGTCGATCAGCGCCTGGCCGCGAGCAACGAAGGCATCCGTCAGCAAGCCGCCGAAGACTTCAAGGCCGCGGCGAAACTGGAGGAGGGGGCGCAGTGGACCGAGGCGCTGGCGGCGTACGAAAAGCTGCGCACCGCGCCGGTCTCCGGCCTGAGCGAAGCGATCGAGCGGACCCGCAAGCAGATGCACGATGCCGGCGCCGACGCATTGACGCGCGCGCGGCAGTTCGACAGCCGCGGCCGCGTGCCGGAGGCGATCGCCTGGTACAAGCGCGCCGTCAGTTGGCTGCCGCCCGACCATCCGGGCCTCGAGACCGCGAAACAGCGCCTCGCCGCGCTGATGGATCGTCAGTGACCGATGCCGAACTCGACGATCGTCTGGCCGAGCTGAGCGTCCGGCAAGGGCAGTTGAGCGCGGCGACGATCGAGCGCGCGCAAACGTTTCAACGCTCCCGCAAGTCGACGCTGGCCGGCGCGATCGCCACGCTGAAGTTGCTCCCGACCGACGTCCTGCGCGGCATGCTCGAGGAAATCACCGGATCACGCGGCGTCGACCCGTCGCTGATGACGGTCTATCCCGACTTCGTCGCGCGCGTCAGCCAGCTGCTCCCCGCGTCGCTGGTCGCCCGCCTGCTGGTGTTTCCCGCGCAGATGGAAGCCAACGCGCTGCATGTCTGCATGTTGAACCCGACCGACGGCTGGACGGTCCGCGCGCTCGAGGCCGTCTCCGGCTGCCGGGTGTTCCCGATGGTCGCTCACGAAGTCGCGGTCATCGCCGCGCTGACGGAACACTATGCGGCATTTCTGCCGGAGGCGACGTTTCGCTACGACCCGGAGGGCGGCGAGGCGCGCGCGGAAGAGGCGTATCGGAAGCTGCTGGCCACGCCATTCCAGGAATACACCGAGCCTGCGATCGGCCTGGTGAACCGCAATCGTGACCTGGTGGCGCGCGGTGGCTCGGCGCTGCTCGATCTGATCCGCGATCCGATCATCATCCGCGTGGTGCAGCAGTTGTTGTGCCGCGCCATCGAGACCGGCGCCAGCGACCTGCACGTCGAGCCGTCGGAACATGAGCTGCGGGTGCGCGCGCGCATCGACGGCAGCTTGCGGGTGCTCGAGCGCTTCCCGGCGTCGATGTCGCTGCCGGTAACGGCGCGCCTGAAGGCGATGGCGGAGGTGCCGGTGGCCGGCGCCGCAGAACCGATCGATTCGCACATTGGCTACAGCCTGGTGTGGGGCCGCACCGTGGACTTGCGGTTTTCGCTCGTGCCCGCGGTGACCGGCGAAAAGATCGTCCTGCGCGTGCTCGAACGGACGCGCGCGCGGCGCAATCTCAAAGATCTCGGCGTCGACGAGCACACCTACAAGAGTCTCGTGGAGGCCTGCGACTTGCCGAACGGCCTGATCCTGGTCACCGGACCCACCGGCAGCGGCAAGAGCTCGACGCTCTATTCGTTGCTCGACCGGCTGAACGGCGACGACTTGTCCGTGCTGACCGCGGAAGATCCGGTGGAGTCGCGGATGGACGGCGTGACGCAAGTGCAGTGTCAGCCAGGCACCGCCATGACCTTCGCCAACGTACTGCGGAGCTTCTTGCGGCAGGATCCCGACGTCATGATGGTCGGCGAGGTCCGCGATGCCGAAACCGCGGACATTGCGCTCAAGGCGGCGTTGACCGGACACCTCGTGCTGTCGACGCTGCATACCAACGACGCGCCCGGCGCGGTGCTGCGGCTCCTCAACATGGATCTCGAACCGTTCATCGTCGCATCGTCGCTGCGGCTGATCCTGGCGCAGCGGCTGGTCCGGCGGTTGTGCGCGGAGTGCAAGGCCGTCGATGACGCGATGACCGATCGCGTGGCCGCGCTGGCGGCAAACGACGACGTGACGGTGCCGGACCCGGCAGCGGCGCGCGTCTACAAGGCGGTCGGCTGTGCGCAGTGCGGCAACAGCGGTTATCGCGGGCGCACTGGCATTCACGAAGTGTTACGGGTGACGCCGGCGATCGAGCACCTGATCCTCGCGCGCGCTGACGCACCGGCGATTCGCGTCGCGGCGCGGCGCGACGGCATGAACACCCTTCGCCAGGCCGCCTGGCGCAAGGCGCTGGCCGGCGAGACGTCGCTGGCGGAGGTCTTCGACCACACCATCGCGCACGAGCCGGCGCAGCCCGGGGCGTAAGGACGGAAGATGGACGACAGCACTCGCCGCATCGCGCAGCCGCTGCCGTTGATTCCCCCGCAGCCGATCGCCGCGTTCGGCGTCTCTGAGTGCGGACCGGTGCGCACGATTAATGAAGACTCGTTTGGTTACGATCTCGACCTTAGCCTGTTCGTGGTGGCAGACGGCATGGGTGGTCACGCCGCGGGAGAGATAGCGTCGCGGCTCGCCGTCGAAACCATCTTGTCCTTCGTCGCGCGCTCGCGGGAGGACGAGGCGCTGACCGCATCGGCGGACTACGATACGTCGCTGTCGCTGGAGGTGAATCGCCTGCGCATGGCGCTGCTCCTCGCCAACGCGCGGATCAATCGCGCCGGCGCCAGTCACGAGGATTACCAGGGAATGGGCGCGACGGTCGTCGCCGTGCTGGTCACGGGATCGAGCCTGGTCGTGGCGCATGCCGGCGACAGCCGCGTCTACGAACACTACGACGGGCGACTGACGCAACTGACCAGGGACGATTCCATGATCGAGCTGTTGAAGGAGATGAACACGCCGGCGGACGCGAACGACCCAAAGGTCGGCCGTAATGTCGTGACCAACGTGCTCGGTGTCGAGGAGGGAGTTGTGGTCCACACGGCGGAGTGGCCGCGCCAGCCCGGCAGGAGATTGATGCTCTGTACCGACGGCGTGCATGGCGTGCTGGACGAGGGTCGTATCGGTGGTATTTTGGCGAGTCGCGATGAGCCCCGGCAACACGCCGAGCGTCTCGTCAGCGAAGCGATTGCGGCGGGCGGCCGTGATAACGCCACGGCGCTGGTCGTGGCAGAGGGAGAGGCGATGTGAAGGTGGCAATGACGAGCCTGTTCCGGCTGCGGCGGCGCGATCTGCTGGTCACCCTGCTGGCGCCGATGGCGGCCTCGAGCGTGGTGATCGCGCAATCGGTCAAGCCCGTGCGCGCGGTGCCGGTTTCGACGACGCATTTTCGGATCGATGTGCCGGAAAAAGACTGGCACCTCCTGCCCGCGGGCCTGAATACGCTGGGCAGCGTCGCGCACAAAGACGGCGCCGCGGCGATCATCATCGAACACGAGCTGCTGCAAATCGCCCTGACGCCGGACGAGGTCGGCACGACCTTCCTCGAACTCGAGCTGGCGACGATCAAGGAGCGCGAAACCACGGGCAGCGGTTTTTCGTCGCGCATCGATCCGTCCGGACGCCGCCGCGCGATCGTCGAATTCCAGCGGCGCGGCCGCGCGGGCGCCGAGCAGGTGCGGGAGTTCGTCGTGGTGGAAGGCAAGCATTTCTATCGATTGGTGTGCGTCGCACCGGCGAGCCAGTTCAGCCAGTATGCGCCGATCTTTCAGTCCGTGTGCGACTCGTTCACGCCGCTTGATTCGCCGGCCTGACGGAGCGCGCCGATGATGGCTGCCACTGAATGCGCCACGCGCGCCTGCTGACGGAAGACCGGCGCGAGCTGGCGCGTCTCGAACTGGCCGAGACCGTGCTCGATCGCGCGCGCGGCCTGCTTGGGCGATCGTCGCTGCCCGCGGGCCAGGCTATGTGGCTGGCGCCATGCCGCTCAATCCATACCATTGGTATGCGCTTCGCGATCGATGTCGCGTTCCTTGATCGTAATGCGCGCGTGCTCACCATCCGCGAACAGCTGCCGCCGTTTCGATTGACGTGGGGAGGATGGCGGGCGACGGGTGTCCTCGAGTTCGCGGCCGGCGAGATCGCCCGGTTGAGCATTACCCACGGCCAGCAACTCCTGATGGCGGTGGATGCTGACTCCGAACGCTAGCGTGGCCTCACTCGCCCTCGCGCGAAGACGACCAGCGGCGTGCACGTGCGGCGGTCGCCCGATCCGAGCAGAGCGCCTCCGCTCCACGGCTAGCGGCTTAACCCCATTTCCCACTTGAGTTGCCGTACCCCATATGGGCGAAGAACTGACAACAATGATTGGGTGTCACGACGTGCCGCGCAGCGCGGGCCACCCGACGAAGAGCGGCGGCCGCGCAAGGCGCGTGGGCGCGAATACGTCGCTTGACCAACGCCCAGACCGGCTCGATCGGATTGAAATCATGCGAGTAGGATGGCAAGTAGCGCATGGTGGCGCCCCGCTGTTCGATGAGGGCCCGGACCTCCGGGGCCTTATGCGCGGCGACATTGTCCAACAGCACGATGTCGCGACGACGGAGCCGTGGCGCGAGGCCGCGCCGAACCCACTCGATGAAGCGCGCTTTGGTCATGGCACGCCACTTCGTGCTCAGCGTCACCCAGCCGCGTCGACGTACCGCGCCGACCAGCGTCACGTTGTCGCCCCAGTTCATCGGCCGCGCTTCCACATACTCCTCCCCACGCTGGACCCATGCGTGCGAGCGTCCCATCGCGATATTGGCTCCTGCCTCATCGAGAAACACCAGCCGATCGGGATCGATGCGACGCACCCAGTTCAGAAACGCGGTCCGTTTCCGGGTGACGTCCGGCCGGTCGATCTCACTCAAGCGCGGGCGTTTTTTTAAGCACGAACCCGTCGCGGCGCGGGGCCCGATGGCAGCTCGAGCGCGTCGTCCGCTGCGCCCGAGGGACGCGTCGGTTGTACTCCCGGCACAGCTCCGTCACCGTCGCATCCGGTCGGTCCCGCACGACGGCTCGCAAGATGACGACATCAATCGGACACGGTCAGCCGCCGCCTTTCGGCTGCGGCAGCACCGACCGCGTGTCCCGCCGTCGTGCCACCCACCGCTCCAGGGTCCGATGGTCCACACCACACATCGCGGCCAACTGCGCGTACGATCCGTCCCCACGGTCGTACGCCGTCACCGCCCGCTCGCGACACGCCACGTCGTACGGATTGGGCATGGCGCCATCAAAGTACACCTCGTTTGGCAACTCAAGTGGGATCAGGGATTAGGCTCCACCCCCGCCACCCCGCCTACCGGGGGGGCTTGTGCGCGGAGTCCGTCGGGTGGCTCCACCCCTGGGGGCGCAAAGCGCAGAAGGCGCGTCCGCGCTCAGAGTGGTTGAGCGTTCCCGTCCCGCACCTACGGATCGTCTCCGAAGAGGAATGGCTGGCTGCTCACGCGCGCCTCGACGGCGTTCGCCAGACGTACCTGCGCGGGACTGAGGGGCGGGTGTGGGGCCGGCCGGGCAGATCGGCTGAGTCAAAGTACCTCCTACCGGGCCTTGCACGTTGCGGGACTTGTAACGGATCGATGTAGGTCAAGAGCCGGAGCCACGGCAAGACGCGCAAGTACTTCTACGGCTGCACCTCTTTTCACCAGCGCGGGCGCACCGTTTGCGGAAACGGCTCCGAACTGCCGATGGACCGCATCGACGGCCTTGTCCTGGATGCAATCGCTGAACGCGTTCTCGCGCCGGAGGTCATTGACAGAGCGATTGCGCTCGCGGTCGAGAAACTCCAGCCGACCATTGCCGCAGTGGAGGTCGAGGCCGCTGCACTGCAGCAGCAGCGTGCGGCAGTAGAGTCCGAACTCCTGCGGTTGAGCCAGGCGATTGCGGCCGGCGGCGAGCTGACGGTCCTGGTCGAGGCCATCCGTGATCGGGAGCAGGTCCGCAATCAGATCGCCGAACGGGAGACGCTCCTGCTACGCCGATCCCGGAGCGGCGCTGGCGCCGACAGAGACCTCCTGGAGACGTTACGAGCGCGCGCGAACGACTGGCGCACGTTGCTTCGTGGTCACATTCCGCAGGCGCGGCAAATCGTCAAGACGCTGATGGCGCGGCCCTTCCGACTCGAAGCCGGAGATGGCGATCAGCCCGTCCTCGTCCGTGCGGCGAGCCCGGCGAACCTGTTTGGAAATGAATGGGCAATTATGGTGGCGTCCCCGACCATTCCAAGTTGGAACCAGATAGCCGAATTCCTTCAATCAATGCAGCAATTGCGCGAAGCGACGGGGTTCGCCGGATGACTTCGCCCGTGCTGTACCGGCCAATCGGACTGCGATCCCTCCCCCCTGTGTGATTGGAACCCTTCCCAGGAGTTAGAAATGGGCACTAAGGCATCAAGGAGGCTCGCTCGCAAGCCCAGCCTACCTGCGGCGAAGCCTGAGCCGAACGCCCCTGGAATTCGGCATAAGCCGGGAAAGACAAACCTCAGGCGCGAAGCCAAGGTCATGGTGGATGGCATGGCGATGAACGCGATGGTGGGACTGGTGTTCTCGACGAAGTTCGGAGACCTCGATCTGACCGAGTGTTTCGCGCAGGTTCTCAATCGTGTGCGAGAAGCAGCGAATCGGGATACGAAGAGTCAGGAGGCGATTCTCGTGGGTCAAATCATCTCGATGAATGCCGTCTATACCGACCTGGCCATCATCGCCCGTCAGAACCTGTCGAATCTGGCTGTCTTCGAGCGGTTGATGAGGCTCGCTCTCAGGGCGCAGAGCAACTGCCGAGCGACTGCTGAGGCCCTGGCCCTTATGCAGAATCCGCCGACCGTCTTTGCGCGTCAGGCAAATTTCGCGAACGGCCCACAGCAGGTCAACAACGGCGTGCCCGCGCCTGCGCTGCCCGCGCGCGCGGGAAATCAGGAAATCGAGCCGAACAAACTATTGGAGGCACATGACGAACGGCTGGACGGCGGAACGGCGAGCGCGGCAGTCGGCGGCGATTCAAAACTGGCGCCCGTGGGAGCATTCCACCGGGCCACGAAGCGTGGCCGGTAGGTCACGCGTATCACGCAATGCCTGGAAGGGCGGCCAGCGTCAGCAGTGGCGCGCGATTGG
>Ga0194131_10003907_pt1 | contig 23017 bp, 20 predicted proteins | sample TA2KigO120mmetaG_FD_148631 | JGI IMG/M metagenome (GOLD analysis project Ga0194131, IMG submission 148631) | Freshwater microbial communities from Lake Tanganyika, Tanzania - TA2015053 Kigoma Offshore 120m | ecosystem: Environmental > Aquatic > Freshwater > Lake | place: Tanzania: Lake... | reverse complement strand
CCACCGTGGTGGTGGTCTGGTTCCTGGGCACCGTGATCGCGATGTCGATGCGCGAGCACATCGGCGTCAAGCTGGGCTTCATCGCCCTCAGTGGCGCGCTGTCGCTGGTGCTGGTGCTGCATTTCCTCGGCGACAAGGTCAAGCAGGCGCCCAGCTTCGAGGAGATGGTGCAGGAACTCGACTGGCGGGCGATCTTCTTCTACATCGCGCTGTTCGCACTGGTGGGCGGCCTGGAGAAGGCGCATATCCTGGACAAGCTCGCTGAGGCCATGAAGCCGGTGTTCGCCCAGAGCTACGCCCTGGGCGCGACGCTGCTGTACTGGGTGACGGTCCCGATCGTCGGCCTGGTGGAGCATGACGCCTACATTCTGACCTTCCTCTACACTATTAAAGGTATGGGCGAGGCGGGCATCGAACCCTGGCCCCTGTACTGGATGCTGCTATGGTCGGGTACTCTGGGCAGCAACCTGACGGTGGCGGGGGCGCCGGCGCTCTACGTGGCTTTGACATTGGCAGAGAAGGAAGAAGGCCGCAAGGTGTCGCTGCGCGAGTTTCTCGCCTGGAGCATCCCGTTCACGCTGCTGTGCTCCTTCATCTGCTACGTCCTCGGCATGCTGATCTGGGTCATGCCCTACGTGAAATAGGGAAACGGTCCGACCATGTACCAGCACATCCTGATTCCCACCGACGGTTGCGCTGCGAGCCGGGGCGCGATCACGGCCGACACCATCCTCGAGACGGCGAAGAAGGCAAAATGCGGCCTGATCGTGATGGCCTCGCACGGTCGGCGCGGCCTGCGTGGCTTGCTGCTGGGCAGCGAAACCCGGAAAGTTCTCGCCGGGAGCAGGATTCCGGTGCTGGTGCACCGCTAAGCGGGAAATCTTGACCGCAGTCAAGGTCAGGGCACCGGGTCCGTCCCGAGAATCGGGCGGGAGCCTCAATTGCAGAAGGAGGGAAAAATGAAGACCGGAATCGCACTCGCAGTCTCGGCCGCGTTCGCGGCGGTCCTGCCCACCGGCGCGCAGGCGCAGACCTGGGAGCCGACCAAGAACGTGGAGTTCATCATCCCCGCTGGCACCGGCGGCGGCGCCGACCAGATGGTGCGCGCGGTCCAGGGCATCGTCGCCAAGCACGGCCTGATGAAGCAGTCGATCCTGCCGATCAACAAGGCGGGCGGCGCCGGCGCGGAGGGGTTCCTGGACGTCAAGAGCGCCGCCGGCGAGCCGCACAAGATCATCATCACGCTGTCCAACCTGTTCACCACGCCCCTGGCGACCGGGGTGCCGTTCAACTGGCGCGACCTCACCCCGGTGCAGATGCTGGCGCTGGACAACTTCGTGCTGTGGGTGAACGCCAAGACGCCCTACAAGACGCCCAAGGAGTTCATCGACGCGGTCAAGAAGGCCGGCCCGGGCAAGATGAAGATGGGCGGCACCGGCGCCAAGCAGGAAGATCAGATCATCACCGCGGCGATCGAGCAGAAGACCGGGGCCAAGTTCACCTACATCCCGTTCAAGGGCGGCGGCGCGGTGGCGACGCAGCTGGTGGGCGGCCACGTCGATGCGACGGTGAACAACCCGATCGAGGCAGTGGCGCAGTGGAAGGGCGGCAACCTGCGGCCGCTGTGCGTGTTCGAGTTGAAGCGCATGCCGTACAAGGAAAAGGTCACCGCGACCATGTCCTGGGCCGATATCCCGACCTGCAAGGAAAGCGGCCTGGACATCGACTACCTGATGCTGCGCGGCGTGTTCATGGCGCCCGGGGTCAAGCCCGAGCACGTGAACTACTACACCGGCCTGTTCGCGAAGGTGATGGCGACGCCGGAGTGGAAGAAACTGATGGAGGAAGGGGCGTTCAACATCACCGCCCTGAAGGGCAGGGAATACGCCGACTGGGTTGCGCGCGAGGAGGCGCGGCACGTGTCCCTGATGAAGGGCGCCGGCTTCATCGCCGGGCAGTAGCCAGGCACGGCAACCGGAACCGGGGAGGGAACCAGGGGATGACCGACGGTCCGGAGGGCGAAGGGCGGGCGGCATTCGGCCAGAAGAGCGCCGAACTGGCAGTGGCGGCGTTCTTCTTCGTCATCGGCGCCGTCGTGATCGCCGACAGCCTGCGGCTGGGGACCGGCTGGCAGGAGGTGCACGGCCCGCGACCGGGCTATTTCCCCTTCTACCTGGGCCTCATCATGTGCGCGGCATCGCTCATCAACGCGGCCCGCGCGCTGCTGGCCAAGCGCGCCGAGGACAAGGCGTTCGTGGAGGTCGGGCAGTTGAGGCTGGTCCTGACCGTGCTGGTTCCGACCGCGGTGTATGCGGGCCTGGTGAGCTGGATCGGCATCTACGTCGCCTCGTTCCTGTACATCGCGCTGTTCATGCGCTGGCTCGGCAAGTACCCGTGGTGGAAGGCCGCCGCGGTGCCCGGATGCCTGATCGTGGTGTTCTTCGTCGTGTTCGAGAACTGGTTCAAGGTGTCCCTGCCCAAAGGGCCGCTGGAGAACCTGCTGGGGCTGGGCTGAGCGGTGGAAGAGATCAGCTCCCTGATCCACGGCTTCGGGGTCGCGCTGTCGCCGACCAACGTCGCGCTCATGTTCGTGGGCGTGATCCTCGGGGTGATCATCGGCGTGCTGCCGGGGCTGGGCGGGGCCAATGGCGTCGCCATCCTGCTGCCGCTCACCTTCGGCATGGCGCAGACCCCGGGGGGCGCCACCTCGGCGATCATCCTGCTCTCCTGCATCTACTGGGGCGCCCTGTTCGGCGGTGCCATCACCTCGATCCTGTTTAACATCCCGGGCGAGCCCTGGTCGGTGGCGACCACCTTCGACGGCTATCCGCTGGCGCAGCAGGGCAAGGCGGGGCAGGCGCTGACCGCGGCGTTCACCTCGTCGTTCATCGGCGCCTTGCTTGCCGTGGTGATGATCACCTTCCTGTCGCCGGTGGTGGCCAAATTTGCGCTGGCATTCGGGCCGCCGGAGTTCTTCGCGGTCTACCTGCTTACCTTCTGCGCCTTCGTCGGCACCAGCAAGGAGCCGCCGTTCAAGACGCTGGCGGCGATGATGCTCGGCTTCGCCCTCGCCGCGGTGGGCACCGACACCGTGACCGGCACGCTGCGCCTGACGTTCGGCTCGACGCACCTGCTGACCGGCTTCGACTTCCTGGTGGCGGTGATCGGCCTCTTTGGCATCGGCGAGATCCTGCTCACGCTCGAGGAAGGGCTCGCGTTCCGGGGCGCCAGCGCGAAGATCAACTCGAAGGTCGTGCTGGAGACCTGGCGCGAGCTGCCGCGCTACTGGCTGACCTCGGTCCGCTCGACGCTGGTGGGCTGCTTCATGGGGATCGTCCCGGGCGGCGCCACGCCGGCCTCGTTCATGAGTTATGGCGTGGCGCGGCGCTTCTCCCCCGACGGCGCCAAGTTCGGCACCGGCAAGGTGGAGGGCGTGGTGGCGCCGGAAACCGCGGCCCACGCGGCCGGCACCTCCGCCCTGCTGCCCATGATCACCCTCGGCGTGCCCGGCTCGCCCACGGCGGCGGTGCTGCTGGGCGGCCTGATGATCTGGGGCCTGCAGCCCGGGCCGCTGCTGTTCGTCGAGCAGAAGGATTTCGTCTGGGGCCTGATCGCCTCGATGTACCTGGGCAACATCGCCGGGCTGATCGTGGTGCTCACCTGCGTGCCCCTCTTCGCCGCCATCCTGCGGATCCCGTTCTCGATCATCGCGCCGGTGATCATCGTCATCTGCGCCATCGGCTCGTTCACCGTGAAGAACGCGATCTTCGACGTCTGGATGATGGTGGTGTTCGGGGTCCTGGGGTACCTGTTCAAGAAGACGCAATATCCGCTCGCGCCCCTGGTGCTCGCGATCGTGCTGGGCGACAACGCCGAGTCCGCCTTCCGCCAGGCGATGCTGATGTCGCAGGGCGACCTCGGCATCCTGTTCGCCAACGCGCTGGTGGGGACGATGACGACCCTGGCGTTGGCGCTGCTGGGCTGGCCGATGATCTCCGCGCTGCTGGGCAAATTGCGCGGCAAGCAGGGCTGACGCCGCCCGCTCAGGTCCGCCCGAGCTTCTGCTTCAGGCGCGACAGCGTCTCCGGGGTCAGGTTGAGGTAGGCGGCCAGTTCCTTCTTCGGGATGCGGCCGGCCAGTTCCGGGTGCTTGCGGTTAAAGCGCGACAGCCGGCCGGGCGCATCCAGCAGGTGCAGCGTGATGGTGTGCGCCATCACCTCCGACATCAGCTTCATGACCTCGTGCTCGAAGCGCAGCTTCAGCTCCGGGTGCCGGTCGAGGAATTCCACCCACTGCGGCATCGGCACCTCGGCCGCGCGCACCCGGGTCACGGCGACGATGGAGTAGGGGATGGGCGTGCGCAGGCGCCAGGCCGCGTAGGCGGTGTCCATTTCGGTCTCGGCGGCGAAGCGCAGGATCATCTCGTGTCCTTCCGGGTTGGAGACCACGCGCTTGACCATGCCCTCGAGGACGAAGAACTGCACCATCTCCTCGTCGCCCTGGCGGGCCAGGGGATCGCCCTTGCGGTACTCGGAGACCACGAGCAGCGGCTCCAGTTCCTGGCGCTGGGCAGGGGTCATGTCGCGCAACAGCAGGTTTTCCCGCAGCTGCATGCGCAGCGTATTGCGCTGCGGGTGGTTGGCGATGGTGGTCATGGGGGGCGTTGATTAGACTGAAAAAGCTTGACCGCAGTCAAGGTTGGCGACGGGCCGCGCTCCCTATCATTTCGCCCTCTTCCCCGGAGAGTCCCCCATGGGCACCGTCGAACCCCAAGTCGCCACCAGCCAAGCGCAAGCGCCCACGACCGACGGCTTCCAGCTGGTCATCGACGCGCTCAAGCTCAACGGCATCGAAACGATCTACGGCCTGCCCGGAATCCCGATCACCGATCTCACGCGCCGCGCGCAGGCCGACGGGCTGCGCGTGCTGTCGTTCCGCCACGAGCAGAGCGCCGGCTACGCCGCGTCCATCGCCGGATTCCTGACGCAGAAGCCCGGGGTCTGCCTCACGGTTTCGGCGCCCGGCTTCCTCAACGGCCTCAACGCGCTCGCCCACGCCACCGTCAACTGCTTCCCGATGATCCTGGTGAGCGGCTCGAGCGAGCGCGAGATCGTGGACCTGCAGCAGGGCGACTACGAGGAGATGGACCAGCTCGCCATCGCCAAGCCGGTGGCCAAGGCCGCCTTCCGCGTGCTGCACGCCGAGGACATCGGCGTGGGCATCGCGCGCGCGATCCGCGCGGCCCTGTCCGGTCGCCCGGGCGGGGTCTATCTCGACCTGCCGGCAAAGCTGTTCGCGCAGGGCATCGATGCCGAGGCCGGCCGCAGGTCGCTCATCCAGGTCGTCGACCCGGCGCCCAGGCAGATCCCGGCGCCCGACGCGGTGAAGCGCGCGCTCGACCTGCTCAGGGGCGCGAAGCGGCCGCTGATCATCCTCGGCAAGGGCGCGGCCTACGCCCAGGCCGACGCCGACATCGGCGCGCTCGTCGAGCGCACGGGCATCCCCTACCTGCCGATGTCGATGGCCAAGGGGCTGCTGCCGGACACCCACGAGCAGTGCGCCTCGGCCGCGCGCTCGTTCGTCCTGCCGGGCGCGGACGTGGTGATGCTGGTTGGCGCCCGCCTCAACTGGCTGCTGTCGCACGGCAAGGGCAGGACCTGGGGCGGCAAGGGCCACAAGGAGTGGGGCGGCCAGAAATTCATCCAGGTCGACATCTCGCCGCAGGAGGCCGACAGCAACGTGCGCATCGACGCGCCCCTGGTCGGCGACATCGGCTCCTGCGTCTCGGCGCTGCTGGCGGGCATGGGCGCGGGCTGGGCGAAGCCGCCGGCCGAGTGGCTGGACGCGGTCCATGGCAAGAAGACCGCCAACGTCGCCAGGATGGCCGAGACCCTGGCGAAGAATCCCGTGCCGATGAACTTCCACAGCGCGCTCAATGTGGTGCGCGACATCGTCAGGGCCAACCCGGAGGCGATGTTCGTCAACGAGGGCGCCAACGCGCTCGACTTCACGCGCTCCATCGTCGACATGCACCGGCCTAGGAAGCGCATCGACGTCGGCACCTGGGGCATCATGGGCGTGGGCATGGGCTACTGCGTCGCCGCGGCGGTGGAGACCGGGCAGCCGGTGATCGCGATCGAGGGCGACAGCGCGTTCGGCTTCTCCGGCATGGAAGTGGAGACGATCTGCCGCTACAAGCTGCCGGTGTGCGTCGTGATCATGAACAACAATGGCGTCTACAAGGGCACTGATGTCAACCCGAGGGGCGGCGAGGTCGCGCCCACCGTGTTCGTCAAGGATGCGCGCTACGAGAAGCTGATGGAGGCCTTCGGCGGCGTCGGCGTGTACGCGACGACGCCGGCCGAGCTGCGCAAGGCGATGGAAGAAGCGGTCCGCTCGCGCCGGCCGACGCTCATCAACGCGGTGATCGACCAGACCGCCGGCACCGAGAGCGGCCGCATCACGGGCCTGAATCCGGCCGCGAAGAAGAAATAGGCATCCTGGAGGAACGCATGGAAGCACTCAAGGGCGTACGCATCCTCGACATGACCCATGTGCAGGCGGGCCCGACCTGCTCGCAGCTGCTGGCGTGGATGGGCGCCGACGTGATCAAGTTCGAGAACCCGGTGGGCGACGCCACCCGCGGCCAGCTGCGCGACGTGCCCAGGGCCGACAGCCTGTACTTCACCATGCTCAACTGCAACAAGCGCTCGATCACCGTGAACATGAAGAGCGCAGAGGGCAAGCAGGTGTTCGTCGACCTGCTGCAGAAGAGCGACATCATCATGGAGAACTTCGGCCCCGGCGTGCTCGACCGCTTCGGCTTCACCTGGGACCGGATCCTCGAGATCAACCCGAAGATCGTGATGGGCTCGATCAAGGGCTTCGGCTCCAGCGGTCCTTATGCCGATTTCAAGGCCTACGAGAACGTGGCGCAGGCGATGGGCGGGGCCATGAGCACCACCGGCGTGCCCGACGGACCGCCGTTCGTCACCGGCGCGCAGATCGGCGATTCGGGCACCGGCCTGCACCTGGCCATCGGCCTGCTCGCGGCGCTGCGCCAGGCCGAGCGCACCGGCCAGGGGCAGTACGTCGAGGTGGCAATGATGGACGGCGTCATGAACCTGTGCCGCGTCAAGTTCCGCGACCACCAGCGCCTGAACCATGGCGGCTTGCCCGAGTATTCGGTGCCCACCCATCAGAACATGGGCGAGGTGCCGCGCGCCGGAAACGACTCCGGCGGCGGCCAGCTGGGCAACGCCATCCACTGCAAGCCCCATGGCCCGAACGACTGGCTCTACGTCGTGGTGCAGGAAGCCGTGTGGGAAGACCTGGCCAGGCGCATCGGCCCGGAGGTCGGCATGCCGGACATGGCGAGCAATCCCCAGCTCGCGGCGATTGGCGAGCGGCGCAAGAACCAGAGCCTGATGTGGACCCTGATCAACAAGTTCGCCGAGAAGTACTCGAAGCGCGAGCTGATGGCGATCCTGAACCCGCTGGATGTGCCCTGCGGGCCGATCATGAGCACGCAGGACCTGGCCACCGACGAGCACGTGCGCGGCCGCGACATGTGGGTCGAGCTCGACCACCCGCAGCGCGGCAAGTGGTGGAACGTGGGCATGCCGATCAAGCTGTCGGCTTCGCCGGCGCTCATCAAGCGCTCGCCGACGCTGGGCGAGCACACCGAGGAGATCCTCAAGGAAGTGCTCGCCTACGACGAGGCGAAGATCGGCGCGCTGAAGGCCGCGGGCGCGTTCTCGCTTCCTCCCAAGAAGGCCGCATGATGAAGCTCGCCATCGTCGGACAGCAGGACTTCGGCAAGGCCGTGCTGGAGGCGTTCCTTGCGCGCGGCGACCAGGTCGCCGGGGTGTTCTGCGCGCCGGAGAAGCCGGGCGCGAAGCCCGACGTGCTCAAGGTCGCGGCGCAGGAAAAGGGCGTCCGGGTGTTCCAGTTCCCGTCCCTGAAGAACGACCAGGCCAAGGCGGCGCTGAAGGGCCTGGAGGTCGAGATCGGCATCATGGCCTTCGTGCTGCAGTTCGCGCCGCAGGAGTTCGTGACCATCCCGAGGCACGGCACGATCCAGTACCACCCGTCCCTGCTGCCCAGGTACCGCGGCCCGAGCTCGATCAACTGGCCGATTTCGCGCGGCGAGACCCAAACCGGCCTCACCATCTTCCGGCCGACCGACGGTCTCGATGAGGGCCCGGTCATCCTGCAGAAGCAAACCGCGATCGGCCCGGACGATACCTTGGGTACGGTGTACTTCGACCGCCTGTTCCCGATGGGCGTGCAGGCGATGCTCGAGGCGGCCGACCTGGTGGTGGCGGGCAGGCACCGGGAGCTGGTCCAGGACGAGTCCCAGGCGACCTACGAGGGCTGGTTCCGCGAAGGCGAGGCCCGCATCAACTGGGCCAACCATGTCGATGTGGTTCACAACCTGATCCGGGCCTGCAATCCGGCGCCGGGCGCATGGACCACCTTGGCCGGGGTAAGGCTGCAGCTCTTTGACTGCCGCAAGCTGCCGGTGCGCACGTTTGGGGCGGTGAAGGGCAGGACCGGCGAGGTGGTCGAGTGCACCGCCGCCAGCTTCCAGGTCACCGCCCAGGGCGGCCGCATCGAAGTGCTGCGCGCCAAGCTGGGCGAGGGCAAGAAGCTCGCCGCAGCGGACTTGCTCGCCTCCGGCGCCATCAAGCCCGGACAGACCCTCGGCAGCTGAAGCCGGTCCCACGCGATGCACCCTGGCGCGGGTCGGCTCGCCGTAGTCGAACCGCGCCCGAACATTCTGACGCAGCTCACAAATAACCGGTTCAGGGATCTCCTTCCATGCGGGGAAACCGCAGTGCTGCCGCGCCGGTAAAGCCCTTCAGGATGCTGTTCTCATTGATCGTGCCCGCACTGGTCTCTTGGTTGGGGAAAAGCAGAACCGCCCGTGGACGGCCCCGTGCCATGCGGCCTGCGCTATCGGCAGGAGGCCGGCTTGTACTTGGCCTTGATCGTCCCGCCGGCGCAGCTCCACGATTTGCCGCCGTCTGCGCTCGACAGGATCAGCGTGCCGCCGGAGATGGCACTGCTGACGCCCGAGGTCCGCATCGTCACGGTCAGCGCAAGATTGCCGGAGATGCCCGCACCGGTGGTGATCGAAATGCCGCTCACGTACTTGCCGGACGTGGTGCCCATGACCTCGGCCACCGCCGGCGGCCAGACGCCCTTGTCGGCATAGTATTCCGACAGCCGCGTCTTGCCGTCGGCGGTCAGGCTGAACGCCTCGGAGACCTGCGCGCGCGCGATGTAGTCTTGGTACTGCGGGATGGCCACTGCCCCGAGAATGCCGATAATCGCCACCACGATGATCAATTCGACGAGCGTGAAGCCCCGGAACTGTTTCATGCAGGAACTCCTATAGGCGTTGAAACCGGACTGCCACTGCCGGTGCACCTGCTGCCGAGGCCGGATGGGTTCCAACAGGCATTTTAACTATTCCAGTCAATCATGCTAATCGATAAGCATCTTGCTATTGGCGCTTTCCCAAGACTTCCGAGGCCTCCGGCGAAGATCACCGCCATCATGCCCTTAGCCTACTCGAAACGAAGCGCCTCCACCGGATTGAGGCGCGCCGCCTTGCGCGCCGGGTAGAAGCCGAAGAACACGCCGATGGCGAAGGCGAAGGCGACCGCCAGCATCACCGACTCGGGGGCGAGCACGATGCGCCAGCCGGCCAGCTCCGCGATGCCCACGGCGGCGCCGACGCCGATCAGGATGCCGACGATGCCGCCGATCAGCGACAGCGTCACCGCCTCGACCAGGAACTGGCCCAGGATGTCGCGGGTGCGCGCGCCCACCGCCATGCGCAGGCCGATCTCCCGCGTGCGCTCGGTCACCGACACCAGCATGATGTTCATGATGCCGATGCCGCCGACCACGAGTGACACCGACGCCACCGCCGCCAGCAGTAGCGCCAGCACGCGGCTGGAGGCCTCCTGCGTCGCCGCCACCTCCTCCAGGTTGCGCAGCGAGAAGTCGTCGTCGGCGCCCGGCTGCAGGCGGTGGCGCTGGCGCAGCAGCGCGCGCACCTGCTCCTCGGCCGCCTTCATGTCGTAGCCCTCCTGGACCTTGACCCAGATGGTGCCGACGCTGCGCTGCTTTGCGCGCGCCGAGGCCCCGAGCACGCGGCTCCGCGCGGTGGTGATGGGCATCAGGATCAAGTCGTCCTGGTCGGTGCCCATCATGCTCTGGCCCTTGCCCTCGAGCACGCCGATGACGGTGAACGGCACACGGCGCACGCGGATCACCTGGCCCACCGGATCCACGCCGCCGAACAGCTGCCGCGCCACGGTCTGGCCGACGAGGCAGACCTTGGTGGCGCCGGCGGTGTCGGTGGGATCGAACATGCGGCCGCTGGCCAGTTCCCACTGCCGTACCTCGACGTACTCCGGCGTGATGCCGAAGATCACGGTGGACCAGTTCTGGTTGCCCCAGATCACCTGGGCGGCGCCGCGCAGCGCGGGGGCCGCCGTGGTCTCGGGGATCTCGCGCGAGATGGCGGCGGCATCCTCCTCAGACAGCGTCAGGTTGGAGCCGAAACCCATGCGCACGCCGCCGGAGGTGGTGGCACCCGACAGGATCAGCAGCAGGTTGGAGCCGAGGGACCGGATCTGCTCCTCGACCCGCGCCTGCGCCCCGGCGCCGACCGCGATCATCACGATCACCGCGGCGACGCCGATGATGATGCCCAGCATGGTGAGTGCGCTGCGCAGCTTGTTCACCGCCAGCGCGCGCATGGCGACGCGGAGCAGACCGAGCAGGTTCATGCCGCCTTGCGCTCCGCGGCCAGCAGGCAGGCGGCATCCTCCGGCCGGTGGTTGGCCTCGTCCTGCACCACGCGGCCGTCGCGGAAGCGCAGGATGCGGCGCGCGAACCGCGCCACGTCGGGCTCGTGGGTCACCAGCACCACGGTCATGCCGCCCCGGTTGAGCTCCTGCAGCAGCGCCATGATCTCCAGGCTGGTGCGCGAATCCAGCGCCCCGGTGGGCTCATCGGCGAGGATCAGCAGCGGCCGGGTCACCAGCGCGCGTGCGATCGCGACGCGCTGCTGCTGGCCGCCGGAGAGCTGGGCCGGATGGTGCTCGCTGCGCTCGCCCAGTCCAACCTTCTCCAGCATTTCCATGGCGCGGCCGCGGCGCTCGCGTGACGGCACCCCGGCGTAGACCAGCGGCAGCTCGACGTTCTCCACCGCCGCGGTGCGCGCGAGCAGGTTGAAGTTCTGGAACACGAAGCCGATGCTGCGGTTGCGCGTCGCCGCCAGTTCGTCGCGCGGGAGCGCCGCGACGTCCCGGCCCTCGAGCCGGTACACCCCCGAGCTGGGCAGATCGAGGCAGCCGATCAGGTTCATGAAGGTCGACTTGCCCGAGCCCGAGGGGCCCATCACCGCGGTCATCTCGCCGCTAGCGATGTCGAGGCCGACTCCGTCGAGTGCCTTGATGAGGTTGTCCCCGATCCGGTAGACCTTGGCGAGGTCCCGGGTGTGAATCAGGGGGGCGGTCATCAGAACATCCGGGGTCCCGACGGCCCAGATTTCTTCGCCGCGACGGGCGGCTCGCCCGCGCCGAGGATTACCTCGTCGCCTTCCTTGAGCGGCCCGGGCATCAGCTCAGTGGTGGCGCCGTCGGTGAGGCCGGTGCTTACCTCCACCGCCCTGGGCTGTCGCTTCTCGTCCAGCACCCATACGCGTCCGGCCGCAGGCGCCCCGCCCGCCCTGGCGCCGCCCAGTTCGGCCAGCAGGCGCTCGTAGAGGGGCTTCTGCGCCTCGGTCAGGACCTCCATCACGCGGGCGCGGGACTCGGAACGCAAGCGCTCGCCGAGGTTCTTGCGCTCGCCGTCCTTGGGCAGGTCGCGCAACTGCAGCATCTTCTGCCGGATGTCGTCGAAGATCTGCTCTAGCTTCGCCTTCTGCGATTGGTCTGGCTTGAGCTCGGCGAACACGCGCTCGCGAAACTGCTGCGCCGCGCCGGCGCCGGCGGGCGATGCAGCGGCTGGCTTGGCCTCGGCCGCGCCCGCCGGACGGAAGCGCAGCGCGGCGTTGGAGACCTTGAGCGCCTGGTCGCGGCTGTCCACCACGACGCGCACGTTGGCCGTCATGCCCGGCAGCAGCGACTGGTCGGGGTTCGCCGCCGAGATCACGACGGTGTAGCTGATCACGTTCTGGACGTTCACCGCCGACTTGCGGATCTGCATGATCTGGCCGGTGAAGTTGCGCCGCGGGAAGGCGTCCACGGTGAAGGTCGCCGCCTGGGCGACGCGCAGCCGGCCGACGTCGGCCTCGTCGATCGCCGTCTCCACCTGCATGTCGCGCAGGTCGCGCGCGATGGTGAACAGCACCGGCGCCTGCAGGCTGGCGGCGACCGTCTGGCCGGCATCGACGTTCCTCAGGATCACGGTGCCGTCCACCGGCGCGCGGATGATGGTGCGCTCCAGGTCAACCTGCGCCTGCTTGAGCAGTGATTCGCGCTGCTTGACCGCGGCCTCGGCGCTGCCCACCTGCGACTCGGCGACCTTGATCTGCGCCTCCACGGCCCGCTGCTGCTCGCGGGTGGCGTCGTAGAGCGTCCTCGCCCTGTCCAGTTCGGCAGGGGAGATGAACCCCTTTTCGACCAGGGTCTTCTTGCGGTTGATGTCGCGCTCGGCGTCGGCCAGGTTGACCCCGACGCGATTCAGCTCCGCGCGTTGCGCGGCGAGGGTGGACTGGGCGACGCCCACCGCGCTCCTGGCGGCGTCGACGTCGGCGCGCGTCTGGTTGACGCGCAGCTCGAAGCTCTGCGGGTCGATGCGCGCGATGACCTGGTCCTTCTTAACCTGGGTGTTGAAGTCGGCGAGGATCTCCAGGATCTGGCCGGAAATCTGCGAGCCCACCTGGACCGTGGTGACCGCGTTCAGCGTGCCGCTCGCCACCACCACGGCCTGCAGCGGCCCGCGCTCCACCTTGCCCAGGCGGTACTTGGTCTCGGCGGCGGCGCCGCGGTGGCCGTGCCAGTACCAGCCGCCGCCGGCGAGCGCGGCGACGACGAGCGCGGCGAGGATTCTACCGGTGCCGATTCTCATGGGATGGTGCGCCGATCATAGCAGCCCGGCGCGAGGCGCCGGGGGGCATTGCGTAACAGGGTGTTTCCGGTCCTAGCGCGACCGGCGGGGACGGCGCGCGTCCTTGCGCAGATAGGCGCCGGAGGCGCCGCCGCGCTTCTCCTCGAGGCGCAGCTCGCCCACCACCATGCCGCGGTCGGTGGCCTTCACCATGTCGTAGACGGTGAGCAGCCCGATGGCGGCGGCGGTGAGCGCCTCCATTTCCACTCCGGTGCGGCCGCGGCACTCGACCGTGGCGAACAGCCTCACCGCACTTGCCGCCGCGTCGAGGTCGAACTCGACCGACACCTTGGTGAGCGGAATCGGATGCGCGAGCGGCACCAGTTCGGCGGTGCGCTTGGCGGCCTGGATCGCGGCCACGCGCGCGACGCCGAGCACGTCGCCTTTCTTGGCGCCGCCCTCGGCGATCAAGCGGAAGCTCGCCGGGTGCATCGTGATGCGCCCGGCCGCGACCGCGACGCGGTGGGTCTGGGCCTTGGCGCCCACGTCCACCATGCGCGCGCGCCCGACGCGGTCGAAATGGGTGAGCTGGGCCGAAAGCTTGCGCGGCAAGGCGGTCTCCTGCGGCAGGAACCAAAGAAAGCGAACGGTATCATAGGAAGATGCGCTTTCTCGTCACGCTCGCGGCCGTGCTGGCCATGCTGCCGGTGGCGTCGGTTCCGGCAGCCGCCCAGTTGCTGCCGGACCTGGGCGACGCCTCCTCCGCAGACCTGCCGCCGCAGCTCGAGCGGCGCATCGGCGAGAGCATCGTGCGCGACATCAGGCAGCGCGAACCGAACTACCTGGACGACCCGGAGCTCGCCGAGTACCTTGCTGCGATGGGCGCGCGGCTGCTGGCGGTGGCTGCCGGCGCCCGCTATGACTTCGAGTTCTTCGTCATCCGCGACCCCTCCATCAACGCCTTCGCCCTGCCGGGCGGCTATATCGGTGTGCATACCGGACTGATCACGGCCTCGGACAGCGAGTCCGAAGTGGCCTCGGTGATCGCGCACGAGATCGCGCACGTCACCCAGCGCCACATCGCCCGCATGCTGGGTTTCCAGAAGCAGGCACAACTGCCGACGCTGGTGGCGCTGGCCGCGGCGGTGCTGCTGGGGCGCTCGCGGCCGGACCTGGCAGGCGGCCTGGCCACCGCCGCGCAGGCGGGCACGGTCCAGGCCCAGCTCGGCTATTCGCGCGAATTCGAGCGCGAAGCCGACCGCGTCGGATTCCAGACCCTGAGCGCGGCCGGCTTCGACGTGCGCGCCATGCCGGGCTTCTTCGAGAAGATGCAGCGCTACACGCGGATCATGGACGACGGCCGGGTGCCGGGCTACCTGCGCAGCCACCCGGTCACCACCGAGCGCATCGCCGACAGCCAGAACCGCGCCGCCACCGAGCCCTACCGCCAGCACCTGGACAGCCTGGACTATCACCTGGTGCGCGCCAAGCTGCGCGCGGAGGCCGGGGTGGCGCGCGAGGACGCGGCTTACTTCGGCTCCCTGCTGCGCGATGGCCGCTACGCCAGCGAGCCTGCGGCGCGCTACGGCCTGGCGGTGGCGTTGCTGCGTGCGGGAGACGCAGCGGGCGCGGAGGCGCAGGTCGCGCGCCTGCGCGCAGCGGGTGTCGCCAATCCCATGGTGGAGACGCTGGCGGCGCGGGTGCGCCTGGCGCTGAAGGACGTCCCGGGCGCCCTGGCGGGCCTCGAGGCCGCACTTGCGCGCCATCCCCATCGCCGAGCCTTGCTCTACGCCTATGTCGAGACGCTGCAGCGACTGGGCCGGCATGAGCAGGCGCAGGCGGCGCTCGCCGAGCCGGTGCGCCTGTACCCGCGCGACGCCAAGCTGCACCAAGCCCGCGCCCGGTCCTATGCCGCGCAGGGCAAGCGCCTGCTCCAGCACCAGGCGCAGGCCGAGTTGTACGTGCTGCAGGGCAGCCTGCCGGCCGCCATCGAGCAGCTGCAGCTCGCGCAGACCGCGGGCGACGGCGATTTCTACGACCTCTCGGTGGTCGAGGCGCGCCTGAAGGCCCTGCGCGCCGAGCATGCCGAGGAATTGAAGGCGGCGCGCAGGGCCGGACCCTAGCCGGGGCACGCCCGCGGTCTATGTCGCCGCGTTCCGGCGATCGCGGAGGCGCTGCCCGAGGCGGTGCTGCCGCGCTGAGGGCGCGGCGCAGGCAGCGGGCAACAAGACCGGCCGCTACCAGGCCTTGGCCAGCTTCTGCAGTTGCGGGCGCAGCGTGGCGACGGTGGCCTCGAAGCCCGCGAGCCGCTCGCGTTCCTGCTCCACCACCTTGGCCGGCGCGCGCGCGACAAACGACTCGTTCGCCAGCTTGGCCCTGGCCTTTGCGATCTCGGCCTCCAGCCGCGCCACTTCCTTGCCGATGCGCTCGCGCTCGGCCTTCGGGTCGAACTCGATGTGCGGCATCAGCCGGTGCGGGCCGGCGACCGCGACCGGCGAGTCGGAGGCCGGCAGTTCCGTGACCACCCGGAGCTCGGAGGCCCGCGCCAGGCTCGCCAGCCCGATGGCGGTCGATGTCGAGGGTTCCCCGGTGACGAAGAACGCGATCCGGTCCTTGGGCGGGACCTTCATTTCGCTCCTCAGGTTGCGCGCCGCGTTGACCACTTCCTTGGCCAGCGCGATCTCCCGCTCCGCGGCCTCGTCGATCCGCTCCGGCTGCGCCCTGGGGTAGGGCGCCCGCATGATGGTTTGGCCTTTCCTGCCCGCGAGCGGCGCCACCGTCTGCCAGAGCTCCTCCGTGATGAACGGGATGACGGGGTGCGCGAGGCGCAGCGCGGTCTCCAGCACCCGCACCAGCGTGCGGCGGGTGCCGCGCTGCCGGGCCTCGCTGCCCTTCGCCAGCTGGTCCTTGGCGATCTCCAGGTACCAGTCGCAGTACTCGTCCCACACTAAGCGGTAGATCGCGGCGGCGACGTTGTCGAAGCGGTACTCGGCGAAGCCCTTCTCCACCTCGGCCTCGGTGCGCTGCAGGGTGCTGATGATCCACTTGTCCCACTGCGACAGCTCGACCGCAAGCGACTCGTCGGCGCCGCAATCCTTGCCCTCGGTGTTCATGAGCACGAAGCGGCTCGCGTTCCACAGCTTGTTGCAGAAATTGCGGTAACCCTCGCAGCGGCCGAGGTCGAAGTTGAGCGTGCGCGCGAAGCCGGCCAGCGCGGCGAAGGTGAAGCGCAGCGCGTCGGCGCCGAAGGCCGGGATGCCGCCGGCGAAGTTGCGCCGGATGGACTTCTCGATCTTCGCCTTGTGCTCGGCGCGCAGCAGGCCCACGGTGGACTTGGCAAGCAGCTCATCGAGCGTGATGCCGTCGATCAGGTCCAGGGGATCCAGGGTGTTGCCCTGGGACTTGGACATCTTCTGGCCCTCGGCGTCGCGCACGATGGCGTTGATGTAGACGTCGCGAAACGGCACCTTGCCGGTGAAGTGCAGGCTCGCCATCACCATGCGGGCGACCCAGAAGAAGATGATGTCGAAGCCGGTGACCAGCACGGAGGAGGGCAGGAACAGCTCCAGGTCCCGGGTCTTCTCCGGCCAGCCCAGAGACGAGAACGGCACCAGCTGCGAGGAGAACCAGGTGTCCAGCACGTCCTGGTCGCGGCGCAGCGCCTTGCCGCCGGCCATGGCGCGCGCCTCTTGCTCCGTACGCGCGACGTAGATGTTGCCTTCGCCGTCGTACCAGGCGGGTATCTGGTGGCCCCACCACAGCTGGCGCGAGATGCACCAGTCCTGGATGTTCTCCAGCCAATGGTTGTAGGTGGAGGTCCAGTGCTCGGGATGGAACTTGACCTCGCCCTTCGCCACCGCCGCGAGGCCCGCCTTCGCCCAGCCGTCCATCTTCACGAACCACTGGTCGGTGAGCATCGGCTCGACCACCGCGTTGGTGCGCCCGGAGCGGGGCACGCGCAGCTTGTACGGCTTGTCCGAGACCAGCAGGCCCTGCGCCTTCAGGTCCGCGAGCACCTTCTTGCGCGCCTCGAAACGGTCCAGGCCGTCGTAGGCGGTGCCTCCGGTGAGCTTCGCCTCCAGCGTCAGGATCTGGACCAGCGGCAGCTGGTGGCGCTGGCCGACGGCGTAGTCGTTGAAGTCGTGCGCCGGGGTGATCTTGACGCAGCCGGTGCCGAAGGCGGGGTCAACGTAGTCGTCCGCGATCACCGGGATCCGGCGTCCGGCGAGCGGCAATTCGACCGTCTTGCCGATGAGCGCGGTGTAGCGCGCATCCTGCGGGTTCACCGCCACCGCGGCGTCGCCCAGCAGCGTTTCCGGACGCGTCGTGGCGACCGTCAAGCTGAAGCCCTCGCCGGGATAGCGGATCTCCCAGATCCTGGCGTCCTCCTCCTCGCTGTCCACCTCCAGGTCCGACACCGCGGTGCCCAGCACCGGGTCCCAGTTCACCAGCCGCTTGCCGCGGTAGATCAGCCCTTCCTCGTGCAGGCGCACAAACACTTCCACCACCGCGCGCGACATCTTCGCGTCCATGGTGAAGTAGCCCGCTTTCTGCCGCTCTGTGTCCGCATACTCCCAGTTGCCCGAGGCGCCCAGGCGCCGCATCTGGCGCGTGATGGTGGAACCGGATTGCTGCTTCCACTGCCAGACGCGCTCGATGAACTGCTCGCGCCCGAGGTCGTGCCGGGTCTTGCCTTCCTCCTGCAGCTGGCGCTCGACCACGATCTGGGTGGCGATGCCGGCATGGTCGGTGCCCATCACCCAGTTGGCGTTGAAGCCTCGCATGCGGTGGTAGCGGATGAGCGCGTCCATCAGCGTCTGCTGAAAGGCGTGGCCCATGTGCAGCGTGCCGGTGACGTTGGGTGGCGGCAGCTGGATGCAATAGCCCGGGCCCGGGGCGGCGGCGTCGGCCCGGAAGTGGCCCGCCGCTTCCCATTTCGCGTACCAGCGCTGCTCGATCGCGCGCGGATCGAAGCTCTTGGCGAGCGCCATGGTCAGTCCTTGGGCGGTTGGGCAAGCCGCGCGGCGAGGGCGTGGGCGATGGCATCGCGAACGGCGCGGCGCAGTTCCTGTTCCAGGTCCGCGCGCAGCGTCGCCAGCCGGCGGTCGATCTCCGGCGCCAGGCGCGCCACCAGCGCGCGTTCCAGGTCGGCGGCCAGCGCCTCCTCGTTCAGCCCCGGCGCGGCGGCCGCCGCCCCGGGATCCGCGATCTCGGTAAGCAGCGGGACTTCCTCGTGCGCGGCTTCGTGGCTCCTGCGCGAGAACTCCTGCACGCGCCGGAACAGCGCGTTGGGCTCCCGCGCCGGCTTCGGCGGAACTTCGCCCCCGCTCATGTCGCGGCCCTGGCGAGGTCGTGGCTGCGGATCTGGTAGCCCCGGTCCCGGTACCAGAGGTAGCGCGCGCGCCCGGCGCGGCGGTCCGCCTCCTGGGCCGTCACGACCTCCAGCAGGCGCTCGTAGCGCTCGAACAGGGGCGGGCAATCGGCGGCAAGGTTGAGCAGGATCTCGCAGCTGGGCGCGGTCTGCGGTTCGCGGGCGATCAGCACCGGCGTCTCGGCCGCGAGCGGGTCGTCGGCGGCGCAGTGCGGCACGAAGCCGGTCGCGGGCCAGGTCCAGAGCAGGCGGTCCAGGCGCTGCGCAAGCTCGGTATCGGGCGCGAACAGCAAGGTGCGCTTGCCCTGCGCGAGCGCCTTGCCGGCAAGCCGGCAGGCGACCTGCAGCCGGTCGGCGGCGTTGAAGTAAAAATCGATGCTGGTCAAGCCTTGCCCGTCCGTCCGCTGGCGAAACGCAGAGCGAGCCGCACCAGCAGCGGCACCGGCCTGCCGGTGGAGCCCTTCTCGCGCCCGCTCTTCCAGGCCGTGCCGGCGATGTCCAGATGCGCCCAGCGCAGCTTGGGCGTGAAACGGGCCAGGAAGCAGGCAGCGGTAATGCTGCCGCCAGGCCGGCCGCCGATGTTCGCCATGTCGGCAAAGTTCGAGCGCAGCTGTTCCTGATAGTCCTCCCACACCGGCATCGGCCAGACGCGGTCCCAGGCCTCCTCGCCGGCGGCGCGGATCTGGTCCGAGAGGCGCTCGTCGTTGGCAAACAGGCCCGAAGCGACGTGGCCCAGCGCGATGACGCAGGCGCCGGTAAGGGTGGCGATGTCCACTACCGCCGCCGGGTCGAAACGCGCGCTGTAGGTTAGCGCGTCGCACAGGATCAGGCGACCCTCGGCATCGGTGTTCAGGATCTCCACGGTCTGGCCCGACATGGTGGTGACGATGTCCCCCGGCCGCGTCGCCTGGCCGTCTGGCATGTTCTCGCAGGCCGCGACGATGCCGACCACGTTGACCGGGGCGCGCATGCCGGCCAGGGCGCGTAGCGCCCCCAGCACGCTGCCCGCGCCCGACATGTCGAACTTCATCTCGTCCATCTCGGCCCCGGGCTTGAGCGAGATGCCGCCGGTGTCGAAGGTGATGCCCTTGCCCACGAGGACGAGCGGCCTTTGCTTCGCTGGGCCGCCCCTGTAGCGCAGCACCACCAGCTTGGGCGGCTGGCGCGAACCCTGCGCCACCGACAGCAGCGAGCCCATGCCGAGCTTCTCCATGTCCTTGCGCTCCAGGACCTGGAGGCCGAGGCTGAACTGGCGCGCCAGCTTCCGCGCCTCCTCGGCAAGGTAAGCGGGGCTGCAGATGTTGGGCGGCAGGTTGCCGAGCGTGCGCGCGAGATCGACGCCATCGGCGGTTGCGGCGGCCTCCTTCAGCGCGGCCTGCGCCTGCAGCGTCACCGGACCGGAGGCGAGTGCCAGGGTCAGCGTGGCGAGCGCGGGGGGCGGCGCCTTCTTCTGCGTCTTGAGCTGGTCGAAGCGGTAGAAGACATCGCGAATCCCGAGTACCGCATGGCGCAAGACCGCCGGCAGTCCCAGGCCCGGCGGCGCCAGGTCGGCGACGTAGAAAGCGGCGTCCCGCGCGCCGATCTCCCTCAGCGCCTGGGCGGCGCCGCGCAGCGCGTCGCGCAGCGCGCCAAGGCCGAATTCCTTGCGTTCCCCCAGTCCGACCAGCAGCACGCGCTCGGCGGCAAGTCCGGGCAGGCGTTGCAGCAGCAGGGTCGCGCCCGCCTTGGCGGCGAGGTCGCCCTGGGCGAGTACCCGGCGCAGCGCGCCCTGGGCGGCCTTGTCGGCCTGCCGGCCCGCCTTGCCGAGCTCGGCAACATGGACGCCGAGCACCAGGCAGCCGGCCTTCGCCTTCTGCGGCGCGAGGCTGCGTATGCTAAATTCCACAAAGACTCTCCCCCCGCGAGTTCGGACAAGGCGAATGATGGCATGATCTTCCAGCGCGCGCTGCTGCGCGAGTTCGCCAACCTCGCCGTGGCGGTGTTCCTCGCGCTGTTCCTGGTCGCACTGACGATGCGGCTGGTGCGGTTGCTGGGCCAGGCCGCCGGCGGCAAGATCCCGTCCGAGGCGGTGGTCGGGTTCCTGGGCTTCTTTGCGCTGAACGCGCTGCCGATCCTGTTGTCCCTCACGCTGTTCTCCGCGGTGCTGCTGACGCTGCACCGCGCCTACCGCGATTCCGAAATGGTGATCTGGTTCAGCTGCGGGCTGGCGCCGGGCGCCTGGATCCGGCCGGTGCTGACCTTCGCCGCGCCGCTGGTGGTGGTGATCGGGGCGCTGTCGTTCTTCATTTCTCCGTGGGCGGCGATGAAGAGCGAGCAGTACCGCAGCCGCATCGACGCCCGCGACGACATCGCCCGCGTCGAGCCCGGCGCTTTCGGCGAATCGCGCGGCAGCAAGCGCGTGTTCTTCGTCGAATCGATCGCCGGCGACAACAGTTCGGTGCAGAACGTGTTCATCAACACCCTGCAGCACCAGCGCACCGGCGTCATGCTGAGCTCGCGCGGCTATACCGAGACCGCCTCGAGTGGCGACCGCTTCCTGGTGCTGATGGAGGGCAGGCGCTACGAGGGCGCCCCGGGCGAGGCTGACTTCCGCGTCATGGAGTTCGACCGCTACGCCACGCGGGTGGAGACCAGGGAGGGCGACCAGCCCCAGGCGAGCAGCAAGAGCCTGTCCATGCTGGCGCTGCTGGAGCGTCCGGGACCGCAGAACCTGGGCGAGCTGGTCTGGCGGGTGGGTGTCCCGGTGTCGGCGCTGGTGCTGTCGCTGCTGGCGATCCCGCTCAGCTTCGTCAACCCGCGTGCCGGGCGCTCGGTCAACCTGCTGTTCGCGCTGTTCGCGTACATGCTGTACTCGAACCTGATCTCGATCAGCCAGGCGCGCGTGGCGCAGGGCAAGCTTGCCTTCGGCACCGGGCTGTGGCTGGTGCACGCGGTGATGCTGCTGGTGCTGGTGGCGCTGTTCGCCCACCGCCAGCGGCTGTTGCGCCTGCCCTGGCGCCGCTGAGCCGTGGCGGCGCAAGCGGCATGACGCGCATCCGCACCCTGGAGCGTTACCTCGCGCGGCAGATCTACGCCGCGGTCGGCTTCGTGCTGACGGGCTTCCTCGCCCTGTTCGCATTCTTCGATCTGATCGGCGAACTCAAGGACCTGGGCGATGGCGCCTACCACCTGCGGCAGATCTTTACGGTGGTCGCGCTGTGGCTGCCGGCGCACGCCTACGAGCTGTTCCCGGTCGCGGTGCTGATCGGCACCCTCTACGTGCTGGCGAACCTGTCGAGCAATTCCGAGTACACGGTGATGCGCGCCGCCGGCCTGTCGCCCGGGCGCGCCGGCCTGGCGCTGGCGAAAGTCGGCATCGCCTTTGTCGCCATCACCTTTGCCGTCGGCGAATGGATCGCGCCGCACACCGAGCAGCTGGCGCAGCAGACCCGGATGCGGGCCATGAGCTCCCTGATCGGCCAGGACCTGCGCTCCGGGCTGTGGTTCAAGGACGAGCGCACGTTCATCAACGTCGCGCAGGCGCGCGAGGTCGACGCCCTGCAGGGCGTGCGCATCTACGAATTCGATTCCAGCTATCGCCTGCGCGTGGTCAGCGAGGCGAAGCGGGCCGAGTACGCCGGCTCCGGGCGTTGGCGCCTGTTCCAGGTCGCGCAGACGCGCTTCGAGGGCCGCGGCGGCGCCGAGGGCGCGGGCCCGGTCACTGCGCGCTTCGACGAGGCCGAGTGGCGCTCCGCGGTCGGTCCGGACCTGCTCAGCGTCCTGATCGTGAGGCCGGACCGGATGTCCGCCTGGAAGCTGTACCGCTACACCCAGCACCTCGCGGGCAACCAGCAGAAGACCGAGCGCTACCAGATCGCGCTGTGGAAGAAGCTGTTCTATCCGCTGGCGACGCTGGTGATGATGGCGCTTGCGCTGCCCTTCGCCTACCTGCAGTCGCGCTCGGGGATGGTCGGCGTCAAGGTGTTCTTCGGCATCCTGCTGGGGATCGTGTTCCACATGCTGAACAGCCTCTTTTCGCACATAGGGCTGCTGCAGCGGTGGCCAGCGGTGGCGGCGGCGGCGTTGCCCAGCCTGCTGTTCTTCGCCACCGCGCTGCTGATGATGCTCTGGGTCGAGCGACTGCGGCCGATGTGGGTGCGCTTCAGGGGCTAGGCAATCTCTGAACAAGTCTCCCGGTTCGCGCTCCGGTGAGAGGCGCTCAAGCGCCCGTCGAACAAGGACGGGAGACGGCTAGCATCAACAAACAGACCAGAGTGCGCGCCCTGGCTGGCGTTCTTCTCGATGCCGCCCTAGCGCAGCTTGTTGGGGCCGAACACGCCCCTGGTGAGGCCGATGGAATGCTCGACCCGGGAGGGGACCCCAAGACATCGGTCACGACCCTGTCGCATCGGGGGCCTTCATCGTGACCGCTTGTTCAGACGTTCCCCAGGCGGGGCGCCGCCGCCGGGGGGGGCTCGACCAGTTCCAGCCGTGTGCCGGCCAGCCGATCGTGCAGGAACTGCCGGTCGCGGTCCACCAGCGCCCAGCCCAGGCCGATGCCCGAGACCGCGAAGGTGGCGAAGGCGAGCCAGG
>Ga0194131_10003900_pt1 | contig 23033 bp, 19 predicted proteins | sample TA2KigO120mmetaG_FD_148631 | JGI IMG/M metagenome (GOLD analysis project Ga0194131, IMG submission 148631) | Freshwater microbial communities from Lake Tanganyika, Tanzania - TA2015053 Kigoma Offshore 120m | ecosystem: Environmental > Aquatic > Freshwater > Lake | place: Tanzania: Lake... | reverse complement strand
CGATCATCCCTTCCCTCGCTGCTAGGTGCAGCGAGTGTGTGAGCCGAAGGGGTCAGCTCAGAGCGGCCAGAATTTCCGGAAAAGGGGCGGTCAGAATTTACGGAACCCGCAACTTGTTCTCTTTCAGGAAGGAATCCCACTCAGACTTCGATCGATCATCGTCCGATTCGGGTTCGATCGGACGTTCTTCGAAGAACTCGGAAGGACCCTTGTATACGTTGGGAAACGAAAAAGTCGCGCGTCCTCGCCGTTCCACCTTTGGAGAGGATTCCTTCCGGACGCGGCTTGGGTTGAACGCGGAAGAGGATGACATCGGGCTCCTATGTGAGGAGGCGGGACAGAACATCGGCCCATTCCGTGCCGATCTGGCGGTCGCTGAATCAGATCGAATGCGATGACTGGCAATCTGGTGTGTGCTCTTTCCCGTTCAAACACGAAGACGGGGAGATTGCTGGACAGGCCGCCATCGACGAGATAGCGGTCGTTGAACTTGACCGGCTCGAACACGAACGGGTAGCTGGTCGAGGCGCGGACCGCATCGGGAACCGAGCCGTTGATCTCGTGACCACCCGCAGCGGAATGGATTCGGGCCTGCCGGGCCCCCAGATCCGTGGCGACGATTTTCAGCGGCTTGCATCCCAGTTCGCGCAGCTGTTCGAAGGTGACGTCACTCCACTGTCGGACGGCCTCGAGCTTCGCGCCGATGCGGTCGAGGAGGAAGCTCCGCATCTGCTCGCCCTTGTAGAGGCCGAGCCGCCTGTAGAGTCTGTGAGCCACCTTTCCATGCGAGCCCAACAGCCAGGGAAGGTACCATCGCTGCCCGAGCGCTCGCAGCGCCGCCAGTGACTTGCCGGCATCATCGAGAAACGAACTGAATCGCAGCTCGTTGACCAGCACCTGGCGCAGCTCGTCGGGTGTGTAGCCCACGGCGGCGAGCGTCGCCACAATCGAGCCGGCTGACGTGCCGCCATAGCCCTCGAATTGAATCTGGTGTTCCTCTGCCGCCTTCAAGCAGCCCGCGAGAGCAGCACCCTTGACACCGCCTCCGTCGAGGACGACGTACGCCTTCATGGCTGTGTGCGGGCGGTTACAGTAGCACACGCCGTACGGGAAAACGCCGGCGTCCCTTTCGGAGCGCCGGCGCCTTGGGCGGGCCCATTAGCGCGGTTTCGACTTCTTCGTAGTGTCCGGCTTTAGCCGGACCACACACGGCGGTGCCGATCAACTTGGTCCGGCTAAAGCCGGACACTACGACGTTTCAGAAACCGCCCTAGACCCGCGTGTCTAGTTGAACGAGTAGCGGAAGCTGATCTTCAGCTGGTAGACGTCGCTGATTCCAGCGGTGGTCTGGAACGAGTTCCGCACCAGGTCGCCGCTGACGAGCGCGAGGCGGTAGCTCACGCGCCCCGCCGCGTCAGCCGTGGCGTTGGTCAGGATCTGCGCGCCGTTGGCCTGCGTCGTCGGCACGACGAGACGCTGGGCGACGCCCCAGTCGGAGCTGATCAGGTTGCCGAAGTTGGTGATGTCCAGTCGAATCTGCCCGGCGTTCCGCTTGCCCCCGATGTTGCGGAAGATGTCCTGCATCACGCTGACGTCCATGCGCTTGACCGTCGGCAGCATCAACCCGCCGCGCTCGGCGTAGCGCCCGCGGTTCTTGCTCAGATACGGATCCTGGTTGATGTAGGCGTCGAACGCCGCGGCCTGCTCGGCGGCCGTGAACGTGCGGGTGCCGGAGGTGAAGGTGACGAAGTTCATCTCCGAGATGTCGCGCGGGATGTAGATCAGGTCGTTGCCCGACGCGCCGTCGCCGTTCATGTCGCCCGCGAACACGTAGCTGGCGTTGCGCGAGAAGTTCTGCAGCGACGGGTTCGCCTCCCAGAACGCTGAGACGGTCGTGGAGCCGAAGTCGAAATACGAGCGGCTGTACGACGCCTGCCAGAACACGCGGTGCCCCTGCATGCCATTCGACCAGCCGAGACCCGGATTGTTCGGGTCGGCGGGTGTCTGGTTGTTCGCCCACGATGAGAACGCCGTGGAGCCCGGATCGATCGTGTTCCTGGCCTCGCCGTAGCTGTAGGCGCCCTTGAGCGACAGGCCGTTCCACAGGCTCTTGGACAGGCTGCCCGAGAGGTTCCACGACTTGCCGACGCTCTGGTTCTTCATCACGATGGCGCTGGTGATGACGTTGCCTGGCGTGTTGTTGATGCGGTTCGCCGTCCAGCGCGGCCGTGCGTCCACGCCGGTGAACGCCGCCTGCGGCGCCGGCAGGTTCGCGTTGATGTAGTAGATGCCGTTGATGTCCTTGTTGTAGATGAACTCGGCGGTGCCGGTCACGCCGAGCGGCAGCCGGTGGTCGACGGCCAGGTTCGTCCGCCACACCTGCGGGAACTTGAAGTCGCTGTCGGTGACGTTCAGCTCGAAGCTGGTGGCGCCCGTGCCGGTCACGTTCGTCGGCTTGTAGCGGTTCGGGTCCGGGTTGAACGGCCGGTTCGTGACGTTGTCGAACGAGTCGAAGCCGGTGAGCACGCCGGTGTTGCCGATCTGGTTCGAAATCCAGACATAGAGCGGCGGGCCGGTGAAGACGCCGGAGCCGATGCGGACCTGCGTGCGCTGCGCGCCGCTGACGTCCCAGTTCATCGCCGCGCGCGGCGACCACAGGATCTTCTTGTCGGGCATCTCGCCGGTCGCGTACCGCACGGAGGCGCCGGTTTCGTCGCGGAAGGTCAGCGCGTCGGCGCGCTCGTTGCGGAACGCCGTGTTGTCGAACGCGGGCACGTCGAAGCGGACGCCGGCGGTGACCGTCACGTTGCGCCGCGGCCGCCACTCATCCTGCGCGTAGGCCCCGCCGTACCAGACCTTCAGCGGCTGGATCGGCTTCTCCTGCCCGGGAATGTTGTTGTAGCGCACCTGGAAGCGGCGCACGGTCACCGCCGACGTGGTGCGGTTCGGGTTGGCGACGTAGCCCTGCGCGTCGGCGAAGAAGTCGGCGAGCGAGCTGTAGACGTAGGCGCTCTGGCTCACCGGGAAGAACACGTTCTCCGACTCGTAGTGCTGCAGGGTCGCGCCGAAGGTCAGCGAATGCTGGTTGCCGAACTTCGTGAAGCTGTCCTGCATCTGGAACGTCTTGTAGCGCAGCTCGTTGTTCGGCGTGAACGGCTCTGAGCCGAACGAGGTGTACGCCGACCCGTCGGGCCCGAGGATGTCCACGAACGGGAACAACCTGCCGATGTCGCCGCGGCTCTCGTCGTTCGACGTCAGGCCGACGATCAGGTTGTTGGACATCGTGCTGCCGATCACCGAGTTCCACTCGCCGATGCCCGACTTGATGTTCTCGAGAATCGTGTAGGTCGAGCCGGCGAAGCTCAGGTGGCTGGTCGTGAACGTCGGGCGGCCGAGACCGGCGGACGAGGAGCCGGACACGTTGTTGCCCGAGCTCGAGTCGAGCTGGTTGTAGCGGAAGCTGATCTTGTTGTTCTGGCTCAGGTTGTAGTCGGTCCGCAGCAGATACCGCTTGGCCGGCGTGAGGTCGTCGAGGTTCTCGAACGGGCCCGTCTCGTACTGGAAGTTCGATGACAGGAACGAGCTGAGCGCGCTCAGATCCGACGCGAGCACGCGCGTGACGCTGCCGCCCACCGGCTCGCCGCCGCGGTTGGCGCGGAAGGTGTGGATCGGCCGCTTGTCCTCCTCGTTCTCGTAATTGCCGAAGACGAACAGCTTGTTGCGGAACACCGGGCCGCTGGCCCAGCCGCCGGTCTCACGGAAGGTGAACGTGCCCGGGTTCACCCTCAGGCCCTTCGCCTCGGTGCCCACCCAGTCGTTGCTCCGCATGCGGTGGATGAACGATCCGCTGAACTGGTTCGTGCCGCTGCGCGTGACGGTGTTGACGGCGGCGCCGACGAAGTTGCCCTGGCGCACGTCGAAGGGCGCCACGCTGACCTGGATCTGCTCGATCGACTCGAGCGAGATCGGCGCGACGTTGGTGCGCTCGCCAGGCTGGGCGCCGAGGCCGAAGGCGTTGTTGAAGTAGGAGCCGTCGACCGTGATGTTGTTCAGCCGGTTGTCCTGGCCGGCGAACGACGTGCCGCTCGCCTGCGGCGTCAGCCGCGTGATGTCCTGGATGCGGCCGGTGACGGTCGGCAGCGTGGCGATGTCGACGCGCGTCACCGCTGTGGCCGCGCCGGTGCGGTTCGAGCTGAACACCGCGTCGGCGGCCGCCGCGGTCACCGTGACCTGCTCCTGCACGGCGATCGCGCGCACCTGGAAGTTCACGTCGGTGGCGACGCCGAGATTGACCGTCACCATGTCCTGCGTCTGCGGCTCGAACGCCGTGCCCGTCCCGACGTAGACCGCCTGGACGCTGTACGGGCCTCCCACACGCATGCCGGGAATCGAGTAGCGGCCATCGGCGCGGGTGGCCGCCTCATAGCTCGTCCCCGACGGTTCGTGGATCGCGATGATGCTGGCGCCGGCCACCGGCCGCATCTGCGCGTCGGTCACGATGCCGCTGATGGCACCGGTGGTAACGCCCTGCGCCGCCGCCGGCGCAGCCGGAAGCAGCGTGCAGAGCGCGAGAAGGGCCGCGGTCCACACGGTCGTCTTCAACAGACACTTCATCGAATCAACTCCAGGTTCATGTGTGCGGGAAACGCGGATCATTGTACGTGAAAAGGGCCGCCCGAGTGCTCGGACGGCCCTGCAACACCTGTGAACACCGGCCGGCTAGCCCGCGAGACCGGCGGCCTTCTGCTTGCGCAGTTCCTCGGCGCGGTTGCGGAGCTGATCGGCCTCCTTCAGGAGCGCCTGCTGGCGGGCCGGGTTCTTGTCCAGGTTCGCCTGCAGCCGGAGCAGCAGCCCCTTGTAGACCAGCGCGTCCATGTAGTCCTTGTTCAACTCGAGCGCCTTGTCCACGGCCGCCACGCCCGCGTTCGCGTACTTGACCTTCTCCGCGGTGGAGATGCTGAAGTCGCGCGAGCCCTTGTTGAAGTAATAGGTCGCCAGCGTGTAGTGCGCCTCCGGGTTGCTCGGCTCCTGCGCGATGCGCTGGTTGAGCGCCTCGACGAGATTGTCGAACTGTCCCTGGCGGTCGTAGTAGGCGGCGAGGTTGGCGTAGACCGCGGGGTCGTTGGGCCGCGCCTCGCGCGCCTTCTGCAGCGTCGCCTCGGCGCGCTCGTAGTCGCCGCTGTCCTCGTAGAGCTGCGCGAGCAGCACGTAGTTCGGCACTTCCTTCGGGTCGATCTGAATCATCTGCAGGAGGAGCGGCTCGGCCTGCGACGGGTCGTTCAGCTTGTCGGGGCCGTAGGCGGCCACCAGGTACTGGAGCGACAGCGTCTTGATCTGTGCGCAGTTGATGCACGTCTCGTCGGTGGGGATGACCTCGGCGGCCCTCTTGTAGTTCTCGACGGCCTTGGTCAGCAGCTCGTCGTTGGCCGGCGTGCCCTGCCGCGACGGCTGATAGAGGTTGTCGTAGCTGTTGCCGAGGAAGAAGTACGACGTCGTGAGCTGGGCATCCGTGGGGTTGAACGCCAGCGTCTCCTCGTACGCCGTAATCGCCTCCCGCCACTCCTGCCCGGCGTAATGGCCGTTGGCCTCCCTGAACTTCATTCGGGCCTGCAGGTTTGCCACCTGGGTGCACCCGGTTGCCACGAGACAGAGCCCGGCCACGCACGCGAAGATGGCCCCGGACGAGAACTTCCGCATCGTATCCCCCTTCAAAACGGCGTCGATAAGTACCTGCGAGCGGGCCAGTATAGTGGCCCCTTTTTCGATGAGTCAAGATCCGGAGGTATCATGAGTCGGGCGCGCCAACTCTGGTCCTGCCAACAGTTTAGACACCGATACGCATGATCCGGTTCGAGACCCTTCTCGAGAAAGTGCGGAGCTACAGCCCGGAGGCCGATCTCGAGCTGCTGCGCCGGGCCTACGTGTTTTCCGCGCTCGAGCACAAAGGGCAGGTGCGCCACTCGGGTGAGCCGTATCTCGTTCATCCGCTGGAGGTCGCCGACTTCCTCGCGGACATGAAGCTGGACGTCGTCGCCGTCGCCGCCGGCCTGCTCCACGACGTCGTCGAAGACACCCTCACCACGCCGGAGCGTATTGCCGAGCTCTTCGGCGCCGAAATCGCCCACGTGGTCGAGGGCGTGACCAAGATCGGCGCCATCCCCTTCTCCTCGAGCGAGGAGCGGCAGGCCGAGAACTTCCGCAAGATGCTGCTGGCGATGGTGGACGACATCCGCGTCATCCTCGTCAAGCTCGCCGACCGGCTGCACAACATGCGGACGCTGCACCACCTGCCCGAGGAGCGCCGCACGAAGATCGCCCAGGAGACGCTCGACATCTACGCGCCCATCGCCAACCGGCTCGGGATGAGCAAGGTGAAGAACGAGCTCGAGGAGCTCTCCTTCCGCTACATCGAGCCGAAGGCCTACGACGCGCTGCGCTCGAAGGTCGAAGCGAGGCGCAAGCACGCGGAGAACGTCATCGACGATCTGACGACGACCATCCGCGCCAAGCTCCACGACGCGCAGGTCCCGGTCATTCACCTCGACGGCCGCATCAAGCGCCTCTACAGCATCCACCTCAAACTGAAGCGGCAGAAGATCGACCTCGAGCGCGTCTACGATTTCGTCGCGCTGCGCGTCACGACGCAGTCGGTGAAGGACTGCTACGCGGCGCTCGGCATCATTCACCACACGTGGTCGCCGGTGCCCGGGCGCATCAAGGACTTCATCGCCATGCCCCGGCCGAACGGCTACCAGTCGCTGCACACCTCGGTCGTCAGCGAGCACGGGTTCCCCTTCGAGGTGCAGATCCGGACCGAGGAGATGCACCGCCATGCCGAGGAGGGGATCGCCGCGCACTGGAAGTACAAGGAAGGGCGCGTCGGCGATCAACGCGACGAGCGCTACTTCCAGTGGATGCGGCAGCTCCTCGAGGTGCAGCAGGAGGTCCGCGACCCGCAGGAGTTCCTGCAGAACCTGAAGATCGACCTCTACCCCGAGGAGGTCTACATCTTCACGCCGAAGGGCGAGGTGCGCTCGCTGCCGCGCGGCGCCACCGCCGTGGACTTCGCGTACTCGATTCACACCGACGTCGGCAACCAGTGCGTGGGCGCGCGCATCAACGGCAGGATGGTGCCGCTGCGCACGCGCCTGCAGAACGGCGACATCGTCGAGATCCTCACGCAGGCGGGGCACACGCCGAGCCGCGACTGGCTGGCGTTCGTCGTCACCTCGCGCGCGCGCAGCAAGATCAAGCACATCCTGCAGGGCGAGGAGCGCGCGCGCAGCATCGAGCTGGGACGCCGCCTGTTCGAGAAGGAGGCGCGCCGGTTCGACCTGAACCCGAAGACGCTGCTCGAGAACGAGGAGCTCCAGAAGTTCGCGGTCGAGTACGGCGCGCAGAAGACGGACGAGCTGCTCGCGCACATCGGCTACGGAAAGCTCTCGGCGCGCACGGCCGTGCAGAAGGCGGTGCCCGGCGGACAGCTCAAGGAGAAGGCGCCCGAGTCCGGCGTCGTCTCCGTCGTCAAGCGCGTGCTGCGGCCCGGCGCCGCCGGCGACAAGATCAAGGTGCGCGGCACCGACGACGTGATGGTGTTCCGGGCGAAGTGCTGCAACCCGATCCGCGGCGAGCGGATCATCGGCTACATCACGCGCGGCAAGGGCGTCTCGGTGCACTCCGCGACGTGCAGGAACGTCATCAACCTGATGTTCGATCCCGAGCGCCGCATCGAGGTCGAGTGGGATACCACCGGCGATCAGGCGCCCTACACCGTCCGCCTGACGATGCAGGTCGAGGACCGGAAGGGGATGCTGGCGGAGATCAGCGCCAGGGTCTCCGACATCAACACCAACATCACCAACATGGAAGCGCGGACCGGCGACGATCAGCAGGCGCGCATCGACATGACCGTCGAGATCAAGGACGTGAAACACCTCGAGAAGGTGATCAAGTCGATCAAGGGCGTGCAGGGCGTGTTAGGAGTTGAAAGAACGGCACGGGCGTAGGGGCACGGCGGCGCCGTGTCCCTACGCGACGACGGCGATGACGTCGATCTCCACCCGCGCGTCGCGGGGGAGCCGCGCCACCTGCACCGTCGATCGCGCCGGCGGCGGATCGACGACGAACCTGCCGTAGACCTCGTTCATCGCCGCGAAGTCGTTCATGTCGGCCAGGAACACCGTCGTACGGACGACGTGCTCGAAGCCGGCGCCGGCGGCGGCCAGCAGCGTGCCGATGTTGCGCATCACGCGCTCGGTCTGCACGGCGATATCGCCGTCGACGAGCGTGCCCGTGGCGGGGTCGAACGGGATCTGTCCCGAGAGGAAGAGGAGGTTCCCCGCGCGCAGCGCGGGGGAGTACGGGCCGATCGCCCGCGGCGCGCCCGGCGCGGCGACGGCCTGTCTCACCTAGGCGGCCTTGGTGACCTTGCCCGACCGCAGGCACCGCGTGCACACGCGGAGCCGCTTCGCGGCGCCGTTGACGAGCGCCTTCACCGTTTGCAGGTTCGGCTCGAACCGGCGCGGTCCCACGTTGTGGGCGTGAGACACCGTCCGTCCGACGACCGGACCCTTCCCGCAGACGTCACATCGCTTGGCCATAAACCACGAATTTTATCAGGTTTCAGGCGGCTACGGGATGATCAGCGCACTGGACGCGGCCGCCGCGGCCGCGGCCTGCTCCTGGCCCGGTGCCATGTGGAGCAGCGTCGCCATGAGGTCCAGATACGCGGTGCGCTCCTCGGCCGAGGTGCGAATCGTCCGCGCACCCTGCTCGATCGCCCGCAGCGTGATGGCGACCTCCTGATCGAAGACGCGCGCGCCCTGCTCGCGAATCTGCTCGAGCAGCGCCTTCATGTCGGCCACCAGACCCTGCGCGATCGGCGACTGCGCGGCGTGGTCGTAGATGACGCCGCGCGACGCGGTCTCCAGCGTCTTCGCCAGCGTGCCCGCCGCCTCCGCGACATCGTCATCCACGAGACGACCGAAACCCTGCGGCGCGTGCCGCGCGATCACGCTCTGGAAGAGAAAGTACAGCTGCTGCTGCCGCTCGGTGAGATGCCGGATCGTCGGGCCCAGCGTCGCCACGGCGCGCTCCTGCTGGCGCTTCACGACGGCCGCCGGATGCTCGCGCGCGGCGGACAGATAGCCGCAGTCGCTCGGACAGCGGATCTCGACCATCCGCTTCGTCCCGCAGCAGACGGCGCAGATCGTCTGTCGGAGCGCCGGACACTGCCGGCGTCCCTTCCGATGGCCACACGCGGGACAGGACATGAATTCCAGTATAATCCGGCGCAAATCCTTCGAAATTTCACAGGAATAGAGCTTGCACGCCGGGGGACCATGGGTGACGCGCTGCTCCGACGCGAATCGCCGGCCGAATACTTCCGCGAGATGGTGGAGACGGCCATGCAGCACCAGCGCCTCGCCGCCCACGATCTCACCTCGTTCTATCTGGTCAACCTGCTCACCGCGTTCGTGCCCGTCGGCGCCGAGGAGCGCGACGAACCGCTCGGCGTCCGCTTCGCGCGCGCGTTGCAGGAAGGCGGCCGCCGTCGGCGCCGCGAGCTGCGGCAGGTCGCGGACCGCTCGCTCTTCGTCTCCGGGTTCCTGTCCGATAGTCTGAACCGCAGTCTCGTCGACGTCGACTACTACGTGCAGCTGGGCGAGTACGCCTACGGATCGCTCGCGCGCCAGGATGACGGCGCGTGGGCCGAGGTGTTCGACGAGCTCGCTGCCAAGTTCGCCGCGTTTGCCGACGTCCTGGGCGAGGTCAGCGAACGCGCGTCGCTGACGTCCAATTCAGACGTGTTGCGCCTGTACGAAAAGTGGCTGCGCACCGGCAGCCGCCGCAGCGGGGATCTCCTCGCTTCGCGCGGAATCGTTCCCAACGCGTCGGTCAGCAGCCGATTCCTGCAATAGCTGGGCGCGGAATCGTCTGCACGTTGTAGATTTTCAGACACCTCTCCAGAGGACATCTCGGCCGGTGTGTCGGCCGTTCCACCGGGCGTGTCGTGATTCCGGCCCCTACAACGACGCCGGTGAGGCTTCCGCGCAACACTCACTGGTCGTTTATGTCCACGTTCGGGGACAAAGTGTTGAAAAACCCACACGACCACTGCGGCGTCTAATGGAGTATACCGCCTGGGCGGAGATTCAATCCCGGCCAGGCCATGGCGCGTAAGTCATACAGGAAATGGGCGTTCCGCGAGCCTGGCCGGTTCGGTTCGCGAAGCGCCCACGTTAATGAGGCTGGCAGGGCCGTCATAAAGGCATCCCACTTGCATGTGGGCGGCATCATCGGTCATCCAGCGTCTGAGATGAGAGCGGAAGGAGCGGCAGGCATCATGGCGACGACGAGGAAGAGCGCGAAGGGCAGCACGGCGAAGAGCCGTTACAACGAGCTGAAGCAGATGCTCGAAGACCGCCGCCGCGAGCTGATGAACGAGGTCCAGGGCAGGATGCGCGACGTGCGGGCCGACGGCAACAAGGACCGCGACGTCCTCGACCAGGGCGAGAGCTCCGAGGTCGACATCCAGGAGGACATCGAGTTCGCGCTCATCCAGATGAAGTCGGAGACGCTGAACAAGATCAACGCGGCGCTCGGGCGGCTGGATGAGGGCACCTACGGCAACTGCTACGAGTGCGGCGACGAGATCGCGGAGGCGCGCCTGCGCGCGCTGCCGTTCGCGGCGCGTTGCAAGGACTGCGAAGAGGCGCGCGAGAACGCCGAGCTCCGCGAGCGCCAGCTCGCCCGCAAGGGCTCGTCCGCGCTGTTCTTCGACATGTCGAACTAATCGCCGGGTCCGCGGCGCGCATACAATGATGCGCCGCGGCACCCGGCCTACGGCACGTAGGGCGGGTCCCGCCGAAGGCGGACCCGCCTTTTCCTTTTGAGGCCTTCTCCCATGGCCGAACACGACGAGGCACTCGACCTCGAGGAACTCGCCCCTCCCGATCGCCCGCTCTCGGTGCCGGACGAGCTGCCGCTGCTGCCCCTGCGCGACACCGTGCTCTTCCCGAACTCGTTCATGCCGCTCGCGGTGGCGCGCGAGAGTTCCGTGCGGCTCATCGACGAGGCGATCTCCGGCGGCCAGCTGATCGGCGTCTTCACGCAGCGCGACGCGTCGGTCGAGGAGCCGCAGCAGGAGGACCTGTACGCCGTCGGCACCGCAAGCCAGATCCACAAGATGTTCAAGCTGCCCGACGGCAGCCTCCGGCTCATCGTGCAGGGACTGGCGCGGCTCACGCTGAACGAGGTGACGAGCTCGCGGCCGTACCTCCGCGGGCGCGTGAGCGTCGCCGGCGAGGCGGTGCGCGAGGACGACCGGCTGGAGATTGACGCGCTGCTGCGGAACATCAAGACCAACTTCCAGCAGGTCGTGTCGCTGTCGCCCCTGCTCTCCGACGACCTGCAGACGCTGGCCGCGAACATCACCGAGCCGGGCCGTCTCGCCGACTTCATCGCCTCGAGCCTGACCACGCTGGCGACGCCGGTGAAGCAGGAGGTGCTGGAGACGCTCGACGTCCGTGCGCGGATGGACAACCTGAACCGGATCCTCATCAAGGAGCTCGAGGTGCTCGAGCTCGGATCGAAGATCCAGTCGCAGGTGCAGTCCGAGGTCGGCAAGAACCAGCGCGAGTACTTCCTGCGCGAGCAGATGAAGGCGATCCAGAAGGAGCTCGGCGAAGGCGACGACCAGGCCAGGGAAATCGAGGAGCTGCAGGAGAAGATCGAGGCCGCCGGCATGCCGGAGGCGGTGAAGAAAGAGGCGCAGCGCGAGCTCGATCGGCTGGCCAAGATGCCGGTCGCGGCCGCCGAGTACACCGTCTCGCGGACGTATCTCGACTGGCTCGTCACGCTGCCGTGGCAGAAGGCGACCGAGGAGGTCATCGACCTCACGCGCACGAAGGACGTGCTGGACGCCGACCACAGCGGGCTCGAGAAAGCCAAGGACCGCATCCTCGAGTACCTCGCGGTGCGCAAGCTCAATCCCGACGTGAAGGGGCCGATCCTGTGCTTCGTCGGCCCGCCCGGCGTGGGCAAGACGTCGCTGGCGCGCTCCATCGCGCAGTCGCTCGAGCGCAAGTTCGTCCGCGTGTCGCTGGGCGGCATGCGCGACGAGGCGGAAATCCGCGGCCACCGGCGCACGTACATCGGCGCGCTGCCGGGGCAGATCATCCAGGGGCTGCGCCGGGCGGAGTCGAAGAACCCGGTCTTCATCCTCGACGAGATCGACAAGCTCGGGTCTGATTTCCGCGGCGACCCCGCGTCGGCGCTGCTCGAGGTGCTCGACCCGGAGCAGAACTCCACCTTCCGCGACCACTATCTCGACGTGCCGTTCGATCTGTCGGACGTGCTCTTCATCACGACCGCAAACGTCCTCGATCCGGTTCCGCCGGCGCTCCGCGACCGCATGGAGGTGCTGGAGATTCCCGGCTACACGGAAGAGGAGAAGCTGAAGATCGCGAAGGAGCACCTGGTTCAGAAGCAGATCAGGAACCACGGCCTGACGCCCGAGCAGCTCGCGATCACCGACGAGGCGATCAGCGCCGTGATCCGCGGCTATACGCGCGAGGCGGGCGTGCGGAACCTGGAGCGCGAGATGGGCGCGCTGTGCCGCAAGGCCGCGCGGCGCCGCGCCGAGGGGGACGAGTCGCCGCTGACGATCACCCCGGCCGTCGTCGCCGAGCTCCTCGGGGCACCGGTCTTCCACGACGAGGAGATGGAAGAGCGGACCAAGGAGCCCGGCGTCGCCATCGGCCTGGCGTGGACGCCGGCGGGCGGCGACGTGCTGTTCATCGAGGCCTCACGCATGGCGGGCACCGGCTCGCTCACGCTCACCGGCCAGCTGGGCGAGGTGATGAAGGAATCCGCGCGCGCGGCGCTCTCATGGTTCCGCGCCCACGCGGCGTCCTACGGCGCCGACCCCGACTTCTTCAAGAACGCCGAGATCCACCTGCACGTGCCGTCCGGCGCGATCCCGAAGGACGGCCCGTCAGCCGGCGTGACGATCGCCGCCGCGCTCGCCTCGGAGCTGACCCGGCGTCCGGTACGCGGCGACATCGCGATGACCGGCGAAATTACGCTCTCGGGCCGGGTGCTGCCCGTGGGCGGCGTCAAGGAGAAGGTGCTGGCCGCGCGGCGCGTCGGGATCCGTGAAGTCATCCTGCCGCGCCAGAACGAGAAGAACGTCAACGAGGACCTGACCGAGGAGCTGCGCCGGGAGCTGACGATTCACTTCGTCCAGAGCGTGGACGAGGTGCTGCTGCTGGCGCTCACGCCCGGACCGCGGAAGACGGCGGACAAGAAGGCCGAGCGCCGCGTTCAGCCGCGCATCCAGTAAAGGGCAGCAACGGTTTTCATGTCGATGATCTCGCCCGCCGAGATCATCGACCGGATCTGCTCGATCGAAAACGGCTGCGGCTCGAGATCCTCGTCTTCATCCGGCTGCGCGCTCTCGCCGTCCACCGGCGCGCGCAGCCCGGACGCGCGATAGAAGATCATCTCCTCGTCGCAGTAGCCCGGCGTCGGATACAGGGCGCCGAGCCGCTCGACCCTTCCCGGTACCAGCCCGATCTCCTCGTGGCACTCGCGCACCGCGGCCTCGTCGGGATCCTCGTTCCGCTTCAGGCTGCCGGCCGGCAGCTCCCACACCCAGCGGCCGATCGCATGCCGGTACTGCTGCACGAGGATGATCTCGCCCGCGTCGGTCACCGGGATCAGCACCACGGAGCCGGGATGCCGGATGATCTCCACGTCGAGCGCGCCGCCTGTGGGCAGCGTGATCGACTCGACCATCAGGCTGAAGATCCGTCCCTCGTACACCTTCCTGATCTGATGCGGGATGATGGGGTCGGGGGTCATTTTTCGAGGACACTCTCGTCGAGCATGTGTGAGTGTCCTCTAAAAATGACCCCCGACCCCATTTTCTTTCCAGCCCGGCAGGGCGTCGAGGACCTGCTGCAGATCGTCGGGCAGCGGCGCGGTGAACTCCATGCGGCGGCCGTCGCGCGGGTGCTTGAAGACCAGGCGCTCGGCGTGCAGGAAGGGGCGCTCCAGCCGCTGCACGGCGCGGATGTCGCCCGCGACGCGCCGGTGCACCCCGCCGTAGAGGGCGTCTCCCACGATCGGATGGCCGATGGCACTGAGGTGCACGCGGATCTGGTGCGTGCGGCCCGTGTGGATCGCCACCTGGCAGAGCGTGACGCCAGGCATGTGATGCGCGCGCGTGATGCGCGTCACGGCTTCGCGCGCGTGGCGCGCCCGCGCCGACATCTTCTGCCGGTGGGAGGGGTCGCGGCCGATGGCGGCGTCGATGCGCTTGCCCGCCTGCACGACGCCCCACACGAGCGCGACGTATTCCTTCTCGACCTCGCGGTCGTGAAACTGCCGCGAGAGCTCCTGGTGGGCCGCGTCGTTCTTGGCAATCACCATCACCCCCGACGTTCCGCGGTCGAGCCGGTGGACGATGCCCGGGCGCGTCTCGCCGCCGATGCCGCTCAGGTCGGGAATGTGGTGGAGGAGCGCGTTGACGAGCGTGCCGGACGCGTGGCCGGCCGCGGGGTGGACGACCATGCCCGCCGGCTTGTTCAGCACGGCGACGTCGGCGTCCTGGTACAGGATTTCGAGCGGCAGCGCCTCGCCGGCAACCGTGGACGGCACGGCCTCGGGAGTGTCGATGGTGACGCGGTCGCCCTCGCGCATGACGAGGTTCGCCTTCGGCGCTCCGCGCGAGACGGTGACGTGGCCGCCCTCGATCAGCTTCTGGATCTGCGAGCGCGACCGCCCCTCGAGCAGCGACACGAGGAAGCGATCGAGCCGCTGGCCGTCGGCGTCAGCGGGGACGGTGAGCTCGGTCGGCGCCACGGGTCACGCCGTCACGCCGCTACTTTTCGGCGCCGCGTCATCTCCTGCGGCGTCTCCGGCGAGGTGCGCCGCAGCCACACGAGCATCGCCAGGCTCAGCGGCGCGAGGACGACGGAGATGAACTGTGAGGTGGAGAGTCCGAGCACCTCGCCGCGCGGATCGCCGCGGTAGATCTCGACGACGAAGCGCGAGACCGCGTAGAGGAACATGTAGCTCCAGAACGTCCGGCCGGAGAAGTAGCGCCCGCGCTTCTCGGTGGCGAGCAGGAAGAGCAGGATCAGCAGCTCGGCGCCGGCCTCGTAGACCTGCGTCGGGTGGAGCGGGATGCCGAGCGGCGTGCCGACGTTGGCCGCCGCGAGCGGGTTCGTGAACGTGATGCCCCACGGCAGGTCGGTGGGCCTGCCGTAGCAGCAGCCGGCGGCGAGACAGCCGAGCCGTCCCGTGACGTGCCCCAGCGCGATCCCCGGTGCAAACACATCACAGGTCGTCCACAACGGCAGCCGGTGCTTGTGGACGTACCAGAAGGCCACGCCGACGGCGAGGATCAGCCCGCCGTAGAAGACGCCGCCGGACCGCGCGAGCGACAGCAGGTCGGCCGTGGACCTGCTGAACTGGTCGAAGTCCACGACGAGCAGGAGCAGCTTCGCCCCGATGAGCGCGGCGATGATGATGTAGATGCCGAGGTCGAGGACGCGGCTCGGGTCGAGGCCCCACTGCCTGGCGCGCCGCATCGCCAGCCAGAGGCCGAGCAGGTACGAAGCGGCCAGCAGCACGCCGTACGAGTAGACGGTGATCGGGCCGATGCTAAACAGTTCTGGATACACGGTGCCGTCCTATCCCGAGCAGGTCGAGAATCATCAGCGCCACGCCAATGGTAATCGCGGCGTCCGCCACATTGAATGCCCAGAAGTGCCAGCCGCCCCAGTAGAAGTCGGCGAAATCGAGCACGTAGCCGGCGGTCACGCGGTCGATGAGGTTGCCGGCCGCGCCGCCGATGACGAGCGACAGCCCGGCGCGCGCCAGCCGCTGGTCCGCGGGAAGCGTCGCCCCGTACGTGGCCAGGCCCACCAGGGCGAGCCCCGCGACCGCCGCCAGCACCACGTCCTTGAACGGAAAGTCCGCGGCGTTCATGAACCCGAACGCGGCGCCGAAATTATGCACGCGCGTCAGGTCGAAGAAGCCCGGGATGACGGTCGTGCCCTCGTGCAGCTCGAACGCCGACCGCACCGCCGCCTTCGTGGCCTGATCGGCGACGACGATGACGGCCGCGATCAGCAGCTCGAAGCGAAGGCGGCTCACTCGGACCTGACCGGCTCGGCGAGCGCGTCCACGCAGCGGCCGCAGATGCCCGCCCACTCGGGCTCGCGGCGCACCTCCGCGACGTAACGCCAGCAGCGCTCGCATTTCACGCCGGGCGCCTTTTCGACCGCCACCGTCAGCTGATCCGCGGTGCCGGAGGGGTCCAGCGCCAGCTCGACCTCCGAGACGATGAACAGCATCGGCAGGTCGCGGCGGTGCTGGTCGAGCAGCGCGGCGACCGGGCCGGCGGCGGCGATCGTCACGCGCGCGCCGAGCGAGGTGCCGATGACCTTGTCCTTGCGCTTCTGCTCGAGCACCGCGTTGACCGCCTCGCGCACCGCGAGCAGGCGGTCCCACGTCTCCAGGAGCGCCGCATTCTCGTAACGCGACGCGTCGGGCAGCGACTCCAGGTGGACCGACGCCGCCCGCGGCGTCCGGGTCGCCGGCAGGTGCTGCCAGAGCTGGTCGGCCGTGACGGGGAGAATCGGCGCCAGCAGGCGCGCGAGCCCCTCGGCGATCACGTACATCGCCGTCTGCGTCGAACGGCGTTCCGCCGAGCGGGCACCCAGCGTGTACATCCGGTCCTTCGTCACGTCCACGTAGAACGCGCTCAGATCCACCGTGGCCAGCATCGTCAGCGCCTGGGACACGGAGGAGAAGTCGTAGGCGTCGTACCCCTCGCGCGTGCGGCGTGCCGCGGTGGCGTAGCGCGCCAGCGCGAAGCGGTCCACGGCGTCCAGCTTCTCGAGCGGCACCAGGTCCACGGCCGGGTCGAAGTCGTAGAGGTTGGCCACCAGAATCCGGCAGGTGTTGCGCAGCTTCCGGTACACATCCACCACGCGCGTCAGGATTTCCTTGCTGACGCGCAGCTCCTCGGTGAACTCGGTCGAGGCGACCCACAGCCGGATGATCTCGGCGCCGCTCTCCTTGATGATCTCCTGCGGCGAGATCACGTTGCCGACCGACTTCGACATCTTCCGGCCTTCGAGGTCGATGAGGAAGCCATGTGTCAGCACCTCGCGGTATGGCGGACGCCCGCGCGTCGCCAGCGCCACGAGGAGGGAGCTCTGGAACCAGCCGCGATGCTGGTCGCTGCCTTCGAGGTACATGTCCGCGGGCCAGCCGAGCTCCTTCGAGCGGCCGAGCACGGCCTCATGACTGGAGCCCGAGTCGAACCAGACGTCGAGGATGTCGCGCTCGCGCTCGAAGCTGGTGCCGCCGCACGACGGGCACGTCAGCCCCTCGGGCAGGAACTCGTCGATCGGGCGTTCGTACCACGCGTCGGCGTTGTGCTGCTCGAACACCCGCGCCGCGCGCTCGATCAGCTCGGTCGTCAGGATCGCCTCGCCGCACGACGTGCAGTCCACGGCGGGGATGGGCACACCCCACGCGCGCTGGCGCGAGATGCACCAGTCCGGCCGGTTGGTGACCATGTTGAAGATGCGGTCGCGTCCCCAGCCGGGGATCCATTTCACTTCGCGGTCGATGCCGTACTGCGCCGCTTCGCGCAGCGTGCGCACCTGGCCGTCGGCGCCCGCGATCGCCCGATCGCCGTCCAGGCGGACGAACCACTGCGACGTGGCCAGGAAGATCACCGGGTTGTGGCAGCGCCAGCAGTGCGGGTACTGGTGCGCGAACGTCTCCCGGTGCCAGAGCCGCGCGCGGTCCTTCAGCGCCTGCTCGACGTTCGGGTTCGCGTCGAACACACGCTGGCCGCCGAAGAGCTCGACGGTGTCGAGGAAGTGACCGCCCGGACCGACCGGCGCGTAGATGTCGAGGCCGTACTTCCTGCCCGTGAAGAAGTCGTCGGCGCCATGGCCGGGCGCCGTGTGGACCGCGCCCGTGCCGGCTTCGAGCGTGACGTAGTCGCCCAGCACGCCGACCGAGTCGCGGTCGTACAGCGGATGCCGGAAGCGGACGCCCTCGAGCAGGGCGCCCTTCATGCGCGCGACCGGCTGGTCGAACGCGCGGCCGACGACCTTGCCGACGGTCTCCGCCAGCCCTTCCGCGATGATCACTGAGCGGCCGTCGACGTCGTACGCCGCGTAGTCGAACTCCGGGTGGAACGCGACCGCCAGGTTCGACGGAATCGTCCACGGCGTCGTCGTCCAGATCAGGACCGAGACGTCGCGGCCCGTGAGGCCCGGGATGCGCGCGGCCAGATCCGCGGCGGCGTCCTTCGCCAGCGGGAACTCGACGTAGATCGACGGGGACGAGTGGTCCGCGTACTCGACTTCGGCTTCCGCCAGCGCGGTGCGGCAGTGGATGCACCAGTGCACCGGCTTCTTGCCCTTGTAGACGAGGCCCCGCTCCACGAACTTGCCGAGCGACCGCGCGATGTCCGCCTGGTACTGCGGGTTCATCGTCAGGTAGTAGTGGTCCCAGTCGCCGAAGACCATCAGCCGCTTGAACTCGCCGGTCATCACGTCGATGAAGCGCCCGGCGTACTCGCGGCACGCGCGGCGGATGTCGGCAATGGACATGTCGCGCTTCTTCGGGCCGAGCTCGCGGTCGACCCTCAGCTCGATCGGCAGCCCGTGGCAGTCGTAGCCCGGCGTGTACGGGACGTCGAAGCCGGCCATCGTGCGCGACTTGATGACGATGTCCTTGAGGATCTTGTTGAGCGCGGTGCCGAGGTGGATCTGGCCGTTGGCGTAGGGCGGGCCGTCGTGAAAGACGAACTTCGGCGCGCCGCGGCGGTTGGCGCGGATCTGGCCGTAGAGATCCATCGCCTCCCAGCGGGCGATGGCCTCCGGCTCCGCCGTCTGAAGGTTCGCCTTCATCGGGAAGCCGGTGCGCGGCAAATTGACGGTGTCCTTCCACTCGGGCATGTGCATCACGGGCGCGGCATGCCGCGCCCCTACAGAATTCTATAATGCGGGGATGTCGCCGCAGGTCCACGAGGAAGTGCTGGACAACGGACTGCGCGTCCTCGCGCAGGAGGTCCGTACGGCGCCGCTCGCCTCGGTCTGGTGCTGGTACCGCGTCGGCTCGAAGGACGAAGGTCCCGGGCTGACGGGCGTGTCGCACTGGGTCGAGCACATGAACTTCAAGGGCACGACCAACATCCCGCGCGACAAGGTCAAGGGGATCATCGAGCAGTTCGGCGGCTACTGGAACGGCTACACGTGGATCGACCAGACCACGTACACCGAGACCGCCACGCGCGACGCGCTCGACCGCATGCTCTTCATCGAATCGGAGCGCATGGCGAACTGCCTCTACGACCCGGCCGACTGCGAGTCCGAGCGGACCGTGATCATCTCGGAGCTGCAGGGCGGCGAGAACGATCCCGACACGCTGCTCGACCAGGAGCTGACGGCCACGGCCTTCCGCGCGCACCCGTACCGCCATCCCACGATCGGCTGGCTCGCCGATCTGGAGTCGATGACGCGCGAGGACCTCTACGGCTACTACCGTCGTCATTACGTGCCGAACAACGCGACGCTGGTGATCGTCGGCGACATCGACACGAAGGACGCGATGACGCGTGTCGTCCAGCATTTCGGCGGGATCGCGTCCGGCGAGGTGAAGAGGCGCCGGCCGACGCGGGAGCCGGAGCAGCTCGGCGAGCGCCGGGTCACCCTGTCGCGCGAGGGGACGACGGCGTACCTCAAGCTCGGGTTTCACGCGCCGAGCCTGAGTGACCCGGACTTCTTCCCCGTGCTCGTGCTCGACGCCGTGCTGACCGGCGCGAAGGGCGTCAACCTGTGGGCGAGCTTCAGGACGCCCCCGCCGCAGCGCAGCGCGCGCCTGTATCGCGCGCTCGTGAACACCGGCCTGGCGTCATCGGTGATGGGTGGCGTGATCCCGACGCAGGACCCGTTCCTCTACACGATCTCGATCACGGCGACCGAGGGCACGCCGCTCGACCGCGTGGAGGCGGCTGCGCTCGCCGAGCTCGATCGCGTGCGCACCGGGGGCGTGACGCCCGCGGAGCTCACCAAGGCGCGGAACCAGCTGCGCGCGCGGCTGGTGTTCGAGAACGACAGCATCACCAACATCGCGCACCAGCTCGGCTATTTCCAGACGATTGCCGACTGGCGGGTGTTCCACTCCCTGCGCGAGCGCATCGACGCCGTGACGGTCGAGCAGGTCTCGGCCGCAGCCGCCGCGCGCCTCGCGCCCGCCAACCGCACCGTCGGCTGGTTCGACCCGATTCCCGTCTCGTCATGACGAGGACCGCCCCTCGCGGGCTGGCCCCGGTGAGGGCCGTCGCCGGCAACGGCGCGGTGCTGATCGCGAAGGAATCGTCCACCACGCCGGCCGTGACGATCCATGCCGCGTTCCACGCCGGCACCGTCTACGACCCGCCGGAGCACGCGGGGCTCGCCCATTTCGTGTCGCGCACCATCGACCGTGGCACTGAGACGCGGACGGCCGAGGAGATCGCCGAGTCGCTCGACGGCCGCGGCGTCTCGCTGAGCGTCACCGTCAACCGGCACGTGCTCTCGCTCATCTGCACGTGCCTGGTCGAGGATCTCGACCCCATCCTCGCGCTGGTCGCCGACATCGCGATGCGGCCCGTCTTTCCTGCCGAAGAAGTAGAGACCCGGCGCTCGGAAATCGTCACGCTGATCCGGCAGGACGAGGACAACCCGGCAACCGTCGCCAACGAGGGGATGCTGGCCGATCTGTACGGCCAGGCGCATCCCTACGGCCGCCGCCCGCGCGGATCGGTCGCGAGCGTGGAGGCGATCGATCGCGCGGCCCTCCGGCGCTTCCATGCGGCGCGGTTCCGGCCCGGATCCTTGTCGCTCGTGATGGTCGGGGACGTGGAGACCAGCCGCGCGATCGACGCGGCCCGTGCGGTCTTCGAGCCGTGGCGCGCGGCGCCCGCGGACGTGGCCCTGCTGCCGGAGCCGGCCGCACCGGGCACGCGCAGCGTCCGCGTGGTGCCGATGATGAACAAGGCGCAGGCCGACATCGCCTACGGCTTCACGACCATCACGCGCGCCGACCCGGCGTACTACGCGTACTGGCTCATGAACAACATCCTGGGCCAGTACTCGATTGGCGGCCGTCTCGGTGACAGCATCCGCGAGCGGCAGGGGATGGCGTACTACGCGTTCAGCTCGATGGACGCCAACGTCATCGCCGGTCCGCTGACGATACGCGCCGGCGTGAGCGCCGCGAACGTGGACCGCGCGCTGGCCTCCATAGACGACGAGGTGCGGCGAATGGCGAGCGAGGGGCCGCTCGAGTCGGAGATCAAGGAGTCCAGGCAGTACCTGATCTACTCGCTGCCGCGCACGCTCGAAACCAACGTCGGTATCGCGAACTACCTGCAGACGGAAGAGTTCTTCGGCCTCGGGCTCGACTACGACCTGCGCGTGGCGGGGTTGCTCGAGGCGGTCACACGCGAGGAGGTGCACGAAGCGGCGCGCCGCACGCTCGACCCGCGCGCCGCCACCGTGGTCATCGCCGGCCCCTATGCTCCGCGTTAACGCCGTCTTTTTCGACGTCGACTTCACGCTGATCTATCCGGGCCCCACGTTCCAGGGGCAGGGCTACGCGGAGTTCTGCCGGCGGCACGGCATCACCGTCGATCCCGCGCGGTTCCCGGATGCCGTCCGCGCGGCCTCGTCGATCCTCAACGAGGAGCAGGACCACATCTACGACGCGGACATCTTCGTGCGCTACACGGCGAAGATCATCGAGGGCATGGGCGGCACGGGCGACCGCATCGTCCCGTGCGCCGCGGAGGTCTACGAGGAGTGGGCCGCGTGCCAGCACTTCTTTCTCTACGACGACGTCGCGCCTGCGCTGCGGCAGCTCGCGGCCCGCGGCCTGAAGCTGGGGCTCATCTCCAACTCGCACCGGTGCCTCGCCTCGTTCCAGCAGCACTTCGAGCTGGAAGGGCTGATCGCCGCCGCCGTGTCGTCGCACGAGCACGGCTACATGAAGCCACACCCGAGCATCTTCGAGGCGGCGATGAAGCTGATGGGGACCGCGGCGGAGGAGTCGGTGATGGTGGGGGACAGCTTCACGCACGACATCGAGGGCGCGCGCCGCGTCGGCATGCGCGGCATCCTCGTGCAGCGCGCCGGCGGCCTCCCGCTGCCGGCGGCGCCCGACGTGCCGGTCATCAGGAATCTCTCGGAGCTGGCGTCTCACCTCGGCGGGCCGTAAAGGCCCGCCCTACCCCGGCGGCCAGGCGAGCGGGCGACCCGCGAGCAGGTGCAGGTGAATGTGGAACACCGTCTGGCCGGCCTCCCGGTTCGTGTTGAACACCGTCCGGTAGCCGCGCTGGTCGTATCCGTGCTCCTTCGCCAGCGCCGCCGCCCGCCTCAACATCGATCCGACCAGGCCATCGTCTTCGGACGCGAGATCGTTCAGCGACGCAATGTGCCTGCGCGGGACGATGAGGACGTGGAGCGGCGCCTGCGGGTTGATGTCCGTGAACGCGACGAGCGTGTCGTCCTGATGGACGATGGCGCCAGGAATCTGGCCCGCAATGATCTTGCAGAAGAGGCAATCACTCATTTGCGATTTGTGATTTGTGATTTGCGATCTTCCGGATGATAGCGGTTCGCGGAATTCCCTGCAGGTCCTCCCGGATCCGCTCGAGCCGCAGCCCGGCTGTGGCGCCCACGCGATCGGCGACTGCGTCGTCCTGCCCGTAGCCGAATTCCATGATCAGCCAGCCGGCGGGCCGCAATCGGTCGCGCGCGGCGAGGAGCGTCGCTTCGATGGCCTGCAGTCCGTCGGTTCCGCCAAAGAGCGCCACTTCCGGCTCGTGGCGCACGTCACGCGACAGCGCCGGCTTGTCGCCGTCCTTCACGTAGGGCGGGTTCGCGGTGATGACGTCGAAGGGACCGTCGATGCCGTCGAGGAACGACGTGCACACGAAGTCCACGCGGTCG
>Ga0194131_10003899_pt1 | contig 23039 bp, 18 predicted proteins | sample TA2KigO120mmetaG_FD_148631 | JGI IMG/M metagenome (GOLD analysis project Ga0194131, IMG submission 148631) | Freshwater microbial communities from Lake Tanganyika, Tanzania - TA2015053 Kigoma Offshore 120m | ecosystem: Environmental > Aquatic > Freshwater > Lake | place: Tanzania: Lake... | reverse complement strand
CCGTCCGCATCGCGTGCCCGGCCTCTCCGCGCCCGCGTCGCGTCATCCCATCACCCCGCGGCCCCGCGCCTGCCCCCCCCCGCCGGCCCAGCAACGCAACTGGCTCGCTAACAAATGGAAACTTTATCGAATTGTGGTTAATCTGGGAAAGATAATAGCTTCGCTGCCGGACATGCGGAAAACTCCGGCAAGATTTGCGGCCGCACGCGATGCGCCGCTGGTATAATCGACACGAGCCAGCGCCGAGGCACCCAAGTGTCCTCGCGCGCAGCGCCAGGCGGGAGGCGTCATGTTACTCATCGGCCGGCAACGCCAGCGAATGTGTACAGGCTGGTCACGGCGAGCGTTCCTGCAAGTCGGCGGCAGCAGTGTCCTGGGCCTGTCCCTGGCGGATCTGCTGCGGCTGCGTGCGACCGGAGAAAACTACGGGGCCGCATCCGCGCGATCGGTGATCTTGTTGTGGCTCTGGGGCGGCCCGGCCCAGCTCGACACCTGGGACCCAAAGCCTGATGCCCCCATGGAGTTTCGCGGCCCATTCGCGACCATCCCCACTCGCATTGTCGGCGCGCGCATCTGTGAGCTGTTCCCGCGCATCGCCGCCATGACGGATCAGCTTGCCATCGTCCGCTCGCTGCACACCGGTTCGAACGACCACGGGGTGGCCGGCACTATCGGGCTGACGGGTAGCGCGCAGGGCAGTCTCAACCTGGGGGGCCAGGCTGCCGCCGGCGCGGTGAGGCCGGCGACCGGCGCGATCGTGGCGCGGGCGCGCGGCTTTCGTGGGCCGCTGCCGCCGTTCATGGTAATCGGCGGCCGGCTTCATCAGGGGAAGAAGGCCATCACCGGCGAGGGCGGCGGCACGCTCGGCGCCATGTACGATCCATTTCGCCTCGATTATGACCCCGAGCACGGCACCCGCGTCCCTGCCTTGCAACTGCCGCCGAACTTGACTCCCGAACGCTTGCTGGACCGGCGCGGCCTGCTGCGCGCCCTCGACGGCGCGCGGGCCCGCGCCGACAGCTTGACTGCCGGCCGCAGCATCGACGACTACCGCGCGCAGGCGCTGACCATGCTGACCTCGCCGGCGGCGGCCGACATGTTCGATCTGTCGCGCGAGACGCCGGAGACGCGCGATCGCTATGGTCGCACTCGTTTCGGCCAGTCGTGCCTGCTGGCACGGCGACTGGTCGAGCAGGGCGTCCCCTTCGTGCAGGTGAACTGGAGCGATCACGTCGAAGCAGAGGAAGACGCCGGCGACGGCGGCTGGGATCATCACTATCGCAATTTCCAGCTCATGCAGGATCGCCATGCCCACTGGCTCGATCAGGCCTACGCGACGCTGATCGCCGATCTGCAGCAGCGCGGCTTGCTGCGCTCGACGCTGGTGCTGGCGGTGGGTGAGTTCGGCCGGTCACCGCGGATCAACGACAAGGCCGGCCGCGACCACTGGGAACATTGCTACAGCGCCCTGCTGGCGGGCGGCGGCATCCGCGGCGGCCGAATCATCGGCGAAAGCGACCGCCGCGCCGAGCGTCCGCACAGCCGACCCATCACGCCGGCCGACATTGCCGCCACCATCCACCACGCCGTCGGCATCACCAGCGAACAGGCGGCCACGCTCGGCATCCGCATCGAAGGACAGGCGATTCCAGAACTGTTCAGTTGATTGCGAGCCTCTTGAACCCAAGGCGGCACCGTGGGTTCATCTACACTCCGTACAAGGTCACGGGCCAGAAAATTCCGTTGTCAGCAACGGCACGCCGTGGTGCAACAGTCTGCTTTATACGGCGGCGTCCTCGTCGGCCGGCGGTTCTGCCGGCTCGTCAACGATGTTCAGCTCCAGGCCATGTTCATCGTCCCACTCGACGCCAAAGAAGACGCTGATCTCGACCAGGTTCTCGTCCATGAGCTGAATGCGGATGCGCCCGCGGCCCGCGGCCTTGAAGATCGCCGCCTCGGTGATGTTGCCGTCGGCGTCGCGCTCATAATCGTCGAATGCCCAGTCCTGGATCTGGGAGCGATGGATCTCGAAATGCTCCAGCACCTGGCGTCGCCATTCCGCCTGGTGCTCGGCGAAGCGCCGTCGCAGCCGGTCACAGGCATCCAGCAACGTCCGCAGCGGCTTCTTCTTGCCCGCCGGCGCTTCCAGCGAGAGGGAGAAATCGGTCCAGTCGCAGTCCAGGCCGCTTGGCGCATCCCAGATCACGGTCATGCTGCTGCCATCGAGATCGACGCGATAGGCGCCAAGCTCGTCGAGGCGTATGAGCAGCGCCTTGTCCTGTGTCGGCTGCGGGCGAAAGATGGCCGTATGCTTTTCCTGTAGCGATGCCGCACTCGCCAGCCAGTCGCGCATCTCGGGGATCAACTCGACGGCGGGGCGATTGGCGTACTCGCGATAGCACTCCAGGATGGCTCGACGCGGGGCCGCGGCCCTGGCCGGCTTCAGGTTTGGGTCCGTGGCAAGCTGCTTCTCCAGACGGGCGACATGCTGGCGCATCTTGTCCACTTGCTGGCGCTGCCGTTCGACGTCCAGCTCGCGGCGGTGCAGCTCGTCGAGCTCGCGGCGGCGCTTGTCCGGATCGAAGCCCGGCTGGGCGCGGACATCGCCGTGCTTCTCCATGTCGCCACGCAGCTCCGCCTGGTGCGCGTGCAGATACTTTTCCAGGAGATGCTCGACCTGCTCCCAGGTGTCGATGTCGCTGTCCAGTGCAACCGGCTTCCGCTCCGGGACGGGGAAATCGGGGGGCACGGGCAGCGCCCGGGCGACGCGGGCGCGGAAGTCCTCCATCATCGCCGGCAAGTCCGCCTGCTCCATCATCTCGCGAATCGCCTGCGGGTTTCCGGGGAGCTGAAAGAACTTCGCAAACGGAGAGGTGTCTTGCACCGTCCGAACCTTGGCGGCCGTGCGCGCTGCGCCAATCGCTTCCAGTGCCCTGGCCGTCTGCTCGATGCGAAAATCGGCGTCGAGTCCTACCTCGTAGACATCGCCGCTTCGCCAGCGCTGCAGGTCGATGCCGCCGTCGTTGTCGCCGAGAAAATCGTGCACGATCACGGTCGTGAGGCCGGCCGGCGAGATCTTCGGCTCATAGGCTCGGTAGCGCTCGGCATGCGAGGCATTGCCCAGGTAGAATCCGGCGAAATCGCACCAGTCCACGTAATCGGCGGCAGTCATGACCGTGCATCCTCCTGAATTCTCCAGGACGGGACATGCAGTTGAGGATGATTATCTGCCGTCGAATGCCGGCCAGCAAGTCAATTGTTCTGGATCCGTGGTCATGCGGTCATCGCGCGGCGCACGCTGTTCCTGGGGTGCGAAATTCGTTGCCGGGGTGCGGAGAGGGGGTAGCAACGCAACGAATGGAACGTTCAGCTCTACGACTTCGCCGACGCGCGCCGGATCACGCCCGTGCGGTCTTGTGCCCACTGTGCCTCAGGTTCTCCCACTCCTCGGCAGTGTAGAGGACCTCGCGGGCGGAGCTGCCGTTGTAGGCGCCGACGATGCCGTCCTCGGCCATGAAGTCGATGAGGCGAGCGGCCCGGCCGTAGCCGATGCCCAGCGCGCGCTGCAGCAGCGACACGCTGCCGCGACCCTCGCGCACCACGACCTCGATGGCCGACTCGTACATGTCGTCGCGGGCCCGCAGCGCCTCCATGGCACTGGCCGAGCCGGTTTCATTTGACGATTTGAGCTGCACAAGCTCCGGCGCGAAGCACGGCTCGCATTCCAAGTGCGTCACGACGCGAGTGATCTCCTCGTCGCTGAGATAGGTCCCCTGGGCGCGGAGGATGTTGCTCGTGTTCGGCACCAGGAAGAGCATGTCGCCCTTGCCCAGCAGCTTGTCGGCGCCAATCTCGTCGAGCACGACGCGGCTATCCGTCCGGCTGGAAACCTGGAAGCAGATGCGCGCCGGCAGGTTCGACTTGATGAGGCCGGTGATGACGTCTACTGTCGGCTTCTGCGTGGCGACCACCAGGTGGATGCCTGCGGCCCGCGACTTCTGCGCCAGCCGGATGATGTGTCCCTCCACCTCGCGTTTCATCGTCATCATCAGGTCGTTCATCTCGTCCACGAAGATGACGATGTACGGCATCTTGTCTGGAATCTTGTCGATCTCGTCCGGCTCGGGCTTGACGCGGCTGTGAATCTCCTCGAGAGTCAGCTCGTTGTACGAGGCGATGCTGCGGACGCGAGCCCGGCTCAACAGGTCGTAGCGCTCCTCCATCTTGTCCACGGCCCAGGCCAGAATGGCCTCGGCCTTTTTCATGTCCTTGACGACCGGATGCATCAGGTGCGGGATCTTGCCGTACTCGCTCAGTTCCAGCATCTTGGGATCGATCATGATCATGCGCACCTCGTTCGGCTTGCGCGTCATGAGGATGCTGAGGATGATGGCGTTCATGCACACGGATTTGCCGGTGCCCGTGCGGCCGGCGATGAGCAGGTGCGGCATCTCGGCGAGGTCGTAGACCAGCGCCCGCCCCTCCGTGTCCTTGCCGAAGAACAGGGGGATCTTCGACTTGGCGAGCTTGCGGCCGGAGGTCTGGATCACTTCCTTGAGGCGAACGGTGGCGCGATGCTCGTTGGGCACCTCGATGCCGACCGTGTTCTTGCCGGGTATCGGCGCGACGATGCGCACGCTGGATACTTTGAGATTCAGGGCGAGATCGTCGGCCAGCGTCGTGACCTTGTTGACGCGCAGGCCGGTCTCCAGGGCCACCTCGTACTGGGTGATGACCGGACCGGTGTTGATGCCGACCACGTGAACGTTCAGCTCGAAGTCCTTGAAGGTCTTTTCGAGGAGGATCGCTGTCTCGCGGAGATGCTGGTCGTGCTCGTCGTACGGGAACGGGGCCGGCTCCTCCAGTAGCGTGAGCGGCGGCAGCTCGAAATCGGCGAAGCGCTCCTGGTCGGTCGGCGACGGCGTCGGCCGGTTGATCGGCAAGATGCGCGGGTCCGACGGCGCGGGCCCCTCCACGATCGTCTCGTCGGCATGGTTGATCGGAATCCCATGAGACATGCGCGGGGGATCGGCGGCGGCGGACGTATCCAGCGGCCGATGAATCGGCGGCGGCGACGCCTCGCGCGAGATGCCGAGAAACACCGCCGCGAGCCGGCCGAAACGCTTGAGCAGCGCCCACGCCACCCTGGCATAGATCCGCGACGCCTTGCCGACGAAACGCTGCGTGACGCGGAGCGACCGGAAGAGATACACATCCAGGGCCAGGGCACAGCCGGCGATCGTGAACACCGTCCACAACAGGGCGCCGCCAAGCTTGCCGAACTCCTCCGCAAGCCAGTAAGTCAGAAACGCGCCGACACTGCCGCCGCTGCCAGTCACCGGGCCGCCGAGATAGTCGGGCCCGATCCAGTCGGCCAGTACCGCTGACGCCGGCAACAGCATGATCCAGCCGGCCAGGCGCGCCGACCAGCGCAGGCGCCGGCCGGGAAGCAGCAACATGATGACGAGCACGAACCAGCCGGCCAGCAAGGCATGGACGGCGCAACCCAGCGATTCGAACAGGCAGCCGGCCAGCCAGGCTCCGGGCGGGCCCAGCAGGTTGGACGCGGCGGCTCCACCGGCCGCTGGTTCATGACTGAACACGGCGACCGCGACCAGCAAGCCGGCCAGCAGCAATCCCCAGGGTAGCAGGTCCATCCTTGGGCCGCGGCGAGCGGCGGCCATTCGGAACTCCAAGGTTGTCAGCTCAAGATGTCGATTCGTGGCGCCAGCAAGGAAATGGCGCGCCTGGCTGGGCGCATCTTAACCTCTTCATCGGCTCGGGCGGGACTGGAATTGATCGGGAAAACGCCGGCATCTGCCCAAATCCGCTTGCGGCAGCCCTACAGGCCCTTCGCGAGGAAGAATCGCCCCCAACGGCAGAGTCACGACCGCCAAAACCTATCGCAACTTGACGAACTGCTGAGTATCATCGACTTAAAGAGGCATCATGCCCCTGGCGGCGAGCCGGCGATTTCACGCGAGTTGATGGCTCTGTGCAACCGCTGCTTGACCTTTTCAGCCGCCGGCAACTCCTCGATAGTCGCAACGCGTGATCGCGTCAACGGACCGGAATGAATCAGCAACAGCTTCACGCTGTGTGCCGTTCATCATTCATCATTGGTCGTTCATCAGTTCTCGTCCCCTCCGGCAACGCCGCCGCCAGCGCCATGCCCCACGTCACGAGCGCCAGCGATGCCATGCCGAGGCCAAGGCTGATCAGGTGCCAGGTCGCGAAGTCGCTCCTGGCGGCTTTCATCTCGGCGAGCAGTTGCGGCCGGGTGTCCGAGGTGCCGCGCAGGTAGCGGTCCGTGGCCTGGTTGCGCGGTATGCGCAGGTCCGCCACGTGACGTTCGATCGGCCAGCCGACCAGCACCAGACAGAGGGCGAGGAGAAGAATCGTCGCCCGGCGTCGATGGGTTTTGGTTGTCCCGGCGGAGGATCGTGACCAGCCCAGCGCGGTCGCCGTGGCCAGGAAGCCGCACGTTCCCTGGACAAGAAAGAACCAGCCGAACAGCGGCGCGACAGCGGTTCCGGCCACGCGCGAGCCCTGCTCCCTTGGGCCGTCGACTGCGGCATCCTTGTGGGCGAACTCTACGGGCAGCGGCAACCAGGCCGGCCGATGCTCCGCCGCCGCGCCCACACTCTCGAACGTGTGAAACAGCGAGACGGCGACAACGAGCAGAAAGAATGTCGCGCTGCCGAACCACAGTCCCAGAGACAGCACGTGCACGGTCCTCACGAGCCTGGACATGGCAAAGCCCTCCGAGAGTCGATTTTCGTTGCCGCGGAGCAGGCGTGCGAGGTTGGCGCGATGCCTGGCAAGCACGAGCCCGGCCGCGATGAGACAGAACACGCTGGTGAAAGCCTTTTCCCCAGCCAGTGCCCCTTCCCCGAATGAAAACTGAAAAAGGCACAGCGCCACCGCGGCGATCATGGAAGCGAGCGAGACGTAGCGCGTGGCACAGATGATGCCGAGCCAGGTAAGCAGCGCTCCAAGCGCGGGCAGGGGCAGCAAGATGGCGACGACACCTGCCCCGGTTGCCACCCCCTTGCCGCCGCGAAACCGCAAGTAAATCGGAAACATGTGCCCCAGAAAGGCGGCCAGTCCGGCGAGCACGGGCAAGGCCTGGCGAAGAGTCGCATCGCGGATCTGGCTGCCGACCAGCAAGGCCGTGGCGACGGCGGCAGCCCCCTTGGCGAAGTCCAGCATGAAGACCAGGATGCCGTACTTGCGGCCCAGCACGCGGCCCACGTTGGTGGCCCCGATGTTGCCGCTGCCATGCTGAAAGATATCGACGCCGCGCCAGCGCCCCGTCAGGTAGCCGAACGGGATGCCGCCCACCAGATAGCCGGCGAGGATCGTCACGGCGAAAAAAGACTCGTCCCCCATACAGCTTAAGATAAGCCGTTTGCCGGGCGGGGCTTGCTCAAAAGCAAAGAATTGCCGCGCAAGTTCCTGTCGCCCCGGCGTTTCCCTGGCACACTCGCTCACCGGCAAGCGGTGAGGCGATACCCCCTCAGGCACCAACTCTTCCCCATAGAGGAACGCCCGGCGACGGTCGCCGGGCGTTCTTCACTTTCCGGGCAGCATCGACAGTGGACCTGCCGAAAGGCGATTCTTCGGCGCAGGCGGCACGAGCATTGCGTCGATGCGTCAACACGGCAGCGCGTCCGGCCCTCCTCCACGCCTGGCGCAAGCGCGGCACCCGGCCAGGCCACTTCGATATAAACGTATAAATCGGTCTTTTTATCTGTAATCGGATGTGAGCTGAAGACCGAAATGGCGCGCACGTATTGGCGTTTCTTGGTGTGTAGAAAGATGATTGTGTGCAAAACGGTCTTTTACTATGATCATTGATGGACTGAGCAGCACGGGTACGGGGCGAGGCGATGGCATTCGACTTGACGCCAGCGTATGTCAGCACGAACAGCGCGGCCAAAGCGCTTGGCGTGAGCGTGAGCACCGTGAAGCGCTGGGTGGACGACGGTGTGCTGCCCGCTCAGAAGACAGCCGGCGGTCATCGAAAACTGTTACGGGCCGATGTGCGCGAGCTGGCGCGCCGCGGCGACTTGCCGCACCTGGATCTGTCTTATCTGGGCGACAGCGCAGGTCGCAACCGCGAAGCGCAGCCGGTTCCGGCCGAACTTGCGGAACAGCTGTACCGCGCCTTGCATGCCGGCGCGGTCGAACGCTCCCGGACGCTGATCCACGGCGCGTTCCGCCGCGGCCTGTCCATCGAGTTGCTGGCCGACCAGGCCATTCGCCCTGCCATGGAACGCATTGGCCGCGACTGGGAAAAAGGCCGCATCGACGTCATGGAAGAGCATCGAGCTTCGCAAATTTGCGCGGCCACTCTTTATGAATTGAAAGCGACACTCGAACAACGAGCCAGCAAGAATCGCCCTCTGGCCATTGGCGGGGCGCCGCCAATGGATCTCGCGGTTCTCCCAGCCTTGCTGGCGGAGATGGTGCTCATCGACGCCGGATGGGACGCCATCAATCTTGGCTCGAATACGCCCTTTCCAAGCCTGGCACGGGCGATCACCGAACTGCGGCCGCGCCTGCTCTGGCTTTCCGTGTGTCACCTGGCCAACGACAGGGACTTCAGGGACTTCATCCACGGCTATCGTGAACTGTATCAGCAGGCTGAAAAGGCCGGCGTCGCCGTTGCCATCGGCGGCCGTGCCGTGGTCGAGTCGCTGCGTGCGAAAATCCCTTATACCACGCATGGCGACGGGCTGAGCCACCTGGCCGCATTCGCCAGAACGCTGCACCGGCCGCCAAGCCGGCCGCGGCGCGGCAGGCCATGCAAGACCTGATTCATCAACTCAACGCGTCGTTCAGCGCCACATCGATATCCGGGAACTTGAATACGTAGCCCCATTCCAGCGCCTTGCGCGGCAGCACGCGCTGTCCCTTGGTGATGACGCCGGCCACCTGGCCCAACACGACGCGCAGCGCAAAGGCCGGCGCCGGCATGATGCTGGGCCGATGCAGGGCCCGACCCAGCGCGCGGGCGAAATCGCGATTCGGGAGCGGATTCGGCGCCGTGCCGTTCATCGGTCCACGGGCTCGCGCTTCGTCGAGCGCCAGCACGATCATGCCCACAAGATCTTCATGGTGGATCCAGCTTACCCATTGCTTGCCGGAGCCCGTCTTGCCGCCCATGAACAGCTTGAACGGGAGAATCATCTTCTTGAGGGCGCCGCCTTCGCGATCCAGCACGACGCCGACGCGGAGAAGCACGACGCGTAGTCCGGATGTGGCTCCTGCCTGCGCCTCCTGTTCCCATTCGACACAGAGCCGGGCCAGCATGTCGCTGCCGGCTGGACTGTCCTCCGTCAGTTCCTCGTCACCGGTCGGCCCGTAGTAACCAATGGCGGAGGCGTTTACCAGGATCTTCGGCTGGCCCGCAGCATTGTGCGGGTTCTTCGACAGGGCAACGACGATGTTGCGCGTGCTCAGCACGCGGCTCGTTCGCAGTAGCTCCTTGAACGAAGCGCTCCAGCGGCGATTGAAGACGCCCTCGCCGACGAGGTTGACAACTCCGTCGCAATCGGCGAGCCCATCCATCCATGGGCCGGGCTGCATGGGATCGCCGGTCACGACGGCGCAGGACTGGCCCCACTTCTGCCTGGCCACTTCCGGCCGGCGTGTCAGCACCGTCACCTGATCGTTGCGTTCCAGGAGCCGAACGACCAGCCGGCTGCCGACCAGTCCGGTGCCTCCGGCGATGAAGGTCCGCATGGGGCTACTCGCTTTCCTTCGGCAGTTCCTTGCTGCCCACGATCGTCACATTCATGCCGATCTGCACGGAGACGGCCGTGCCGCCGACCTCGATGGTCGTCTTGCCGTTCAGGTACCAGCCGAGCGAGCCGGTGGAAAACTCCTTGACTTCGGCAAGGAACGGAACCTCGCCGATCTTGACCGGCACGGGCTTGGCATTGTCGCGAAAGTCTTTGCGGCTGATGGGACAGCTTGTCTTCTTGGCCATGAATTTCCTCCTTGATAGCGCGTGGTGCTGGTGCGTGGTACGCGGGACGCGGGCGCGGCGTGGCCCGTACCTTCAAGCTATGAAAAGAAGCGAAAAATGAAACGATGATGGGAGAAGGACAAGAGCAGGACAAGAGCAGGCTGCCTGTCTTGCCTGGGGCGGGTTCGCTTGCCGGCCGTGTTCACGCGTGGGCATCGGCGAGCACGCTGTCCAGCTCGCGCATCAGCGATTCCGGAAAGAAGGGCTTGGTGACGTAGGCATCGGCGCCCAGCTCGCGGCCGCGCTGACGCATGACATCGTCATCGAGAGCGGTCACGACGACGGTCGGCGGCAGACGCATCGGCCCGAAATAGCGTAGCCGCTCGTAAACTTCGAAACCGGACATGTCGGGCAGCATCAGGTCGAGCAGGATGGCGTTGGGGCGCAGCTCGCGTGCCAGGTTGATGGCTGCCTGGCCGTCCTCGACGCCGCGGCACGAAAAGCCGTGGCGCTCCAGCAGCTGGCAAAGCAGGTGATTGGTATCGGGCTCATCCTCGACAACCAGGATCATGGGCCGATGATTAGCGCCATTAGTGACGTCCAGGGCGAAGCGGCCGATGCCGGGGCGCGTCATGCGATACCAGGCCTTGAACGACATGGCGACGGCCGATTCATGCGACCCTGCCGCGAAGATCACCTCTCCCAAATGCGCCAGCGAACGATCCATCAGCAACACCTGATCGGAGCGAATCCGCACCGGCGGCACGCAGCCCGGCGCAAAGCCCTTGAACCAGCCGTCGATCTCTTCCTCGGTCGCCAGGCGAAGATCGGGCGCGCCCAGCACGTCGCGCACCTTGCCCAGGTCGAGAGTGGCGCTGGCGGGGAGAACGACAGCAACGGGCCGGCCGCAGCCGGCCAGAAACACCGGCTTGGCCACTCGCTGACCGGATGCGCCATGGGCATGCGCCAGCTGATGTGCCGATCGCGCCGGCAGATGCTCCAGCTCCCGATACGCGGCCCGATTGCGGACGAAGACCTCAGCTAACCAGCGGGGCAATGGCATGGGTAGACCCCTGTGTTCACGTTTCGCGCTCCAGCGCCGCCTGGCGCCTGAAGCACGCGAAGCGCCGGGAGCGCATCCATCCGCTTGTTTTCTTCACCGTACCCGTTTGGGCATTTCATGTCAATCAGAGCCCCGGCGGACCTTGCGCCGTGGTCCGGTCCAGCGCTCGCCCTATAATCCCAATTTCGCCCTCACCACGGAAAGGACCTCCGCATGGCCGATATCCAGGCGTTCCGGGCGTTTCGCTATGACCTCGGACGAGTCGGTTCGCTCGGCGACGTGATCGCCCCTCCCTACGATGTCATCGATCCCGCCTTGCAAGAGGCGCTTTACCAGCGCAGCCCCTACAACGTCATCCGTCTGATCCTCGGGAGGCAGTCCTCTGCCGACAACGACAACGACAATCGCTATACACGCTCGGCGGCGGTGCTGCGCGACTGGCAGCGCGATGGCATTCTCGTCCAGGACTCGGCGCGATCGCTGTACGTTTATCACCAGGAGTTCGAGGTCGAGGGCAAGACGCATACGCGCAAGGGCTTCATGGCCCGCTGCCGCCTGGAACGCTTCGGCGAGGGCAAGATCTATGCCCATGAACAGACGATGTCCGGACCCAAGGAGGATCGGCTCAAGCTGACGCGGGCCACGGCCATGAACCTCAGCCAGATCTTCGGCCTGTATCCCGACGACACGGGCGAGGTGCAAGCGCTGCTCGATGCCGCCGTCGGCAGGGCGCTGCCCTTGCAGGCGACCGATCACCTGGGCGTGGTCAGCCGGCTCTGGCCGGTCAGCGATCAGCAACTTGTCAGCAAGGTGACGGGGATGATGGGGCCGAAACCGATCTTCATCGCCGACGGCCATCATCGCTACGAGACGGCGTGCAAGTATCTCGATGAGCGCAAGCAGGCGGGCGAGGTCACCAGCCCGGACGCGGCCGCCAACTTCGTCCTGATGATGCTCGTCGCCATGCAGGACCCGGGGCTGGCCATCCTGCCCACGCACCGGCTGATCTCCGGCATCGGCGCGGTCACGGCCGAGCAACTGCGTTCAAGGCTTGCGACGCACTTCGACGTCGAGATTGTCGGCAAGGGCGAGCAGGCAGCGCGCGACTGCTGGGAGTTGATCGAGGCTCACGGCGAGCAGGACATTCTCGGCTTCGGCACCGTCGCGGACGGTGTCTGGCAAACGGCGCGGTTCCGCTCGCCGGAGTTGATGGCTGAGCTGGCCGGCGACCACGGACCGGCCTGGCGCAGCCTGGCGGTCAGCATCCTCCATGTCGTCGTCCTCGACAAGCTTTTCGGCGGCCAGCCGCAATGCCGCTACGTCCATCTGCTCCGGGAAGCCACCGACGCCGTGCAAGCCCGCGATTGCCAGGTCGCCGCCCTGGTCCCGCCCGCGACCATGAGCCATGTCGAGGAAATCGCCGGCAATCTGGAAAAGATGCCAGCCAAGTCCACGTACTTCTATCCCAAGCTGCTCAGCGGCCTGGTGTTCCATTCGCTGAAGACTGTGTAGCGCGGACTGGTTAACCCTTGTTGCATTAGGTGGCGAGGAGGGTTCGAGTTGTCGGCGTGAGTTTGCCGAAAAAAAATGACCCCGACGGGATTCGAACCCGTGTCGCGGCCTTGAAAGGGCCGTGTCCTAGGCCACTAGACGACGGGGCCTGCCGTTAAACGGCAATCGTCCCATGATAGAGGAGGCGTTAACGCACGTCAAGTTCGTGCCGGACGTCCGGACGTCGAAGTCGTGGGGCCATGATATCTGAACCTGTGCGCGCTACCGCCACCGCTTCTTTTCGACTTGCCTCCTGACGCGGCCAGCGTAGCCTAGATGCCATCGCATTGTCAGCGAGCGAGCGCTCGCGATCTCCCAGTTGTGCACCAGCAAGTTTTTCTTCAAGGAGATGAAGCATGTTACGATCCTGGTCGTTCGGCAGCAGCGCCACGCAAAGAGAGTCGCGGCGGACCAAGCATGGATATCGCGGCCGGCATGGAAACAGATGCCGCCTCGAGGTCGAGACTCTGGAACAGCGACTGGCGCCGGCGGTATTCAACGTGACCACGACGGCGGACGGTCTGGGCGCGGGAACGCTGCGCGCCGCCAGCATTGCCGCCAATGCCACGGCCGAACACGACTTCATTCGCATGGGCCCGGGCGTGTACACGCTGACGCTGGCCGGAGCCGGGGAGAATCTGGCCGCCACCGGCGATCTGGACATCACGAACAATGTCACGATCATCGGCGCTGGCTTCACCAATACCATCATCGACGCCAGCGCCCTGGGTGATAGGGCCTTCCATGTCCTGGGCGTCAACGCCAAGTTCTGGGGTGTGACCATTCAAGGCGGCACGGCCGAGCAGGGGGGCGGCATTTCCAACAACGGCGGCAACCTGTCGCTGATCCATTGCCGGTTGCGAAACAACATCGCCCAGGGGATCACCGGCGACGGCCAGGGCGGAGGCGTTTATCAGAAGGATGGCACGCTGAACGTGAAGTGGTCATTGTTCGTCAACAACCGGGCCATCGGCGCCGCGATGAGCGGCGTCAGCGATGGCGGTGAAGGCGAAGGCGGCGGCATCTTCAACGAGGATGGTCGGGTGAATGTCCACTTCAGCGCCTTCCTCCGCAACAAGGCGATCGGCGGCCAGGGCGGTTCTGGCATTGCCAGTGGCGGGGATGGCATCGGCGGCGGCATCGCCAACGTGGACGGCCATGTCTTCGTCAGCTTCAGCCTTTTCAAGGGCAACGAAGCCATCGGCGGCCGCGGCGGCGATGGCGAAGATTTCGAGGAAGAGGTGATCGTGCCCGGTACCGGCGGCGATGGTTTGGGAGGGGCCATAAACAGTCAGACCAACGGTCACCGGAAAGTCCTGACCAGCGCCCTGCTTCATAACCGCGCCCTGGGCGGCGCCGGGCGGCGCCGGCGGCAATGGTCCCGGCGTGGGCGGCGCCGGCGGCGGTTCCGCAGTCGGCGGCGCCATCCGCAATGCCTTTGGCTCGTTCCTGGTGGTCAAGGTGTCAACGCTCACGGCAAACGTGGCCGGCGCCGGTAGCGGCGGCACGGGGGCCACGGTCGCGCCGCCGGACACGGGGCACGCCGGGGGCGATGCCGAGGGAGGAGGCATTGGCAATTTCATCGGCGGCAAGATCTTCATCGTTGCCAGCAACATCAGTCACAACAGAGCCCGCGGCGGTCAGGGCGGCGGCGAAGGCGTCTTCGGCGGCGAGGGCGGCAGCGGGAACGGCGGCGGCCTCTTTTCTGCCTCCGAAGCCGACATCCCCACCGTTATCAGCATCGTCGCATCCCGGTTTGCCTTCAACACCGCCAGGGGCGGGGCCGGTGGCCAGGGCTCGTCGGAGAACGGGCTGGGTGGCAGCGCCAGCGGCGGCGGTGTCGCCACCGGCAGCGATACCACGCTGACTGTCATCGCCTGTTTCATCAGCCATAACCAGGCCCTGGGCCGCACTTCCTCGACAGGCGGCGGCTTCGATCTCTTGCAGACCAAGACGACCATCAAGGCCACCACGTTTCTGTACAACAAGGCCGTCGGCGGCGCCGGCAGCTTCGGCGCTGGCGGCGCCATCAGCACCGAGGACGGCAGCACTCTCCACATCACCGCCAGCTTCTTCCTTCACAACCTGGCTCAAGGCGGCAACGGCCCCACCGGCATCGTGGGCGGCTTCGGTCAGGGCGGGGCCATCATCAGTCTCGACTCGACCGTGGTCATCCGTGCCGGCAACTTTGTTGGCAACCGCGCCCAGGGCGGAACGGGCGGCACCGGCGCCGACGGCGGCGACGGTGAAGGCGGCGCTATCCAGAACTTCGGCGGGACTCTTCGCGTCCACACGAGCCTGTTCAACGACAACCAGGCGATTGGCGGCGCTGCCGGCGCCGGCGGCAGCGGCGGCGTCGGTCGCGGGGGCGCTCTCTTCAACGACAACACCGGCGTCTTTGACCTGATCGCCAGCATCGTCGCCCGCAACCGCGCCGTCGGCGCCACGGGTTTCGGCGGCGGCGTCTTCCTCGAGACCGGCGGCACGAACAACATCGCCCAGTCGATCGTCTTTGCCAACTTTGCAACGACCGCCGGCCCGAATATCTTCGAGGGCTAGCGCCTGCAATTAGAAACCAGAAACCGGAATCGGCCGGCAGATTCCGGTTTCTGGTTTTGCCCTGCGCCTTCGCAGATTGCTCCAGCTTTCCTCGCTTCTTATAATTCCACAGAACCTGATCGTAAGCGACTTGGACCTTTTTTTCGCAAGAAAGGCGGCAATCATGGCGAGCGCCAACGTCAAGGAATTCACGAGCGATAACTGGGAGCAGGAAGTCGAGCAAAGCGACATCCCGGTGGTGGTCGATTTCTGGGCCCCCTGGTGTGGACCCTGCCGGCAGCTGAGCCCGACCATCGACAAGATCGCCGGGCAGTTCGTCGGCAAGGTCAAGGTGGGCAAGCTGAACGTGGATGACGCTCCGGACGTCGCCAGCAAGTATGGCGTCACCAGCATTCCACGCGTCTTCATCTTCAACGGCGGTGACCGTCCGCGCAAGACCGTTGTCGGCCTCACTTCGGAAAGCGAACTGGTCAAGATGATCAACGGCGTCATGGAAGCGTGACGCTCGGGCCGGAAATCATCATCGCGATTGTCTTCGTTCTCAGTTCTCCGCTGGCGGACCTGGCGGCCTGCCCAGGAATGAAGAGCTGAGAACGAAGAAGTCACAACTCTGCCCGCTCGACGCCCTCGTACGCCCTCCTGGGATAGCGGATTTTCCGATTTTGACTATTTTTCATGTCTGGCTCCGGCGCTTGCCGATAAGGATGAGGAGGCAATCGGCACGCTGGGAGAGGGTCCAGGCATGGAATCCGCCACTCGATCTCATTCCGCTAGCGACTCGACAAGCGCGTCCTCGATCGGAGTATCCCTGCCAGAGTCTACCCCGACAGGAGCGATCCCGGCCGGCGAGCTGGTGGTCCTGCACAAGGGGAATCTGACCGGCCAGCGCTATCCGTTGTCCCGGCCGCTAAGCCTCGTGGGCCGCGCCGATGATTGCGACATCTTGCTGCAGGGCAAGAACATCGGGCCGCGCCATTGTCTCATCCATCAGTCCGGCGACGGCGTATTCATTCGCGATCTGGGCGGGCCGCACACCCGACTGAACGGCAAGCCGGTGAAGGACGGCGCGCTGAGCGACGGCGACACGCTGCAATTAGGCACGATGTCGTTACGGGTCTGCTTGCCGGGCAAGCCGGAGCCGAAGGATGCGCCGTCCCGGCCGGCGCTGCGGGTGCAAGCCGCCGCCGTCGCCGCCCAGCAGTCCGCCTTGCTTGAAGACCAGATTCGCCTTCAGCAACGGCTGGCGGCTCTCGATCAGCAAGAGAAACAGCTGTCCACCCACCTGGAGGACAAGCGCCGCACGCTCATCGTCCTGCAAGAAAAAGCGCAGGCCGAGCGCGCCGCCCTGCACCGCGAGCGCAGCAGCTACGAACAGTTCATCAATCGCGTTCAAGGAGACCTCACGCAGGCGCAGCGCGAGCTGGTAGACGGCCAGCAGCGCGTGCAGGCGGAACGCCGCCGACTGGCCGACCTGCATCGCAAGCTCCGACAGCGCTGGCAGCGCCACTGGCAGGTCGAGAGGCAGAAAATGCTTGTCCGGCAGGAGGAGCTGGCCAACGAGGAGTGCAATCTTGCCAAGGAAGGCGAGTGCCTGCAGCAGGCGCGAGAGGCGCTTGGCAAGGAGCGGCTACAATTCAACGCAGAATACGAGCTGGGCCGCTGCCGGCTGAATCAGGCGTGGAAAAAACTGCGTGCCGGCCAGAAGCTCTGGCGTGGGCGCCGCCGTCAGGAACGTTCGGCCCTGCGTCTCCGCCGCCAGGAATTCGCCGACACCGAGGCCCGTCTTGTCGATGCGCGCCGGCAAGTGCAGCAAGAGCAGGAACAGTGGGCCCAGGCCAGGCCACGGCTCGAAAAAGAGATTGATGGGCTCAACAACCGCATCCGCCACCAGCGTGACGTGATCTTTCAGCAACAGCAGGAAGCGGCACGCCTGGACGCCCTGCTACGCGCGAAATGGCAGCAAGACTCCGCCAAGCCATCGGGCACGCTGCCCACCGGCGGATCGCCAGCCGCGGACCAGAGCGCCGCCGTAGCCGAAACCGTCTCCGTCAACGAGACGGTGCGTCCGATTGCCCTGGACGAAGTTGCCGAGCCGGACCCGCTGGCAGAGCGGCTGGGGCATCTCGAGCAACTGGCAGGCGACCTGGCCGATCAGCGCTCGCAGCTTGTCGAGCAGTGGCACAAGCTGGTCGATACCCAGCACCGCTGGGACCGCGATCGCGAGCAAGCGACCGTCGAGCTGGAAACAGCGGCGCGCGGCTTGCAGGATCATGAGGCGGCCCTCGGCAAGAAGGACCAGCACCTGCAGACCGTCGAGGAGGCGCTGGCCAGGAAACATCGTGAATTGCTCCAGCTCCGCCAGCAGATGGTCGGCTGGAGGGCGCGGCTGCGGGCACGCGAGATGGCCTGGGAAAAGGAACGCAATCAGCGTCTCATCGAGATTCGCCAGCGCGAGGAACTGATCAAGCATCACTTCAAGTCGCTGGGTGAAATCCGCCGTCGCTGGGCCGTCAGCCGCCGACTCGAGGTCGAGAAACTTCGCCTGGAGCGAACTGGCTGCGAGTCCTTGCGCAGGGAATACGCCGCGATCCGGCAAGAATGGCAGCAGCGCTGCACCATGATCGATCAGGAGAAACGCCAGCTTGCCGAAAAGAATCTGGCTCTGGAGCAGTTTCGCCAGGAGGTCTTGAATCAGACGGACAACGCTCCTGCCGCCGAGCGCCGGGTCGAGCGGATCCGCCGCCGCTGGGTGACGCAGAACGCCAACGCGATCCGCGCTCTGGCGCGGGATCGCGAGGCGTTCAAGGCTGAACTGGCCGACGCCGAGGCGCGTTTCGAGGAACTGCAGAAGCGCGCCGAGGATGTCGTCGCCGCCGAGACGGACTTCACCCGCAAGAAGATTGCCTGGGAGCACAAGCAGGCGCTGCTCGCCGCCGAGCGCGCCGGCCTCCGCCAGGAACTCAAGACAGCCCGCACCGTCAATGCCGCCGCCGAGCAGCAGATCGTCCGCATGCACGCGGAAGTCGAACGCATCGCCAGCTCGCTGCTCAACGAGCCCGATCCGCCCGCGCTGCGTGCGGAACAGGCGGCATGACAGTGCTGCAAGCTTTCCTCTTCTGAGAGGGAACCCGGATCGCGTGGATCGCCTACCGCGACAGGGTCATGGGAATCTTGAGGCGCTTGCCGGCGCGAAGCACGTTGATGTCAACTCGATCGTCCGCCAAGAAATTCTTGCGGACATATTCATGAAAGCCATTCACGTCGGTTTCCAGGATCCGATCGTTGACACCAAGGATGATGTCGCCGTCCTGGATTCCGGCCTTGAGAACACGGGCGTGCAGCGGCGTACTTGGCCGATAGGCAAGTTGCTTGTCGGAAAGCCCGAGATCCTTTTTCTCCTGGACGTTGAGATCTTTACCGTTCAATCGCGAAGAAGCGATCCAGCGGCGGAGCGAGCGGCGCCATGAGAAATCAGTCTTGCTCCAGTCCGCGGGCAGGTCGATCTGGCCCCACAGGATCTCATCGCCTCGCTGCCAGGAAACGGCCAGCGTCTTGTCCTTGCGGGCCCGATCCAGCGCGAACTGAGCATCGCCAAAGGAGTGAACCGGCACATCCGCCAGCCGGCGAATCAGGTCTCCCTGGCGCAAGCCCGCCTTGGCGGCCGGCGATCCTTCCTTCGTGCTCTTGACAATGTTGCCGCGGTCCACCTCCAGGAGCAAGCCAAGATTGTCCGGGAGCGGATAGCGATGCATCTGGTCCCATTTATCCGCGCGACTCAAGGTGGCGTTTTCGCGTTCCTTGACCTGGTGGCAGTGCAGGCACCCTCGGCCGCCGAATCTGCGACTCGCCACGGGCGATTTCTTGGCTGACCGCGGCGCGAACTCCTTGTCTTGCTGGCGGTGTGTGGCCAGTACCGCTTGCATCGTGTAGCGCAGACCCGCAAGCGACTGGCGGTTGTCCGCGTTTTCCGAATCACGGCCGCCGTAGCGCGCGTAGACCTTGTCCTCGGCGTCCATGAAGAACATCATCAGTGTCAAGTCAAAGTCGAAATCGAACAGACTCAGGTCGAGTCCTTCAATCCGGGTCAGGCGGACGCGCACGAACTCATCAGCGACATCTTTGATGCCTTGGAGACGGACAACCTGCCCGTCAAAGTCGTGACAGTCAATTCAAGGCACGCAACGAATCACTACCATGAGCGGCTTGCCTGTCTTGCGCGCCTGCTCCTTGGCTCCGGAAAGGCTGGACAGCCAGCCATACTTTCCCGAGTCTTCCTTGTTCCGGCCTCTCTTCTGAGCGTGGGAAGGCGAGGCCAGCCACAAGCCGACTCCGAGCACAAGCAAGCCAAAGCAAACTCGCTTCATCGAGAAATCTCCGCTGACGTCGGGGAATGCAAGAACGCTGGGCATTATTGAATGCCATCGATGCCATCCATTTTCATATGTCGGGCTGCCGGGATGGGAAGGCGGCGTCAGTCACTTTGGGCGGCGCAAGCGAGACTCCAGGGAGAAGCGCGCACTCCTCCCTGGAGTCCTCCTGCTGCGTGGGCCTGCGCACCAAATGGGTCAGTCGGTGTTGTTCTTTTTCTTCTTGCCCTTGCCGCGGCCGCCGACCACGATCTGGGTGATGCTCTTGCCATCATCGCTGGTCGTGATCCGGGCCGGCACCTTTCCCTTGGAGAACAGTTCGTTCTTCAGGCCGCCTTCGATTGCCTCGCCGGCCACCAGCTTCTTGGTTTCCTTGTCGAATTTCCCCTTCAGGATCTTGGCGCTGGCGGCCACGGTGAGAGTCATCTCTTCGCCCTTTTCGCCCTTCTTCTGCTTGGTGAAGGTGACCTTGTCGCCGTCCACCTTGTGGATGACGGCCCTGAAGTCTTCTCCCAGGGCCACCCCGAAGGCGACGAGGAGTAGGGGGGCCGCGATGACGATTCGACGCATGTTCGACTCCTGGTTTTGCCGCCCGCCCCGCTCACCGACCCAGTGCCGGACAACGCCGCGTAGCTGGCAATCTTCACTCTTTAACGGACGGAAGCCCCCGTTGGCGACAGGTCGGGGCAAATTTTTTCGGCGGGCTGGTTCAACCGTCGATCGAGGCGTAAAGAAGCATGATGACCCGTGCAATTTCCCCGACACAACAGGTGGCCGACTGGCTCGCACGCCTGGACGCGGCGCTGGATCGCAAAGATGCGCCGGCGGCAGCGGACCTGTTCGACAGCGAGTGCTACTGGCGAGATTTGCTGTCCTTCACCTGGAACATCAAGACGCTGGAGGGGAAAGAGGACATCCGGGCCATGGTGGCCGCGACGATTGCCGGCGTGCAGCCCTGTCACTGGCAGATCACGGGCGAGGCAAGCGAAGAAGACGGTGTGACCTCAGGGTGGTTTACCTTCGAAACCGCAGTCGCGCGTGGGAAAGGCTATGTGCGTCTCAAGGGCCAGCGCTGCTGGACCCTGCTCACCACGCTGACCGAACTCAAGGGACACGAGGAACAATGTGGAGCCACGCGCGTGCCCGGCGTGGAGCATGGCGTTGTCAGGAACCGGCAGACCTGGCTCGAGCGCAAGAATCGGGAAGACGCCGAGCTAGGGTACGTAACGCAGCCTTACTGCGTCATCGTCGGCGGAGGACAGGGCGGCATTGCCCTGGCGGCGCGGCTGAAACGCCTGCGTGTTCCCACGCTCATCATCGAAAAGAACAAGCGCCCCGGCGATTCCTGGCGAAACCGCTACAAGTCGCTGTGCCTCCACGATCCCGTGTGGTACGACCACCTTCCATACCTGCCGTTTCCCGATCACTGGCCGGTGTTTTCACCCAAGGACAAGATTGCCGACTGGCTGGAGATGTACGCCAGGGTCATGGAACTGAACTACTGGCATTCGACGGAATGCCGCGGCGCTCAGTACCATGAGGACTCACAGGACTGGTCGGTCACCGTGATTCGCGATGGCAAGACGGTGGTGCTTCGGCCGCGGCAGCTGGTCCTGGCCACCGGCATGTCCGGCATGCCGAATGTCCCGCGCTTCCCCGGCGCCGACACATTTCGCGGCGAGCAGTTCCATTCCAGTCAGTTTCGCGGCCTGGACGATTACCGGGGCAAGAAGTGCATCTTGCTGGGCGCCAACAACTCTGCCCACGACATCTGCGCGGCCCTGTGGGAGCAGGACGCCGACGTCACCATGATTCAACGATCCTCGACTCACGTCGCCCGGTCCGCAAGTCTCATGGAACTCGGTCTGGGCCGACTGTACTCGGAAGCGGCACTCAAGGCGGGCATCACCACCGAAATTGCCGACCTGCTGTTCGCCTCGATCCCTTATCGAATCATGCACACTTTCGATATTCCCGTTTATCAGGAAATCGCCAGGAGAGATGCCGACCTGTACGAGGGCCTGAGTCGGGCGGGCTTCCTGCTGGATTTCGGCGACGACGGCTCCGGACTGTTCATGAAGTACCTGCGGCGGGGATCGGGCTACTACATCGACGTGGGCGCTTCAGAGCTGATTGCCGACGGCCGGATCAAGCTGCACAGCGGCGTCAATATCGAGCGCATCCTGGACCATGCCGTCGAGTTGACCGACGGCGCGATCCTGCCGGCGGACCTCATCATCTATGCCACGGGTTACGGATCGATGAACGGCTGGGCAGCCCGGCTCATCTCGCAGGAAGTCGCCGACCGTGTGGGCAAGTGCTGGGGATTGGGCTCGGCCACGACGAAGGATCCCGGCCCCTGGGAGGGTGAACTGCGCAACATGTGGAAGCCGACCCAGCAGCCGGCGCTGTGGTTTCACGGCGGCAACCTGCACCAGTCTCGCCATTACTCTCTGTATCTGGCCCTGCAGATCAAGGCGCGACAGGAAGGAATTCCCACCCCTGTCTACGGCATCGGCCAGGCCCATCATCGGGCGTGAGCGCCGGCGCGGTGAGCTTCAGCGCAAGGGCATGACGCGTCGAACGCCTCAAGAGCCGTTTACAGAGGCGCAACCTTTCCTTGACACCGTGAGCATGAATCCGGGTTCGAGATCGCCGCGGTATTCCTCACGAAAAAAGCTGATCCTCCTTTCCGTTCGCCAAAGTCCCCGTCAATTGGCTCTGAATTTGCTCCCCGGCATTCCCAGCCGGGACGCAGATTCAAGGAGTTACAGCATGGCTGGCGAATCGTCCAGTGCCGGTGGCCCAGTGCGAAAGCCCATGAGAGGCTACTTCTGTTTGCTGGCGGCGTTGGTCGCGGGCGGCGCCGTCGGGGGCGTGGTCTGGCTGCTCTGGCCGCCGGCCGGGTATAGGGCCTGGTCATTGCTCCACGTTGATGCCTTTTTTCCTGGGGTCGATGGCAAGGACCATGCGGAGCGGTTCCTGCGCTCGCAGACTGCCCTGGTCAAGAGCCGCTTCGTGCTCAACAGGGTCTTTGACCGACCGGAAATCAAGAAGTCCGACCTGGCTCAAAAGCTCATTGATCCCGCGCAGTGGCTCGAGAGGCAACTAATGGTTGAAACAGGACCCGAGACGCTGCGCATTTCCATGGAGGGCAGCAATCCCGAAATGCTGAAATTGCTGGTAAGCGCCGTGACCAATTCTCATGTCGAAGAGGTGGGCAACAAAGACCACATCAACAAGATGGAGCGGCTGGAAAGACTGAAAACGATATGGCGTAAATACGAAGAGAAAATCCAGAAACACCAAGATCTGATTCGATTCGCTGTCGCGGATGACGTCAATACCAACCTCAAGAAACAGAGCCCGTTGCGATGTACGACGAGCCAGTCTTTTTTCGGTTCTCACCAAGGGGCAAAAATCTCTTCCCCCGCAGAACTCTCGACTTCGTAAGAATAAGCCCGCGGTTGCAGTTTTTTTCAGAATTTTTCGACCATCCTCCAAACCAAACGGGGATATATTG
>Ga0194131_10003892_pt1 | contig 23060 bp, 22 predicted proteins | sample TA2KigO120mmetaG_FD_148631 | JGI IMG/M metagenome (GOLD analysis project Ga0194131, IMG submission 148631) | Freshwater microbial communities from Lake Tanganyika, Tanzania - TA2015053 Kigoma Offshore 120m | ecosystem: Environmental > Aquatic > Freshwater > Lake | place: Tanzania: Lake... | reverse complement strand
CCCACTCCTTCGACAACCGCGAACATGGCGAGGTCGGGCGGCAGATTTATCACGGCGCGCGTGGACCGTTCTTCTATCGCCACAACCCGCGGGCGACCGAGGAAGCCTACCGCGATTTGAAGGAGATGTTCGCTCGGGAATTGAAAGGCGGGCGGTGAGCGGCGGGCAAGATTGCGTTGCCTCAACGTCAGGGCTCGACCTCCTAGCGGCTTGAGCGCGAGTCGCGACGGCTAGAAAACCCTCGGGCCCCCTGCAACGCTTCGGCGCCGAGGGCCTCAAGCCCGGTACGCCCCTCGTGCTTGAGGGCAGCCTCCAAGTTCAGGCTCCACTGCTCGTGCGCCGAGCGGCGGTCGCCGCGCATACAGACTTGCGGAAAGCGCGCGAGTTCGAGGGCGAGCGCCTTGGCTTCGGCGAGCGCGCGGCCCTTGGGCACCGTCGCCCTTGGCCAGCGCTTTCATGTCGAAGCCGGAGCAGAAGGCTTGGCCGGCACCGGTGAGGATCGCGACCGAACGGGACTCATCGCGCTCGAAGGCGAGGAACGCCCCCCGCAACGCCTCAGCGGTTTCCGGATCGACGGCGTTCCGCGCCTCGGCGTAGCGATCGATGGTGACGATCGTCACCGGACCCTCGTGAGCGACAACGACCTTGGGCATGGGCGGACCTCCCTGGGCAGGCATGACTGAGGCGAGAATAGCGGTTCGGCGTGGTCGGGGTGGTGCCCGGCGAGGGTCTCTATCCCCAGGAAATCGCCGAACCCCTTCGATGCCGCGATCCGCGCGGCGCAGCCATCGGAGGGGCGAGCGCCGGACCAACCCCAAGCGTTCATCTGCGCCTCCGCCCGGCGTATTCTGGCCACCCCGAGGAGGGCGCCATGTGCCGCAACATCCGTACCTTGTTCAACTTCGAACCGCCGGCCAGCGAAGAGGAGGTCCGGGCCTCGGCGTTGCAGTTCGTGCGCAAGATCAGCGGCTTCGCCAAACCCGCTCAGGTCAACGAGGCCACGTTCCGGCGCGCCGTCGACGAGGTGACCCACACGGCATTCCATCTTCTGCGCGCGCTGGAGACCACCGCGCCCCCGCGCAACCGCGCGGAGGAGGCGCGCTCGGCCAAGCGCCTCGGTCGCGCGGCGCCGATCAACCTCTGAGGCACGACCACACCCTGGCGGATGCGGTGGCGATTTCCTAGGATGCCGCGTGTTCTTTCGGTTCAGGCTATGGCGTCTTTCGTGGGATGTTAATCGATGGGTTTGTGGCTTCGCCTTTACGAAACGACCCCCCGCCAATGGCTGCGGGCTGCTCGTCGGCGGCTCGCCCCTCGACGCGCGGCAGGCTTCTCGCTTGAGGATCTGCTCGAAAAGCGGGACGCCTTGCGGCCCCAGAAGTTCACCGACTTTTTCGGCCGCTACGAGCGCATCGTTCGGCGTCATCGTCCGGACAGCGTGCCGCTCGATTTCGGAGACAAGGTCGTACTCGAACTCGGCAGTGGTCCGCTCCTAGGCTTTGCACCGCTCGCCGTGTTCTTCGGGTGTCGCCGCTATGTCTGTGTCGATCCGACCCTGGACAAGGCCGTCCTGAGTCATCCCGTCCTCCGCGAACGGTATTTCTCGGCCATCTACGATGACCTCACGGCGATGCACGGTCCGCGTCAGTCCTTGGAGGCATTCCTTGCGTCGCTGTCGGACTCCATCGTCCCGGTGCAGAGCATCGAACACCTGCCGACGGAGCCGGGGATCGACATCGTGCTGTCCAATTCGTGCCTCGAACACATCGACGACCTGGCGGCAACGCTCGCCGCGTTGAGGGGCCGTTGTTACCAACGGGCGACCCACCTCCACCTGGTCGACTTCGGCAATCATCGGCGCTCGCCCCATCCGTTTTCCGATGTTTACGAACAGCCACCCGAGGACTACCAGCGACGCTTCGGTCGCGGCATCAATCTGATGCGCGGCACGGACGTCGTGAAATCGTTTCAGCAAGCCGGATTCCCAGCAGTGCTGATCCGGTATTACGACGCCGAACGTACGTACCACGGCACAATCCACCCCTGGTGGCAGGAGCGCTACGCGAGAGCCGACTTGTTCCTGAAAGCGGGGATCATCTACGTGCCGCCCGAGGGACGTGGCGAACAGTCGCCAAGTATGGCCCGCTGATGCCGCGACCATGAGCGCCGATTCGCTCCGACTCCTGGCATGCCGCGACCGGACGACGCGACCCACTTGGATCGTGTCCCGGGGACTCTCATATCCCGAGCCATGAGTTTGCCCCAGGCCTCCCACCGCATCTTGCCGACGCCAAGTTCGCGGACGAGGACGCGCTGCTCACCTCGCTCGATGCGGATCTGGTGTTCGGCGACGAAGCCTTGGCGCGCATCGATGGCGAGGCCCACTCGCTTGCGTCGGGTATCCGCGCCCGGGCGCCCAGCCACCTCGGAGTCGAGACGTTTCTTGCCGACGGCCTGTCGACGCCGGAGGGTGTCGCACTCATGTGCCTGGCCGAAGCTATGCTGCGCATCCCCGATCGCGCCACGGTCGATGCGCTGATCGGGGACAAGCTCGGAGGCGCCGACTGGGAACACCATCTCGGGCGTTCGGAGTCGCTCTTGCTCAACGCCTCCTCCCCGGGACTCGCGCTCACCGGCGCGCTCGTCGAGTGGAGCGGGGAAACCGAGGACGGCGTGTTCGACGTGTTGCGGCGGACCATCGGCCGCCTCGGCCAGCCGGTCGTGCGCACCGCGCTCGACGCGGCGATGCGTCTCATGGGCGAACAGTTCGTCATCGGCGAAACGATCGCCGATGCCATCGCCCTCGCCGGGCGGGAGCACCCGGGCCTGCGCTACTCCTTCGACATGCTGGGGGAGGCGGCGATCACCGCCAAGGACGCCGAAACATAGGTCGCGAGTTATGCCGACGCCATTGCGGCCCTCGGCGATCACGCCGCGCCGGTCGAGCCGATCGACAACGACGGCATCTCGGTCAAGTTGTCGGCGCTGCACCCGCGCTACGAAGAAAGCCAGCGGTCGCGCGTCCCGGCCGAACTGTTGCCCCGCCTCGTTGGCCTTTGTGAACAGACGGCGCGCGCCAACATCGCGCTCACCATCGATGCCGAAGAGGCCGATCGCCTCGTGCTCTCGCTCGATCTGTTTTCGGCCCTGGCGCAGGACCGCCGGCTCGCCGGCTGGGACGGGCTCGGTCTTGCGGTTCAGGCCTACCAGAAGCGTGCCCCCGCGGTCATAACCTGGCTCCCCGAATTGGCGCGCGCCACGGGTCGGCGCATCCCGGTGCGCCTCGTCAAGGGCGCCTATTGGGACAGCGAGGTCAAATGGGCCCAGGAGAAGGGGCTCGGCGATTTTCCGGTGTTCACGCGCAAGGCGGCGACCGACCTTTGTTATCGCGCCTGTGCCGCGCGGCTGTTCGGCGGCGGCGATCGCCTGTTCGGGCAGTTCGCGACCCATAACCCGCGCACGGCGGCCGAAGTGATCGAACTCGCGGGCCCGATCCGGCGATACGAGTTCCAGAAGCTGCATGGCATGGGCGACTCGCTCTACGAACTGTTGGCCGAGCGCCTGGGCAAGCGCTTCCGCTGCCGGGTCTATGCGCCCGTGGGCGATCACCGCAACCTGCTGCCCTATCTCGTGCGCCGACTGCTCGAGAACGGCGCCAATACCTCGTTCGTCCACCAGGTGAGCGACGCGGGGCGACCTTTGGAAGGCATCGTCGCCGACCCGACGCAGATTCTCACCGACCAGACGCTGGCGGTCGTCAAGCCCTCGCAGCTGTTCGGCGAGCGGCGCAACGCCTCGGGCCTCGACCTCGCCGACCGCCGCGTGCTCGACGGCATCGTGGTGCGGCTCACGCTCGATCGTGACGCGGTCCCCGCGGAAGCCGATCGCCATGAGCCGGCCGATGCCGAACGCCGCGTCGGCCATCAGCGGGACTCCTCGACGAGCGATGTCGCCAACGCGGTCGGGACGGCACAGACGGGTTATGGGGCGTGGTCGCATCGGCCGGCGGCCGAACGCGCGGCGGTGCTCGAAGCGGCGGCCGATCTGTTCGAAAAATCCCGGCTCGATCTTCTGTCGCTGATCGTCCGGGAGGGTGGCCGCACGATCGGCGACGCCCTCTCCGAGGTGCGCGAGGCCACCGACTTCCTGCGCTACTACGCGGCCCGCGCGCGAGCCGATTTTGCCGCGCCCATGGCGCTGCCGGGGCCGACCGGGGAGCACAACAGCCTGCGACTCGAAGGCCGCGGCGTGTTCAGCTGCATCAGCCCGTGGAACTTCCCGCTCGCGATTTTCGTCGGGCAACTGTCCGCGGCGCTCGCCTCAGGCAATACGGTCGTGGCCAAGCCGGCCGAACAGACCTCGCTAACGGCGGCGCGCGCGGTTGCGCTCCTCCACGAAGCCGGGGTGCCGAGCGAGGCACTGCAACTCGTCTACGGCGGGGCCGCCGTCGGCATGGCGTTGGTCGAGGACCCGCGCCTCGCGGGCGTCGCCTTCACGGGCTCGACCGCGACCGGCAAGGACATCGCCCGGCGTCTCGCGGCCGGTCCCCGCCCGATCGTGCCCTTCATCGCCGAGACCGGCGGGGTCAACGCCATGATCGCCGATTCCTCGGCGCTGGCCGAACAACTTGTGCGCGACGTCGTGATCTCGGCGTTCCAGAGTGCCGGGCAGCGCTGCTCGGCGCTGCGCGTCCTGTTCATGCAGGATGATGGCGCCGATTCCGTGCTCGAAAAGCTCGCAGGGGCCATGGCCGAACTCCGCGTCGGGGACCCGGCCGATCCGGCGACCAACGTGGGCCCGGTGATCGACGCCCGGGCCCGCGACAAACTCGCGGCCTAAGCGGTGACGATGGACGCGCGCTTTGGTCCGTTCGCCCGGGCTAGGCTCTTGGAAGAATGCCGGTGTGGCACGTTCATCGCGCCCGTCGCCTATGTCGTAGGGCTCGCCGCCGTGCCCAACGACGAAGTATTCGGCCCGATCCTGCACGTCGTGCGTTGGAAGGCGGACGAACTCGACCAAGTGCTCGCGGCGATTCGTGTCACCGGCTATGGCCTCACGCTCGGCCTTCACAGCCGCATCGGCTCCTTCCAGGAGCGCGTTGCCAAGTCGTTGGCGGTGGGCAACGTCTCCGTCAACCGGCCGATGATCGGCGCGGTCGTGGGCGCTCAACCGTTCGGCGGCGTCGGGCTATCGGGCACCGGCCCTAAGGCGGGCGGGCCCTTCTATCTCCATCGCTTCGCGCGCGAGGTGGCGACGAGCGTCAACACTGCGGCGATCGGTGGCGACATCGCACTGATGAGCCGCGGCCGATCCTCCGGCCGATGGTGCAGGCGAGTTCGAAATCACGCGTCGGCCAGCATCGCCGCGAGTTCGCGTACGCCGAGGACCTCAAGGCCATCGCCGCGGGGGTAACGCTCCTCACCGGAGTAGACGACGAAGCTCCGTTCGGGTCTCAGGTCCGAGCGGGCGTGATGGAACCCGCGATCGAGCGCAGGTGCGAGGCCGCGCTTGATCTCGATCGCCCAGCGCCGTCCGCGTGGGAGATCGAGCACGAGATCGATCTCGGCGCCGGCGGCGGTCCGATAGAACAAGGCCGAGGTTCGCTCGGGCGCCGCGCTCAACAGGTTCTCGATCACGAATCCCTCCCAACTGCCGCCGGCGACGGGATGGCTCAACACCGCCTCGCGATCGTCGAGGCCGAGCAACGACGCTGGCCGAGGACATCGCGAGAGGCCGGCCCAGCCTATTACCCCACCTGATTTAGCCGCCTGTCAGTTTCCCGATCCGGTGATCGGCCGCCACGGAAAGCGAATTCCGAGACCCAACACTTGGGTCTGAGGGCTTACGTAAGACCGCGGCGCCGTTACTCGAATTTTTTCCCATTTCATCCCGGCACGGAACACGTCGGAGTGGAGCATCATCGAGGTTGCGTTCGAGCCCATCTGTTCGGGCGTCATGCCGTCCCATTCGGGCCAGCGCTCGTCGCGATGGCCGAGCTTTGCCATCGACGAAGTTCGCCGCTAAGGTTCGCCCCCGTTGGGCGAGGGTTCCGTGTACGACCTGATCATTCGCAATGCGCGCATCGCCGATGGCCTTGGCCATCCCTTGGTCGAGGGCGACCTCGCGGTCAAGGACGCCCGCGTCGCCGCCGTGGGGCGGATCACGGGCGATGCCGCGAGCATCGTCGATGCCGAGGGCCTGGTCTTAGCCCCCGGCGTCGTCGACGTTCACACCCACTATGACGCTCAGCTCACCTGGGACATGACCGCTTCGCCGTCCCCGGCCCTCGGCGTGACCACCGTCGTGCTCGGCAATTGCGGCTTCGGGATTGCTCCCGCGTCGCCTGCAGTGCGCGATCTTCTTCTTGCCAACCTGTCCGAGGTCGAGGCGATGTCGCTCAGCGCGCTGAAAGCGGGCGTCGCCTGGGAATTCGAGAGCTTCGGCGAATACTTGGACGTGCTGCGCCGTCGCACCAGCTATCCCAACGTCGCGGTCCTGGCCTCGCACACCGTGATGCGCACCGCGGTGATGGGCCCGGCGGCCTCCGAGCGTCCGGCGAACCCGGCGGAGCGCGCTGCGATCGTCGCTTTGTTTCGCGACGCGATGGACGCGGGGGCCGTGGGCTTGGGCTCCTCGACCAGCGAGAACCACCGTGGCGCCGGCGGCCTGCCGGTCGCCTCGCGCCTGGCCGACGAGGCCGAGTTCGCGGCTCTCGCGCAGGTTCAGGCGACCTACGACCACGGCGTGTTCATGGCGACCTGCGGTCATCACACGACGGTCGAGGTGCTGGCGCAACTCGCCCAGGTAAGCCGTCGGCCGACGCTCTACGCCGCGCTCGTCGACTATCCGGCCGAGCCCGACCGCGCGCGGCGCATCATGGCCGGGCTCGACGATGCGCGTGCCCAGGGCATCCCGCTCTACGGCCAGACCTCCTGCCAGCCGGTGAGTCTCGCCTTCACGCTGGATGGCGCCTTCATCCTCAAGACCATCGCGCCGTGGCCGGCCGACGGCGATCGCGAGTCCCTGAAACGCATTTTCGCCGATCCCGGTTTTCGCGCGGCCCTTCGCGCGACTCTGGCACGACCCGATCCGCGGCGCGTGTTCAACGGCGACTGGCGGCACATGGAGGTGACGAGCGTGGCCTCGCCCGCCCACGCGTCCTACGACGGCCGCACCATCGCCGCGATCGCGGGCGAGGAGGGACGGGATCCGCTCGATGTGTTCCTCGACTTGGGACTCGAGGAAAATCTCGCGACGCTCTTCACCGGGCGCATCCTCAACGTCGATGAGGCCGGGGTCGAGCCGCAGCTCAAGAACGACGGCGTTCTCATCAGCCTGTCGGACGCCGGGGCGCACAATACGTTTCTCTGCGACGCCGGCTACGCCATGCACCTCTATGGGCGCTGGGTGCGCGAGCGCCGGGCCCTCGATCTGCCGACCGCGATCCGCAAGGTGACGAGCGATCCGGCCCGCGTCTATGGCCTGATCGACCGTGGGCGCCTGACACCGGGCGCCTTCGCCGACATGATCCTGTTCGATCCCGACACGATCGGCATTTCGCCGCTCGAACGGGTGCGCGACCTGCCGGCGGGCGGCGAGCGGCTGATCCGCCGCGCCCCGGGCCTGGCCGGTACCTGGGTCAACGGCGTCCAGGTGTTCGACGGCCGCGACTACGTGCGCCACGCGCGCGGGCCGGGACACGTGCTCACGCGATTCGTCTCTGGTCGGCCGAAGTGGGCGATGCCGGCCTAGGCCGACGGTCACAGTTGTGCCCCCTTAGTTTGCCGTGTAGGTTTCCTAAAGGTACCGCCGGACAAAAAAAGGCTGGGCCGACAAGGGGGGGACCGAAATGGCGCACGCTCGCGGTGCGATCAACGATCTATTGACGTCCTTCGATCGTTGGGCCGATCGCTTTCTGTACTTCGCCTCTGCGCTTCTGCTCATGCTCTTGACGGGATTGGTCATCTACACGGTGATCGCCCGCTACGTGTTCAACTCTTCGCCCCTGTGGGGCGAAGAGGCGCCCCGCGTGATCTTCATCTGGATGAGCTATCTCGGCGTGGCCGTGGCGACCCGGCGCGGCCAGAACCTCCGCGTCACGTTCCTGCTCGACAAGATGGCGCCACGGCTCCGCCTGATCCTCGAGATGTTCATGCACGCGATGGTCGTGATCATGCTCGTCGTTTTGTTCTGGTACGTCTGGCCGATCATCAGGCTGACCTCGACCATGATCATGCTGTCGACCGGGTGGCCGCATTCGGTGAGCTACATCCCGCTGCCGATTGCCTGCGCTCTGATGCTCGTGTACCAGGGCAAGTTGGTGGCGCGTAGCCTGCGCGAATACCGCGACGGGACGTGGGCCCGCCTCGCCGGCAAAGGAGCAGCGTGATGCTGCTCGCCAGCATGCTGATCCTGCTACTGCTCTTCTCGCTCATCGGGATGGAGATCGCCTGGGCGATCGGGTTCGCCGCGTTCGCCTACATGGTGCTGTCGCAGTTCACCGATTCGCCCCGCCCGTTCGTCTTGTTCGCCCAGCAGATGATCACCGGCATCGACGGCTTCATCCTGCTCGCCATTCCACTGTTCATCTTCGCCGGCGAACTGATGAACGTCTCGGGGATCACCCAGCGGATGGTGGCGTTTGCCTCGGCCTTCGTGGGCCATCTGCGCGGCGGCCTGGCCAACGTCGGCGTTGTCGCCAATTACATCATGTCCGGGGTGTCGGGGTCGGCGTTGGCCGACGCGGCGGCGACCGGCACCGTCTTGGTGCCGGAGATGAAGAAGCGTGGTTTCCCCCCCGCGTTCTCCAGCGCGGTCATCGCCTCGGCCGCCACGGTCGGGCCGATCATTCCGCCGTCGATCTCCTTCGTCCTGCTCGGGGCGATCGTCGAAGTTTCGGTCGGTCGGCTGTTCCTCGGCGGTGTCATTCCGGGGACGGTGATGTTCATCGCCATGTTCGCGATCACGTGGTGGCTGTGCCGCAAGCATGACTATCCGGTGGAGCCGCGCGCGACGCCGCGCGAGCGCGTCAAGGCCTCGTTCGACGGGTTCCTGGCGCTGCTCGCGCCAGTGTTCGTCGTCGGCAGCATCATCTTCGGCATCGCGACACCCACCGAGGCCGCCGCTCTCGCCGTACTCTATACGCTGATCCTCGGGCTTCTGGTGTATCGCAACACGTCCCTTTCGGCGATCGTCCATGCCGCCGGCTCAGCGGCGCTCGCCACCGGCGTCGTCATGCTGACCGTCGCGACGTCGCAGATCTTCGCCTTCCTCGCGGTGCAGGAGAAACTCGGCGAAATCCTCACGCGGATGCTGCTCTCCATTTCCAACAACATCTACGTGATCCTGGCGATGGTGAACGTGCTCATGCTCATCCTCGGCATGTTCATGGAAATCCTGCCGATCATGCTCTTGCTGGCGCCGATCTTGTTCCCGCTGCTCAAGAGCATGGGGGTGAGCGAGGTGCACTTCGGCGTCGTGATGGTGCTGAACCTGATGATCGGCATGATCACGCCGCCGATCGGGCTCAACCTGTTCATGCTTTCGACGATCAGCGGCGAAGGGGTGATCACGATCTTCAAGCGCGCGATCCCCTATGTCATCGTCCTGATCGCGGTGCTGATGCTCATCACCTACATTCCGTGGCTTACCTTGTTCATCCCGGATCTGGTGCTCCCGGAACGCGGATGACGTAGACTTCACGCAACCGTGCCGGCTCGACCGGCCCGGACAACACAAGGAGGACAAGATGGCGAACTATTGGGTAACCCGGCGGCGGCTGGGACCGTTGGCGATCGGTGCTGCAGCGGCGGCAGGATTGGTGGGCGATTTGGCTGCCCAAGGCAGGAAGTACAAGTACGGCACGGCCGCCGCCCCGGGCTCGATCTCGGCGCGTTTTGCCACGCGCCTCTTCGAACTCACCAAGGAGCGCACCAAAGGCGCGGTCGACTTCGACGTGTTCGCCAACTCCTTGGGTCTCGGCGAACTTCAGTTGTTGCAGGGTGCGGCGCTCGGCACCGTCGATGCTGCGGGCACGGCGGCCACCGCGACCCGGGAGTTCGACATTTTCTACTCGCCCTATTTCTTCCGTGACCGCGAACACGCCGGAAAGGTCGGCAACGGCTTGTTGCGCGAGCGGGCGAGCAAGGTCCTCGAAACCAAGTACCAGGTGAAGCTGTTGGGCGTCGGGCGAGCTGGGCCGTGGAACCTGTTCCTGCGGCGCAAGATCTCGTCGTTCGACGAGCTCAAGGGCATGAAGATTCGTGCCGCGCCGATCGAGGGCCAGACCGAGGGTCTGAAGCACCTGGGCGCCGAGGCGGTCTCGATCGCCTTCAACGAACTCTACGGCGCGCTGCAGCAGGGCATCGTCGACGGCGCTTCGACGCTCGCCAACCTGGGCATCGCCCAGAAGTTCTACGAGGTGGCCAAATACCAGGTCACCAACGACTTCGGCTTCGGTCTCGACAAGTACATGATCAGCTTGCGCACGTGGAACGGACTGGCGAAGGGCGACCAGGAGATCCTGCAGCGCACCTTCGATGAGCTCGAGCCCGAGCTCTATTACAAGACCGACCTTGCCGAGGCGCCGCAGAACCTCAAGAGATGGGAGGAACTGAACGGTGCCGGAACGGTCGTGACCTTCGAGGCCTCGGCGGCGCAAGCCAAGATGGCCCCGCTCAACAAGAAGCTGGCCGACGAGGTCTATGGCGCCGGCACCTGGGATCAGATCGTCAAGGCCTGATCAATTGGCGCAACGCACGCGAAAGGGGCACCCGACGGGGTGCCCCTTTTTCGTTGCGATGCTCAGCCGTTGGCGGAATCAGCCCTCGAACTCGACGAGTTCGTAACGCGATTCATAGATCGGGTAGTACATCTTCACCATGACGCGGTGTTCGCCCGTGCACCACGTATCGAGCCACAGGCTGCCATCGGGGTTCTGGTAACTCACGTGTTCGCAGGCGAACGTTCCGGCCCGCGTCGTGATCCGCTCTTCGCCGACGTAGATGGCCTTCATCGGCCACAGGCAGACCATCGGGCCGGACGCGCCGTTGGGCAGCGGCGAGCAGGCGGGAAGGGGCGCAATCGTTTGGACTCCGCGCGCGGCGTCCTTGGCGATGTTGGCGCAGTGCCAAACGTCGTTCGACACGGCGTGGGTAATGAAAGACTTCGGTGCGGCTCCGAGGTCGACGCGTTGGCTCAGTCGTCCCTCTCCGGTCGTAAACGCCTCGCATTCGATGACCTGGCCGGCGATGCGAAACCACGCCGACCCGATCAGGCGATCGCGCTGGCTCACGCGAATGAAGGCATCCCGCGGTGACCAGTCCCGGGCCACGGTATAGGTCACATCCCGCAGCACCTCGGAATCGTCCATCTCGCACATCGCCCGCATCGTGCGGTCGCCGTTGCCGTGGAGCGACAGCAAGCACCACTCGCGGCCTCGTTCGCGGCCGTCTTTGGTGAGATATGCGATTTTGTAGCGAAACGTGCGATGTTGCATGGAAGTCCCGGGGTTGGAATCGAGAAGAATCGGCCGCGTCTCTGTGGGATTGGGCCGCTGTCGGCCCGACGATACGGGACGGCTTACGCGTTGTGCAACTCGACCGCATCCTGGTTGCTTTCGCGACAGTCCGGCGGATTTTTTCCGATCGCGGCCCGTCGAGGACCCGCCTTCGGCAAGGCGCACCCGTGCCTGCTGTGCGATCACGATCGCGGGAGTTGGGCTTGACCCTCCACCCAGGAGGTCACCGTCTCCGAGACGGCAAACCCGGCGGTGGTGACGGCTTCGCCGACCTTGACCAATTCGACCTCGCCTTCGATCGTCACCCAACCCGAAGGCCGATCGACCGCGACCTTGGCCCTGGGATAGGCCGTGTTGATGGCGCGTGATACCGAGCGTGCGCAACCATCGCAGGTCATGCCATCGACTTTGATCTTCAACATGGGGTCTGGCCTCCAAACGATTGACAACCAGCAGCGTGAACCATCCTGCCGGAGCAACCTCAAGGAAATATTGAGCGGCCGGTTTGAACTTGCCGCGGGGTCATCGTCGCCCTTCGCTGCCGGATTGATCACGATCAAGCGATCGACATGGTGATCGGCGAGAATCGTCTACCGCCCGGCGGCGGCATGATCAACGACGGAGAAGAGCCATGACACGCTTTGCGCCATCGTGCGTCGCGGCCACCGGATTAACCTTCGCTCTCGCCCCCGCGCTGGGTTGGGCGCAGGTCGCGGCCCAGGGACCCGGCTACTACGACCACCCGATGATGTCGGGCGGGGCGTGGGGCGGAATGATATTTGGCTCCCTGTTCATGATCGTGGTTCTGGTCGGCGTTATCGGCGTGGTCGTTCTTCTGCTTCGTTGGCTCGGCGGCGCCGGTCCTGGGACCGGGTCGGTATCGCCCGGGCCGCCGAGCCGGACGCCACTCGATATCCTCAAAGAGCGTTTCGCGCGCGGCGACATCGACCAGGAGGAGTTCGAAGAGCGGCGTCGCGTGCTCGATCGCTGAGTGGAGTTTTCCGGCCGCCCGCCCGGCGGCGACGCGCTCCGCGAAGGTCGTCGCTGCTAATTGGCGAATTCGATCCGGTCGTAGTTGACGACGCGGTTTTCCATCGCATAGTTCCGCACCTTGGGGCTCAGGCCATCGAGTTGCACCAGTTGGTGGCTGAACACCGCCGTCGCGTTGTCGTGATAGAAGCGGGCGATCTCGCGCAACAGCCGCTCGCGCTCGGCACGATCGAATGTCGCATTGGCGCGGTTTATGGTGGGCATGATCTCTTCGAAGCACGTGTGGGGCTGACGCGTGCCCTGGCGCACCAGACACGAGTGGGTGTTCATCACCCGCATCAGGTCCGAAGACGGATAGCCCTCGTACTGCATGCTGAACGCGTCTCCGGCCCAGCGCTCGACGCCGAGGACGCGGCGGACGAAGTCGGGGATGGTGACGACCCGTAGCTCGAGATCGACGCCCACCTTCTTGAAGTCGTTGGCCATCGCTTCCATGGTGTCTTTGAACTCGCCGATCGCGGTGACGATTTCGGCGGTGAGCTTGAGCCCATTGCCGTGGCCGGCCTCGGTCAGCAGACGTTTGGCGAGCGCCGGATCGTAAGGGTAGGGCTTGATGTCGTCGAAATGGCCGACCATGCCCGGCGCCGCCGGTTGGCCGGAGGCGACTGTCGTGCCGCGCATCATCGTGCGGATAAATGTCTCCTTGTCGAAGGCGTAGTTGAGCGCGCGGCGCACGCGCACGTCACTGACCGGGCTGTCGCTCTTGGTGTGCACCAGCATCAGGTTGAGCGTGTTGTTGGTCGGCGAAGCCATCACGCGGTTGCCGGCGGCCTCGACCGCGAGTTTGGCGTCGGGCGGCAGCAGCCAGGCGATATCGACCTGACCCGAGTTGAGCCCTTGGACGCGCGCGGCCGTCTCCGGCAGCGCCAGGATTTCCAGGCTCGGAATGCGCGGCTTGCGCCAGCCGTCGGCATAGGCGCGGCCGACGATGCGTTCACGCGACCAGTCTTCAATGCGATAGGCACCGGTCCCCACTGGTCGTCGTCCGAATTGCTCCGGGCCCATGTCGCGCCACGCCTTGGGTTCGTGTGGGCGGAGCAGCGCCAGCCGCTGCGGCAGGATGACGTCGGGCCGGGTGGTGCGGATTTCGACCGTCAGCTCGTCGATCGCCCGGGCCCCCGCCAAGCCGTCGATCTGGCGTGACACCTGCTGATTCATGATCACCGGGTCACCGATCACGGCCTCGACGTTGGCGACGATGCTGGCGCTCGTGAACGCCTCACCATTGTGGAAGCGCACCCCGGGACGGAGCTTGAACACCCATCGGTCCTGGCCGATCGGCTCCCAACTCAGCGCCAATCCCGGTGCGGCGCCGCCGCGGGCATCGACGTAAACAAGCGCATCGAACACCGCGTGCAGCGGCAGGGCCCCGTTGGACCCGAAGGTCCCGTAAGGCATGCCGAACTGCGCCGGCATGTCGTAGTGCGCGATGCGCAACGTATCGCCCGCCGCCAGCGCAGTGGGCGAGGCCAGCGTCAACGCCGAAATCAGAAGCGAAAGCGAGCGCCACATGCTTTTCCCCCTCGGTAGGAACGCAACGGTCACCGGTCCCGACAGACTAGCGACATTCCCCCGCGGAAAGGTAACGGTGGATCGCTTGCACCAGCGCGCGATCAGGCCGAGAATTTTCCTCAGACCGAGAACCCGGGAGTATCCCAATGCATATGCTGGCGGACCGTGCAGCCGTGAAACTCGAAGCGCCACAGGTGGCGCGACTGGCGCGTACCACCGTGCGATCGGCCCAGCGCGCCATGCTCGCGATCGCCCGTGGTCCGGCGGCGCCGGCCTTGCGTCGCGTCGGGCTCGCCTGTCGCCACGACGGCGCCCCTTTGATCGTTCTGCACGAGCCCGTCCCGGGCGGCACGAAGGCCGCCGTCGCGATCGAAGGGCGCGGCGGCCGGGTTTTGGTGACAGTCCAAGGCACCCTGAAACCCTGGCGCGACGAACTCGATCGTTCACGGTTCGAGCGCCGCAACCCGCACGAACACCTCGATGACTGCTGCCAACTTCACGTCATCGAGGTCGCCGCCGTCACGGTCGAGAGCGAGGGTCATGAGCGTTCCGTCGCTGCGGGTGACTATCTGTTCGACGCTTCAGCTGCGGCACCACTCAAAGCCGCCGAGCCCGGCATCATCGAACACATCAACGGCGGTCATCCCGACGCGATCTACGCGGTCACCTCCCACCGCGCCTTGGGCGCCGAGGGCTGGATCGTCACCGGCGTCGATCCCGAAGGCATCGACATTGCCTTGGACGACTCGGCCGAGCGCATCGTCTTCGAACGACCGGTGCAGTCGCGCGAGGACGTCAAGCACACGATGATCGCGTTGCGCACCGCGGCAGGATCGCCGCCGCCGGCAACGGCCAAGGGAGCGCCCGCTCGCGCCGCCGAGTAAGCGCTTCGACGCTTTTGGTTGGGGTCTTCGCCGATCGCGGCGACTTCTCGCGACGCCTATTCCCTCTCCAATTCGACCAGCTCACAGATCGTCTTCGCGAAGTCCCGACGGACCTTCACGAAGATCATGTCGGGCCCCGATTGCGCGGGTCCGGGCCATCTCCTGACCGAGTTTGCGCGCGGTCGTCCAACCTGGGCCATGCCGGCCTGGGCCGCGCCGAACGTGCGTTTGGTCCGTTCGCGTCCGAGTCCTAGAGTAGCGACGAGGGCTCATCGCGAAACGCATCCGAGGGCGAGGTCCAGCGATCGTGAATTTTTCGCCCGTTGTCGCATTCGTGCTTGCGGTGGAAACGATCGTGGAGTTTCCGGCCCATGTTGCGTACGTCACCGTATTCCTGCCGACGTCCGCCGGTCTCGTCTATTTGCTTCTTCGAACGGTGTCCGATCGCGACGCACGACTCGTGGTGCTCCAAACCCTCGCCATCGGTGCTGTCGTCGGCTTTCCGATGTGGTGGATCGAAGTGTGGCTGCTTGACCTCGGGTCGACGGTCTCGTTCGTGCCGGCCAGGATTGCTCTCGAGAGCACACTCTTGGGCGCTCTGCCGGCGGAGACCGTCAAATTCCTGATCGTGTATCTGCGGGTTTGGTCGGGACTCCGCGCGAGCCGCGGCCGAAGTCTCCTGGCGGCCTCGGCGGCCACGGCGACGGGTTACGCGGCAATGAACAACACCGCATGGCTCGTTTGGACCTTCGATTCAGGCGAAGTCTATGACGCATGGCTGATCGCCGACTTGATGAGCATGTTCTTTTACTTGCTCTTGACCGCGGTGGTCGGCACCGTCATGGGAATGTTTTTCGTGCTCGCCGACCGACACCCGGCGGTGGCGCGGAAGTTTCTTCTCGCGGCCGCCGCGATACCGTTTGTCATTCAAAGTGTCGACTATGTCTTATGGACCGTACTCCGATACTGGCCGGGGGATGTCCTGTTGCTCTACGCGATACAAGTCAGCCTCACGTTGTGTGTGGTCTGCGGTCACTGGGCGTGGCGCCTTTCCGTGACGCTTCGCAACCAAGGGCCGACCAGCGTGTTCCCGCCAGCGCGGCGATAGCGCCGACAACCGCGATTCCGAAGGCGGCGCGCGGGCGCGCGATATCGCCATGCCCTTCGTCTTCTACTGCAGCTGCAACATTCTCGTTACGTCGTCGGACCACCTGCCGGGTCTTGCAGGGTTCCTCGGCATCCCGCTCGCATTGGTCCTGGTGGTGATTTGTGGTCGCTGGGCTTGGCGCATCTCTGCGGTCTTCGGTCACCGCGAATCGATTAGCGCGACCCGGCCAACGCAATAATGACGAAGCATAGGCCAACGCCGACGAACGCCCGTAGCGGTCCGACTTCGCCGTGGACCACGACAAAACCGCCGTCGCGATCCCACGTCGTTTCCCCGCGGTTGACGAGCGTCCGCCAAGCCAGGAACGACGTGATCAAGCCAACGGGCGGAATCGACGCTCCGAGGCCGCGAATCCAGACATCGACGGCGCGCGAGAGAGCGACCCAATAGGTCATGGGCTGACCGTCGCGACGCTTGATCGCGATTCGCCAGACCATCTTTCCCGGTGTCGCTGAAAATCGGGTGAGAAAAAGTGGTTCAACCAATACCCATACGAACGAGCTGGCCGTGAAGACCATGATCGCCGCGAGGGTCTCGTAGTCTTCCAACGGCTGCGGCGCGACGAGATGGATGAGGCGCCCCAGTATGGCCTCGAACAGGAGTAGGTCGATGGAGCGTGCCCACATGCGTGCCCACGGGCGAGGCTCGCGTGACGCCGCGGTTACCCCAGGACCACCAGACTGAAGAGCCGCGAGGACCGGTGCCGTCCGCGCTCCAGCTCGAAGGGTGCGCCATACCGCCCACCAGCTCCGGAGTTCGGGCGCCAATGCCGGGGTGTCGCGGGCCTTTGTCCAATCGCCCGATGTCGCCGATCGAACCGGACTGGAGTCGTGAATCTCGCCACCCAGGATTCGTTCGATGAGTTCGGCTCGTGAAAATGGGCCGAGCTGGTTCTCCTGGGCGTCGAGAAACTACCAATTCGGGTCGCTCATCTCGGCTTCCCTCGACGCCTATTCCTTCTGCAACGCGACCAGCTCGTAGGTGGTCGTCGCGAAATCCCAGCACATCCTGAGGCTTCAGCGTCAGTTGATGGCGTTATCATCACGAGGCGCCAGTCATCTTCCTGCTCGAGATCAATGCCGTGAATCGTCGGGTGGTCGGGTTTGGCAACGTCAACGCCGTCCTGGCGCACGATCGGATGACGTTGACACGCTGGGCCGTTGGCGTCGGTCGACCGTTCGTCTCGGACATCGCCGGTCAGGCGATCCCCGCGGGATTGGCCGCGACCCGGACAATGCGTTTGCCGATGTTGCCGCCGGCGAACAGATCGAGAAGCGCCGCCGGCGCGTTCTCCAACCCCTCGACCACGTCTTCGCGGTACTTGAGCTTCCCCTGCTTGATCCAATTCGACAGATCGCGCAGTCCAACCTGGTACTCACGGTGGTAGTCGTGGACGATGAAGTAGGACATGGTTTTGGCGAACGGCCAGTTCCAAGGTTTTCCCTCGCCAACGACGCTATTGTAATGCTCGATGACGCCGACCAAGGTCACCCGCGCCCCCGGGTTGAGCGTCTGAGACACCGCCTCGGCGATCCGCCCACCGACGTTGTCGTAGTACATGTCGACCCCCTTGGGTGCGATTCGGCGGATTGCCGCCGCGAGGTCGTTGGTCGTTCGATAGTTGATCGCCTCGTCGTAGCCGAAGTCGCGAAGGATGGTCTCGCATTTGTGGTCGGTGCTGGTGAGGCCGATAACCCGGCAGCCGAAGATCTTGCCGATTTGACCGGCGATCAATCCGACGTTGCCCGCGGCGCTCGACACCACCATGGTCTCTCCGGCACGCGGCTTCAGCTCACGAAGCACCGAGAAATAGGCGGTCAGGCCGCCTGACCCGAGCACGCCAATGGCCGTCGAGATCGGGCCAAGCGCAGGGTCGACCTTGCGCGTTCCGTACGGGTTGCTCGAGTAATGTCCTTTTCCATCGGCGACGGCATGGCTTTGCCACCCGAAGATGTCGGTGACGATGTCCCCGCGGCGAAATTCGGGGTGATTGGAGATCATCACTTCGCCGACCGCGTTGCCGAACATCGGACCGTGGAGCGGCACCAATTCGACGAAGCGATGGGTGGCGTTCATGAGGAGGCGCTGTTTGGGGTCGATCGACAGGTAGACGACCCGGACCAGGAACTTGCCCGGTGGCGGCAACGGCAAGATGTCCTCGACAAAGAGAAAATCGTCCAGGGTCGGCAGGCCGACGGGGTGACGGATCAGCAGCCAGCGACGATGCCGTTCGTCCGCCGGCAGCCGAACGTCGGCCTGAGCCACATGAATCTGTGAGATTTCCTTGTCCATCGCGTGCCTCGCGCACCACCAACGGTCAGCTTAGGCGGGCAAAGGCGCCCCGTCACGGTGCCCTGCCATCCGGCGCCGTCATCCGATGGCCTAGGTCGAATTGGTGGCCGGCTAAGGCGCGCTTGACAGAGGCCGAAACATCCGCCGGTCCGGCAGGGTCCTTTATCCCCTATTCTGATGGCCGACGAGGAGGGGGACGACCATGCGGACAACATCAGCTTTCGCAGTCGTGTTGGCGGCGGCCACCACGCTGGCCATGCCGGCGGCTGCCCAGGACGCGCGCGACACCTTGCGCGTCGCCATGTACACGAACGCGTTGACGATCGGGCACGTCTACGGGCTCAACTACATCTGGCCGTTCATGTACTGGTGGGAGGGGTCGTACGACTCCTTCGTGCGGATCGACGACAAAGCTCAAGTGCTGCCGTTTGCGGCCGAGCGTTGGCAGCATGTCGAAGGCAACACGTGGCGCGTCACGTTTCGCAAGGACGTCACGTTCTGGAGTGGACGCCAGAACGACGCGGCAAACGTGGTGAAGGCCTTTGACTTCCTGCATACCGACGTCGGCAGGATAGCGGGCGTCATGCGCAACATGCAGCTCGCGAGCTACAAGGCGGTCGACAGCCACACGGTCGAGTTCGTCACTCGCGACCCCGATCCGCTGTTCATCCCCAAGCTGGCGGCGTTTTACGTCATCGACATGACAGCGTTCAACGATATGGGCGTGAAGGAGTTCGCCGTTAAGCCGGTGGCCTCCGGCCCATTTCGCATCACCAGTTGGACCGACCAGGAGCAGGTGTCGACCGCTTGGGAAAAGAGTTGGCGCCCAGCCAAGACCAAGAACATGCGTATCCTGCATGTCCCCGAGGCGGCGACGCGTCTGGCGGCGCTGTCCTCGGGTCAGGTGGATATCGCGTTCAACATGGCGCCCGACGACGTGCCGCGCATCCAGGCGGCCGGGCATACGGCGGCCGTCGAGAGCGCGCCATTTGCTGCCCAGATCGGCCTGTTTACCGTCGACTTCGCCAGGAAATGGGGTGGCAAGGCCCCGTTTGCCGATCGCCGCGTCCGCCAAGCGGTCAACTATGCCGTCAACAAGGACGCGATCGTCACGCAATTGCTGCGCGGCCATGGCAGGCCCGCGAGCCAGCCGGCGATACCCGCCACCTTCGGCTACAACCCCGCCGTCAAGCCTTACCCTCATGACCCGGAACGCGCGAAGCAACTCCTGGCCGAGGCCGGCTACCCGCGCGGTTTCTCCACGCTGTTGGAGACCTCGGCGTTGTTCGGCGCCGGCAGCGACGTGTTTCAGGTGGTGGCCGCGGATCTCGGCAAAGTCGGGATCAACGTCGATGTGCTCCTGCTGCCGAACGCCGAGCGGCAGAAGCTGATCAACGAGAGCACGTGGAAGGGCGACATGACCTCGGTCACCGCGTTCTTCTCGCCGATGCAGGACGCTTCGATCCCGTTCCAGGTTTACGGCTGCGAGATCGTCACCCGTCCGGTATCGACCTGCATTCCCGAACTGACGCCGCTGATACGCGCCCAGGCGGTTGAGCTCGACCGTGGCAAACGGCTCGCGATCCTGCAGGAGCTGATGAAGAAATCGAACGAGGAGGCGCTGGCCTTGTTCTTGTTCGATGGCTTCGACATCACCGGGGTGGCCAAACGCGTCAAGGGCTACAAGAACTGGAACAAGGTGGTCCACTACGAGGCGATGACGGTCGACGGGTAGGCCGATGAAGGCCAACCGCAACGTTCAGGTCGTTTTGGCGCGTCATCCCGAGGGAGTCCGACACACACCGACGTCGGTCGGCAGACGACCCTACACCTTGCTGCCGGCTCGGCGCGCTCGGATGGAGGGGTTTGTCGTCCACGACTGGGCCCACGAGCATCCCTCGCGAGATTGCGATTTGGATCAATGAGGGAAGGCTCAAGACCCGGGTTCACCTGACGCACGGTCTCGACCAAGCACCACGGGCCTTTCTCGGCATGCTGGCCGGAGAGAACATCGGCAAGACGCTGGTCCGGATCGGCCCGGACCCGTAACCGCGACCCTCCTGCCGCCGTCCAAGAGCCAAACCGCGACGAGTTCCGTTGCGCGCGGCGCAAATTCGCTCAGAGCGCCTCGAACACGTCGGCGACCAGGGCGCTCCCACGGGGGCCGAGCCGTAGTTCGCCGTGCATCAGATTGGGAGTGTAGCCGAAGGCAACCCCCGCTTGGAGGTCGGCCAAGCCGAAGGCGCCGCCCGCCCCCCAATGACCGAAGGCGTTCGGATTCGGGCCCATGGGAAACGCTGCGCAGTTGAGTTCGTAGCCCGACGCGAAGCGTAAATGGGTCCCAAGCACCGGATCGGCGCCATCGGATTCGCAACGAAAAGCGATCGCGTCGTCGCGGGTCTCGCGACGCATAATGACATGTTCACCGAACCGTCCGGCGTTTCGCAGGCATTCGAACAGCCCAGCGACGGCACGGGCGTTGCCGTGGCCTTGGCCGGAGCCGAGTTCGCCGGTGCGCCACGCGATCGAGTTGAACGACTCGTCGGCGCCGAAACCCTGTAGTGAGCGGCGACGCAACGCCCCAGCCGCACCGTCCAGCAGTCGGAAGCGCTCTTCTGGCCGGCTCTTCTGGATGATCGTGGCGCACCGCCGTTGTTCCTCGGGCGTGAGCGCCAGATGGTAGTCGAGTCCCAACGGGCCGCACAATTCGTCGCGATTGAAGCGCCCGAGACGTTTGCCGGTGACACGCTGAATCAGACCGCCGAACAAATAGCCGTACGTCATGTTGTGATACACCGGATGTCCGCCGATCGGGCCGCTGGGCCTGCTCTGCTCGATTGCGTCGATCATCAAGTCCCAGTCGTAGAGATCGCCCGGCCGCAGCTCACGATCGATATACACCAGCCCGGCACGATGCTCGAACAAGTGCCTGATCAGCACCGATTCCTTGCCGCCCTGGGCGAAGGCAGGCCAGTAGCGCGCCACCGGCTGATCGAGGTCGATAGCCCCGCGATCGACCAGCATGTGTCCCATGGTCGACACCAGAGCTTTGGTGACCGAGAACGTCGACACGATGGTGTCGTGTTGCCATGGGCGGTGGCTGGCTGGGTCGGCCAACCCGCCCCAGAGGTCGACGACGAGCCGTCCGTCGAGATACAGCGCGACACTGCAGCCAGCCTCCTCGCCCAAGCACAGAGAGTCCTCCAGACGCCGCCGCAGACGGTCAAACTTGCGATCGCAGGTGCCTTGGACAAGGGACTCGGCCATCGAGGTTCAGGGCACCGGCGCCCTGTCGGTGCGGTGCCCGACCACTCGTCTTGCGTCCGCCCGATCGTCTCGCCGCCGGACCGTCAATTGGCCAGCGTCATCTCGTCGTAGTGATAGATGCGGTTGGTCGACCGGAAGCCCTGGACGCGTTTTGCCAAACCGACAAAGTCGACCAGTTCATACAGCATGATCGAGGGGGCGTCCTCACGCATCGCCGCCATGATCTGTCCGAGCAGCACCTTGCGTTTGCCCGCATCGAACTCGGAGTCCGCGGCGTCGAGCAACGGCACCACGTCCTTGTTGCAGTAGAATGGCGGGTTCTTGCGGCATGAGTAGAACAAGCCGATACGACCAGCGTCCATCTCGGGGCCGAATCCGAGGTTCAGGTCGAACGTCTGACCATTCCACTGGGTGCCCAAGAACTTGCCGAGCCAGTCGGTATGAACGACTTTGTTCATCTCGATCTTGACACCGACCTTCTCGAGGTCGAGCGCGACCAATTGCCAGATATCGTGAAACTCCTTGAGCTCGGCCGACAGCGAAAAGCCGTTGGGATAACCCGCCTCGGCGAGGAGCTGTTTGGCACGGACCGGGTCGTAGCCCCACGGCTTGAGCGCCGGGTCGTAACCGAAGGACGTCGGCGTCGTGAACTGGGTCTGGAGCGTGTAGGCGCGCCCGAGCAGGCCTTGGTTGATCCCTTCCTTGTTGACCGCGAGGTTGAGAGCCTGGCGAACGCGCTTGTCCTTCAGCATGTCATTCTTGATCCCGGCCTTTACGTTCTCGAGGACGAAACTCAACATGTAGAGCGCCGGGGCCGGCGAGCGATCGACCTTGCCACCGGCTTTCTCGATCCGCTCGATCTCGTCGGGATTGACCTGGGCCATGACGTCGATCTGTCCTGACAAAAGGGCGAGCAGGCGGGACGGTTGCTCGGGGAGACGCTGGATGTGGATCTTGCGGATCTTCGCCGGCTTCCACGATTCGGCAAACGCCTCGAGTTGCACCGCCTCGTCGGTCCAGGACACAGCTCGGTAGCTGCCGCTCCCCAGCGGCGTAACGACGAACCTATTGGGGCCAAGATCGGCCCACGCCTTTTCCGGAACGATGTAGAGCGCGGCGATGAGGTTCGGAAGCACAGGTCGCGGCCGCACGGTCTTGAGCTCGACCGTCAGCGGATCCACCATCGTCGCGCTGCTGATGAACTGCATCTGTTGCGCGGCGACCGCTGGCTTGCCGGCATCGGAGGCAAACCACGCGAAGACGTCGGTCACCGACTTGGCCGAAAGGGTTTCACCGTTGTGGAACTTGACGTTCGGTCGCAATGTCACGCGCCACGTCGTCGGGTCGACGTTACGCCACGAGGTGGCCA
>Ga0194131_10003891_pt1 | contig 23065 bp, 17 predicted proteins | sample TA2KigO120mmetaG_FD_148631 | JGI IMG/M metagenome (GOLD analysis project Ga0194131, IMG submission 148631) | Freshwater microbial communities from Lake Tanganyika, Tanzania - TA2015053 Kigoma Offshore 120m | ecosystem: Environmental > Aquatic > Freshwater > Lake | place: Tanzania: Lake... | reverse complement strand
CCCTGACGACGCTCAACTGGGCGGATGTTCCGTTGAACTCCGCGCCGATCAACACCAGCGCCTTCGTCGAAGTCACGTCGTTCGCGAGCAGCTACACGCTGACCTCGGGAACGGTCTACTGGCTGGTGATCAGTCAGGCGGCGGACGGGCCGTCGGCGAAGCGCTGGACCGTCACCGGAAGCGGCGGTCAGACTGCGTCGTTCAGTACGTTCTTCGGGACATGGACGAACCAAGGCACTTCCGTCAACCTCGGCGCCCAGATCACCGTCGGCGTCGTGCCGGGCACCGGTCTTGCCGCGATCGGCATGATCGGCGTGGCGAGCCGTCGCCGCCGGCGCTGAACCGTCGATCGCGCAGGCGCGGTGGTTCGCGTCGGAGTTCGCTGCGGTGCGCGAACGCGCCACCGCGAAGCCCCCGCGCCCCCTCGGCCGGGCGAGCGGCGAGCGGTCACGGATCGCGGCGGTTCGAGCCGCGGTGCGATGAACACGAGCCGCTCGCCGGCGGCTCCCCCAAGGCGAGCCTTGGGGGAGCGGTTGGGAACGCCGCGATCGCCACGCGGCGGGTCCGCGGCGGTCCTCTGCATCTCTTCGCCTCCGCGGGCGATGCGCCGGCTGACGCTGCATCGCGCACCGGACGGACGCGCGAGAGAGTCGCCGCTCCGACTCACATCCCCAGCCGCTTCGCCAACTCCGTCCGCGATCGCACGCCGAGCTTCGCGTAGAGACGCTTGACGAGGGTGGCGACGGTGTTCATCGAGACGCCGAGCGATTCGGCGATCCGACGCCGATCGAGGCCGTCGCGAAGGGCGAGCGCCACCGTCCGTTCGCGGTTCGAGAGCGACGCGATCCGCGCCTCGATGCTGCGCACGACCTCCTCGACCCGCTGCGTGCCGACCACCTGCACCGTCGGCTGCGGCAGGATCCCCGGCCGGAGCGGTTCGAGCGCAACGGTCAGGCGATAGGTGCACCACGGTGGCGATGGCGTGCCATCGCCGCGGCTGGCCGCGGTCGCCCGAAAGTGCCGCTCGAGCGATCCGAGGATCTCCTCGATCCGCTCCACCTCCGCCGGAACGAGCGAGGCGGCGACAGTGCCGCGATACATCTCCTCGTCGGCACGGCGGGTCTTGAAGGTCTTCGCGTGCGACTGCGCGGAGCGTGCGCGAGCCTCGCCATGCACCCGCTCAAGCTCCGCGACGATCGCCTCGTCGACGGAGTCTCCCACGCGATGCCCCACCACGATCGCCTCGCGGGCGACCCGCCAACGCGCCTCGCCGCGCCGCCCGCCTCGACCCTTCGCAGCGGCGCCCTCCTCGACCGCAAGCGGGCCAGCGGCGGCGAGCGAGCGAAGCGCCGCGTCGATCCGCGCCTGATCCCACCCGAACGCTTCCGCAAGCTCCGCAGCGCTCGCGGGTGAACCGCGTCGACGCAGCTGCTCCCAGACCGCCAAGGCATCGCCGTCCCCGAGCACCTCGGCAAGGCCCGGCAGACGAAGGTCGAGGATCGCCGCCGGCTCGCCGCCGTCGCCGCGGGGTTGCTGCGAGCCTGCCGCCGGGTTCACCGACGCCGAGGCCTCCGCGTCGCGTGCCCATCGCTCGACGATCGGACGCAAGCCTGCCGCGTGATCCACGCCCAGCTTGCGATGGACCGCCCGCACGCGGCTCGCCACGGTGCTCGCCGCCAGGCCCAACTGCGCCGCGATCTCGTCCCGAGTTCGCCCCGATGCGACCAGGCGAGCGATCGATCGCTCTCGGCTCGTCATCGCCGCGGCGGTCTCGGGTGCCGCCGACCGCGGACGAGGCTCGCCGAGGATCCACCGCTCCGACGAAGGCGCCCCGTCGGCGACGTCGACACCGCGATCGATCGGAACCATGCCGATCTGCGGCCACCGCGGCACGCCGGGCTCGAGCGGCGAGAGATGGATCTCGAGCAGGTGCGTGCACATCTGCGCCTTCGACGGCGGCGCGCCGAGGAACCTCGCCGTGCTCGCGTGCAGCAGCCGCGGAAGCTCGAGCATGAGATCCCAGAACGGCCGCCGCTCCTCGCGGCCCCACCGGCCGGCCCACGCGCCCGCGAAGCGCTCTCGGACGCGATCGCCGGGCGCCGCGTCCGGAGCGGGCGGTCGGAGGTGCTTCTCGATCCAGCGCCGCCACTCCGGGCTGAAGAGTTCGTCGAGGCAGCCGGTCAGCACCTCGTCGAGCGGATCGTTCACCCGGTAGCCGACGATGATCGTCTCCCGGGTCGCCCGCCATCCCGTCGTCGGCCGCCGCGACGTCGCCTTCACCTGCTCGACGAGACCTGCCTCGAGGAGGCGGTCGAGGCAGTCGTGGACCCGCGCAAGCGGCAGGTCCGATGCCTCCGCGAGCGCGGCCGCCGAAGTCGAGGCGCGGGCCCGCCGCAGCAGTTCCCACAGCGAAAGGGCGACCGCATCGCCGAGGACGTCGGTCAGGCCGGGGTCGCGGATGTCGAGCGGTGCAGAGGGGTCCGACATGATCCGATCGCCTCCCCCCCTCGGGAACCACCGAGGCAGCGTACCGACCGCGGCCACGCTCCGGCGCGGCGTGCACGGGAGTCCGGCCGCGGACACCGCCGCCGCCCCCGCGGCCCGCGACTTGTTCATCCGGGTGACACGGCGCCGGAATCCATGGGCACTTCCTTCCAGACCGGCATCGCCCCTTCCCACCGGTCGCGTCGAGTGGCACTGTGTGGGGTATCTCGCGACCGGACGCCGGTGCAGGGTTCGGCGAGATCGCGATCGCCCTCGTCGACGCCACCCCATCGGAGCAGTAGTCGTGGACAACGCCAGAACGAAGATCGCCCCGCACCCCGTGCGCTCGATCGCCCCCCTCGCGGTGATCGCCATCGCCGTCGCCGCCTCGACCCCCATCGCACGGGCGAGCGTGATCATCGATCACTTCAACGGACCGACCCTCGACCCGGCGTGGACCGTGGTCGGCAATGCCGGGTCGTTCGCCACCAACCCCGGGTCCTACACGGTCAGCACGGTGTACGGCGAAGGCGCGGGACTGACCCGCACCCTCGGCTCCGGCGACTCGGAGGTCATCATGCAGTACGGAAACATCACGGGTCTCGCCGGCGGCAACGCGCGGCTCGACGTCAGCGATGGTCCCGGGCAGCTGATCGTGATCATGGCCGAGGCGCCCCGCAACGGAGGGTGGGGGCCGAACATCGTCATCGACTTCAACAACGGCACCGGCCCCAACCAGCGGGTGATGAGCGTGCCGATCTCGATGACGATCACCGACCTCGCGTTCCGCATGGTCTGGAGCGAGTCCGCCCGGACCTTCGTCGTCAGCTACAACCTGAACAACGCCGGGTGGTCGGTCGGCTACACCGCGAACTACGGCATCGCGTCGTCGGCGACGAGGACGGTCACGCCGTGGATCGTCTCCTGGGACGCGGGTCCAGGCACGACCACCGCGGAGATGAACCTCTACAGCCAGATCGTCGCCGCCGCGGTCCCCGGATCCGGCCTTGCGGGCCTTGCCGGGATCGGGCTCGCGGCCGCCGCACGCCGTCGACGCCGCTGAGCGTTCGCTTCAGGCGCCTCGCACCGCAGCGACCGCGACGACCGCCGCGGTCTCGACTCGCAGGACATGCGGCGAGAGCGAGACGCGGCTCGCCCCTGCCGCCTCCGCCGCGGCGAGTTCGCCCGGGCTGAAGCCGCCCTCGGCCCGGGCTGAAGCCGCCCTCGGGGCCGATCAGGACGCGGACGATCGACGGCGGTCGCCGCTCGCCGTCTCTCGGGCGCCACGACTCGATCGCCGAGGCGATCGGCAAGCCTTCGGGTTGCGCGATCAGGACGCACCGTGCCCCGCCCTCCCGGCATGCCTGCTCGACGGAGATCGGCGTCCCGAAGGTCGGGACCCACGCGCGGCGGCTCTGCTTCGAAGCCTCGATCACGATCCGCCGCCAGCGATCCGGCGCCTCGTCCGAGGGCTTGACCACCCCCCACTCGCACCGCAGCGGGATCAGGTGATCGACGCCCGCCTGCGTCGTCATGTCGAAGAGCGTCGAGAGGCGGTCGCCCTTGGGAAGCGCCGTCGCCAGCTCGATCCGCGGCGAGAGCGGCTCGTGCGTCTCGAGCGAGTCGATCCTCGCCTCGACATCGCCTCGGCGATCGCGGACGCCGAGGAGCGTCGCGCGGGCGATCGTGCCGCGACCGTCGAAGAGGACGACCGCGTCGCCTTCGCCGAGCCGCCTCGCCCCGGTCGCGTGCTTCGCCTCGTCCTTGGGAAGCCATACGACGCCCGATTCGGTCAGCGGATCGAGATGGAACCACGGCGCCGCCATCAGCGATCGCCCCGCTCGAACGTCGCGCGGATCGCGTGCAGGTGATCCGGCGGACCCTTCCCGAGACCCACGCAGAGGTTCCAGCCCGACTCGAGCGACCGCACCACGAAGCGCCGCGCGTCGTCGATCGCCCGATCGAACGGCACGCCGCGGGCAAGCCCCGCCGCGATCGCCGACGACAGCGCACATCCAGAGCCGTGCAGATGCGGCGTGTCGATGCGAGGCGACGCCAGCCGACGCACGGCGCGATGATCGACGAGCACGTCCACGATCGTCTCGGAGATCGTCTCCTCGCCGGACCCACCGACCCCATCGCCTCCAAGTCCCCCGCCCTTCAGAAGAATCGCTGCCGAGGTCAGCGATGCGAGCAATCGCGCCGCGTCCTCCATCTCCTCGATCGACTCGGGCGTGTCGGACTCGCCGAGCAGCCGCGCCGCCTCGTGGCGGTTGGGCGTGATCACGCTCGCCAAGGGAAGCAGGTGATCGCGGATCACCGCGACCGCCTCCGCTTCGACGAGCGCGTCGCCGCCCTTCGAGACCATCACCGGATCGACCACGATCGCGGGAGGCGGGTCTTCAAGGGTGAGTTCGGAGAGCCAGTCGGCGACCACCGCGGCGACTTCGGCGTTCGCGACCATGCCCACCTTGATCGCATGAAACCGCAGGTCCGCGGCGAGCGCGTCGAGTTGGGCTTGCACGAACGCCGGCGGCACCGCGTGGACGCCGGTCACGGCGCAGGTGTTCTGCGCGGTGAGCGCGGTGATCGCCGCGGTGAGCGCGGTGATCGCAGCGCCGCCGTAGACCCCGAACGCGCTGAAGACCTTGAGGTCGCCTTGGATGCCGGCGCCTCCCGAGGGATCGCTGCCCGCGATCGAGAGGGCGCTCGGGACGCGGGGCAGGCGGGGCGCGAGGGACGGTTCCGGATCCATGCCCGGATTGTCGGTTCGTCCCGGCGACCCGCACAAGTCGGCGCGGTCCTCGTCGGCGACCTCGGGTCGCCTCGTCCCCACGCCGGAGCCCCGGCGCCGACCGCGTCAGCCGGTCCGGCGGACCCAGCCTCGCCGACCGCCCGCGTACCACGGCAGGTCCGGTCGAAGCTCCACCCGCTCGATGTCGGTGAGGCGGTAGTCCACGCAATGCTCCTCCGCGTCGGGCGGATCCTCCAAGAAGCAGAAGCTTCCGAGCCGGACCCGGTCGGGATAGATCATCGTGGCGAAGGGATGCGGCACGATGAGCCGTCGTCCGTCCTTCAGATGGACGACGAAGGTCGTGAAGTCGTCCGCGTAGCAGATCGCCCGGAACTCATCGATCGTCATCGCAGGGTCCTCCCGAAACAGACCATCGCACCGGCTGACTCATCCGTCGATGAAGCCTACGACTCAAGTCCGTCCGCCACCAGATCGATCGAGACGAGCTGCGCGACCCGCACGTGCACGGTGCGCCATCGAGGCAGGGTTCGGAACATCACGCGGACCATGGAGTCCGAGGCGTCGAAGGTCAGTCACTCGCGCGTCTCGACGGTCCACGACTCGCCGTTCGCCGCGGCAAGGCGGAAGGGCGCGAACGGGTTCGCCCGCGAGAAGGTCTTGAGCCGGTCAAGGAAGCTCACGCCGACCACGCTGCGGCGCGGCAGGACGCCGCCTCGGAGTGGGGTGGAACTCCCGAGCGATCGACGCGGTCGCTTCCTGCGTGCTGCCCAGAGCGCGTGCTGCGGGCAGGAAGACTCCCCGCGGCTCGCTCAGGGCGTTGCCGCGGGATCGCCCGCCGCGCCTGACGATCCCGCCATTCCTCCGAACTGCACCGCGGCGAACGAGCCGCCCGCGATCGGCGCAGGCAGCTCGGGAGCCGATCCACCTGCCGAGACGAGGCGGCGTGCCTGCACGCGGGCGACGACGACCGGTCCATCGACCGCGACGGGCTTCGGAGCGACCGCCGCGAGGACCAGCCTGCCGCCGGCGATCGTCGCGGCGTCATGGGCAGGCGGCGAGGTGAAGCCCGCGAGCGTCGAGTCGCCGATCGCGACGACCTCGAGGTCGCCGAGGTCGATCGCGATCCGCCATCCGACGAGCGCCGCGGCTCCCTCGATGAAGGCATCCGGAGGCAGCTCGATCCGGACCTGCCAGGTGCCGAACGCCGCATCGAGGTCCGCGGGAGGGACGAGCGTCGCCTCGACCGGTCCGACGCCGAGCGAGGAGAGATCGAGGTCCTTCAGGTCGGCGGAGACGACGGCGATCGGCGTCTCCAGTCCGACGACGAGCGAGGCGAGCGATGCGTCGAGCCCATCGAAGCGTCGACCTTGGCGGGCGGCGCAGGCGACGATCAGCCGGGTCTCGATCGACTGCGCCGCGATCGGCGGCGACGGTGCGGGAGGCGCCGTCGATGGCGCGACTGCACCATTGCCAGGCGCCGCATCGCCGGGGATGAACCAGTCGCGCACGACGAAGAACACGAAGGCGACCGCCGCGACCGCCGCGAGCGGACTCAGCGCCGCGCGGAACCGCTGCCAGCCGCTCGAGGGAAGCACCCGCCGGTCGATCGATCGAGGTCGATCCTCCGACGAGGTCGGCGGTTCGCCGAACTCCTCGCGGATCATCGATCGGATCGCCTCGTCGCGGTCCGCGGGGAGCGATCCCACCCGCCGCGCCTCGCCCTCGCGAAGGGCTCGGGCGAAGGCGACGGGGTCGCGGGGTCCGTCGATGGAGGCGGGTCGCTCGGCGTCCGGAGGGTCGGGAGTCGTGGTCATTGCTCGTGAAGCCGCCTCGCGGCGAGAAGGTTCACGGAATCGCGGCGCGAAACCCGTCGGAGCACCGCCCCTCCGGCGACTCGCGCAGCGCACGCAACCCGTCGGAGCAGGTCCCCTCCGTCCTGCTCGCTGCGCTCGCAGTCCTCCACCCCCGACGACTGCGTCGTAGGGAGGAGTTCTGGAGGGCGCGAAGTCGCGATCGCGAGATCCGAAGCTCCGGAACTCCTCCTCCAGAGCGCAGCGAGGTCGGGCTGACGTGTTCCGGAGCTCCTCCTCGACCGAGCGCAGCGAGGTCGGGGAGGTGGCTCGCTGGCGAAGCCAGCGAGACGGAGGGGACGTCCGATGAACGGGTTGCTCGCCTCGCGAAGCGCACCCAACCCGTCGCAGCACCGTCCCTCCGGCGCCTCACTTGGCTCGGCACCGCCTCCCCACGGCGACGCCGTGGGGAAGACTCGCCCACGTGCCCGCTCGATCACCCATTCACCACAGGTCGCGCAGGTCGGACCTCGCCGCGAGCGCCCTCATCGCGAGGGAGAGCCGGCTCTTGACCGTGCCGACCGGGACGCCGAGCCCGACCGCGATCTCCGCGAGGCTGCGACCTTCCGCGAACCGCAGATGCACCGCCTCACGCTGACCTTCCGGGAGCGACGCGACCGCCTCGGCGATCCGCCGCGGGAGATCGCCGCCATCGCCAGCGGCAGCGGTCTGCGACGCTGCATTCCCGCTGGCGGGATCCGGCGTGCCAGCGCCCGTCGCGCGGCGGTGCTTCTCCGCGATGCGGATCGCCGAATGCCGCACGACCGGATGGAGGAAGGTCCGGACTTCGCCGGCGAGGACGAACCCCGGGAACCTGCCCATCCAGTAGCGGGTCGCCTCCTGCACGGCGTCCGCCGCGAGGTCGCGGTCGGCGATCGTGCGGCAGGCGAGCGCGAACATCCAGTCGCGGTGCCGCAGGTAGAGCGCCTCGAACGCGGCGATCTCGCCATCGTTGGCGGCGTCGATGAGGGCGTGGTCGTCTCGGGGATCCTCGAGCAGGGGACGGCTCCGATCGATGGCGCGTGCGCGGAGGGCGGAATCTACCCGCGACCTGCTCAGGCGCGGGGCAGGTAGACGTCGAGCCGGAGGAGCTTCGTCGGGAGCGAGAACGCCGGCTCGCCGAAGGTCGCCGCCCACGCGGGTCGCTTCACGATCACGCGCCGCCGCGCCACCGATCGCGCCAGGTCCACCAGCGACCCTGCGTCGGGATCCTCGCCGGAGAGCGCCCGCAGCAGCTGCGCCTCCTTCGGCGGGAGCGCGGACTTTCCCCGCTCGCGCGCCGGAAACATCGGATCGAGGAAGACGACCTCGGGCGGCTCCGACTCGCCGCGACCACTCCTCCACCGCTCGAGCTCGACCCGCGCATCGATCGCCCGCAGCTCGACCCGCGCGGCGACCTCCGCGAGGCGAGGCTCCCCCGCCGCCGACGCGAGCCCCTCCTCGAGGAGCCATGCCACGATCGGCTCCCGCTCGCAGGCGATCACCCGCCAGCCCGCCGCCGCGAAGGTCATCGCATCCACGCCGAAGCCGGCGGTCGCGTCGAGCAGCGCGCCGCTCGGCGTCCCGGCGGCGCGGAGGAGCGGCGAGCGGGTCGACCGCATCGCGGTCGAGAGATCAAGCCGGCAGGTGAAGAGGGCGCTGCGAGGCCACTCGGGCAGCCGCGCCGCGACGTGCCCATCGACCTCCTCGAGGATCACCGCCGCCCCCGACATCACCGCCGCCCCCGACTCCGTGACTCCGTCCGCCTCCGCCCCGCCCGCGGGCAGGGCGCCGAGCGCGATCGCTCGCCGACCCACCGGCGAGCCTCCGCTCCCGAGGAGGACGACTCGACGCGCCTCGCGGTGGTCCGACATGCCACGCATTGTGGGGATTGTCGCCGCGCGAGTGGAGGCTCCGACCTCCCGCGGTCAGGCGCATCCCCCCACCGACGGCCGCTCCCGGTCTCGTAGACTCCGGTCCTCCCGGAGCCCGACATGCCCGCCACCCGCGCCGCCGCCCCCGTCTTCCGCAACGTCCTCGAGATGATCGGGAACACCCCGATGCTCGAGCTTCGGAGTCTCGACGTCGGGTGCTGCCGGCTCTTCGTGAAGATGGAGTCGCTCAACCCGGGGAACTCGATCAAGGACCGCATCGCGGTCGCGATGGTCGAGCGGGCGGAGCGCGAGGGCACCCTGAAGCCCGGCGGTCGGATCGTCGAGGCGACCGCGGGCAACACCGGGCTCTCGCTCGCGCTCGTCGCCGGGCAGAAGGGCTACCGGCTGACCGTCGTGGTGCCGGACAAGATGAGCGACGAGAAGATCTCGCACCTCCGCGCGATGGGCGCCGAGGTCGTCCTCACCCGCTCGGACGTCGGCAAGGGGCATCCGGAGTACTACCAGGACGTCGCGGCGCGGATCGCCCGGGAGGATCCGCAGGCGCACTACATCAACCAGTTCGAGAACCCCGCCAATCCGCGGAGCCACGAGGAGACGACCGGTCCCGAGATCTGGTCGCAGATGGAGGGTCGTCTCGACGCCTTCGTCGCGGGCGTGGGATCGGGCGGCACGGTGAGCGGCGTCGGGCGCTTCCTCAAGGAGCGGAACCCCGCGATCGAGATGGTGCTCGCCGACCCGGAGGGCTCGATCCTCGCCGCGAAGGTGAACGACGGTCGCGACGTGACCGCGGGCTCGTGGCTCGTCGAGGGGATCGGCGAGGACTTCGTGCCGGAGATCCTCGACCTCTCGCTCGTCGACAAGGCGTACACCATCCCCGACCGCGAGGCGTTCATGACCGCGCGGGAGCTCCTCCGCAAGGAGGGCGTCCTCGCCGGCTCGAGCGTCGGCACCCTGCTCGCCGCGGCGCTCCGCTACTGCCGCGAGCAGACCCGCCCGAAGACGGTGGTCTCGCTCATCTGCGACAACGGCGCGAAGTACCTCTCGAAGATGTTCAACGACTTCTGGATGGTCGACCAGGGGTTCATCGCCCGCGAGAAGCACGGCGACCTCCGCGACCTCATCGCGCGGCGGCACCTCGCCCGGGAGGACTACGTGCTTGGTCCCGAGATCCCGATCCACCAGGCGATCAAGCGGATGCGGATGTACTCGGTGAGCCAGATGGCGGTGATGGGCGAGGGCGCCCGCCCCGTCGGCATCCTCGACGAGAGCGACATCCTCCTCGCGCTGGTCACCGATCACGCCAACGCCGCCCGCCCGGTGCGCGACTTCATGACGACCCGCCTCGAGACGGTCGCCCCGAGCGCCGCGATCGCCGAGCTCCTTCCCATCTTCCGCGCCGACCGCGTCGCGATCGTGGCGGACGCCTCGAACTTTTATGGGCTGATCACGAAGATCGACGTGATCAACTTCCTCCGCAAGCAGTTGACCTGAGCGGCTCGCGCCGCACTGCTTGCTGCAGGAAGTCGTGCCTTCTAGGATCCGACCCGCCGCCCTCGACGAGCCGCCCGCCATGACCCTTCCGCTTCCCGCCTCCGACCGCCTGCCCCTCTCGGTGCTCCGCCCGGGAGACCGCGCGGTGGTCGACCTCGGGGCGCTCCCCCCGGAGGAGGCAAGGCTCCTCGAGGCAATGGGGCTCCGCTCGCAGTGCGAGGTGAGGGTGTGCCGCTCCGGCAGTCCCTGCATCATCGAGGTCGCGCAGACCCGATTGGGTCTCGCCGCGTCGGTCGCCTGCCGCATCTTCGCGACGCCCTGCGGCGCGGCGTGCCCGGCGGTGACCGACCCCCGCGCCGGCGATCCGCCGGTCGCGTCGTGATGCCGCCGAGGGGCGACCGCCGCGGGGTCGCCCGACTTCGAGGTCGAGATCGATGACGAGTCCCTCGCCTCCGACGAGCCGCGAGGCGCCCGCATCCCCCGCCGACGCCGCGTCGCGGGAGCGGCTGCTGCAGGTCCGCACGCCGCCGGTGCCGGGCGCCCCGGTGCGCCTCGCGATGATCGGCAACCCGAACACCGGGAAGACCACGCTCTTCAACCGGCTCTGCGGCGTCCGCGCCCGCACCGCGAACTTCCCCGGCAGCACCGTCGACGCGCGGCTCGGCACCTGCCGGCTCGGCGCCCGGGCGTTCGAGCTGATCGACCTGCCGGGAAGCTACGGGCTCGACCTCGACCTTCCCGAGTCCCGCCTCTGCCGCGACTGCCTCGCGGGTCGGCTCGAGGGCTTCCGCCCCGACGCGGTCCTCGCGGTGCTCGACGCGACCAACCTGCCGCGCAACCTCCAGTTCCTCGCCTCGGCGGCGCGACCGGACCTGCCGATGGTGGTCGCCCTCAACATGATCGACGTCGCGGCGCGGCGGGGACTCTCGATCGACGCGGCGAAGCTCGAGGCGAGGATCGGAAGCCCCGTCGTCCCGATCAGCGCCCGCTCCGGCGAGGGCGTCGAGTCGCTTCTCTCGGCGGTCGATCGCGCGAAGCCGCCGGAGCATCCCTGCCCTGACCAGCCCGGGCGCAGCGACGCCTGCGCCGACTGGGCGAGCCGCATGGTCGCGGAGAGCGTCGGCGGCACCGAGTCCGCGGGCTCTCCGGTCGACTCGGTGCGCGACCGCCTCGATCGCGCGTTCACCCATCCGATCCTCGGGCTCCTCGTCTTCGCCGCGATGATGCTCGGGCTCTTCGTCGCGATCTTCTCGCTCGCGAGCGTGCCGATGGACCTGATCGACCTGATCTTCGCGGAGCTCGGCGGGCTCGCCCGCGGAGTCCTGCCGCCGGGTCCGATCGCCGACCTCGTCTCGGACGGCGTCATCGGCGGGATCGCCGGCACCGTGGTCTTCCTGCCGCAGATCGCCCTGCTCTTCTTCCTCCTGAGCCTCCTCGAGGACACCGGCTACCTCGCCCGCGCCGCGTTCGTGATGGACCGCCTGATGTGCAGGGTGGGACTTCCCGGGCAGGCGTTCATCCCGCTCCTCTCGAGCCACGCCTGCGCCCTGCCGGGGATCATGAGCACGCGGCTCATCCCCGACCGCCACGACCGGCTCGCGACGATCCTCGTCGCGCCGTTCATGAGCTGCTCCGCGCGGCTTCCGGTCTACGTGCTCCTGACCACGCTCCTCTTCCCGCACTCGCCCCTCGCGGCGGGGCTTGCGCTCGCGGGCTGCTACCTGCTCGGCGCGGTCGCCGGGCTCTCGACCGCATGGCTCGTCCGGCGCACGCTCCTCCGTGGTCGCTCGCGACCGATGGTCCTCGAGCTCCCGCCCTATCGCCTTCCCTCGATCCGTACGGCGCTCCTTGCCACCCATGACCGCTCGATGGTGTTCCTCCGGAACGCCGGCACGGTGATCCTCTCGATCTGCGTGGTGATGTGGTGGCTCAGCGCCTACCCCGTCGCCGCGACGCCGCCCGAGGCGGAGGCGCTCCGCGGGCAGGCGACCGCGATCGAGGCGTCGAGCTCGCCCGAGGAGGCGGCGCTTCTCCTCGCGGAGGCGGAGGCGATCGAGCAGCGGGCGCAGCAGGCGCAGAGCTTCGCCGGGCGCCTCGGGCGACTGATGCAGCCCGCCTTCGCGCCGCTCGGCTTCGACTCGAACCTGACCGTCGCGGTCCTCACGAGCTTCCTCGCCCGCGAGGTCTTCGTCTCGACGATGGGCGTGCTGACCGGCGCGGAGGATCCCGGCGAGACCGAGGGCGTGGTCGATGCGGTGAAGCAGGCAACCCGCGCCGACGGCACGCCGACCTTTACTCCCGCGACGAGCACGGCGCTCCTCGTCTTCTTCGTGCTCGCGATGCAGTGCCTCCCGACCCTCGCGGTCACCCGCCGCGAGACGGGCAGCTGGCGCTGGGCGGGACTGCAGCTCGCGTGGATGACCACCATCGCCTACGCGGCCGCGTTCATCGCCCGCGAGGCGATGCTCGCCGCGGGGTGGACATGACGAGCCTCCTCGCCGCCATGACCGACGACCCCTCCGCCCCCGCCGCGACCCTGCCGACCGGCGAGTGGCAGTTCTGGGTGGTGAGCGCGATCGCGCTTGCCGCGGGGCTCCTCATCCTGCGTCCGCTCCTCGCCTCGCGCCGCTCCTCGACGCCCTGCGGCGGATGCCCGAAGCACGAGGCGGCTCGACCGCGGGCGACCTCGCTCACCATCGAGGGCGCCTCGCCGCGGCGTCGGTGAGCGCAGGCACCGGGGGCTCGGGTGCCGTCCTACGGCAGGCGTGCGTGACTCCGGCAGCCCGTTCTTCGTCAGGCATCCGCCCGTCACCGCAGCGCTTCGCCCACCCACCTGTCCACCGGGTCCACTGGGTCCACCGGGTCCACGTCCACCGATCCGAAGTCCCATGACGACGGAAAGCGGCCGCCGCGCGAGCCTGTGCGACGGAAGGTGTCCGCGACTCCGGCAGCCCGTTCTTCGTCAGGCTTCCGCCCGTCACTGCAGTGCTTCGCCCACCCAGTTGTCTACTGGGTCCACTGGGTCCACCGGGTCCACGTCCACCGACGAACACCACCACCGGGTCCACGTCCACCGATCCGAAGTCCCGTGACGACGGAAGGCGCCCGCCACGCGGCGGTATCCTCGCGCGTCCGCGGTCTCCCGCATGAACGACGCAGCCATCCTCCTCCAGACCCTCGGCATCATGGTTGTCTCGGCGGCCGTGATGATGCTGCTGCTCAAGCCGCTGAAGCTCCCCACCATCGTGGTCTGCACGGTCGCGGGACTCCTCGTCGGTCCCATCACCGGGCTTCTCGACGCCGGCCAGCGGGGAGACGCCGACGGAGAGGTCGCGGGGGCGGTCGACCAGGCGATCGAGGGCATCTCGCACTTCGGGATCGTCCTTCTCCTCTTCCTCGTGGGGCTCGAGCTCTCCCTCGATCGGCTCCGCGACCTCGGGCGGGTGACCCTCCTCGGAGGCGTCGGGCACGTCATCGTCACCACCACGCTCGGGTTCCTGCTCTCGCTGCTGCTCGGGATTCCGATGGTCGCGGCGATCCTCGTCGCCTTCGCGATGACGCTCTCGAGCACGGTGGTGGTGATCCGCCTCCTCGAGCAGCGGCGCGAGCTGACGAGCCTCCACGGTCGAATCTCGGTGGGCGTCCTGCTCATCGAGGACCTCACGGTCATCCTGGCACTGACGGTCCTCGCGAGCATCCAGCCCGGCGAGACCCCGGACCTCCTCGCCGCCGCGAGGCGTCTGCCGCTCGCCCTCGTCGCGACCGCGGGGCTGCTCGGTCTCGCCATCCTCGCGTCGCGGCATCTCCTCGCCCGACCCTTCGGCTTCGCGGCTCGTCGCCCGGAGACCCTCGTCGCGTGGGGTCTCGGGTGGTGCCTCGTCTTCGTGGTGCTGGCGAAGCTGCTCGGGCTCTCGGCGGAGATCGGCGCCTTCCTCGCGGGAATCTCGCTCGCCCAGCTTCCCTCCGCGGGCGACCTCAACCGGCGGCTCCACCCGCTGATGAACTTCTTCATCGCGGTCTTCTTCGTCTCGCTCGGCGCGGGCATCGACCTTCGGGCGGCGACCGCGCAGCTTCCGACCGTGCTGGTGCTCGCCGCGTTCGTGATGCTGGCGAAGCCGCTGCTCGTCGCGTTCCTCCTCGGTCGACTCGGCATGGGCGGCCGCAGCGCGATGCTCGCGGGGCTCTGCCTTGGGCAGGTCAGCGAGTTCTCCTTCGTCTTCGCGGCGCTTGCCGCGAAGACCGGGCTGCTCGACGAGGCGATGGTGGGAGTGATCGCGGCGGTCGGACTCCTGACGATCCTCCTCTCCGCGTGGGTGATCCAGCACGCCGATCCGATCGAGGGATGGCTCGCCGCTCGGGGCGTGCCTCGACTGCTCCGCCTTCCTCCGGAGCCGCCCGCCCCGACGGTCCCGGAGGCGCACGGTCACGTCCTGGTGGTGGGGATGAACGCGATGGGTCGGCGGGTGGTGGACGCCCTGGTCGCCGCGGGCGAGCAGGTGATCGCGATCGACTCCGATCTCGCGAAGCTCCGGGGTCGACCCTGCCGCGTCCTCCACGGGGACATCGATGACCTGCACCTGCTCGAGGGCGCCGGGCTCGATCGGGCGAGGCTGGTCGTCACGGCGCTGCAGATCGAGCCGGTGAACCGCCTGCTCGCCTTCCGCTGCCGCGAGCGTGGCGTGCCCTGCATCGTGCACGCGTTCGATGGCTCCCTCGTCCCCGACCTGGAGCGGCTCGGGGTCGATCATCTCGTCGACAGCAAGATGCAGGGCAACCTGCGGGTGGTCTCGATCCTCGCCGAGGAGGGCATCGCGAGGCCATGACCGAGGCGGTGCTGCTCATCCTCGCGGCGGCGATCGCCACCTCGGTCGCGCAGCGCATCCGCCTGCCTGCGATCCCCATCCTCGTGGTGACCGGGGCGATCCTCGCGGCGCTGCCGGGCGTCCCGGTCCTCGACGTCGAGCGACCGCTGCCGCAGCTCTCCCTGGCGTTCCTGGTCTTCGCGGTCGGGCTCGAGTTCGAGCCGAGTCGACTGAGCGGGCAGCTGCGCGGCGCGCTGCGGATGGGGCTCCTGCAGTTCGTGGTGGTGGGATCGCTCGGGGCGATCCTCGTGATCCTCTTCGGTCACGCCACCATCGTCGCCGCCTACGTCGGGCTTGGTCTGGCGGGAAGCTCGACGATCATCGGCGTCCGACTCCTCGTCGAGCGGGGGCAGATCTTCGAGCCGTTCGGTCGCCTCGTCCTCGGCGTCCTGCTGCTGCAGGACCTCCTCATGATCCTCGGGATCGCCGGGCTTGCCGCGGTGCGCGGCGGTCCGTGGGCGATGGTCGCCGAGGTCGGCACGGCGATCCTCCTCTTCGCGGTCGCGTACGCCATCGTCCGCCTCGTCGCCCCGCGGGTCGCCCGCGGCATCGACCACGATCCCGAGGTGCAGATCATCGCGGCGCTGGCGGTGCTGTTCGCCTACCTCTCGATCGCGTGGCATCTCGACCTTCCCTTCGCGGTGGGGGCGTTCCTCGCGGGCGTCTCGCTCTCGGTGTTTCCCGTGGGCGGAATGGTCCGGGCGCCGATCGCCCCGATCGTCGGGTTCTTCTCCGCGGTGTTCTTCGTCTCCCTCGGAAGCTCCCTGACGCTGCCGGTCGGACGCGACCTCCTGCTCGCGCTCGCGGCGCTTGGGCTCGTGCTCGTGGCGACGCCGCTGACCGTGGCGGTCGCCTCCCGCGGGCTCCGCCTGCCCCGCCGGGAGGCGATCGAGGCGGGCATCCTGCTCGGGCAGTGCGGCGAGCTCACCCTCGTGCTCGCGGTGCTCGGCTACGCGCAGGGCGAGCTCGCGGGCGGGATGTTCTCCGCGATCTCGCTGGTCACCGTCGTCTCGATGATGCTGACCCCGCTGCTCGCCACCGACCGCATGGCGTGGTGGCTCGTCGGTCGCCTCGCGCCGCCGACGCCGGCGCCGCTCCCGCCACTGGCGGGGCACGTGGTGCTGCTCGGATGCGGCCGGAACAGCCGCATGCTCCTCGACCTGCTGCGTGTCTCGAACCCCGACGTGGTGGTGGTCGACCGCGATCCGGGCGTGGTCGCGGCGCTCCGCGAGGACGGCGTCCGCGCGATCTGCGGCGAGGCGGCGGACCCCGCGATCCTCGACGCGGTGCACGCCGCGGGTGCGCGGGCGGTGGTGTCGACGATGCGCCGCCACGCCGACAATCTTCGGATGCTGCGGCGGCTTCATCGCCCTGGCGGACCGCTGATCCTCGTTCGGGTCTTCTCCGACGAGCACGCCGACGCGCTCGTGCGGCACGGCGCCACGGTCGTCTCCGAGAGCGAGGTCGCCGCCGCGGAGGCGGTGCTCGTCGCGGGCTCGATCGCGCGGGCGCTCGAGCCCGCCGCGACGACCTAGCGGCGCGAGGTCGATCCGCCGGGCGGCTCGGCGGGGTCGCTGCGTCGGGTCCTCATGGATCGTCGGGACGCCGCGAGCATCCTCGAGGCGCGAGGAACATCGTGCCCGACCTCCTTCGACGATCCGGTCCTCCCCGAACGAACTCCACTCGAACGGTGCTCCGGCTCAGGCCGCGACGCCGACCACCGGCTTCTCGCCGGCGCGAAGTCTCGCGAAGCGATCCTCGTTCGACGGCTCGCCCCGCTCGATCGCCTCGAGCTCGGCGAGTTGCGCCTCCACGCCCCCGATCGAGCTGTAGGCGCTCTCCAGCTTCAGGCGATCGGTCGAGGCGTCGCGGACGGACTCGGCGGTCTTCCGCCGGATGGTCACCGCCGCCTTGCCTTCGATCGGCGCGAGCCGCTCGGAGAGATGGTTCACCATCCGCCGGAGCACGATCGTTTGCTGGTACTGCCGGCGGAGCTTCCGCGTCAAGGTCGCGCCGCGCTCGCGGAGCTCCTCCCCCGCCCGACCCGCCTCGCGCGACTCCTCCTCGAGGCGGGTCCTCGTCGCCTCGAGGCTCTCGATCCGTCGCTGCCGCTCCGACCACTCGCGGCGGACCTGCAGCACGAACATCCCCCAGCCGCTCAGACCGCCCACCGCGAGCACGAACTCGATCCATGAAGCCATGACCGCGACTCCTTGAGGTCCCTCCGGGCGTCACAGTCCCCCCGTCTTGCCAGGTGATCGACCCACGGTCCCCGCCGCTTCAGGCGCGTCCGCCTGATCCGGCGAGATCGCCGCCGGGGGCGAGACGGGGCAGCTCGAGGAACCGCACCCCCGCCTCCGCGAAGACCGCCCGGCTCTTCCCGATCGACTCGAGCCACGGCTCGTCGCCCGGCTTCGGCTCGTACGCGACCACCACCTCGATCCCCGCCTGCACGATCGCGATCGCGCAGTTGATGCATGGGAAGAAGGAGGAGTAGATCGCGCAGCCCTCGGGCGAGACCGCGTTGCGGGCGCACTGGACGATCGCGTTCATCTCGGCGTGCACGATGAGGTCGTACTTCGCCGGTCGCTCGAGCCGCTCGGGACGGTCCTCGACCGCGCGAGGAAGCCCGTTGAAGCCGGTCGCGATGATCTGCTTCGCCGGCGACACGATCGCCGCGCCGACGCCGCGGGAGGGATCCTTGCTCCAGGTCGCGACGAGCTCGCTGAGGGCGAGGAACCGTCGGTGCCACTTGTCGCTGAAGTCGAGGCTCATGCTGGATCGCCTAGTGCGAGCACGCCGACGCCGGCACCGCCTGCCGCTCGACGCCGGGACCGGACCACTCGAGCACGACGTCGTCCTGCCCGCTCGCCTCGAAGAAGCCGACCTCGAGCCGGTGCAGGCCCTTCTCGAGGGCGATCCGACCGGTCCGCTCGGTCGCGGAGTGGAGCCCGTCGTTGTCGATCACGAGCTCGCCGTCGATGAGGAGGCGGCTGCCGTCATCCGAGGTGAGCCGGAACTCCCAGACGCCGGTCGCCGGCACCTCGAGGAGCCCGCGGAAGCGGAGGGCGTACTCGTCGCCGCGCGGTCGCGCCGCGACGCCGACCCGCTCGACCACCTGCTCGGAGACCGGCGCGAGCGTCGCGAAGTCCGGCACCTGCCGGAAGGTGCCGTGGTAGGCGCTCGCGACGAGCCCGGGCTGGGAGGTGAGGACCGCGATCGCCGGCTTCGGCACGACCCGCGTGACGCTCGCCCGCGAGACCCCCGACGCCGGAGCCCGGTTCAGGAAGCACGCGGCGAGGATCGTCGCCGAGTCCGTGAGGCGGATCGCTCCCTCGACCCGCTGCGACGCCATGGTCGGCGCCGAGCCGTCGAGGGTGTAGCGGATCTCGACCTCGTCGCTCGGCGAGGTGATCTCGACCGCGAGCTCGTCCACGAAGATCGCGCCGTCGCCCGGCGCGATCGCGGGCGGTCCCACCACCACCGCCTCGCCCTCGATGTCGAGGACGACGACGGTGTCGATCGGATCCGGCAGCGTGCTCGGCAGCGTGATGACGACGTCGGCGCCCTCGCGGCGCACCGGCAGCGCCCCCGCGCCGGGATCGGCGAGGAAGTACGCCCCGCGGTCGCCCACCCCCTGCATCGCGATCGGCATGTTCATCAACCCGGTGAGGCGAAGCTCGCCGGACGCCGGTCGCTCGAAGACGTGCAGGTAGAGCCGCTCGTCGGCGACCTCGACGACGTGGAAGTCATGCGGCGGATCAAGGTCAGTCCCCCGCGGGAGGCTCCGCCGCGTGCAGCGACCCCACGGCAGGTCGCCGAAGCAGCTCGCGCGGGTGCCGTGGATGCTCTCGCCGTTCAGGTCCATCCACCGACCGATCGCCGCGAGGCGAGCGATCGACTCGGGCGGGAAGTTGCCGCGGGCGTCGGGTCCGACGTTGAGGAGGAAGTTGCCGCCCTTGCTCGCGATGTCGACGAGCTTCCGGATCAGGTCCTCGACGCTCTTGAACTCGAGGTCGAAGGACTGGTGACCCCACGAGCGGTTCATGGTCATGCAGGTCTCCCAGTCGACCCCGCTCGGAAGCCCGGTCGGCGGGATCTCCTGCTCCGGCGTGCCGAAGTCGCCGCGGAAGCCGCCCGCGCGGGTGAGCCCCGCCATTCCCTCGCGCCCCACGTCGACGCGGTTGTTCACGATGATCGCGGGATCGGCGGTGCGGACGAGGTCGTAGGTCGCCGCGCCGCGGGCGTGGGTCCAGGTGTCCTCCCACTCGCCGTCGAACCAGAGGACCGCCGGGCGATATCGATCGATCAGTTCCTTCACCTGCGAGTGCATGGTCGAGACGTAGCGCTCGAAGTCGGCGCCTTCGGTCGGGCGGTCGTCCCACGCCCGGCGCGGCAGGTAGTCCGGATGGGTCCAGTCCATGATCGAGTGGTAGAAGCAGAGCACCACGCCCTCGCGGCGGCACGCCTCGGCGAGCTCGCCGAGGACGTCGCGGCGGAAGGGCGTCGAGTCCACGTCGAAGTCGGTGAACTCGCTGGGCCAGAGGCAGAAGCCGTCGTGATGCTTCGAGGTGATCACGAGGTACTTCATCCCGGCGTTCCTCGCGATCATCGCCCACTGCGTCGGGTCGAACTCGACCGGGTCGAACTGCTCGCGGAGCGGCATGTACTCATCGGGATGGATCCGCGCGGCGTTGAGGATCCACTCCGCGCCGCCGGTCCGCTTGCCCTTCCAGGTGCCGGAGGGGATCGCGTAGAGCCCCCAGTGGATGAACATCCCGAACCTCGCCTCGCGCCACCACGCCATGCGGTCGTCGCGCTCGGCGGGCGACTCGTCGAGCGGCGTCGCGACGCGGCGGGGAAGGTCGGCGGGCCACCACGGCTCCTCCTGGGCACGCGACGCGGAGGTCGCGGCGGCGATCGACGCCAGAAGAAGGACGGGGGCGAGATCTCGGGCGGCGTGGCGTCGGCACGGGGTCATGAGGCACCTCCCACGCCGCGAATGTAGCGGCACGCCGCGCCGGGCGGGTCCGCGGTCGCGGACTCGACAGGGTCCGGGGAGTTCCCGGGTTGCTCGGTCTCCGGACCTCGAGGGCCGCCGCCGCGCTCGCGTCATCGTCCGGGTCGACCACCTCGCGACCGGTACGATCGCCTCGACCTCGCGCGACGAGCCGAGCGGCGACCTGCGGCGCCCTCTCGTCGGTCCTCTCCCTTGCGCTCTCGGAGCCCGCCATGCCGGACCTGCTTGCCCGCCGCGCCGCTCGACGCAAGAGACGCGAGGTCTTCGCGGGTCTCGCCGGCGTCGCCAGCCTCGTGTTCGGCTCGACCTCCCTCGTCGGCGCTCCGCCGCCGCGGGCGATGCCGGTCCCCGCCGGATGGAACGAGGTCGACCCCGAGGGACTCGGTCGCCACGACGGCTTCGCGTGGTACCTGCTGTCGGTCGAGATCCCCGCGGCATGGTCGCCCGGCGACCTCGAGCTTCGGCTCGGCACGATCGACGACGCCGACGAGGCGTTCGTGAACGGGACGAGGATCGGCGCGACCGGCTCGATGCCGCCGAGCGCCTCGAGCGCGTACCAGACCGAACGGACCTACGCGGTTCCGGCGGCGCTCGCGGCGCCCGGCTCGACGATCCTGCTCGCGGTGCGGGTCCACGACTTGGGCGGCAACGGAGGCATCTGGAGCGGCAAGCCGCTCCTCGTCGGGTCTGACGGGGCGATCTCCCTCTCGGGCGCGTGGCTTCTCCTCCGCGGCGACGAGCCCGGCGACCTGCAGCCTTCGCGCGCCGCGGCGCTTCGCGCGGAGCTTGCGACGCTCGCCGCGGCAGCGGAGCTCGTCCCCGCCGGCACGCCGGTGCGCGGCTGGACCCGTCCGAGCAGCGCGACGGGACCCGAGGGTCTCGTCCTCTGGTATCAGCAGCCCGCCTCGCGCTTCACCGAGGCGCTTCCGATCGGGAACGGTCGCCTCGGCGGCATGGTCCATGGCGATCCCTTCGGCACGATCCAGCTGAACGAGGACTCGCTCTGGGCGGGCGGACCGCTCGAGCGCGACCGCCGCCCGCCGCCGGGCACGCTCGCGGAGGCGCGGCGGCGCTGGTTCGCCGGCGACGTGCTTGGATCACAGCGGCTCATGCAGGAGCACTTCATGGCGGAGGACCTCGTGCGGAGTCATCAGACCCTCGCGACGGTCGCCACCTGCTGGCACGACGCCTTCGAGTCGATCACCGAGTATCGCCGCACGCTCGACCTCTCGACCGGGATCGCCGAGACGACCTTCCTCGCAGACGGGCACCCCACCCGCTGCCGGATGTTCGCCAGCGCCGCCGATCAGGTCGTGGTGGTCCGCTGGGAGACCGAGCATCCCGAGGGGCTCGTCGCGGCGATCGGCTTCGGACGCGAGGCGCTCGTCGATGGTCGGCTCGAGCAGTCGAACTCGGAGGACGAGGACGGCACGCCGCTCCGCTTCAGCGTCGTCGGCGCGACGGCGGTGAACGGCGAGCACCGCGGCGTGCGCTTCGCGATGGGGCTCGGGCTTCGCGCGGATGACCCCGCCGCGCCGGAGTTCCCGGCGTCCCCGCCCGCCCGCTCGCTCGGTCGCTTCGCCGTCTCGTGGGAGGTGGGGCGCCGCACCAAGGCGTACACCGTGGTCATCGCCGGCGAGACCGACTTCGCGCGGCGCATCGGTCGCGCGGATCGTCGCTCGCCCGCGGATCTCGGCGGACTTCCGCGCGGTCCCGAGGAGATGGCGCTCGAGATCGCCCGCGCGGCGCTCGATCGTCCCTTCGACGAGCTCCTCGCCCGACATCTCGCGTCGTTCGAACCGGTGATGGCGCGGGTCTCCCTCGACCTCGGCTCGACCGCGCAGGCAGGGAAGCCGACCGACACGCGGCTCCGCGAGCTCCGCGCGGGAGCGGAGGATCCCTCGCTCTTCGCCCTGTACTTCCAGTTCGCCCGCTACCTCCTCGTCTCCTGCTCGCGACCGGGCACGCTGCCCGCGAACCTGCAGGGACTATGGAACGAGCACGTCGCGGCGCCCTGGAACGCCGACTACCACACCAACATCAACATCCAGATGAACTACTGGCCCGCCGAGGTCGCGAACCTCGCGGAGTTCCACGAGCCGCTCGTTGACTTCATCGATCGCGTCGCCGTCGAGGGCGCGAAGACCGCCAGGATCACCTACGGCGCCGACGGCTGGGTCTGCCACCACACCTCGGACGCCTGGGCGTTCACCGTGCCGATCGGGCTCACCGTGTGGGGCATGTGGCCGCACGGCGGCGGCTGGCTCGTCCGCCACCCGTGGGAGCACTACCTCCACTCGGGCGACGAGGTCTTCCTTGCCGAGCGGGCGTTTCCGCTCATGCGCGGCGCGGCGGAGTTCTACCTCGACTACCTCGTCGAGGATCCCGCGACCGGTCGGCTCGTCGCCGGACCGAGCTCCTCGCCGGAGAACACCTTCATCACCGACGAGGGTCAGCACGCCGACATCGGGATGGGGAACTCGATGGACCAGGAGATCATCTGGGACTGCTTCACGAACCTGATCGACGCCGCGACGGTGCTCGAGCGGCTCGACGATCCGGTGGTGGTCGAGGCGATCGCCGCCCGCGAGCGACTCGCGATGCCGCAGATCGGCGACGACGGTCGCCTGATGGAGTGGTCGCGACCCTTCCGGGAAGCCGAGCCGGGGCACCGCCACATGTCGCACCTCTACGGGCTCCATCCCGGCGCGCAGTTCACGCTCGATGCA
>Ga0194131_10003888_pt1 | contig 23068 bp, 18 predicted proteins | sample TA2KigO120mmetaG_FD_148631 | JGI IMG/M metagenome (GOLD analysis project Ga0194131, IMG submission 148631) | Freshwater microbial communities from Lake Tanganyika, Tanzania - TA2015053 Kigoma Offshore 120m | ecosystem: Environmental > Aquatic > Freshwater > Lake | place: Tanzania: Lake... | reverse complement strand
GTCGCGCCCGCCGGGTCGGCCAGCGCGGCCGCGTCGAGGCCGAGCCCCTGGCGACGCAGGTCATCCCCCAGCGCCGGTACCTGTTCCGGCAACCACATCCCCTCGTCGGCGAGGGCCAGGGACAGGGCGAGCAACATCGCGACCTCCGCCGGAATCCTAACAGGAGTCGGCCAGTCCTTTGCCGCCGGGGCGGGCGGCTAGCCCACGGCCAGTTCCAGCCGGCGCACCTTGCCGAGGAAGTCCTGGAGGCGATCGCCGCTGAGGGTCTCTTCCTTGAGCAGCGCCTCGGCCATCTCCTCCAGCACGTCGCGGTTCTGCTTGACCAGGGAGCGGGCGCGGTCCTGGGCGCTCTCGATGAGCTTGCGCACCTCGCCGTCGATCAGCTTCTGGGTGTCGGCCGACACCTCGAAGTCGCGCGTGCGCCCGCCGAAACCGAAGGGGTTGCGGCGCTCGCCGGCGAAGTTGATGGGGCCGAGCACCTCGCTCATCCCCAGCTCGGTGACCATGCGGCGCGCGATGTCGCTGGCCTGCGCGATGTCGTTGGCGGCGCCGGTGTTGAAGTGGCCAAAAATCAGCTCCTCGGCGGCTCGACCACCAAAGGCGCTCACCATCATCGCGACGAGCTGCTCGCGGCTCTGGGTGAAACGCTCCTCGTCGGCCCGGTAGAGCGTGAAGCCCAGCGCGCCCGCGCCACGCGGGATGATGGTCACCTTCTGCACCGGCATGCCGCCGGGCGAGCCAGCGCTCACGATGGCGTGACCGGCCTCGTGGATGGCGGTGAGCCGGCGCTCGTCGTCGCTGAGGCGACGGCTGCGACGCTCGAGGCCGAGGGCTAGGCGCTCCACCGCGTCTTCGATCTCGAGCTGGCCCACGGCTTCCTTGTCGCGACGCACGGCGAGCAGGGCGGCCTCGTTGAGCGCGGTGGCGAGGTCGGCGCCCACGAAACCCGGGGTGAGCTGCGCGATGCGCTTGAGGTCGACATCGGTGCCGAGCTTGATCTTCGAGGCGTGGACCTTGAGGATCGCCTCGCGTCCCCGCACGTCGGGACGGTCGACCAGCACCTGCCGGTCGAAGCGCCCCGGCCGCAGGAGCGCCGCGTCGAGCGTGTCGGGCCGGTTGGTGGCCGCCATGAGGATGATGCCCTTGCGGCCGTCGAAGCCGTCCATCTCGACCAGGAGCTGGTTGAGCGTCTGGTCGCGCTCGCCCTCGCCGCCGCCGGGCATGCCCGCCACGCGGGCCTTGCCGATGGCGTCGATCTCGTCGATGAACACGATGCAGGGCGCCCGCTCCCCCGCTTGCTTGAACAGGTCGCGCACGCGCGCCGCGCCCACCCCCACGTAGAGCTCCATGAAGTCGGAGCCGCTGATGGAGAAGAAGGGCACCCCGGCCTCGCCCGCCACCGCGCGCGCCAGGAGCGTCTTGCCGGTGCCGGGCGGGCCCACGAGCAGCACCCCCTTGGGGATCTTGCCGCCGAGGCGCGTGAACCGGTCGGGCGTCTTGAGGAACTGCACCAGCTCGTTGAGCTCTTCCTCGGCCTCGTCGATGCCGGCCACGTCTTTAAAGGTGACGCCGGTGCCCTCCTCGGGCGCGAGCTTGGCCTGGCTACGCGCGATGCGGGCCGCGTTGGGCTCGCCGCCGCCGCCGCGGCCGAGGCTGGTGAACAGCATCACGCTCGCGATGACGGCGAGCAGGGCGAGGGGCATGTACGACTCGCACCCGTCGGGCTGGGTGGCGCCGTAAGTCACGCCCTTGGCCTTCAGCGCGTCGACGAGGGCCAGGTCGCCGGGGACCGACACGGTGCGGACGAAGCGCGCCTGGGCGTTGGCGTCGTCGCCCGGGCGCTTGCCCTGCACCTTGTTGCCGGAGAAGGTGACCTCCACCACCTCGCCCTTCTCCACCATCGCGATGAAGGCGGTCTGCGATACGGTAGGGACCGCGTAGGTTTCCCACGCGTAGGCACCGAGCAGCAAGACGCCGATGATCGAGAGGATGATGAGGATGTTGGCGACGGTCGAGCGCACGGGCAACGGCTATGCACGGCGGCGGCGTCGGACAAGCAATGCCGCCGAGGCCGAGACCCATGCCGACATTGCCGCGCCGACGGCGGCCGCCTGGCAGCCACCGGGATCCGCGCCGGTGTCGTTGGCCGCCGCCGAGGAGGCCACGTCGTCGCGGGTCGGCTGGAAGGCGCAAGCGCCGTTCTCGGCGTCGAGGCCGCCCTCGTCGGTGGCGTTGCCCTCGTCCACGAGCCCGTCGCAATCGTTGTCGTAGCCGTCGCAGTACTCGCGCGCGCCGGCGAACACCCAGGGATCGTCGTCGTCGCAGTCGTTCTGCGTGGTGTCGACCTCGACATCGAGGAAGCCGTCGCCATCGTCGTCGAACAACGGGCCGCCCTCGTCGATGGTGCCGTCGCAGTCGTTGTCGATGCCGTCGAGGATCTCGCTGGCGCCGGGGAGCACGAGCGGGTTGGTGTCGTCGCAGTCGCCGTCGCGCTCCGAGAGCGAGTCGTTGTCGTCGTCGGCACGCTCGGTGTGATCGTCGGTCCAGCCGTCGCAGTCGTCGTCGATGCCGTTCGCGATCTCGGTCGCCCCCGGGTACACGTCCGCGTTGGCGTCGTTGCAGTCCTGCGCGCCGCAGAGCGAGCCGCTCTCGTTGCAGCCATCGCCGTCGTCGTCGGTGTCGATGGGGTTGGCGGCCTCGTCGATCGCGCCATCACAGTCGTCGTCGATCGGCGTCTCCAACTCGGGGTCGACCGCCTCGGCCTTCGAGGGGTTCACGTTGGGGTCAGTGTCGTCGCAGTCGCCGCCGCAGGGGGTGAAGCCGTCGCCGTCGGCGTCCCAGTTGGTGCTCTCGCTCGAGAAGCCATCGGCGCCGTGCGACCACGTGCTGAAGGCGCTCTGCGCGCAGTCGTTGCCGATGATCTCGACGGTGTCGACGGAGAGCAGGTCGGAGGTGCCCACGAAGCTGAGCAGTCCGCGCTCCGGGGTGGGCTCGCCGCCGGTGTAGGCGGACGGGGTCCAGCCCACGTCGACCTCCTCGGCCTCTCCCGGCAACACGTAGAGCGGCGCCAGCGTGAGGCTCGCCATCGAGGTGGTCTCCGAGAGGGTGATGGCCGACACGGTGAGCGTGACGATGCCGCAGTTCTGCACCAGGAAGGTGCTCGGGAAGTCGCCGCCGGCGGCGCGCTTGCCGTAGTCGCGGAAGCTTGGCCAGACGAAACCGCACGCGTGGCGGGAGAGGCCGCGCAGTTGCACGCGCCAGACCCCCCACTCGTCGCCGTCGGGGTCGTCGGGGAGCGGCAACTTCTCCCGGGTTTGCGTGTCGTTCGACCAGACGGTGAGGATGCTCTCGTAGTAGCCCTCCACGGTGGGGGCAAAAATCACGGTGAGGGGGAAGGTGTCGGCATCGGAGTTCGGGTCGTAGCCCTCGAGGTCGAGGCAGTCGGCCACGCCGTCGCCGTCGCTGTCGCACAGCTCGTTCGCCCAGTAGGCGTCCTCGACGAGGAAGGCGGGCTGCTCGGCGCCCTCGGGCACGCTGACGTCTTGGGCCACCACCTCGAAGATCCGGGCGGCGCCGTCGGCACGGGAAAACAGCGGCACGGTGAAGGGCTGCCGGTCGCCCGGCGCGAGCGCGCCCGCGTCGACGTAGGTGAAGCTGTCGACCACCCGCTCCTGCGGGATCGAGCTGTAGTCAGGCCCGTCGCAGGCCACGAGCGCGAGCGTCAACATGGGGGCGCAGCATAAGCCCGGAGCGCCCTGCGAATCAAGGTGCAAGTTGCGGCCTCATCCTCGCCACCTGGTCGAGGGTGTCCTTGGTCTTGCGGTAGAGGAACTTAGCCTGTTGCCAGTTGTCGCCGATGCACACCACGCCGAGTTTCCCGAACTCCGAGAGCGCGCCGATGAGGTGGAAGACGACGCCGCGCTCCGAGGAGGAGTGGAAGTGCAGCTCGTGTTCCACGGCGATGTCGACGAGGTCGCTCGGGCCGATGCCCTTGTAGGCGTCGGAGCGCAGCGAGTCGGAAGCGTAGTAGTACTTGGGACGGCCGGTCTGGCTGTAGAAGAGGCCATCCTCGGCGTTGTAGCTGCCGTCGGTGAGGAAGCGCAGCGTGAGGAAGGGGTGCGTCGTGCCGCCCTTTCGCAGGTTCACCTCGATAGCGTAGTGTTTCCAGGCCTCGTCTTGCTTGATCGACACGAAGTCGGTGGCGAAGCGGCCGATCACCCCCTTCTGGGCGAGCACGCGGGCGATGGACAGGCCCGCGTCCTGCACCGGGAGACGGTACTCGTCGTCGGCGGGGAAGGTGCAGCCGAGGAAGACCTGCCCGCTCGGGCCGCCGAGCACCTGGTCGTGGGTGCTGATCGGCATGGCCATGCCGGCCGCGTTGACCCGGTTCTGCGATGACGGCGAGCGCTTCTCGGCCCCCTCGACGAAGGACTCCACCACGCCCTGCATCTCGCGGAACTTGGCATGGTAGCGCTCCCAGTGCTCGCCGGGCGCCTCGAAGCGCAAGTTGACGAGGTTGTCGCCAATCCACCGGCGCAAGTCGGCGCCCGACTTGCCCTCGGCGCCGTCGTAGTAGAAGAGCGCGTTGCCCTCGCCGGAGAAGCCGTCGTTGAGCTTCACCACCGATCGGCGGGCGGCGGGGTCGCGCTCCTTCAGGGTGGCGAGCGCCTCGGCGATGTCGGCGCCGTCGCGCAGGTCTTCGAAGCCGTCGGGGAAGAGCACGCCGGCCTCGCGGAAGACCTTGCGGCAGCCGGACTTCGTCCCGAGGTTGTAGAGGGCGGGGTCGTTGGCGTAGAGCGGGATGCCGAGCTGCACCGCCAGCGTGCGCTCGAGCGGCGAGGTGTTGAAGCACACCAGGTGCGCGCGCTCCAGGTCGGGAATGGCGGCCTTCAGACGCTCCACCAGCCGCGGGCGGGCGAGGATCTTCGCGGTGAGCGGGAGCTTGGACGCGTCGGAGCAGTGCAGGAGCAAGAGCCGCTCGCGCGCGTGCGAGGAGGGAACGCCGGTGAGCAGGTGGAGGAAGTAGTCCACCACGGTGGGGTCGAGCTGCTGGCTGGTGACGAACACCACGCGCGTGCGCGGGCGTCGCAGCAGCATCAGCATGTAGAGCATGCGCTCCTCGTAGTGGTGAACTCCGGTGACCTTCGCGAGTTCTTCCGGGTCGAGCGACAACGACGGGACGACGACCACCGTCTGCGGCTCGAGGCGACCCTTGGTCACCTGCGCGAACAGCGGCGCCAGCTTCGCCTGGAGGCGGTGAAAGGCCTCGATCTCTTCTAGTGATCCGGGGAGCATGCGCGCGGGAACGTAGCGCGCGGGTTGCCTGGCTGCGCGCGGGCAAGCGACCGCCGGGCCGGAGCGCACCACGACGTCGACGAGGTCACGCCGCCGCGAGCCCGCCCCCTCGCGACGAGCGCGCTGGAAGTTGAGGCGATTCAGACGCTCGCGCGACGCGATGCTGATCGCCTCCTCCTCGTCGTCGCCGGCGGCGGGCGGCTACTCGAACAGGGCGGCGAGCTCGTCCGCGCTCAGCGCGCGGGCCAGGGCGTCCTCGTCGAGCGCGGCACGCACGAGGTCGCGCTTGCGTTCCTGGAGGGCGAGGATGCGCTCCTCCACGGTGTCTTCCGCGACTAGGCGGACCGACACCACCGGGCGTGTCTGCCCGATGCGGTGTGCACGGTCGGTGGCCTGGTCTTCCACGGCGGGGTTCCACCAGGGGTCGAGGTGAAACACGTAGTCCGCGGCGGTGAGGTTGAGCCCGGTGCCGCCCGCCTTGAGCGAGAGCAAGAACACCGGCGGACCCTCGTCGGCGTTGAAGGCGTTGACTACGGCGGCGCGATCCCGCGTGCTGCCGTCGAGGCGCACGTGCGACCAGCCGCGCGCGGCGAGCGCGGGCTCCACGAGGTCGAGCATGCTCGTCCACTGGGAGAACACCAGCGCCCGGTGGCCCTCGGCCACCACCTCGTCGAGCGTCTCCAGCAATAGCTCCAGCTTAGAGGAACTCGTGGCCTCAGAGCCGGGTAGTAGCCCGGGGTGGCAGGCGGCTTGCCGCATGCGCAACAGAACCTCCAGCACCTGGAGGAAACCCTTGCCGCCGGCGAGCGCGCGGCGGGCGTCGGCCGAGGAGAGCGTACGCACCGAGTCGTAGAGTCCGCGCTCGCTCTCGGTCAGCGCGCAGCGCATCACCAGCGTGGTGCGCGGCGGCAACTCCGGCGCCACCTGCTGCTTGGTGCGACGCAGGACGAAAGGCCGGATGCGACGGCGGAGGCCGTCCCGCGCCGCCCGCTGGCCGTTCTCGATGGGCGTGGCGAAGCGGTCGCGAAAGCTGCGGCGGCTGCCGAGGAGCCCGGGATTAGCCACCTGCATCGCCGACCAGAGCTCGTCGAGACGGTTCTCCACCGGCGTGCCGCTCACGCACAGGCGCAGGTCGGCGGCGACCTTCCGGGCGGCCATGGCCACCTGCGACTCGGGGTTCTTGATGGCCTGCGCCTCGTCGAAGATGGCGGTCGTCCAGCGCACCCCGGCGAGCAACTCCGCGTCGAGCCGCAGCGTGCCCCAGGTGGTGAGCACGAGGTCGGCCTGGTCGAGCTTGCGCCCGGGACCGTGGTACACGAGGCGCTGGAGGTCGGGTCGGAATCTCTCCGCCTCGGCCGCCCAGTTGTGGAGCACGCTGGTGGGGGCGACGACCAGGTGGCGCCCCGTGGGGAGCGACGCGAGGCACTGCACGGTCTTGCCGAGGCCCATGTCGTCGGCGAGCAGGCCGCCCATTCCGACGCTGCGCAGCCAGGCGATCCAGTCCACGCCTCGCTGCTGGTAGGCGCGCAGCACGCCGCGGAAGCCCCCGGGTTGCGGCGTCGGCGGGATGGCGTCGAAGTCGCCCGCCAGCGCGCGCAGCCCGCGCAACGCCGCCGGCGGCTCCACGCCGAGCTCCTCGAGCGCCTGCAAGGCGAGCGGAGCCTGCGCCCGGGTGATCTTGCCGCCGCCCTCGTCCTCGGCGTCGAGCAACTCGGCGAGCACGGCGGCGTGCTCGTCGAGCCACTGGCGAGGGACGGGTCGCCAGCCCCCGGAGAGCAGGGGCAAGAGCGGTGCGCGGTCGCGCCAGGCCTCGACGAGCGCGCGGGGATCGACGTCGCCGCTGAGCTGCACCCGGTAGTCGCCGTCGCCCACGAGCGACACCTCGGGGTCGGCGGCGGCCTTATGGATGTGAAATCCTGGTGCTCGGCTGAGAATCGCCTGCCGGGCGGGCGCCGGGAGACCGTTCACCCACAGTGCCGCCTGTGCGCCCTCGTTCTCGACGGGCACGCCCACGGGAACGCCACTCTCCAGCAGGCGCCGCTCGGCGTCGCGGTCGCGGGCGGGGATGACGCGCGCATCGAGGCGGCGCAGCTCGCCGTGCTCCAGGCGGGCGTAGGCCGGGTCGCCGTAAACCACGTGGGCGAGGGCGCGGAGGCGATGGCCGTCGGCCGTGACGTCCCACAGCAGGCGCGGCGCGTCGCGACGCGGCTCGGGGAGTCGCTGGGTGCGCAGTTCCACGTCGACGAGCTTGCGCAGGTCGGGGAGGAACTCGGTGACCAGCCGCGCGGCCTCGCCGGGCGCGAAGCTCACCCCGTTGACGAGGCGCTGTCGCTGGCCCAGATCGAGCTTCGTCTCGCCGAGGGGCCGCAGGACCGCCCCCATGCGGACCACGCCGTTGACGAAGGCCTCGTCGATGCCGGGGCGCCGCACGAGGCGCACCTTCCACCCGTCGCCCTCGTCCACCACGATCGCGATGGGCGTGACCGGGGCGCCGTCGCACGTCACAGTCTCGCCGTCGAGGCGCACCGTCTCGCCCCGCAGCGCGGCGATCGCCTGCCCCGCGAGGCCGCGCGGGAGATTGGGGCGGCCCCACTGGCCGGCGAGCACGCGGTTGAGCTCGGTGTCGACCGCGCGACGGGGGGCGCCGTCGGGCACCTCTCGGTCGAAGATCAGTCCCGATGTGTCGCGACGCAACTTGTATGTAGTGCCCCTCGCCGTCTCGGCCACGTGGCCCTCGGCAAGCGCCACCGCGACCGCGGCCACGTGGCCGCAGGTGCCGTCGGCGCCGCAGGTACACTCGTAGTCCTCGCCGCTGAGCCAGACTTCCACCGCGTCGGCCCGGCCGGGCACGCGCACCACGAAGTTCTCCGGCCCGTTGCGGGCCACGCCCCCGGCGCGCGCGTAGCTGGCGCCTCGCTCGAAGAGCAGCGGGGGGCAGTTCTCGCGGACGGCGGCTAGGAGCGACATCGCAGGCGGCGGGCTAACTGGCGGCCACGCTCCGCGACCCGAGGACGGTTGGTGTACACTAGCTCCTGCTAGGAGCGACAGGCATGGCCGTTTTCGCCTACGAGGGCAAGACCGAGAGCGGCGAGCTGCGCAAGGGCAAGGTCGATGCCGCCGACGCCAACGCCGCCCGGGGCAAGCTTCGCGAGATGCGCATCACGCCCTCGAGCGTGGTGGAGAGCAAGGGCGCGATCGACATCCAGATTGCTATCCCGACGCCGGACTTCCTCAAGCCCGGTGTCGCGCTGCGCGACCTGGTGATCTTCTCCCGGCAGTTCGCCACGATGATCGACTCCGGCCTGCCGCTGGTGCAGTGCCTCGAGATCCTCTCGACGCAGTGCGAGAACCCGACGCTGCGCGACCAGCTCAAGGTGGTCAAGGAGAAGGTCGAGAGCGGCAACACCTTCGCCGAGGCGCTCAAGGCCTACCCCAAGACGTTTGACGATCTCTACGTCAACCTCGTCGCCGCCGGCGAGGTTGGCGGCATGCTCGACACCATCATGAACCGCCTCGCTGCCTACCTGGAGAAGAACCAGAAGCTGATCCGGCAGGTGAAGGGCGCGATGACCTACCCGGTGATCGTGATCGGGGTGGCGACGGTGGTGGTGGCGCTGCTGCTCACCAAGGTGGTGCCGCAGTTCGAGGACATGTTCGCCGATTTCGGCTCGGCCCTGCCCGCACCCACGCAGTTCGTGGTGAACCTGTCGAAGTGGCTGACGGCGAACATCGGCTACATCGTGATCGGGCTGGTCGTTGCCGGCGTGGCCCTGCGCGCCGTGCTCAAGACCGACCGCGGCATCTGGGTGTTCGACTCGCTCATGTTGAAGTTGCCGGTGTTCGGCGACGTGGTCACCAAGGTGGCGGTGGCGCGTTTCTGCCGCACGCTCAGCACGATGTTGTCGTCGGGCGTGCCCATCCTCGAGGCGCTCGACATCTGCTCGCGCACCGCCGGCAACAAGGTGGTGGAGAAGGCGATCGTCGGGGCGGCGCGGAGCATCAGCGAGGGTCGCACGATCGCCGAGCCGCTCCTGGAGTCGGGGGTCTTCCCGCGGATGGTGTGCCAGATGGTGGGCGTGGGCGAGGCCACCGGCGCCCTCGACGTGATGCTCGGGAAAATCGCCGACTTCTACGACGAGGAAGTCGACCAGGCGGTCGAGGCGATGACCAGCGCACTCGAGCCGATGATCATGGCCTTCCTCGGCGTCGTCGTCGGCGGCCTCGTGATCGCCATGTACATGCCGATCTTCGAGATGGCCGGCAACGTCGGATAGGGCCGCTACTCTCCCCTTCCGATGACGCCTCGCCTCCAACGCTACAGCGTCTTCCGCTTCGTGGTGGCGCTCGCCATCCTCGCGTCGGCGCTGGCGCTAGCGGCCACCGGCGGCTGGGACGTCCGGGGCAGCACCTCGACCTTCTTCCGGCTGGTGGCCGGGCAGTTGCTGGTGCTGGTGCTCACCACCCTGTGGGCCCGGCGCAACCGGGCGGCGACGGCGTTCATCTACGTGCAGCTGGCCGTCGACGTGGCGGGCGCCTCGGTGCTCGCGGCCTGGACCGGCGGCGCCAGCTCGCTGCTCACCTTCCTGTATTTCCCCACCATCGCGGCGGGAGCGTACCTGCTGGGACGCAACGCGGCGCTGGCCGCCGCCGGTTTCTCGACGATGGGCCTGTTGTCGGTGGCGATCTCGACCGGGCAAGATTCGGATTCGAGCCTGGAGCTGCTCTACTGGGAAACGGGGTTCCGGGTGCTTTCCTACTTCCTCGTCGCCGTCCTCGCGGGCCAGCTGGCCGCCTCCCTCGAGGTGGCCGGCGCGGAACTGCGCGCGCAGCGCATCGCGAGCGAGACGGTGCTCGAGCGCGTGCGCGCCGGGGTGTTGACCACGGACGCGAACGATCTGGTGGTCGATCTCAACCCCTCCGGGCGGCTCCTCGTCGGCGAGGTAGCGGGGCGGCGCCTGGCCGACGTGTTCTCGGGGGGGATCCACCATCGCTCCTGGGAGGAGCTGCGGCCAGACGGCCGCCGGTGGGTGTGCAGCCAGGCCGCGATGCCTGACGGTGGCCGCGTGGTGGTGGTGGAAGACGTCACCGAGCTGTGGGCGATGCGCGAGCGTGCCCAGCGCGACGAGCAATTCGTGGCCGTCGGCATGCTCTCGGCCGGCCTCGCGCACGAGATCCGCAATCCCCTGGCGGCGCTCTCGGGAACGCTCCAGCTCATCCACGAGGAGCGACCTTCCCGCGAGGTGCGGGTGGCGCTGCGCGAGGCCGAGCGCCTCAACCGCCTCGTGGAAGACTTCCTCGATGCGGCGCGTGCGCCCACCCTGCGCCGGGTGCCGAGCGACGTGGGGGCGCTGGTGCGGGGCTGCGCCGAGGCTTTCCAGTCCGACCCGCGCTACCTCGGCAAGGTGGAGGTGGCGATCGAGGCCGACGCCGCCCGCGCCGACGTCGATCCCGACCGCATCCGGCAGGTGGTCTGGAACCTGCTGCTCAACGCGGCGCAGGCCATGCCCGACGGCGGCACCATCAGCTTGCGCGTGCGCCGCGCCGAGAACGGCTCCACGGGGATCGAGGTGGCCGACCGGGGCGTGGGCATCGCCGCCGAGGAGCGCCTGCGCATCTTCGACCCGTTCTACACGCGTCGCTCGGGCGGCACCGGGCTCGGGCTCGCCCTCGTCGACCAGGTGGTGCGCGGCCACGGCGGGACGATCGAGGTTAGCCCGCGCGACGGCGGCGGCACCGAGTTCCGCCTGTCCCTCCCACCTCCGGGCCCGGGGAACTAGCGATGGGTCGCGACCGCATCCTGATCATCGACGACGAGCCCGCCTTGCGCGAGGTGCTGGGCATGGTGCTCGGGCGCGCGGGCTACGAGGTGCGCGAGGCGTCGAGCGGCGAGGCCGGGCTCCTGGCCTTCGACCATTGGGGTCCCGACCTCGTGGTGAGCGACCTCACCATGCCTGGCATCGACGGCATCGAGGTGCTGCGGCAGTTGCGGGTGCGCGCCGCGCAGGCCGGGCGCGACGTGCCGGTGATCCTCGTGACCGCCTATGGCAGCACTGCCACCGCCGTCGCCGCGATGAAAGAGGGGGCCTTCGACTACGTGACGAAGCCCTTCCAGAACGACGAGTTGCGCATGCTGGTGGCCAAGGCGCTGGCGATGCGCAAGCTCGAGGCCGACAACGCGCGGCTGCGGGCGGAACTCGGTGATCGCTACGGCTTCGCGCAACTCGTGGGCACGTCGCCGCCGATGCAGGAGGTGTACGCCCTGGTGCGGCGGGTGATGGGCACCAGGATCAACTGCCTCGTCTGCGGCGAGTCGGGAACGGGCAAGGAACTGATCGCGCGGAGCGTTCACCACGGCAGCGAGCGGCGCGGCGGCCCCTTCGTGGCGATGAACTGCGGCGCCATCCCGGAAACGCTCTTCGAGAGCGAGCTGTTTGGCTACAAGAAGGGCGCCTTCACGGGGGCGTCTGCGGACAAGCTGGGTTTTTTCGCGGCGGCCGACGGCGGCACGCTCTTTCTCGACGAGATCGGCGAGATGCCGATCCAGGCCCAGGTGAAGGTGTTGCGCGCGCTCGCCGAGCGCAAGGTCACGCCCGTGGGCGGCACCGAGGAGGTGGCGGTCGACGTGCGGGTGGTGGCCGCCACCAACCGGGACCTCGTGGCCGAGGTGAAAGCGGGCCGCTTTCGCGAAGACCTCTACTACCGGCTCAACGTGGTGCAGATCGACATGCCGCCCTTGCGCGAGCGGGGCGACGACATCCTCACCCTCGCCACGCACTTCGTGGAGAAATTCGCCGAGGAGTACGGCAAGCCGCTCCGGGGGCTCACCCCCGAGGCCCAGCGCCTCCTGCGGGCCTACGCGTTTCCGGGCAACGTGCGCGAGTTGCAGAACATCGTCGAGCGCGCCGTGGCGCTGGAGAGCGGCGTGGTCGTGTCGGCGGGAGCGCTGCCCGAGCGTCTCCACGGCGGGCTGGCCCCCGGCGCCGGCGAGACGGACGACGAGCCCTTTCCCGAGAGCGGCGTCGACCTCGAGGCCCGGCTCGGCGGCGTGGAGCGGCGCTACATCGAGCGTGCCCTCGCGGCGGCGGGCGGCAACCGCACCCAGGCTGCGCGCCTGCTGGGTGTCACCTTCCGCTCCTTCCGCTACCGGCTCATCAAATTCGGCCTCGCCCAGGAAGGTGACGCGGAGTGACACCTGACGAGAATTGTCAGTCCCCGGTGTGACAAAAAGCGGCAGGTTCGGGGAATAGTGCAGGTCATACCGTTTGGCACGGGGTTTGCTGATTCATGAACCGTCTGGCTGTCAGGCCAGCATCTTCCCAAACGTTCGGAGACATCCAGATGCGTCAGAACAAGGGCTTTTCTCTCGTCGAGCTCATGATCGTCGTGGCCATCATCGGCATCCTCGCCGCGATCGCCATCCCCAACTTCGTCGCGATGCAGTACAAGGCCAAGCGCGCCGAGGTGCCGAGCAACGTCGACGGCATCAAGACCGCCGAGTTGTCCTACGAGGCGCAGTTTGACTCCTTCATCAGTGCGAGTGAAGCCCCCTCCGGGGGTGGCAATAAGGCTCCGACCAGATGGGCAGGGGGCAGCGGCTTCGACACCATCGGCTGGGCGCCGGACGGCTCGGTGCGCGGCGTGTACAGCGTCACCGCGGCGGTCGACTCCTTCACCGTCCAGGGCTGGTGTGACGTGGACGGCGACGGGAACCAGGTCACCTATCAGGCCATCCATGCGCCCGCCCTCGGCGGGGGCTCGACGAACGCCACGCTGCTCGACGCCAACGACGCTCAGGTCTACTAGTTCGACGGGTGCTGGGCGGTCCCGCGCCCGCGCTGGGGCACTCCTCCTCCTGGGGGGGTGCCCTCACGTTTTTGCTGATGTTAGGCCCCGGCCCGCATGTCGCCGTTCTTCCTCCTTGCATGTCTGGCTGATCCGCGCCCTGGTGCCGACCTGCCGCAAGAGGGCTTCATCAGCGCCACGGGCGCCGCCCTCGGCGAGATGGCTGGCTGCCTCGAACGTTTCGCGGGGAGCGAGGCCGCCGAGGTGGCGATCGCGTGGCGCGGTCTGGCCGTAAGCTGCCCCGGCGAGATCTTCGGGGCCGGTCCCGACGCGTGGCGCAACCTGCGCTGCGTGTCCCCGCCCGACCCCGTGCGCGTGTTTCGCGGCGGTGCGGCCCTCGCCTTCGGGTGGGGTGACGCGGGGCGGCTGGTGGGCCGGGGGACGCTCTGGGGTGGCGCGGCGCCGGTCCGCGCCGAGGCCTGGCTCTCCTTCCAGTCGGGGAGTGCCGTCGGGGCGCTGGCGGTGCCGGGTGCGGAGCCTGCAGGGCCATCGGTGTTGGCCGACGAGGGCGCCATCCTGCACGTCCGGGCGCGGCCCGCCGACGGCATCGACGTGTCAGGGCTGGTCGAGTCGGGATCGCAGGCCGACAGCCTCTTCGGGCTCAAGGGCGCGCTGCTCTCTCGCGCCGTGCTTGCCGGTGACTGGGAGCTGGCTGCGTACCCGCCCGAGCCCGGTGGCGAACTGCCGGTACTCGCGCTCGCCGTGGGCGTCCGGGAACCCGCCGCAGGGCCGGCGATCGAGGCCTTCGTGGCCGGTGTAGCGGAGAAGTGGAGCGTCCAGCGAAGCGTCACCAGCGTGGAGGGGGTCGCCGGCGAGTGCCTCGCCGGGCTGCGGATCCTGCCCCAGTTGGAGCCGTGCTACGCGCGCACCCGCGACCAACTCGTCGTGGCGTGGAATCGCGACGCGCTGGGCCGCGCGCTGGCCCCGGGCGCGGCGCGGCTCGCAGGCGAGACGGCCCTGGTGGCAACGATAGACTTCGACGCGATGGCGGAGGCCGACGCGGTGGTGGCGGCGAGCCGACCGCCGGGGAGCGTGCTCCCGCCGCTGTCGTACCCGCTGCGCCGCGTGGAGGTGCAGGCGGAGCCCGAGGGCGACGAGCTGAAGCTGACGGCGAGGTCGCTCGCTGGGTGCAGTCCTTGAGCCGGGCCCGCGCCCTTGCTCTCGGCTCGGCCCTGCTCGGTGCCCTGCTGGCGAGTGTCGTGTGGTCGCGGCAGAAGACGGAGCAGGTGTTGGCGGCGTTTCACGCCCAGGAGGCCCATGACGCGCGCGACTGGTCGGCCGTGATCGAGGCGTCGACCCACCTGCTCGACACCCCCGATTCCGGTGACGGCGTCGTGCATGATGCGCTCGAGCTGCGCTGCAACGCCCTGGCCCAAGTTGGGCGACGCGACGAGTGCTTCGCGCTCCTCGACGAGCGGCTGGGCTGGACCGATGCCGCCCACTGGACGCCCGCGCTCGCCCTGGTCGAGCAGTGGGCCGCCGGTGCCGAGGCGCGCGGGCACCGCGCGGAAGTCTTGGCGGTGGTGGAGCGGCTGGTGGCGTCGCAGCCCGGCGAGGCGCGCGCGGCGTACCTCGCGTACCACACCCTCCGTCGCTCGGAGCCCCTCGCCGAGCTCGCGCCCCGGGCCATCGGCTGGGCGGGCCATCTGGAACCCGCGCACGCGCTCCACCTGCGGCTGCTCGTGGCCAACGACCAGATCCGCGCCCACGACGAATATTCTGCGGTAACGACGCTGGGGCAAGCGGTGCCCGTGGGCGAGCCGGCTGACGTCGACGACTGGTGGAACCTGCGAATCAAGGCTGCGGCGCAGCTTGGCGACGCGGCGGAGGCCAGGCGGCTCGCCGACCAATGGGGCGTCAACCCGCAGGACCGTCCCAGCGCGGAGGCCGCGCTGGCGGTGGCTCTCAGTCTCGCCGCGCTGTTGCCGGTCGAGGGCGGCGACTGGCTTACGCCCCTGCTCGCGGCAGCCGAGAACGTGGAGCAGGTCCGCGGCGACGACGAGCGCGTCGTGCTGCTGCGCCGACTGGTGGGTCATGCCGTCGTCCAGGGCAAGTTTGAGGTCGCGCGTTACTGGGTGGAGCGCGCCCAGGTGCTCGACCTGTCCAGGGTGGGCGACCTCGACGAGCTGCAGCGCCTGGCGCAGGGCGAGCAGGTGGCCACCGCCGGCGGGGCGCAGGTCGGCACGCTCGCCTTCGAGGTGGCGGGCGCGTTGCCTGCCGACGTGTCGCTGTGGGTGTCGCCCGACGCGCACAAGCGGGTCGATGGGGCGTGGACCGAGCTGCCGCTGACTGAGCGTGCCTTGACGGTGCAGCGCGCGGCAAGTGCGACGCCCGTCCGCTGGGTGCTCCGGAGCGGCGAGGCCACCTACGCGTCGGGTACCACCTGGGTGGTTGCCGGCACGACCATCAACGTGCCAGTCGAGGTGCGCACGCCATCGCCTCGCGCGGTGGAGACCGACCTGCGCCCGAGGTCGCCGCCCGACGGCGTGCGCCGCATCGTCGTGGTGATCCTCGACAGCGGCGACTGGCGACTTGCTGGCTACTTGCGCCAGCGCGGCGAGATGCCCGTGCTCCACGCCCTTCTGGCCCAGGGTTTCCGCGCACCCATCGTGCAGTATCCGGCCTATACGGCCTCGGCGATGGCGGCGCTCACCGCGCCGGCCGCCCAGACCAGCGCGGCCTTCCCCGCCGTGGTCCACCAGCTGGGCATGGAGTTGGCCGGTCTCGCATCGGTGGGCAAGAACCCCTTCGAGCCGCTGGCCGTCCTATTTCCGAAAAACGCCGATATATTCACCACGCTGGGCGGTTCGGATCGGCGCATCGCCAACCTGTTGTTCTCCCACGGCGCGGTAAAGGCGGGCCGCAACGCGGAGCTGGTGGGGCCCTATGGGGCCCGCTCCACCGTCGCCCTCGGCCCCTTCGCCCGCGCGCTGGATGAGGACGAGCTGTCGCGACATCCGGAGTGGCGGGGTGACGGCATCGAACGCATGCATCTGGATACCTCCGTGAATACGACGGCGTCGCAGGTCGATGGCGTCCTGAGGCTCGTTCGCGAGGGTGGCGCCGAGATCATCCTGTACCGTCTCGAGGCGCTCGACATTGTCACCCACGGCACCTTCGGGGTGGCCAGCGCGGGCGCGCAGGACGACGGGCAGCCCGCGCTCTTCAGCTTCTACCGCTACATCGACCACCGGCTCGGCCACCTCGCGCGCGCCATCGATGACGATGACATGCTCATCGTGATGTCGGATCACGGCACGCTCACGTCGATGCAACACGACCCGGTGGCGATGTTCGTGGCCTGGGGCAATGGCGTGCCCCAGGGGATCGGCAAGGGGTTCATCCGGCTCGCCTCGGTGGCGAGGTTGCTCGCCACCCTTGAGGGAATGGAAGTGGACTGGCCGGGCGAGGACTTCGTCCCCTGGGCGCGCGCCTGGCACGAGGGACGCACGCCCCCGGGGCTCGGCGTGCCCTGGTCGGGCGAGGCGGCCGGCGGTTAGGCGGCGCGCATGTGGCGGAGGCTCGGGGTCGCGCTCGTGGGGGCCATGGTCGCGGGGGCGGCGCAGCCGGCTGCCGATCGCACGCGCCATGCGCGCCAGATCGACGCGGCGCTGCTGTTCCTCCCGCGCGGCGACACGCTGCGGGTGGCAGCCTCCGGCTTCCACGAGCCCTTGGCGAGCCTGCTCTGGGTGCGGACGGTGATCACCTTCGGCGAGCGCTACGACACCGACGCCAGCGAGGAGTGGCGCGAGTGGCTCGGCGGCGCCGTGTTGGCGGTGAACACGCTGGATGCCCGCTGGCTCACCGCCTACCACTACGGCGGCGGCCTCCTGCGCAGCACGGGGGAGATCGCCGCCGCCAGCGCCGTCTACGAGCGCTGTAGCGAGACCATCCCCACCGACGGGTGGTGTCCATTCTCCCGCGGGATGAACGCCTACCTGTACGAGAGGGACCGCGAGCTGGCGGCGAAATGGATGCGCGTGGCCGCCGAGCGCCCCGGCGCGCCAGGCTGGTGGGCGGCGGCGGCGGCCGGCATGTTGAGCGAGGGCGGAGCCCGGGAGAGCGCGCTCCGCTACCTCGACGCCCAGCTCGCCGAGGCGGCCACCGAGGCCGAGACCCACTACCTCGAGCGCCAGAAGCGGCGCATCCAGCACGACCAGATGGTCGACCAGTGGGCGGAAGCCTGCCGCCAGCACTACCGCGACGCCGGAGAGCGGCTGTCCGCGCCGGGAGCGCTGACCGAGCTCGGCTTCGCGCTCCCGGAGAACCCCCGGGGCGACGCCTGGGTGGTGGGCAACGATGGCGTGGTGCGCTCGGAGGGCGCCGAGGCACAGCGTCGCCGCGATGCCTTGGGTGACGAACGCGCACTGGTCGTCGCACCCCGTTGAGGACGCCTCGGCGCGCGGCCCTCGGCCTCGGCGCCTCGCTGGGCGACCCCGCCGCCGCGCTGGCCCTCGCCGCGCGCGCCCTCGATGCCCTTCCCGGCACGCGCGTGATCGCGACCAGCCGGGTGTACTGGTCCCCGCCGGCCGGGGGGGTGGCGCGTCGCCCCTTCCTCAACGCGGTGGTCGTGGTCGAGACTTCGCTGTCGCCTCGAGAGCTGGTTCGCGCCGGGCGCGAGATCGAGTCGCGGGCGGGTCGCCGCGCGTCGCGGCGATGGGCCGATCGCGTGCTCGACGTCGACTTGCTCCTCGTGGAGGGCATCGCCTCCCGCGACCCCGAGGCGCAGCTCCCGCACCCCCGCCTCGGCGACCGGCCCTTCGCGCTGGTGCCGCTCGTCGAGGCCTGGCCGAGTGCCGCTCACCCTGTCACTGGGAAGCACTACGCCGCGCGCCTGGCCGCCCGAGTCGCCTTGCCTGCGATCGGCACGCTCCCGCGGCCCACCGGCGGGATAGGGCCGCGCCGCGCCGGAGAATCCGCCATGAAGTTCTTCCTCGACACCGCCAACCTCGACGAGATCCGCGAGGCCGCCAGCTGGGGCATCATCGACGGGGTCACCACCAACCCCTCGCTCATCGCCAGGGAGGGCCGCGACTTCGTCGACACCATCTACCAGATCTGCACGATCATCGACGGCCCGGTGTCGGCGGAGACGGTGGCCGTCGACGCGCCGAAGATGATCGAGGAGGGGCGCCTGCTGGCGCGGGTACATCGCAACGTGGTGGTGAAGGTGCCGCTCACCATCGAGGGCATCAAGTGCTGCAAGGCGCTGTCCTCCGAGGGCATCCGGGTGAACGTCACCCTCTGCTTCCAGCCGATGCAGGCGCTCATCGCCGCCAAGGCCGGCGCCACGTACATCAGCCCCTTCCTCGGGCGCCTCGACGACGTGAGCGAAGACGGCATGGACCTCATCCAGAAGATCGTCCAGATCTACGCGAACTACCCCGAACTCAAGACCCAGGTGCTCTCGGCGAGCATCCGTCACCCGCTGCACATGGTGCAGGCGGCGATGGCTGGCTCCGACGTGGCCACCGCGCCTTTCAAGGTCTACAAGTCCCTCTACAGCCACCCGCTCACCGACAAGGGCAACGCCGCCTTCCTCAAGGACTGGGAGACGGTGCCCGATCGCGACATCGTCGGCCAGGTGAACCGCTGGCTCTCGAGCCGCGGCTAGGCGATGTCGTACTTCGCCGGCAAGCACGTCCTGGTGACGGGCGGCAGCAGTGGCATCGGCTTCGCGGCGGCGAAGGGGGTCATCGCGCGCGGCGGCCGGGTGACGATCGCCGCGCGTCGCCCGAGGGAGCTCGACGAGGCCCGCGCCCAGCTCGGCGACCGGGCGATGGCCCTGCCGGTCGACGTGGCCAGCGAGGCCGAGGTGGTGGAGAAGCTCGGCGCGCACGACCGGGCGCACCCGGTTGACATGCTGGTGAACAACGCGGGCGTGGTGATGCCGGGGCGTTTCCTCGAGCTACAACCCGACCAGTTCCGCTGGATGATGGACATCAACTACTTCGGCACCGTCCACTGCTGCCGTGCGCTCTTGCCCGGCATGGTGGCGCGGAAGTCGGGCCATGTGCTGAACGTGTCGTCGATGGCCGGGGCCATCGGCATCTACGGCTACACCGCCTACTCCGCCTCGAAGTTCGCGCTGGTAGGCTTCTCGCAGTGCCTTCGCGGCGAGATGTGGCCCCACGGCGTGCGCGTGAGCGTGTGCCTGCCGCCCGACACCGACACGCCGCAGCTCGCTTTCGAGAACCAGTACAAGCCGGCGGAAACCAAGGCGATCGCCGGCAACGTGAAGACGATGAGCGCCGACGCCGTGGCCGCGGCGATGCTCGACGGCATGGCCGCCGGGAGCTTCGAGATCATCCCCGGCCTCGACGGGTGGTTCAGCGCCCTCGCCCAACGACTGATGCCCGGAGTCGTGCGGATGGTCTGTGACAGCTCCCAGAAGAAAGCGGCTACCGTGAAGGGGTGATCCCCCTCCTTCTCTTCCTCGCCGCCTGCGACGGCGGCGACGCCCCCGAGAGCGGCTGCACCGGCGCCTGCGGCTGCGAGGCCACCGTCGACGTGGGCGGCACCAGCTACGACGGCGACGGCCGCCCCATCTGGGTGGAGATGCCCGCGGGCAGCGACCAGACGATGGTCCACGGGCCGCAGGGGGGCTGGCACGTGCTGGCGGCAGCCCGGGTGCAGGGCACGGCCGAGGTGGTGAGCATCGAGTACACCATCGAGTACCCGGCGCGAGAGGCGCAGCTCTCCTACGGGCTGTTCCGCGTGATGCTCGTCGCCGAGAGCGAGTGCGGTGGCTACTACCCGAGCATGTTCGGCATCCTCGACGTGGCGGCCCTTGCCGCGGGCGACGCCGACACGCCGCCGGAGTTGCTCGGCGGCGAGGAGCTGCTGCTGCGCATGGACGTGGACGATGGCGAGGGCGGGAAGGCGAGCGACGAGGTGACGGTCGTCGCCGCCCTCGATCCGCAGGATGCGGGGGACACCGGCGAGACCGGCGCCCCCGATTCGGGCGAGTGACCCGTCAGATCTGCTGCGAGTAGAACTCGACGATCTTCTGGGGCGCGCAATCGAAGGGCAAGTCCTCGCGCTGCGGCTCGGTGACGATCTTGCCGCTGGCGGTGGCGGGGTCGAACTCCAGGTAGCCGGGGCGCACGCGGGTGGCGGCGAGCTCCAGCGCGGCCTGGATGAACGGGCGCGACTTGCTCTTCTCGTGGATGGCCACGGCGGCGCCGGGCTTCACGTGGAAGCTCGGGCGGTCGACCCGCTGGCCGTTGACGGTGATGTGGCCGTGGACCACGAGCTGTCGGGCCGCCGGGATGGTGGCGGCGAGGCCGAGGCGCCAGATGATGTTGTCGAGGCGGCTCTCGAGCAGGGTGACGAGGATGCGGTCGGTCGTGCCCTTGCGACGGCTGGCCTCGGTGACGTAACGACGGAACTGCTTCTCGAGAATGCCGTAGTGGAAGCGCATCTTCTGCTTCTCCACGAGGCGTTCCTTGTAGTCGCTCTGCTTGCCTTTGCGGCGGGTACCGTGCTGGCCGGGGGGGAACGGGCGGTCGAGCGTAGCGACCGTCGTCAGGCCCGGAAGCACCACGCCCACCTGCCGGCAACGAGCGAGCCGGGGTCCACGATAGCGTGCCATGATTATGGCTCCTTGGGTGCGGGAAGTTTGCGAGACCGGGGGTTCGACGGGATGTCGTGGGCCGGGCTCGCCTGCCCCGGGATGGGGCAGCCCGCGCGGCTAACCGTTAGGCGCCCCAGCACGCAAGGAGCCTAGTCGTGAGCACGCTGCAAGACGCCCTCAAGAAGGCGATCCAGCCGGGTGCTGCCGTCGAGGCGCGGGAGATCGCGCCGGCGTCGCCCACGGGCGTCGCGGCGCTGCCGGCGGTGGCCGCGAGCGAGTGGGCCCGCCTGCTCCGAGACGCCGGCGTGTCCTTGCCTGCCGACGCCGCAGTGGCCACGTACCAGCAAAAAACCGCCGGTATGGTGAAGGATCTCGAACGTGCAGGCCGGTCGCGCGAGGCGCGGGCGCTGGCCTCCGCCCGGGACGAGTTCCTGCGCCTGCGGGAGCGGAAGGCCTGGGAAGGCGTGAAGGCCCGCTTCGAGGATCTGGACCTCCCGGAGAAGGCGTACCGCGCCATCAAGCAGGAGGGCGCCGACCCCGAGAAGGTGCTGGCTCGGCTCTACACCCGCCAGGCCGAGGGATGGCGCGGCATCGCGGCATCGCGGCTGCGCGACACGCTGCTCGGTAGGTGAGGTATGATTCGCGGTGAGGTATGCATGGGCAACCGTCGCGGCGTGTCGCTCATCGAGATTGCCATCGTCGTGGCCATCGTCGGGATCTTGGCGGCGATCGGCGCCGGCCTGCTCAGCGAGACCATCCCGTCCTGGCGCACGCGTCGCGCGGCCAATGAGTTCCTCGCCCGGGTCAATGCCGCTCGCGCCATGGCCATCGCCGACGGCACCGAGTACCGGATCTGGTTCGATGTCACCGACGCCGACCCCTCCTCGAGCGGCGAGGCAGTGGGCACCTACTGGATACAGAAAGGCAACGAAGGGGCGGAGTCCACGAGCTGGGACACGCTGCCCGTCGAGATGGACGGCGCCAACACCATCGCGGGCGAGGGCTACGTCAACATCGCCGAGGGCGAGGAGGACGAGCTTCCCGGCGTGACGATCCAGGACATCGATCCCGCCCTCCGGGGGCCGGCGCACGGGGGCAGTCCCGGCGCGATCCACTTCGGTCCAGCCGGGTTGGTGCTCAACGACGGCGACGACTTTGGATGCGACATCACCGGCGACGGGGGCAGCGACGGGTTCATCTGCGTTCGCTTCGTGGACAAGGAGAAGGCTCAGGCCGGCCACAGCGACCAGCAGTGGGTGGTGTCGATCTCGCGGGCGGGCATGGGCCGTATCTTCCACGGCGAGACCGGCGTGGGCTACGCGGCCGGCAGCGACAAAACGACTGCGAACGTCAGCACCGGGACCGGCTACGCCGGCTCCTCGACGGAGTAACAAACTCGCGGTCGCGACAGGAATGCTCCCGAGACGGACGGCGTGCTGCCGAGCGAAGCCCGCGCCTCGGCGATGGTGGCAACCAGGTCGACCGGTCCCGCGCGGGGGGCGTCGAGCTTGGCCGCTGCCTTGGCCCACTGCCCGTCGCGTCCCCGGGGGTTGCCGCGACGGTGGTGTTCGAGGCTCACTGCGAGCTGGATGAGGCCCTGGAGCCAGGTCTTCTCCTGGCCGGCGGGCTGCGCGCGCCACAGGTGCTCCCAGGCCTCGTGGGCCTCGAAGTACCGCCCGGCGTCGTAGTGGGCCGCACCCTCCGCGAACCTGGGGTCGAGCCAGGGCCCAGTCTCGGCCGCGCTCATGGCGCCTCCCCGGGTCGCGGTTGCCCGCCCAGCAACGCGCCGAGCAGCGCACTGGCGTTCGCGCGGCCGCGCTCCCCCAGCCCCGCGCGCGCGCGTCGCAACGGGTCGATCGCGGGCCTGCCGATGCGGAAGAGCGAGTCCATGGCGGGCAGATCGAGGCCGCCGAGCGCCGAACTGCTCGCGTCGTCGAGATAGGGAACGAGTAGGGGGATGGCCGAGGGGTGGCCGATCTCGCCGAGCGCGTAGAGCAGGTTGGCCCGCACCGGGTACTGGATGCCGAGGCCGGCGCCGGGGCGCCCCTCGAAGTCTGCCTGCTCGTCGCGCAGGGCGGCGGCGACGAGGGGCACGCCCGCGCGCAGGCCGAGCGCGCCGAGGCCGTCGGCGGCGAGCCGGCGCTGGGTGAAGCCCCGGCCCGGATCGACGTCGCGGGCGCGCAGGGCATCGCGAAAGTCGACAAGTGCGCGAGGATCGCCGTGGTCAGCCAGCGCGACGAGCAGGGCGTGATCGCCCCGCCGCCCCGCCGTGGCCCGCGCGGCCCGCAGGGGCTCGAGGTCGGCCGGATCGCGCCGGCGGGCGCGGGCGATCAGGTCGTCGCCGCCCTCGCGCAC
>Ga0194131_10003885_pt1 | contig 23075 bp, 21 predicted proteins | sample TA2KigO120mmetaG_FD_148631 | JGI IMG/M metagenome (GOLD analysis project Ga0194131, IMG submission 148631) | Freshwater microbial communities from Lake Tanganyika, Tanzania - TA2015053 Kigoma Offshore 120m | ecosystem: Environmental > Aquatic > Freshwater > Lake | place: Tanzania: Lake... | reverse complement strand
CCGGTCACGTCCGTCGTCCGGAAGTAGAACTGCGGCCGGTAGCCCTTGAAGAACGGCGTGTGCCGCCCGCCCTCTTCCTTCGACAACACGTAGATCTCCGCCTTGAACTTGCTGTGCCCCTTGATCGAGCCCGGCTTGGCCAACACCTGCCCGCGCTCGACTTCATCCTTGTCGATGCCGCGCAGCAGCAGTCCCACGTTGTCGCCAGCCTGCCCTTCGTCGAGCAGCTTCTTGAACATCTCAACGCCGGTCACCGTCGTCTTGCGCGTGTCGGTGAATCCCACGATCTCAACTTCCTCGCCCACCTTGACGATGCCCGACTCGATTCTGCCGGTCACCACCGTGCCGCGGCCCTGGATCGAGAAGATGTCTTCGATCGGCATCAGGAAGGTCTTTTCCACGTCGCGCTTGGGAAGCGGAATGTAGTTGTCCACCGCCTCCATCAACTGGTCGACCGTCTTTTCCCAGTCCGCCTCCCCGTTCAGCGCACCGAGCGCCGAGACCCGGACCACGGGCAAGTCATCGCCCGGGAACCCGTAGCTCTTCAGCAGCTCACGGACTTCGAGTTCCACCAGCTCAAGCAGCTCCGGATCTTCGACCGCGTCGACCTTGTTCAGCGCCACAACGATAAACGGCACACCCACCTGGCGGGCCAGCAGGATGTGTTCCCGCGTCTGGGGCATCGGACCATCGGTCGCCGCCACAACCAGAATCGCGCCGTCCATCTGCGCCGCACCCGTAATCATGTTCTTGATGTAGTCGGCGTGGCCGGGGCAATCGACGTGGGCATAGTGCCGCGCGGGAGTCTCGTACTCGACGTGCGCCACCGCGATCGTGATACCGCGGGCCTTCTCTTCCGGTGCGTTGTCAATCGAGTCGAAGCTGCGGAACTTCACCTTCGGATTGTGCTTGGCCAGCGTCTTGGTGATCGCGGCCGTCAACGTCGTCTTGCCGTGATCGATGTGGCCAATGGTGCCTACGTTCACGTGCGGCTTACTGCGGTCAAATTTTTCTTTCGCCATGCGTGTTACCGAATCTCCTTATGACTACCGGGCTACCTTTCCGGATACCTTACTGATGATCTCTTCCGCGATATTGTTGGGGACTTCCTCATACCGTCCGAAGTGCATCGTGAAGCTGCCGCGTCCCTGGGTCTTCGACCGCAGGTCGGTCGCATAACCGAACATCTCGGCCAGTGGGACATTTGACTTGATGATCTGCGATCCGCCGCGCAGCTCAAGGCCTTCGATCCGGCCACGGCGCGAGTTCAGATCACCGATTACGTCGCCCATGTACTGCTCAGGCACCACCACTTCCACGGCCATCACCGGCTCGAGAAGGACTGGCTTTGCCCTCCGGATCGCTTCCTTGACTCCGATCGAGCCCGCGATCTTGAACGCCATTTCCGAGGAGTCGACGTCGTGATAGGATCCATCGAACAGCGTCACCAGGACGTCCTCGATCGGATACCCCGCCAGGACTCCGCCCTCAAGAGCCTCCCGCACGCCCTTTTCGGCCGCCGGAATGTACTCCCTGGGAACCACGCCGCCCACGATCCCGTTGACGAACTCGAAACCCGAGCCCGGCTCCCGCGGCTCAACCCGCAGCCAAACATCACCGTACTGGCCCTTGCCGCCCGACTGCCGGACATGGCGGCCCTGCGCCTCGGCTTTCTTCCGGATCGTCTCGCGGTAAGCCACCTGCGGCTTGCCGACGTTGGCGTCGACGTTGAACTCGCGCTTCATCCGGTCTACGATGATCTCCAGGTGGAGTTCACCCATTCCGGCAAGAATCGTCTGCCCGGTCTCCTGGTCCGTTGACACCCGCAGCGTGGGATCTTCCTGCGCAAGCTTGGCGATCGCCATGCCGAGCTTTTCCTGGTCACCCTTGGTCTTGGGCTCAATCGCCAACTGGATGACCGGGGCCGGGAATTCGATCGACTCGAGAATCACGGGCGAATCCTCGTCGCAAACCGTGTCGCCGGTCACCACCGATTTCAATCCGACGGCCGCACAGATGTCGCCCGCGCGGATCTCCTGGATCTCCTCGCGCTTGTTGGCGTGCATCTTGACCAGCCGGCCGATGCGCTCGCGCCGTCCCTTGGCCACGTTGTACACCGACTCGCCCGCGTTCAGCACGCCCGAATACAGCCGTATGAAAGCGAGCTGGCCCACAAAAGGATCGGTCATGATCTTGAACACGAGCGCCGACATCGGCTCGGTATCGCTCGGGTTGCGGGTTACGGAAACCGACTTGTCGTCGATCCGGGTCCCTTGCACCGGCGGGATGTCGAGCGGCGAAGGCAGGTAGTGGACCACGGAATCGAGCAGGTTCTGCACGCCCTTATTCTTGAATGCGGTGCCGCAGATCACCGGGAAAATCGTCTGCGCGATCGTCCCCTTGCGGATCGCCGCCATCAATTCCGGAACTGTAACCGCCTCGCCTTCGAGATACTTGTGCATCAAGTGGTCGTCGCATTCGGCCGCGGCTTCCACCAGCTTGTCACGGTATTCCTGAGCCTTTTCCTGGAGGCTTTCCGGGATGTCGACATCGTCAAACTTGGCGCCCAGCGACTCGTCGCGCCAGATGCGCGCCTTCATCTCCACCAGGTCGACAATGCCCTGGTACTTCTCTTCCGCGCCGACTGGAATCTGGATGGGAACCGGACGGGCGCCGAGGCGTTCGACGATGGTGTCAACGGCGTGGTAGAAGTCCGCGCCGATCCGGTCCATTTTGTTGATGAAACAGATGCGGGGAACGCTGTATTTGTCGGCCTGCCGCCAGACTGTTTCGGTCTGGGGCTGGACGCCAGCTACAGCGTCGAAAACAGCCACGGCTCCGTCTAGAACGCGGAGGCTGCGCTCCACCTCGGCGGTGAAGTCTACGTGGCCGGGAGTGTCGATAATATTGATGGTGTAGTCGAGCCACTCACAGGTGGTGGCGGCCGAGGTAATGGTGATGCCGCGCTCCTGCTCCTGCGCCATCCAGTCCATCACCGCGGTTCCTTCATGGACCTCGCCGATCTTGTACGTCCGGCCGGTGTAATAGAGGATCCGTTCGGTGGTGGTGGTCTTACCGGCATCAATGTGGGCCATGATGCCGATGTTGCGCATTCGGTCTAGTGCTACAGTTCGTGGCATATAACGAAAAATTCCTACCGGGCGGGTTACCAGCGGTAGTGGGCAAAGGCTTTGTTGGCCTCGGCCATTCTGTGTACGTCGTCCTTCTTCTTGATGGCTCCGCCGCGGAGGTTGGCGGCGTCGTTGATCTCTCCGGCAAGCTTGTCGGACATGCCCTTTTCCGGGCGTGACCGCGCACTGATCAGGATCCAGCGGATGGCGAGGCTGGTGCGCCGGTTCTGGGGAACTTCGATCGGGACCTGGTAGTTGGCTCCACCCACGCGGCGGGTCTTGACCTCGAGCACAGGCTTGGAATTCTCAACCGCCTTCTTGAACACCTTGAGGGGCTCGTCGCCGCTCCGTTCGCCGATCATCTTCATGGCACCGTAGAAGATGCTTTGCGCGGTGGTCTTCTTGCCGTCCCACATCATCGAGTTGATGAACTTCTCGCACAGCGTGGAGTTGTAAACCGGATCCGCCGCTACGTCCCTGACTTCTGCTTTACGCCGCCGCATTATTTCTTCCCTTCCGCCTTCGGCCGCTTGGCGCCGTACTTGGAGCGTCCCTGCTTGCGGTTGGCCACACCCGCCGCGTCAAGAGTTCCGCGGACGATGTGATAGCGCACGCCGGGGAGATCCTTCACACGGCCGCCGCGGATCAGCACGATGCTGTGTTCCTGCAGGTTATGGCCGACACCGGGAATGTAGGTGGTTACTTCGATTCCGTTGGTGAGCCGGACGCGTGCCACCTTGCGCAACGCCGAATTGGGCTTCTTCGGAGTGGTCGTGTAGACGCGCGTGCAAACGCCACGCTTCTGGGGGCAGGACTGAAGCGCCGGGCTAGCCGTCTTCCACCGGGTCGGCTTGCGGCCTTTCCGCACAAGCTGATTGAAAGTAGGCAAGAATCTCTCCTACGAATTTCCTGACAGTCGATTTTGGTATGAATCTAACGGGGTTTGACCGGCCCGGGAAGCCACCTCACACTCAAACGGGGAGATGCTTATCCTGGATTTGGCCTTTGGAAAACTACCGTGAGGGTTGTACTTGACGGGTCCATGCACGGCCCGGAACTGGGGTCCGGTGAGCAGCGGGACCGGCTCGGGCCTACGGGGTAGGCACACGAGCAGACAGCCTGACTCGGCAGACTCTTTCTAGTATGGGTGATCGCCGGCCTGGTTGTCAACCGGATCAGAACTGCGTGTGATCGACGCTCACCAGCTTGGGGGCAGCGAGACCTTCCGGCGTTGGAAGACCGGTCCACTCGACGAAGATCGCAACTTCCGCGCATTTGTCCCGGTCCTCCGGAGGATCCTCGGGCCAAGCGCGGCACCCGCAGCGGAATCTCGTCGCACTCCGCGTGAACACTCCATGCCAGTGTCCAGACGACCGCCAATGCTGGGCCTTGGCCTGGCAGTCTGAGTGCGGCACGTCAGCGTTCGACCCATCTGCGGAAGCTGGGTAGTGGTCCTCAAAGCCGTGCTCCGACAGTCCTGCCGTTGAGTACATGTCGACGACGTTGCCACCCCACAGGAGCGTCACAACTGCCGGCCGAGCGGCGTCATCAAGCATTGAAAGTTCAATGCCCTTGTCGAGCCATTTCTCTTTCACGAACTCGCGGATCACATCCAGGCTCGCAGCCGTATACACACACGGGTACTCCCTAGTGTTGAACCGGTTCGACGCGTTCTGCCAAACGTGGGGAGGCGGCGGAGACGCAGCGCCAGCCGCGTATTGGCTTTCGACCACTCGATACAGATGGCGGGAGGGAAGATGCATCGATCGAACCGGACCGGAGACAATCAGGCCAATTGGTCGAATTGCTCTTGATACCGCTGCGCGGCGACCCAAAACCTCCCTTGCTTCAACATCTCGAAGGGTGTTGTTTCCCGGCCCTCTTCAAGGAACTTCACCGGTTTCCGGAGGACACTCGGCAAAGCGGATTTCCGGAACTTGGTCATGAACCAGTTCGCGCCATAGCTCGCCTGCCCGAGGATCTCTTTCTGGCGGTCCGGGATTTCGGACTCCCCTTTAAGCCATCGCTCGATGTCCGCCGCCGACGCGCGCAAGGGCTCCGCCAATTCTTGATCGGTGATCCCAAAACTCTCTTTGAGCCGAACCAGGGCGGTGCGCTCATAGCTGTTGCCGGAAACCACCCCGAACCGTACCCGGTCCGCTCCTTCAAGCTTCGCGATCTCGGCCGAGGACTCCTGCTCCAATTGAAGCCGGACAAGATCACTCGCGAAACCCGGCGGGACGGAACTGAGTGTTTTCTCGAGCTCCGGCCTAAACTTGTCGACCACCGCATTGGCGTCCCACAACCTGCTTCTGAGTGCCGCAATCCGCTCCAGGAGTTCGGATTTGGCCGGATTGTCTCGAAAAAGCCCGTCAACCAAATCGCGAAACGGAACGCAGTCCCCGAATTGGCGGGTTTGCGCGAGATAATCGCGGACGACCGTCACGGAAGAAGTCTCTAGAAGACCCAGCGCCTGGCCAAGGCTGTGATCGGCCGTCTGATACTCGCCCTGCGGGTCTAGGAGACATTCATCCTGTTTGAGCAACTGCCAGCCCCCAAAAGAGGCGGTGATGCGGAGCAAGACCGGATGCATGCCTGAAAGAGTTTCGACTCGGACCTCCAAACCCCGGACTTGCCGCAGCCGTACTTCCAGATGTTCGGCCGAGGCCAAACGCCCGAACACTCGCCACACAGAGTAGGTGCGGACACCCGCATATTGCCGGTTGAGGACAAACTCCAGTCCCACGCGCCATTGCCGATCGTCTTTGGGAGTCCCAGCAAACATGCTGTCAAACACACAATGGCGCTCGACGAGGGCAATGATGGCGTGAATCGTTTCACAGTAGCAGCGGGCACTGTGTTGGACGCCGACCCCATCGAAAACGCGGGCCGCAGACCGGATTGACGCCGACGGAGAATCAACGACTCGCGGAAAGCTATTCGCGAAATTGTCCGCTACAGGGAAGCACCCCGGCATCTGCATGAGAATGCGAGGGTCAGTCGAGTCCAGGAATTCGGCGACCATTCGGAGCCTATAGGCCGTACTCCGTTTCCGTATAGGAGTACACGGGCTCCGTTCAGTCAGGAGACCCGTCCAAATGGTAGCTACTGAGGTTCAGATTTGTCAATACCCGAATCTCCAGCACCTTTGGAATAATCCTACGCCGCCGTCCATCCCCCGTCAATCGTATGAACTCCTCCGTTCGCAAAAGCCGCCTCGTCCGACGCCAAGTACAGCGCCATATAGGCGATCTCGTCAGGCTTCCCCATCCTCCCGATCGGCTGCCGCGCATGCAACTCCGCCCGGACCTTCTCCTTCTCGTGCTTGTGGTACTTCTCCAAGTACCCCTCGACGAACGGGGAATCCACAGTCCCGGGACAAATGCAATTCACCCGGATCTGCGTTGGATAATCCAGCGCCAATTGCCGCGTCATCGCCACAACCGCACCCTTGGTCGCGCAATAGGCGAAGCGCCGCCGCACCCCCACCAGTCCGGCGACCGATCCGATGTTCACCATCCTGCCATTCGTCGCCAGCAGCAGCGGTATCGCCGCCCGGGTCACCAGAAAGAAGCCCGTCACGTTCACACGCATCAGCCGCTCAAAGTCGGCCAGCCCGGTTTCCTCCACACTACCCACCAGCCCGATCCCGGCGTTGTTCACCAGGACATCCAGCCGCTCAATCGAGCCAAAGACGGCGGCCACGGCCGCTTCGTCCGTGATGTCGCACTGGACGAACCGGGCTCCGTCGAGTTCAGCCGCCAGCGCGGCTCCGCGGCCTGCGTCCAAATCCAGGATGATCACCCGGGCGCCAGCCGCCGTGAAAATCCGCGAACAGGACTCGCCGATTCCGCTGGCCCCGCCTGTGACGAGGGCGACGCGGCCGTCGAGTCGAAAAGGAGTTGTATTCATGAGATCAAAAAACCAATCGTAAGCTAATTTGCGCTCTCCGCGCGTTGGTCCCGTCCGGGAACCCTGTCGACGCCGAACCCTCGCCCAGCCGCGCCGTCGGCGTCAGGACCCCATTCGTCGCCTGGAAGGCCTGCCCATTCACCGCCGTGTCGGAAACATTGTTGAACAGGTTGAACGCCTCGAAATTGAAGTGGACCTGCCAGCTCTCCTTCACCGGGAAGATCTTGGTGAGCCGCGCATCCGTCCGGACAATCTTCTGGGCGGGCAAAATCGCGGCTGACAGGAACGGCACGCGGCTCGACCCGCCGAATCCATTCAGGGACGTGATGTTCGCCGCGCCCGCGAACGGAGCCCCGGAAACAAAGATCGTCGGCGTGAAATAGTTCGGCGAGGCGAAGGTCGAAATCTGCGAAAGCTGCCAGTGGTTGATCAGATACCGGGCCAGCGCACCATCGGACTTAACGAACCTCGGCTGGGCGATCGTGGTCACCACCAGACGATGCCGCTGATCGAGTCCCGAAGTGCTCTTGTCGCCGCGATAGTCCCCGTTGAACAGCGACCGCGGCGAGTTGAAAAACAGGTTGTTCGAAGCGCCGCCCTGGTTGAAGTCGATCGCGTGCGACCAGGTATAGGCGGCCGACGACTCGATCCCGCGCATCATCCGCTGCCGGACCTGGACCGCGAGCGCGTTGTAGTAGCTGTTGCCTCCGTTGTCGATCATGTTGGCGCCACGCCAATTCGGATTCACCCGGTTCGCCAGCCGGTAGGTCGGCGTCGTGTACGTCCCGGTCTGGTTGCCATTGGCGTCGTTGATCCGGTAGGTGACCGGCGCTCCGGTAGGCCCGATATTCAAATCGCGGACGGTGAACATCCGCAGCCCGCGCGACCAGATGTAGGACACCGTCATCCCCACATTGCGCGTCAACTCGCGCTCGATGCCGAAATCAGCCTGTTGCGTGTAGGGATTCCGGAAGTCTGGCGCGGCGAACTGCAGGCTTACGGTGCCGGGAGGCGGAGTGCGCGACAGGCTCGTCAGTTTGGCCGGAAACACAGGCCCGGCGGTGAGGTCGGCGGGAACATTCCCCTGCAGACTGAACGACCGCTGCGAGACGCCATTGACCAGGATCAGATTGTTGACCAGCCCGGCGGGGATCCGCGCGTAGAAGATCCCGTAGCCGGTGCGGATCACCGTCTTGCTGTCGTTGAATGCCCACGCCAAGCCGATCCGCGGAGCGAAGTTCTTGCCCGGCTGCCGGATTTTGGCCGTCAGCGGATAGTCGGGATTGCTCGTCCCCGGCTGGGTGAACGTGGCGTACTCATAGCGGAGGCCGGCGTTGACCGTCAGGTTGCGCGTGGCGCGGAACTGGTCCTGGGCGTAGAACGAGAAGTCGCGGCTGGTAATTCTCAAGATGGACTGTCCGAAGGCTTGGCTGAAGCTCTGCCATCGCTTGGCGCCGGTGGTATTGCCGGAAAAGTCCAGCGCGAAGTTGGTGAAATTCGCGTAGGTGTAGGTGCCGTTCCGGTTGTTCTGCGCATTGTTGAAGTCGGTGGTGTTCATCAGATCACCCCCGAACTTGACTGTGTGCTTGCCGGCGGTCCAGGTGAGATTGTCGGCGATCTGGTGGCGGTTCTCACTCGGATTCAGCCGTGGAAACAGGTCTGAGACGCCGAGGTTTCCTTGGCCCTGAACCGAGATCTGGACGAGTCCGGTGGAGGGGATGAATTCCGGATTGTGGTCATCGGCGAGCCGGTCCTTGAACCAGCCGTAACGGAGCTCGTTCACGATCGTGTTCGACGGAATCGAGGTCCACGAGGCGCGCCCATACCGCGTCCTTACAGTCGAGATTCCATTATTCCCCACCGCGGCGCCCGAATTGAGCGCGGCAGCGGATTGGATACCGTTCGGCGACAGCCACCGCAGGTAGTTCATCGAAAAGCTAAAAGAATGCCGGTCCACCGGACGCCAGTCGATCTTGCCGAACCCGAGCTCGGAGTTGGCCTGCCGCGGCACTTCGCGGAAATGGCGGTCCGTGATGAATTTCAACGCCGCGTCGCACTGTGCGTTGCTCGCGGTGCACTGGCCGATAAAGCGTCCGGAGGCATCAAACAGCGGGGGACGGTTGAGCGACGACGAAAGCGGGAAGTTCCGCCGTATAATCTCGCCATTGAAGAAGTAGAACAGCTTGTCCTTGCGGATCGGCCCGCCGAGCGATCCACCTGTTTGGTGCCGGGTCTCGGGCGGTGAGGACGTTGCGTAGCGGTCCCTGGCGTTGAAGTCCTGGTTGCGGAAGAACCAGTAGGCCGTGCCATGCAGGCTGTTCGTGCCGGACTTGGTCACCGTGTTGATCACACCCCCTGAAGCACGCCCAAACTCAGCGGAGTAGCCGTTGGTCAGCACCTCGAACTCCTGTACGGCATCCTGGGAGATCTGTGTCGAGATCCGCGTACGCCCTGCGTTCTCGTTGTAGTAGTTGTTGGTGGTATCGTTGCCATCGGTGAGGAATGCGTTCCCCCCGGCAATCCCGCGGAAGCTGAGGTTGCCGAACGTGCCGTCGTTGACCACCGACGGGGTGAGCAGCGCAAATGAGTCGACCCGTCTCCCGTTGATCGGCAGGTTCAGAATCTGCCGGCTGTTGACCACCTGCGAGTTGCCGGTGCGGGTCTGCTCGACGATCGGCGCCGTGTCCAACACCTGGACTTCGGTCGCCGCGGCCGCGACCTCGAGCGTCACGTTCAGGTTCACCGTCTGGCCTACCAGGATTTCGATGTCCCGGACCTGAAACGGGCGGAACCCATCCGAGTTCACCAGAATTGCGTAGCCTGTCGACGGAACCAGCGCCGGTGCATTGAACAGCCCCGACTCGTTGGTCTGGATGTTCCGGCGGATTCCCCTGCTTTCGTTCGTCACCGTGACCTGGGAGTTCGGGATCACTGCTCCACTCGCATCGCGAACCACGCCAGACATGCCCCCGAAGCCAGCCACGGCTTGCGCGGCCAGGAATTGCACCGAAGCCAGAAGACCAGCAGTCAGCTTGAGCATAAATCCTCTCTTGATGAATCAGTTTCGCAGAAGTGCGGCCGCCGTTTCCGACCTCCTGCGCACCACCTTGATTCCCGGATAAAGCTGTTCGGCCTGCGCAACTGGAATCGTCTGGCCGAGCGCATTCACCGGGTCAATGAGCCTCACCGGACGCGGCGCGAGCCACGACGCCGCTTTCGGTAGATCATAATGACGCAGCATTCCATGCGCCGCGTTCTCCCAATGCAGACGGTGGATCTTCGACCGGATCACGGTCTCGAACGACACCAGCGTCTTTTCGAGCACCAGCGATTTCACCCGATTGTCAAACGCAGCCGCATACAACGCCGGCACCCCGGCATTCTCCTTCCCATACATCGAAATGCGCGAACCATCCGCACCCGGTTGCGCCTCCAGCACCGTCACCGCCGCGGCCAAGTCCTCCGTGCGATAGGACACCAGCGGTTTGCCGGTGAGCATCGCAGTCATCGAGCTTTCAAAATCGCCGAAGTAGCGCGGCCAGTCCGATCCGTTGCGCACCGACTGCGCACCCAGTTCGCCCCACCCGCGCAGGTCGATCGACAGGACCAGGTTTCCTGCTTCCGCCAAGCTCGCAGCATCGTTGTTCGCCGAGGCCTTCCCCTGGCTCGATACCAGCACGATGCCCGGGAGCATGCCCGACCGGCGGGGACGGTAAAGCAAAGCAGGGAGGGTGATGCCCGGCTCCGGCGTGATGGTCAGCTTCTCGATCTCGAATTCGCCGCGTGAAATGGTTCCAAACCGCTGAACAACAGGAGCGGCGGTCCACGGAGAATACCGCAGGAACTTCCGCATCTCCGCCACAGACGAGAACGGCTGCTGGCGCTCGGCGAAGCGCTTCTGGTTGAGGGTGAAGACCGTTTCGCCACCCAACGCGGACACTACCTGTCCGGTGGGCGTGCACCAAAGATCCTCCTCGGTCGCCGGATCCACAGGCGTCTCTGGAACCGTGTCCTCGGAGCCCTTGAGCCACTTGCCAAACCAGCGGTAGGCGGCCTCGCGGCGCGGCAGCGTGTACCCGTGGCCATCATCAGCCTCAGTCATCCCGATCTGCTCCGCCTTGCCGATTGAATCATAAACCCGCCGCGCCTCGGCGTAGGTCGAGCGCGCGCCCTGAATCGAGAAGAAGTCCCGCACCGCGGAGAGGATCATGTACGGCTTCGGCGCGAAGGCGATCACAAAGTCGGGATGATCCAGCCCGTCGGCGAGGAACGGCGGCATGCACTGCTCGGCATCCTGCGGACCAATGGTGTCGAGCAGCCGGGACCAGTTCGTCAGGTAGCAGGATGGCGCCGCCACATGGATCCGGTCATCCAGCGCCCCAATGTAGGCCGTGTGCGTGCCGCCTCCCGAGTTCCCGGTGAGTCCAACCCGGTTCTTGTCGACCTCGGGCCGCGAAAGCAAGTAATCGAGCGCGCGGATGCCGTCCCAGATCGTGTATCGTGCGAGTCCGTCACCGACCAGAACGGTTTGCAGGCCGAGAATCGTGTGCTCGGTGGTCGAACGGATAACCTTCGACTCTCGGAAATCCTCGTCCCAGAGCTGGATCCGCTCCCCCTGTCCGAGGGTATCCCAGGCGAAGGCGACATAGCCGCGCCGGGCGAACGTCACCAGCAGGCTCTGCCAGGCGGAATGCGCTTTGGCGCCTGCCTCGTGTCCCAACGGGAACAGGATCGCCGGAAACGGACCGCTGCCCGCCTTCGGCAAGTAGAGGCTGGCCGTCACGTAGAATCCCGGCTGGCTCTCGAAGATCACTTTCTCGACACGGTGGTCCGGCCGGTCGATCACACCGGTGACCCGGGCGTTCAGGGGCGTCCGCTCGGGAAACCCGCCGAGCGCTGTGGTGATCCGTTCGCGGACCAGCTTCTTCCGGGCTTCCAGGTTCGAAGTGTTGGTAATTCCAGCGACGGTCCGCTGGCGCGCCTCGAGTTGCGCGGCGGCCTTGGCGCGCAGGAACCGGAACAGCATCTGCTGGAGCTCGCGCCCGTCCACCTGGCCTGAGAGCACGTTCAAATCCTGCGATTGCGCGACAGCGGCAGCGGACACAATGAGGGCGGTCAAAGCGGCGCGGAGAAGCATGCTTTCAGCTTAGCTGTCCGGCGGGGCGTGGGAACAGGTTTTTTCGTTGACGCGTGTTTGAAGAAAATTTTGCGCGTGTAATCAATAGCTTGCGGCTGGACGCCCCGCCGTCCGCTTGACGCCGTTGGAGCCTTGAACCGGGTGGAGCCCCTCCGGCTCCACCTCTTGCAAGGAGACTCCATGGAACAGAAAGATCTCGAAAAGCTGCCGATGTACGGCGGCTTCTACTACGACCCCGCGACGGGGAAACTCTACTGGGAGGATGGCCGTGACACGACGTTCACGTTCGAGCGCGCCACCTGGACCGGTCCTTTTGGAATTCACTTCTCGTGGCCGTGGCTGAATCCGATCGGATTCGCCACACGGGAAACAGCGCTGCGTGTGCTCAACTTCTGCCGCGGCGCACTGCCCGAGAAACTGTCGGTGACGCTGGACGAGTCCGACCGGATCGTCGGGCCGTTCAGCCGCACGGTGGAGCGGACCATCGTGGTCAGCGACGGATCGCGTGAGGAGAACTACAGCGCCGGCTGGCTGGCGAACTCGATCATCCGCAACGGCAACGAACAGGCCGCACGGATGTTCCGGTCCGAGGTTCGCGGCGCGGGCATGCAGGCGTAAACTCAAAGGGAAGGGCCAGCGCGATTCCGTTGTTGAAGATCAGCATCCTAATGCTTCTCGGGCTGTGGCCCGCGCTGGCCTCCGTCCAACTCGAGATCTACTATCCGGTTCTCGAGAGGTTCCTCGCCCGGCAGATGTTCACCCACGATGGGCGCGAGTATCTGCGGGGCAGCAAGACCAGCAAATGCAGCTTCGCCTACCTGGAGAATCCGAAGATCGCGGCTTCGGGGGGCAAGCTGGTGATCACCGCGCGGTTTGGCGGAAAATCCGCCGTGGACCTGTTCGGCGGCTGTGTCGGCATGGGCGACACGTTCGACCTCATGATCCGCGCCACTCCCCACTATGAGAACGGCGACCTGCGGCTGAAAGATGTCGAGGCGAGCACCACCGCGCTCAAGAACCTGTACAATTCGCGCGTGCTGCGGGGCATCTCTGAAGAGCTTCCGCGCCGGTTCCGGTACCCGCTACACAAGGAGGCGCGTGGGGTCCTCGAGGCGCGCCGCGATCCCAACTATGAGCAACTGATGTCGGCCTTCCACGTCGTCAGTGTGCAGGCCGCGAACCATGCGCTCGTATTGATTCTCGATTTCCGTCTTGCAGTGAAGTGAAGAAGGCGCTAACGCGCCGCTCGTATTCCTGGGGCGCATGGGTGATGCTCGCCGTGTGGGCAGCGCCTTGGACCTCCCAAAGCTGCGTGTGCACCGGATTCAAGGCGTGCAAGTCGCGGCTGCATTCGGGCGGCACCATGCGGTCCTCTGAGCCGTGGATGAGCAGGGTGGGAATCCCGGTCTCGCGAATCACCCGCGCGGGATGCGCTTGCCGCAAGTCGACGCCGTATTTCACGCGTCCGTAGAGGTAGCCGTAGTTCAGGATGAGGCGGAATGCCGCTTGCGCCGGCTTCCATCCGAAGGCGTGCCGGTCGACCAGCCGGCGCAGGGCCGCGCGCTCGAAGTGCGTGAAGCAGGCTTCGAGGATAGCACCTGCAATGCGCGGGTCGCGCTCGAGTGCCATGGCTGAGATCGCCGCGCCCATTGACTGGCCGAACAGGAAGTAGCGGTCCACGCCCAGCCGGTCGCATAGCCAGGCGCCCCAGCGCCGGACGTCTTCGGCCTCCAGCACGCCGAACGTCACTACCATGCCGCCACTCGCGCCGTGTCCGCGGTTGTCGATGGCCAATGCCGCGTATCCGTGCCGGAGGAACAGCCGCGCGTGTTCGAGCAGTGTGGCGCGGCAATCCGTGAATCCATGGACCAGCAGCACAGCCGATCCATTCCACCGGGGCGGCGTGAACAGCCAGCCGCTGAGCGAGTGTCCTTCGGCGGATTGGACGGTGGCGTCCTCGATCGCAGCACCCGTTTCGCTGGCAAAGCGTGGACCCGAGCCCTCGGGCGCCGATTCCCTTCGCGATCCCCGGATGATGAGGGCGGATTCGCTGGCACGGTTGCCGATGAACACGATCAGCGCTGCCAGGACAAGCAATGCAACGAGCAGCGCGGCGGCCATGGGAGACAGGCTTCCAGGATACAATCGCAGGCGTTGCTGTTGTTGACCATCGGACACTCGAACCGCACGGCGCCGGAGTTCGTCAGCCGGCTCCGGGCGAATGGCGTGGAGCTGCTGGCCGATATCCGGCGGATTCCGAAGTCCGGCCGGAATCCATGGTTCAGTGGACCTGCGTTGCGTGCGGATCTCTCGGCGGCAGGGATCGGCTACCGGCACTTCGAGGCGCTGGGCGGGATGCGGACGGCGCGTGATGATTCTCCAAATTCCGCGATCCTCGATGCGTCATTCCGCGGCTACGCGGATCACATGATGACGGCGGAGTTCAATGCCGCACTCGATGAGCTGCTGGACCTCGCGTCACGCTGCAAGGCCGCGGCGATGTGCGCGGAGGCGGATCCGGCTCACTGCCACCGGTGGTACCTGGCGGACGCGGTGGTCGCGAGGGGGTGGGAGGTCGGGCACATTACGTCTCAAGGGCCGCCGCATGCGCATTCGCTGTCGCCGTGGGCCCGGGTTGAGGAAGGGCGGGTGAAGTATCCGGGGTTGTTCTAATGGCTTCCACGCATGCGGCCTCGCGCGTGCGGTCATCAGTCTGCCGGAATAACAGCAGGGCGTCGCGGAAATAGCCCATTTGCATCAGGCATCGGGCCTGGCCATGGTCTCTGTGCCGGTTTCGGCGAGTCCGGCGAGACACAAAGCCTCTCCGTGGCGGTCGCCGATCTCGCGATAGATCGCCAACGCAGCCTCCAGTTGCTCCTCGCTTCGTGAGTGGCTCCGAGGCCGATGTCCGCCTCGCCGATTCCACGGAGGCACCCGGCTTCCCCTCGCCTATTGCTGATCGACCGGTAGATTTCTCGCGCCGAAGCGAACGCGTCGCGGGCTTGTTGAAATCTGTCCAGCCGGAGCCGCGCATATCCTTTCCCCAAGACACAGTTGGCTTCTCCCAGCCCTGCGCCGATGCGTCGAAAGCCCGCTTGAGCGGTCTCGTATTGGACTACGGCCTGCTGGTGCCGGCCCATTTTCGCGGACAAGCCACCCAGGCTCGACATACCCAATGCCACTCCGCGAGGGTTGCTGGCCGGTTGGAAGATCGCGATTGCCTCGGCGTACCTGGACTTTGCGGTGGTGAAAAGGCGGGATCGCACGTCGACGGCGCCGCGACTCAGAATGCAGAAGGCTTCGCCGAACGCGAGCACGAATCCGTTGGCAAGCCGGAACAGGTTCCCCATCCGGCACAATTCGGATTGGTTGACCACGGCGTCAATGTGTTCGAGAACCGTGCTCATGAAGCCCGCATCCCATCGAGCAACGGATGCCAGTCAGCGCGATTCCAGTAGCCAGCGGTCTCTTGACGTCGTCCAGTCCGAGCCGGTCCTGCCAGTCGACGTACAGCCGCGAAGCGGAGTTCACGGCTTCATTATCCGCGCCCTACGCCCTCAGGATCAACTCGTTCATCTTCCGCGACCCCGTCGGGAACTTGCCTGGCAGCTTCGCACCCATGATGTCCTCGGCCACCGTCCAGTACAGATCCCCCACCGTGCCCGTCGTGCGCGTATGCATCCCCATCTGCATCGGACCCACATGCCCGGCCACGATCATCGACAATCCGTTGTTCTTGTGGTCGTTCGCTTCCGCATGCTCGTGGACATACAACAAACACGTGTTGTCGAGCAGCGTCCGCTCACCCTCGCGGATCGACCGGAGCTTGCCGAGCAGATACGCGAACTCCTCGATGTGCCAGCGGCAGATATCGCGCATGATCCGCTGTCCGTCGGGTCCATCGGCGCCCGGAGCCTTGCCATCGCGATGCGTGTAGTCATGGTGCCGCGCGGCGGTGTAGCCGAGCCACGGGAACCGCGAGAGTCCCTGGCACTTCGTGAGCATGTAGGAGGCTACCCGCGTCTGCCGGGTGGCGAACGCATGCGCGATCAGATCCGACTGGAGCTTGGCGATCCGCGGCCAATCCTTCATGTCGCCGTCGTATTGCGGCTCCTCGACCTTGTAGTACTGCGGCGGGAGGCTCGCCACCGCCCGCTCGACGTCCCGGATCGAGTCCAGATGCTCGGTGAGCCGCTGTTGATCGGTCTTTCCCAGGTCAGCCTTCAACGCCCGGGCGTCGGATGCCACCGCATCCAGCACGCTCCGCTTCCGGTTCACCCAGCCGATGTCACGCTGCCCGAACAACCGGTCAAACAATTTGTGCGGCAGCATCTCTGGCGGCAGCGGACGGTCATACCCTGCCCAGCTCATGTTGCGCTGGACGCTCTCGCCGAACGACTCCTGCGACACGCCCACCTGCAACGACCGGAACCGCGAATTGGTGCCGATCCGCGAGGCGACCACCTGGTCCAGCGACGCTCCGCCCGCGCCGCGCCCGGTGAACTGCGTGCCCGTCATCAACGCGCTCATCGAGCGGTGGTGGTCATTCCCCGGACCCGGCATCCGCGCGGCCGGCGAGTCAATACCCGTGATCACATGGACATCGTTGCGGAACGGCGCCAACGGCGAAAGGCATGGCGTCAGCACGAAGTCCTTGCCGGTCGCGGCGGGGATCCAGTATTTCTCCGGAATGCCGTTCCCGTTGAACCAGAACACGAAGCGCGTCTCGGCTGGCGCTCCATCGGCGGCATAGGCCGTGCCCGCGGCGTTGAACATCGCTTCGAGCGGCGGCAGTGCGAGCATGCCCTTGAGCATCGAGCGCCTGGACAGGGGGTTGTGCATCATCTACTCCTTACTGCGGCGGGAACTCCGTCCATTTTACTAACGAAACTGCCATCTCTTGGAAGCGGTACCCGGAGGCGCGGAAATCCGCGGCCACCCGCGCGATCACGGCGCGGTCCGCCACCGATTCGTGCCGCCCCATCGCATACCGGAAAAACTGCTTCACCACGCACTCCTGGCACTGCGGTGAATCGGCGAGAATCGCGCCCAGCTCCTTTGGCGTCGAGAATTTCGAGTCCTTGATCCCGGTCACCCATCCGTTGTTGTCGAGCGGCAGCGTTACCGACCGGTTCGCCTGCCGCCGGTTGAACGCCGGAATCTCGACCCGCACGGTGTCGCGCCGCGCGCCCACGCCATCGAACTTCTCGAGCCCATACCCGATCGGATCCACCAGCGTGTGGCAGGTGGCGCATGCCGGATTCGACAGGTGAAGCTCCAGCAACTGCTTGCCCGTCCGCGGTTTTTCCTCCGACTGGATCGGCAAATTGCCGTTCACCCCCGGTGGCGGCTGCGGCACCTTCTGGCACAGGAAGCTCTCGCGGACGAACAGGCCGCGGGCGGTGATCGAGGTGTCGGCGGGCTTGGCCGTCAGCGCGAGAAACGCGGCGTGGCCGAGTACACCCGCGCGCTCACTGCCGGACGGATAGCTCACCTTGGCAAACTCATCGGCGGGCGGAGGCAGATTGTACAGGGCTGCCAGATCCGCGTTGAGGAAGGTGTATGCGGCGCGGTAGAAGTCCATGAAGTTGCCGTTGTTCCAGATGAGGTCGGCCGCCAGGCGCCGCGTCTCTTCGGTCATGGCCAGTGCCAGCTCGCGCGTGAAATTCGGGTAGGCGCGCCGTTCCTTCACCATTGAGATCACGCGGTCAAACCGCAGCCACTGGGCGATGAATTCATCCACCGCCGCACGCGCTTTGGGATCGGCGAGCAGCCGGCGCGCGGAGCGCTCAAATCCCTCGGGCGTGTTCAGCTCTCCTTTTTCCGCCGCGGCCATCAACGCCGCGTCCGGCATCGTGTCCCACAGGAGATACGACAGCCGCGAAGCGCGCGCATACGGGCGGTCCACCGGGCGCGGCGTCGATTCGAGCCGGAACAGGAACGCGGGCGACTGCAGCATCCCTTCGATCGCGAGCTTGATGCCTCCCTTGGCGTACAGGGCCGAGTAGCGCTTGTCCTCTTCGGCGGTCAACGGACGGCGGAACGCGCGCTTCCCGAACTCCTTGACGAACCGCGGACCCGGGTCCTTGATCCGCGCATTGGCGGCGAGCTTCTCGGCCGCGGCGCCGTAGGCTTCTGTGAGCAGCGGCGAGATGCTCTGGCCGTCGTACTGCGTCTTGAAGCCCTCTATGAAATCCTCGGGCGGGAACTGCTTCGACGGTAGCGTCGCGTCTCCCAGAAGGTCGCGCACCGTGTTGTCGAATTGCGAATGCGTGAGACGCCGCAGCACCGGATGCTCCTCGCGCCGCAATTCGACCGCTGTCGCCGGCTTGCGTGGCTCGCTCACCGCCAGGTGCTGGATCCAGGCGCGCCACGTGGCCTCCTCGGCCGTTTCCTTCTTAATGCGCTCCCCGCCCGCGTGAACGATCCGCTGCGTCGGCTTGAGCCACAGCAGCGACTTCTCCGCCGCGCCCCGATCAACGAACTTGCGCAGCCCGTCGCCAAACATCTCGACCTCTTCAGCCGAGGCGGCCACATCCGGGAATATCAGCCGCGTGGTTGAAGCGACCCCGTCCGGTTGATGGCACTCGTGGCATCCCGCCTTGGTAAGCACCGGGTAGACGTCCGTGAACCGTGGACCCTGAGCGCACAGCAGCCCAACAGCCGGAAGAAGACACAACAATCGCATGAGTACCGCTGATGCCATTGTATTCTGAAAATTCGCGTGAATCTAATCCAGTTCTTTGATCTGTCGCTGCGGGGGCGCCGGGAGGAGACCGCGCTCGAGTGGCGCGGCCAAACGTACACGTTCGGCGAGATCGACGAGCGGTCCGACCGCATGGCCCAGGCGCTGCTCGCCCGAGGGTATCGCGCGGGCAGCCGGATCTGCGTCTACCTGCCCAATTGCGTCGAGCTCATCGACCTGTTCCTGGCCTGCGTCAAGACCGGCATCATCTTTGTGCCGGTCAACATTCTCTACCGCGAGCGTGAGATCGCCCACATCACCGGGGACGCCGAACCGGTGCTGTTTGTTGATGATCCGGCGGAACTGGTCCGCGAGGCCGCTTCGATGCCCGCGGAGCGGCCCGTGGCGCGGCTGGACGGCGGCTCGATCGCAGCCATTGTGTACACGTCCGGCACCACCGGGACCTCAAAGGGCGCCATGCTCACGCACAACAACTTCATCGCCAATGCGGTGAATCTGCTGGCCTGCTGGAGGATCACCGCGAGCGACCGGTTCCTGCTGGCGCTGCCCTTGTTCCACGTGCATGGACTCGGCAACGGGCTGCACTGCTGGCTCGGGTCCGGCTGCCGGATGCGGCTGATTGAGCGGTTCGAGCATGCCAAGGCCGCGGAGGAGTTTATCGATTTCCAGCCGACGCTGTTTTTTGGCGTGCCGACGATTTATGTCCGGCTGCTGGACATCCCGCCTGAGACCGGCAGGAAAATGGCTGCCCGGATGCGGCTGTTCGTTTCCGGTTCGGCGCCGCTGCCCCCGCAGGTGCTCGAGGATTTCCGCGAGCGGTTCGGCCACACGATCCTGGAGCGGTACGGGATGTCGGAAACGCTGATGAACATGTCGAACCCCTATGTGGGCGAGCGCCGGCCGGGCACGGTGGGATTCCCGATGCCGGGCGTGTCGGCGCGGATCGTGGAGGGCGAGGTGCAGTTGAAGGGTCCGAACGTGTTCGCCGGATACTGGCGGCGTCCCGAGGCGACCACGGCGGCATTTGTGGACGGCTGGTTCCGGACGGGCGACATGGCCCAGTGCTCGGAGGACGGCTACTACACGCTGTCCGGCCGCCGTAGCGACCTGATCATTTCGGGCGGATTCAACATCTACCCGCGCGAGATCGAGGAGCTGCTGCTGGAGCAGCCTGGCGTGCGGGAAACGGCGGTGGCAGGAGTTGAGGACCGGGCCCGTGGCGAGGTCCCGGTGGCCTGGGTGGTGGGCGATTTCGACGCGGGGGAGCTGGAGCGGGTGTGCCGGGAGAAGCTGGCGTCGTTCAAGGTCCCACGGAGGTTTGTGAAGGTGGACTCGCTGCCGAGGACGGCGTTGGGGAAGGTGCAGAAGCACCTGTTGGCTGCGCCGTAGCGCCCCGGCGTGTGATCGGCTATTCTATGAATGAGCTCTTATGGACAACCTTGAACGCATCGAGCCAAAGGTTCTCAAAGTTGTTTTTTTGGTGGCGTTGGTCTTTGCCGCACTCAGCTTATTCGTCAGGGAGTTGCACGGTTGAGGAGTTGATCTCAGGGCGTGATTCAAAGTGCCAAGCCCGTCCCGGGAGCACCCGGCGCTTACGGCACGTCCGTCACGAACAATTTGAACCTTGCGATCGTGGTGTTCTTCGTCTTGTGGTTCTTGACCAGTCTGGTCTTGGATCATCGGCGGCGAAGAAGCGACGGCTCCGGCCAATCAGCCCTTGACTCTCACCTTGAGCGGGCCCTTGCGGCATCTCAACTGCCGACTGCGCTCATGCTGCTCTGGGCGGCCTTCGATCAATCGATTCTGGCTCACCTGTCCGGATTCAACATCGGATTCGCCGTGGCTGCGGTCGTGCTTGGATGGGTGTCGATCAAGACCATGTTGAAGCGCTGATCGGTGATCGGAAGCACCCGTTCCGTGAACCCGGCAAGCTTGGCCAGCCCACCGACGCAAAAATGCTCGCCAGCGACTTGTGAACCTGATGCCCGACATCAACTCGGACTCCGTCAAGATCTCGACCAAGCCCGGGTTAAAAACTGTCAGGTACCGGTTGAATCCGCCAGCCAACGCGGTCACGCCCGCCGGAAGCACGGCGGATCCGAATCGCTTGTTTCCGCAATCCGGGCAATAGGGCTCCGTGTCAGGGATCGCGGCGTGCTCGCACACTGAACAGGTCTTCATTGTGGGCGTCTCCGGCCGTCCTTCAATAAACGCCGCGGCCGGACGATACAATCAAGGTATGAAGTTTTTCCTTGACACCGCCAACTTGGACGAGTTGCGCAAGGGCGCCGATTGGGGCATCGTCGACGGAGTCACGACCAACCCCAGCCTCATTGCCAAAGAGGGCGTCCCGCTCGAAGACCAGATCCGGCGCATTTGTGACATCGTCGATGGCGACATCAGCGCCGAAGTCGTTTCCACCAAGTACGAAGAGACGGTCCCCGAGGCCCGCAAGCTCGCCAAGATCCATCGCAACATCGTCGTGAAGGTCCCGCTCACCCGTGACGGCATCAAGACCACCGCGCAGTTGAGCAAGGAAGGGATCCGGTTCAACGTCACCCTCTGCTTCTCGGCAGGCCAGGCGATTCTCGCCGCCAAGGCCGGCGCCTATTTCGTCAGCCCGTTCGTCGGACGGCTGGACGACATCTCAACCGAAGGCATGGAGCTGATCCGCCAGATTGTCGCCATCTACCGGACACACGGATACAAGACCCAGGTCCTCGCCGCTTCCCTCCGCTCGCCGTTACACGTGGTCCAGGCTGCCACCGCCGGGGCGCACATCGGCACCATGCCGTTTAAGGCGCTCGAAATGCTGTTCAACCACCCGCTCACCGACAAAGGTCTCGACCAGTTCCTCAAGGACTACGCGAAAGCCTTCCAGGAAGCTGGCGTCCGGTAATGCCATCGCAAGGCTGGCTGCTGGTCCTCCTCGCCCTGTTCGCGGGAGGACTGGTTCTTGCGGCGGGGCGCATCCTGATGGGGCTTCGCCGCAAGCCAGCCGACCTCGAAAGGCAGCGGCGGACACGGCTGGCGTCCCTCGGCCGCCCTGTCGATGGCCAGGTTACCGACCTTGAAGGGGACCTGATTCACTACACCTATTCGGTTCACGGAGCGGTGTACACGGCTTCGCAGGATATTTCCACAATGGGGGACCGGGTGCCCCGGGACTCGTCGCGTGTTGTGGGTCCGGCAACCGTCCGCTACTGGGTTCGCAACCCGGCGAACTCGATCATCATCTGTGAGACGTGGTCGGGCGTCCGCGTTCGCGATCCCCAACCCGGCTCACCCAGCCAGAATCTGAACACAGGAGATCAGACCCTCAATGAAGAGACTGCTTAGCATCGCCGCGCTCGCCGCGGTTCTCACCCTCTCCACCGGCCGCGCCGGGGCCCAGGAGCTCCGGCCGAAGTCGGTCATCCACGTGATCAACGTCAAGTGGAAGAAGGAAGCCACCAAGGAACAGATTAAAGCCGCCCTCGATGGGCTGGAAGCGCTCCACAAGTCCTACCCTGGCATGAAGCGGGTATGGACCAACACCTTCAAGCTCCAGCTTGACGGCTTCAGCCAGGTGATCGTAATGGAGTTCGAGAGCCGCGAGTCGCTCGACAAGTATACCGGCAGCGAGGCGCAGAAGAACTGGTACAAGCTCTACCTCCCCATCCGGGAAGAGAGCCGGACCAACGACATCACGAACTAGCCGTAGCTTGGAAGCGGGCCGCTCTAGGCGGCCCCCATCGAAACACTTTCAGCCTGAAGGCCTTTGGGCCCCTGCTTGACAACGAATTCAACGAGAGCGCCGTTGTCCAGCGTCCGGTAGCCAGACATCTCGATCGCGCTGAAATGGACGAAGACGTCCTCGCCAGTGGACCTCTGGATGAATCCATATCCCTTGGCATTGTTGAACCATTTGACCGTTCCTGTTTCTTTCACTACTCTTCTCCTGAACTGGCTTTAAGGCTGCAAGCCCGTTCCGCTCCGCAAGGCACACGTCACATCCAACAATAGTGCTGGAACCTTCGCACCATGCGAAATGGACCAGCCTCGTGCTAGGCTGATACTGCATTCTCTCAGAATCTCCTCGGAGGGTCAAGAGAATACATTGTGGTGTAGCAGCAAAGTAGAAATGTCTCCCTTCGCGCAAAGTAGAAGTGTCCCCTCGGAGCAGGCTGGTCTCCGGGTGCGTGATAGT
>Ga0194131_10003880_pt1 | contig 23105 bp, 22 predicted proteins | sample TA2KigO120mmetaG_FD_148631 | JGI IMG/M metagenome (GOLD analysis project Ga0194131, IMG submission 148631) | Freshwater microbial communities from Lake Tanganyika, Tanzania - TA2015053 Kigoma Offshore 120m | ecosystem: Environmental > Aquatic > Freshwater > Lake | place: Tanzania: Lake... | reverse complement strand
GGATCCGGCCCGAGGATTCGTTCAATTTCAAACCGGGAGTCCGGCGCGCGGAACTCTCCGACCGGCGGCCGTGGTGCGAAACGGTCATGGGCGGATTCTCCGAGGATGGCCAGTTGAACGAAGACTTGATGCGGGGACTCGAGTCAATCTTCAACTCGCGTGCCTCGATGCAATACCTGGTCGAATCGCAAGGGGCAATCGCGGCCGGCGCTTCGATGTTCGCCGGCGGCGGCATCGCGCTGCTTGCGGGCGACTCGACGCTGCACAGCCATCGTGGACGCGGCTACCAGCGCGCGCTCATCGATGCACGTCTCCGCCACGCCGCTGAATCGGGCTGTGACCTTGCAATGGCCTGCACGCTCCCCGGCACCGTGTCCCAACGGAACTACGAGCGGTGCGGCTTCCAGGTAGCCTACACCAAGACTATGCTGCTCAAGGACTGGACCTAATGCAAACCGGACCCCCAACAGCCGAACTCGCCACGATCGTTTCGTTCCTCGAGGGTCCCACGGTGGACCAGGACGGTACGGTCTACTTCACCGAAACCCGCACCCACCGGATTATGAAGTTCGCCCCGGATGGCGCGCTGACCGTGTACCGCGAAAATTCGAACGCCGCGAATGGACTGGTGTTTGACACGCAGTGGCGGCTGGTCGCGTGCGAGGGCAACCAGGACAATCCCCGCGTGACCCGGACCAACATCAAGACCGGGCGCGTCGAGGTGCTGGCCGGCCGGCCGATGGGTCTGAAGCTCACCGCGCCCAACGATGTCACGTTTGACAACCAGGACCGGCTCTACTTCACCGACCTCCCGGGCGGCACGGTCCACCGCATCGATACCGACGGCAAAGTGACGATGATTCTCGACCGGCCGGACATCCAGCGCCCCAACGGACTCACGATCTCCCCGGATGGCAAGATCCTCTATCTGGTCGAAGCCAACCAGTCCGAGGGTGGCGCCCGGATGCTGCGCGCCTACGACCTTGCCGCCGATGGAGCCGTGTCGAACATGCGCGTGTTCTTCAACTTCTATCCCGGACGCTCTGCCGACGGCATCACCATCGATTCCGCTGGGAACGTGATAGCCGCCGCCGGTTTGAACGCTCCACGCGGCACCAGCGAGACCCTGGACACCAAACCAGGGATCCACGTGATTTCACCCGCAGGCCAGCGGATTCAGTACATCCCGATCCCGGAGGACACCATCACCAACTGCGCGTTCGGCGGTCCGGACTTAAAGACGCTGTACGTGACCGCGGGGAAATCGCTCTTCAAGATCCGGATGGACGTCGCCGGAACCAGGCGGTGAAGTGGCTGGCAGCCGCCGCCGCGGCATACGTGCTGTACTTCCTTGGCATGGGCTCGGCGGGTGTGATGAGCGCAGACGAGCCACGCTATGCATCCATCGCGCGCGACATGGCCGCATCCGGCGACTGGGTCACGCCGCGTCTGTGGGGGGCTCCGTGGTTTGAAAAGCCGGTCCTGTTGTATTGGATGGCCGCGGCCGCGGCAATTGCCGGCTTCACTGGTGAAACCGCCGCGCGCCTGCCTGTGGCCGCGGTATCGGTGGCGTTCCTGGTGTTCTACTTCTTGTGGATCCGGCGCCTGTTGGACGAACGTGCCGCAGCCTTTTCTACCGCCGTGCTCGCGCTCTCCGCTGGCTGGATTGGTTACAGCCGCGTGTGTGTTACGGACATCCCGTTATCAGTGGCCATGGGCGTAGCGCTTCTGTTGGCCGCACCATGGGCGGTCCACGGCGAAAAGCGCTGGCTGGGATGGGCGGGCGCCGCGCTCGGCGTGGCGGTTCTGGCGAAAGGACTCGTACCGCTGGTGCTGTCCCTGCCCGTCATTTGGATCGGCCGCCGCCGCTGGCGGGACCTGTGGCTGCCCCTGTTGGCCTGCGTCCTGGTGGCTGGCCCCTGGTATCTCCTCTGTTACTGGCGCAACGGCCGTGAGTTCATTGACGTGTTCATCTGGCAGCACCACTTCGGACGGTTCCTTGCACCCGATCTCCAGCACACGCGCCCCTGGTGGTTCTACATTCCGGTGTTCGCCGCCGGACTCCTCCCCTGGACTCCGGCGCTCGGCCTGCTGTTCCGCCGTGGCAACCGCGCGGAACCGCTGCTGCGCCTGCTGCTCGTCTGGCTCGCATTCGGATTCCTGTTCTTTTCCGCCTCCCGCAACAAGCTGCCCGGATATCTGCTGCCCTTGTTCCCCGCGGCGGGAGCAATCCTGGGTTATCAACTCTCGCGGCCCGGCCGGCCGCGGTGGATTCTGCCCGTGGCAGGGCTGATGGTGGCCGCTGTTGTCCCCTTCCTCGATAACGGACTCGCCAAGGCCATCGACGCCGGGCTCAGCCGGGCGGACATTGCTCCCCGCGCCACACTGGCGTTGCTTGTGCCGCTTGGCGTCGCCTGGCTCGAGTGGCGGGGCCGCGGAGACCATGCCTTCGCCGCGCTGGCCGTTGGGACCGTGCTGTGCCTCGCCGCCGTGATCCCTGGCGCCATGCGGCAGCTCGACTCGATCACCGCCCGCCCGTTGTGGCAGAACCAGGTGGCGTCCGTTCAAAACGAAGTCTGTGTCGAACCCTGGATTCGCAGGACCTGGATCTATGGCCTCAACTATTACGCTGGCCGTGCGCTGCCCAACTGCGAAACGGACTCGCGCCGCTATCGCGTCGAGGGAATCCCCGAAACCGGTGCGGCCCGGGTCACCACGGAACCCCGGTGACTTCCGCCTCAATTGGGATCACACAGCAAAAAAGACGAGTACCCGAAGCGGTCGAGCACTACCCTCATCAACGGGTGCCACCAACTGCCTAATTCTTCATTTTTTCCCTTGAACTCTCCTCATTCCATGTGATATTCCTCAACCCAGGGATAGGATTCGAGAAACCCGTATGGAATTGCGCCTCCTGGAGAGAGCCAGTGGACTCGGTCCTTATCTGGTCCTCAACCCGTCGATTCGCCCCGAAACGTGGTCCGATTTGCTCGCCAGGATCACGTCCACCGCGGACCTCGACTACGTCCGCGAGCGCCAAGGCGATCGCGCGGCCCGTCAGTTCTGGCGTGAACGCCGCGCTGCGTACGGCGCGGCACTGCGGGCCATCGGACACGCACTGCCGGGCATCTGCGCCGGGCACGATGAGCTCGATCGCTCCGCGTCGTGGCGGCTCCACTGCGCGTGCCGTCTCGTGAAGCTCCGGCTCATGGGCGAGGTGCACTTCCGGCTGGGTATCGACCTCAGCCGCCGGATCGCCGCTACCTGCCCCGTGCTTCCCCGGGCGCTTTAATGGTGCGAGTGCAACTCTCAAACTGCCGGTATCGGGCTCAACCGAAGATCCGGCGCGACTCCAGGGCGCTCTCCCAGCGCGCCATCAACGGTGACAGATCGCTGAGGGCTGGAGACGCGGTGTCGCGCTCCCTCCACAGGACCGCCGCCGTCACGATGTAGATCAGCGCCGAGCCGGCGATGGCCAGAAAATTTGCCGGGCGCAACAATCCAGCGCCCACCATGGATGCCGCCAGCGCGTGCAAACCAGCCGCGGCGACAGCACCGTACAGCAGGGATGACGGTCTGCGGCCGCACCACCGCAGCACGAGCAGCCAGAATAGTCCCGCTCCCAACAGTCCCGCCGCAAACGTGCGCTTGGTGCGGAACACCCACAGAATGCGCGCTTGAAAGGTTGCCTCAGCCTCCACACCCAGCAGGAGAGCTAGCAAAAAACACACCACCCCGGCCACGGCGCTCCATCGCACCACAGCTCCGACACGGCGGTACGGCTGACAGGCGGACCGGACCAACTCCGCGATCGCGAGCGCGAAGAGCACGAAGATCACCGGCTCGGTGACCGCGTAAACAATCGCGTAGCCGGTCCGGCGCCTCGGCACCATGACGGACCATGCCAGCACGGCCTGGGCGACGCTTGCCATGTTCCAAGCGATCGCCCAACGGAACTGCCGGTGCCGGGCATACAGCACCAGCGCAAGCAGTGTGTGGGCGAGAATGTTCAGCAACACCATGAGGGACGCCTTTCGAGCGCCCCCATTTTACGTCAAACGGCCGTTTACTGGCTACCAAATGTCGCACGGCCAGCATTCGGGAAACGGGATCTCTCCGGCCACCGGCATCATCGACGCTGACAGAACCAGCGCCAAAAAAACGAAACCCAGGATCCTTTTCATGGGGTTTCTCCTTCGATAGTGGAAATTCGGCCCGAAAATTGTTCCGTGCCGTACTACCAATATAAATCAGCAAGTACTGGGAGCACTAAGCGATCCACCCGCGAAAGAGTTCGCTGTTTCGCTCCGCTGGCGTCACACAATCTGAATTTGGAGCCATGGTTCAGCACCTCGACGATGACGAAGTCGACGCACTCGTGATGGGATGGCCTACCTCCCGGGCACGGCCGGAACTGGAGGCCCATGTTCGAGCCTGCCCGCAGTGCAAGGCTCAATGCGACGCAACTGCCCGTTTGGTGGCCGGGTTGCGCTGGATGCGGGACTTTAGTAGCGGACGCCCACAGGGCGTTTGAGCGATCTCCCGAAATCTGGTACGGTTCCGATGGAAACCAGGGCAAGCCCAGTATTTCCGTGGCTTGCGATTGGGGTGCCCAGTGGGATTTGAACCCACGGCCACTGGAACCACAATCCAGCGCTCTACCAACTGAGCTATGGGCACCGTTCTCAGACCCAAGTCTACCACACGCACACGCGGCAACACGGTAAGATGGAGTCTCGATGGCAAACGCGCCAGCCCTCCTGCCCGACTCCCTCGGCGGGCGAGCGTTTTCCTTCTACCCCCCCATCATCGGGATCGAGCACAACGAGTGGACCTTCCAGGAAGCCCGCTGGTCTGAGATTCTCGTTCGCAATTCAAAGTCGGCCGAAGAAGTTTGGATCCCGCGCAACTACCTCGGCGAAGTTTCCAAAGTGGAAGAGCCGGTCATGATCATCGGCCTCAAGCGCGAACTCGAGTACAAGGGTGGAACCGTGTGGCCGCACAACCGCCGCGTCCTGCAAATGCCGCCTCCCGTGACCGGCGCGCGCACCGAAAGCGGCTCCACTGGCGCTCCCCCTCCGCAACCGCTCTCCGAGCTTCGCCTCGGCGGAACCGAATCGCGCATTGGCAAGCTGATCGGTATCGCGCTGGTGGCCGGGATCCTGCTGACGTTCCTCGTCGTCGCCTTCCTGCGCCAGAAGCAAACGGGGGGCACGATCGAGTACCAGGGTGTCCTTCAGGCCGAGCTCGGATTCACCATCGAGACCGACTTTTTCGCCGTGGTCCGCAAGCTTGGCCGGCCGGAATCCGATAAATGGCAATCCGAAACAGGCGAGAGGCAATACCGCCAGCTCAGCTACCCGAAGCAGGACCTGTTCATCATCCTGATGGGATCGGAGCGCGAATCGGTCCGCTACATCGGCGCCAAGGACGGCAAGGGCCGCATCGTCCACTCCGTCAAGCTTCCGGGCGGACGTAACACCGAGCCCATTCTCCGCAGCCTGAAGCCCTTCTAGAAAGGAGCAACGATGATGAACCGCCGGCTCTGGCTCGTCACCGCCGGGGGCGCTGCCGCGCAGTCGATCGACCACGAGATCCGCGCCCTGGCCTCCGCGCCGGAGCTCAGGATGCGATTCGCCGGCGGAGATGAGTCCGATCTCCACCGTTGGCAGACCAGCTTCCGCGCCAAACTCGCATCGCTGCTCGGGCCGCACGAACCTCCCGCCGAATGGTCCACGGTCGAGGAGTCCTCGGTGGATCTCGGCGATCATGTCCGCCAGAGTCTTCTCCTCAAGGCTCCGGGCCTCCGCGATCTGCCGGTCTACCTGCTGACTCCCAAGGGATCGGACCGCCGCGCCGCGGTGCTCGCCCTCCACGGACACGGGCGCTACGGCCATGATCCGGTTGCCGGAGTCGCCCCGGACCAGGCTCATCGCGACGCCATCACTTCAGCCAACTACGACTACGGACTCCAACTCGTCCGCCGCGGCTACGTCGTCGCCGCGCCCTGCTTTACACCCTTTGGCCGCCGCCTTGGCTATCCCGCTTCTTACAAGGGCGACGACCCCTGCGGAGTCACCTTCATCCGCATGCAGCTTTTCGGCAAGATCCTCATTTCCGAGAACCTGCGCGACGCTCTGTGGTCGGCGAGTCTGCTCGCCCGCCATCCCCGGGTGGATCCCGGCCGCATCGCCTGCGTGGGACTCTCCTATGGCGGCCGGATGACCATGCTCACCGCCGCAATGGACACCAGGATCCGCGCCGCCGTCATCTCCGGAGCCCTCAACGTCATGCAGGAGCGTGTCCGGGGACGGTATAGCTGCGGAGCCCAGATCATTCCGGGACTGCTCGAATACGGCGATGTCCCCGAGATCGGTTCCCTGATCGCTCCCAGGCCCTGCGTTTGGGAGGCCGGCCAAAAGGACGCGCTCATGGTGAAGGAGTGGCTCGAGCCATCCCTCGAACGGATGCGCCGGGCCTGGGCCGCTGCCCGCAAGCCGGAGAATCTGCAAGTGGACTCCTTCGACGGGGGACACCGGTGGAGCGGTACTTTGGCGTATCCAATGCTCGAACGTACGTTGGGATGATCGAAACCGCGCCCGTTCCGCGCATGATAAAGACGGCATGACTCTACACGATCTCCAGAACCAACTGGGCTCCCAAATGGCCGTGGTCCATACAGCGTATCTTCTGCTGTTCGGCGCTGCCAACTGGTGGTGGCTGAAGAGGCTGGGGACCGGCTCGCCGCTGTTCAATCTCGTGATTTGCCTCCTCCCGGCGCTGCTCTGCGCCATCCTGGCGTTCACGTCGCGCGAGGACGAGGACCAGTACCGGATGCGGCTGATCGCATGTTTCATGATGACGCCGATCCTGCTTCTTTTCTGGAGCTCGACCGAGGCTTCCGCCGCGCCCGGCCTTACGTGGCCCGCCGCGGCTGCCGCCGGCGCGTTTCACCTGTTGGCATTCGGCGCGTTTATCTACTTTGCGGGCACGATCATGACCCGTGTGCCGGCCGAGGAAGGCGTGGATCCCGTGGGAGCGGATGTCCTCCGTGCCCGGCTGCTCTCCCTGCGGGCCGGCGTTTTTGAATCCGAAGGGGCCGGAAGCAAGATCATCTTCACGTTCCAGGCCGGGGACAAGAGACGCGCCAGTGCCACCCTCGAACTCGACCCCGGACAACACGAGGTCCTCGTGACCGAGCGGGTGGCGGCCGACGGCGCCCGGCCGGTGGATGCGAGCGAGGCCTCGATGCGGCCCCCGGGCCACCGCCCGTTCGATCCCACGCGCCCGTCCGCCGATCTGGTTTACACCAGGGTGGCCCAGACCCGCAACATCGAGCCCGCGCGTCTGGCGGCAGTCCAGTTGACTCTCACCGGTTCTTCCGCTCAAGTCCCGGCCCAGTATTGGACCGGAGCGGGAGAACACGAGATCGTGTCGGCGCTCTGCGCCGTTGTCACCCGGTCCGGCTGGACCTGGCGTCCCATCTTTTTTGCGGCGGAGAAGTGATCGAAACCGCCTTCCGGTTGCGCATGTATGGGTGTATGACGAGACGCAACTTCCTGTTCACCGCAGCCTCTATTTGTGCTGCATCCCAGTACCGCCGCGAAGAGCTCTCCTACATCCAGGCCTTTCTCGCCAAGCACAAGCTGCCGGCCGCACAGCCTGGCCGTGTGCACCAGCACGCGGGCTGGGTCTATCAACTTCTGGCTGACCGCTTCATCCTGGCCCGCAGGCTCGGGGAGCGGACCGCGCTGCCCGGAGCGTCCGCCAGAGGGGAGCTGACGTGGTTCCACTTCGCTGACGGATCCTGGCGTGTTGCGTCGCCTAAAACGCGGCAACGTCCCGCGGCCACTACGCCCTATTTCCAAAGCCACAACCTGCCAGCCGGCTGGGCTGCGCCAGTGCTGGGGTCGACAGCCGATCAACGCCTGGCCTACTTTTTCACGGTCCTGCAGTGCGATCTGACACCCGATGGTTCACCTGAGTCCGCCGGAACGGTGACCTGGGAAATGCCAGCCTGGTTTGAAAACGCGCAACGCCTGGAAGCCGGGTTCCGCGCGGGCAAGCTGAACTAAAGCTCGGTCAGCTTCCGGTCCGCCGTGGGGAACGACCCGATCCGCGCCCCGATGAACTCTTCAGCGACCGTCAGGTACAGGTCTCCTACCGTGCCGGTCGTCCGCGTGTGCAGCCCGGTCTTCATCCCGCCGCCGTGGCCCGCCAGGATCAGCGCCAGGTTGTTGTTTTTGTGCGCATTCGCCTCGGCGTGCTCGTGGACATAGAGGAGCACCGTGTTGTCCAGCAGGTTGCCATCGCCCTCGGGCGTTGACTTAAGCTTGCCCACCAGGTAGGCGAACTCCTCGACGTGCCACCGGCAGATGTCGCGCAGGATGCGCATTCCGCGCGGCGTTTCCACCTGCCCGTGCGTGTACTCATGGTGCCGCTGGGAAGTGTGGCCCAGCCACGGGAATCTCGAGAGCCCCTGGCACTTGGTCAACATGTACGATGCCACCCGGGTCTGTCCGCTTGCCAGTGCATGCACCAGCAGATCGCTCTGCAGCTTGGCAATCCTCGGCCAGTCGCGCATGTCACCGCCCTCGGCCGGACGTTCCACCAGCGTGTGATACTCCGGAGGCAGGCTCGCGATCGCCCGCTCGACATCCCGCGCCGAGCCCAGATACTCATCCAGACGGGACTTGTCCTCGGCGCCCAACCGTCCGGCCAATGCCGCGGCTTCCTGCCGCACCGTGTCCAGGATGCTCGACTGCCGGTTGATCCACGAGGCCTCGCGCTTGCCGAACAGCCGGTCGAACAACTGGTGTGGCAGCATCTCCGGGGGTAGCGGACGGTCACGGTCCGCCCAGCTCATGTTCCGCTGGATCGCCTCGCCAAACGATTCCTGCGACACGCCGATCTGCAACGAACGAAACCGCGTCTCCTCGCCAATCTTCCGCGCAATGTGCTGGTCAAACGACGGTCCACCCGCGCCGCGCCCCGTGAACGGCTGTCCGGAGATCAGCCCGCTCATCGACGGATAGTGGCTGTTGCCCGGTTGGGGCACCCGCGCCGCCGGACTGTCGAGGCCGGTCACAATGTGGATGTCTTCGCGGAACGGAGCCAGGGGATTGAGGCACGGCGTGAATTCGAACTGCTCGCCGGTCTCGCGCGGAATCCAATACTTCTCCGGGATCCCGTTGCCGTTAAACCAGAACACGAACCGGGACGGCTTGGCCGCCTTGGCCCCGGCGTACGCGGTACCGCTCGAGTTAAACATCGCGGCCAGGGGCGGCAGCCCGACCCGGACCGCGGAGCCGCCGAGGCCAACGCCCCGGAGGAATGTACGGCGCGACAGCGGAGTCCTCATGATCAGCAATGTATCACACTATTTGAGTTCTTTGATGCGGATGTTCCGGTAGTGCACAGTCGACCCCGGATCATGCCCCTGCAGCGCGACCGTTCCACCCGACAGCACGCGTCCCGGCATGTTCTTGGGACCAGCCCAGTCCGCCGGCTGCGTCCAGTCCACGATCTGCTTCCCGTCGACGAAAACGGTGACACGGTTGTCCTTGACAATGATGTGCTCGGTGAACCACTTGTTGTCCTCGGCAACCTGGCCATGGTTGTCCTGCACCATGTAGAGCCCGCCGGTCTTGCGGGGATCCTTGGTGAACGTATTGTTGACCTGGACCTCGAATCCCTTGTCCGGCCAGCCCTTCTCCTGGTAGGCCGTGTGGAAGTAGATTCCGCCATTCGAGTTCTCCTTGGTCATGACATCGACCTTGAGCTCGAAATTCTTGAATGCCGCCTGGCCGCCGGTGTAGTAAAGGTGGCACCGCGGACCGTTGGCGATGATCATGCCATTCTCCACCCGGAAGGTGCCCTCGTTTTCCTTGGCTTTGGTCCAGCCGGCGAGATCCTTTCCGTTGAACAGGGCCTTGAATCCCTTTTCCAGCTTGGCGGGCTTGTCGGCGGCCATCAGCGCGCCGGCGGCGAAGAGAAGCGTGAGTGTGCGCATCCCAATAGGTTAACCCATACAATGTTATGTTGAACCATGCGCTTTCTCGCGGGGATTCTGATTGCAGCGCCGCTTCTGGGGCAACATCTCAAGGTCTCCGAACACGTGCTCGCCAACGGGATGAAGCTGCTCGTCCATGAGGATCACGACATCCCGAACGCAGCCCTCTACCTCTTCTTCAAAATCGGCAGCCGCAACGAGCGCCCGGGCATCACCGGACTCTCCCACTTCTTCGAGCACATGATGTTCAACGGCGCGCGCAAGTACGGCCCCAAGCAGTTCGACATCCGGATGGAGGAAAACGGCGGAGCCAACAACGCCTACACGAGCCGGGACATTACCGCCTACACGGATTGGTTCCCGAAGTCAGCAATCGATCTCATGTTCGACATGGAGTCCGACCGCATCGGACACCTGGCCATCGATCCCAAGATGGTCGAAAGCGAGCGGGGCGTGGTCTACAGCGAGCGGCGCTTGCGCGTCGACAACAGCAACGAAGGCACTCTGCGCGAGCAGCTTGACGCGGCTGCATTCACAGCCCATCCTTACGGAATCCCGATTATCGGCTGGCCCGCCGACATCGAGACCTGGACACTCGATGACCTGAAGGCGCACTTCCGCATGGGCTACGCGCCCAACAACTGCATTGCCGTCGTCTCAGGAGCCGTTACCGAAGCCGAAGCCCTCAAGCTCGCGCGCAAGTACTTCGAACCGATTCCCAAACAGCAACCGCCGCCGCCCGTGCGGACCAAGGAACCGAAACAGTTGGGCGAACGGCGCGTCATCGTCCGCAAGCAGGCGCAGAATCCGCTGGTGATGGTCAGCTATCACGTTCCGGAGAGCCGCCATGCGGACAACGCCGCTCTTCAGGTCTTTGACGCGATCATGACCGCTGGGCGCAGCTCGCGCCTCTACCGCGCCCTGGTCGACCAGGGCCAGGTGGCCTTCGAAGTGAGCGCGGAGCTCGACGATGCGATCGATCCCAGCCAGTGGGTTTGCAATATCTCCGTGAAGCCGGGCAGCTCGACCGAAACCGCGGAAAAGGCGCTCTACGCAGAGGTCAAGCGGATATCTGACACGGGCGTCACGCCCGCGGAGCTGTCCAAGGCCCGCAACCAGCTCCTCGCTTCGCTCTACCGGCAGTTCAAGACGATCGCCGGAAAGGCCAATCTGCTGGGGCGCGCGGAAATCTACTATGGAGACTGGCGCATGGTGAACCAGTTCGCCGCCTCTCTCGAAAAGGTCACGGCCGCTGACGTGCAGCGTGTCGCAAACCTGTATTTCACCGAAACCAACCGGACTGTGGCCGTCCTCGTTCCGGAAGAGAAGGGCGGCGCCAAGTGAGATCCGCCGCTCTGCTCTTGTCAGCAGCCACGCTCGCCGCCCAGGTGAAGCTGCCGCCCTACCAGCGCAAAGAACTCTCGAACGGAGCCGTGCTCCTCACTGTGTCCAAGCCCGAAGTCCCGCTTGCCACTCTGATCGCCGTGATCCGCGGCGGCACGGAGGCCGATCCCGCCCAACATCCTGGACTCTCCTCGATCACCGCCGCGATGCTCAACCGCGGGGCCGGATCCCGCAGCGCCAGCCAGTTCGCCGAGGATCTCGACCAGACGGGCGCCAGTTTCCGGGCCGGCTCCGATGAGCAGTCCACCATTGTCCGGATCGAGTTCATGAGCCGCCACGCGGACCAGGCGCTCGACCTGTTCGCCTCGGCGCTCACCGCGCCCCGGTTCGATCCCGCGGAATTCAAGAAGCTCGTGAGCGAGCGCCTCGACCGCGCCACCAGCCTCAAGGACGAGGCCGGACCAGCCAACAGCGCCTATTTCCGCACCTTCTACTTCGGACCGAATCACCCCTACGGCCGCGTTGAGGACGAACTCTCGCTGAAGACGCTTCGCCTGGACGACGTGAAGGGCTTTCACACGAAATATTACGCGGCGCGGAATATGATCTTCGTGGCTGCTGGCGATGTATCCGCCTCTCTCGGCGTTGCGATTGAAAAGCGCATCAGCGCGATCCCGGCGGGCGCGCGCCACGAGTGGATCCCCGAACCTCCGGCGCCCGTCCGCAAAGGACCCCGGCTCCTGCTCATCGACAAACCCGACGCCACCCAGACCTACTTCGTCATCGGACAGCCTGGGCTGCACCGCACGCATCCGGACCGCACCGTCATGTGGGTCGTGAACACCCTGTTCGGCGGCCGCTTCACATCCATGCTCAACGACGAGCTTCGCGTCAACAGCGGACTCACCTATGGCGCGGGCAGCGACGTTCAAATGGACCGCCTTCCCGGGGCCACCATTATCCGGACCTTCACCAAGACCGAAACCACGGTCCAGGCCATCGATCTCGCGCTTTCCATCCTCAAAAAGATCCGGTCCAATGGACTCACCGCCCAGCAGCTTCATTCCGCCAAGTCCTACATCAAGGGCCAGTATCCGGCGGATCAATTGGAAACCGCCGATCAAGTCGCCGCCATCCTCGGCGACATCGAACTCCATGGCCTGAACCGGGGCGAGGTCGACGACCTTTTTTCGCGGATCGACGCCGTGACCGTGGATCAGGCGAACGCAGCCATCCGCAAGCACCTGCGCGAGGAAAACCTCCAGTTCTGCCTCACCGGCGCGGCCTCCAAGATCAAAGAGCAGGTTGCCAAGTACGCTCCCTCCTTGCGCGTGATTCCGATCTCCACCCCCGGCGTCCGCCCTCCCGAATTCTGAACCAGTTCATGAAAATCACCAACGTTGAGACGATCTATCTCCGCCTGCCCGACGTCAAGGAACAGTGCGACTCCGGCCAGGACGCGCTGGTTGTCCGCGTCCACACCGACGCCGGGATCACCGGCATTGGCGAGGTTGACTCCGCGCCGCTCGCCGCCAAAGGCGCCATCGACGGACCTTTCTCCCATACCATCGCCTGCGGACTCAGCCGCATTGTGACCGGCATGGATCCCTTCGAAACCGAACGGATCTGGCACGAGATGTACACCCGCAACATCTACGGAGGCCGCCGCGGCGCCGCTTTTCATGCCATGAGCGGTATCGACATGGCGCTCTGGGACATCAAGGGCAAGGCGCTCGGCCTGCCGGTCTGGAAGCTGCTTGGAGGCGGCTTCCACCAGCGGATCCGCTGCTATGCCAGCTCCCTGTTCGGATCCACGCCGGAGCAGACCGGTGAACTCGCCCGCCGCTTCCGCGATCAGGGATTCAATGCGGTCAAGTTCGGCTGGGCGCCGATGGGCCAGGATGAGCGTACTGACCGCGCCCTTGTCCGCGAGGCCCGCCGCGGGCTCGGCGACGACGCCGATCTGCTGATCGATGCGGGTCTTGTCTGGGACGCCAAGACCGCCATTCAGCGCGCCCGCGCGTTCGAGGAACAGCGCATCTTCTGGCTTGAAGAGCCCTTGCGCCCGGACGACTACGAAGGATACGCCAAGCTCTCCGCCGCCGTCGACACCCGGATCGCGGCTGGGGAATCGGAATCCGGCCGGGCCATGTTTCTGGACCTGATGGACCGCGGGCGCGTTGACGTTGTCCAGGTCGATCTCACGCGGTGCGGCGGATTCACCGAAGCCATGAAGATTGCCGCGCTCGCCTGGGACCGCGGCCTCCCGGTGGCCAACCACGGATTCACCACCTACATCAATGTCGCTGCCGCTCTGCATTGGCTCAACTCGATCCCCAACGCCTTGATCTGCGAGTTCGTCGCGGAAGAGGAAACCAATCTCCGTGAACAGATTACCCGCCAACGGATCCGCGCCCGGGACGGCTTCCTGGAGGTGCCTTCCGAACCGGGACTTGGAATCGATCTCGACGAAGACGCGGTCGCCCGGTACCGCGTCCAATAGACTTCGGTTCACCGGAAATCGCTACAATACCATTGTTTGAGGGAACCTTCCCTACGCGATTCGCCGTCTTTCCTGAAAGCCCTACATGTTCACCCCACGCCACCTGACAGCGGGACTCTGTGTGCTCATTCTCATGAGTCCTGCTTCGTTCGCCCAGCAGAGCACAACCTACGTAAAGACATACGACGGACCGGGATTTTGGGACCGTTTCAAGCGCCCTTACATGGCGAGCGAAGTGATGCCCCTGCACATGGGAAACTCGCCGCGGCTGGAGTCCTTGGTCCGCGCGGGGCGTATCTACCTCTCTCTGCGCGACGCAATCGCTCTTGGCATTGAGAACAACCTCGACGTCGAGCTCCAGCGCTACGGGCCCGAAATCGCCAGGGCGAGCTTGAGCCGCGCCCAGGCTGGCGGTCTGCTGCGCGGTGTTCCGCCGTCGGTCCGGCAAGGTCCGCAGAGCGCGCAGGCCCAGGTCCTGGGCGGATTCTCCGGTGGCGCGGGTGGCGGCGGTGGCGGCGGCAACGTGGGCGCCCGCGGCGGCGGAGACGACGCTGGCGGAACCATCATCACGACCACCGGGACGGCGTTCCTGAATCTCGATCCGGTGGCCTTCGCCGTCTACAACGGCGGACATCAGACGCGCCCCCAAAGCAACACCGTCACGACGGGGCTCACCGCGGTCGCGTTTAACAGCCACAACCACAGCTACGGCGTCCAGCAGAGCTGGCTCACCGGCACCACCGCGTCGCTCGCCTGGAACAACTCCCGGTTCTCATCCAACAACCCGCTGCTCGACCTGAACCCGTCCCAGTCATCCAACATCCAGTTGCAGGTTACCCAGAGGCTGTTGCAGGGTTTTGGGCGCGCGGTGAACGACCGCAACATCCGGATCGCGAAGAACAACCTGAAGGTGACCGACCTTCAGTTCCGCACCCAGCTTATGGTGACCGTTGCCGCGATCACCAACCTCTATTGGGATCTGGTGGCGTTCAATGAAGACCTCGTCGTGAAGAAGAAGGCGCTTGAGCTCGCCGAAAAGCTGTACGAGGACAACAAAAAAGAAGTCGACATCGGAACCAAGGCGCCGATCGAGATCGTCAACGCCCAGGCGCAGGTCGCGCGCCGGCAACAGGAGCTCACGGTGGCCGAGACGCTCCTGCTGCAACAGGAAACGATCATCAAGAATGCGATCAGCCGCAACGGCCCGGCCAATCCCACGATCGCCGACGCCCGCATCGTCCCCACCGACCGCCTCCGGATTCCGGACAAGGACGCCATCCTGCCGATCCAGGAACTGTTCGATATGGCCCTCAACAAGCGGCCCGATCTCGAACAGTCCAAGGTCAACATCGAGAACACCAAGATCGGCCTCACCGGCACCCGCAGCCAGTTGCTCCCCTCGCTTGACCTGGCCGGGACCCTGCAAAACAACTCCCTCGCCGGATCCGTAAACCAGAACCTCCTGCGCGGCCGCCCAGTGCCGCGCCAGGTGGACCAGTTCTTTCTTGGCGGCTTCGGTACCAACCTCGGCCAACTGGTGCGGCGCAATTTCCCCGACTACACGATCGGGTTCCAGTTGAACATCCCGCTCCGCAACCGCTCCGCCCAGGCCGACCTTGTGATCGACCAGTTGAACCTGCGGCAGCAGGAACTGGGACTCCAGCGCACCCTCAACCAGCTCCGCGTGGATCTGCAAAACTCCGTGATCGCGCTCCAGCAGGCCCGCGCCCGCTTTGAGACCGCGGTCAAGGAGCGCGAGCTCCAGGAGCAGACCCTCGACGCCGAGCAGAAGAAATACGCGCTGGGCGCTTCGACGATCTTTTTCATCATCCAGTATCAGCGCGACCTCGCCCAGGCGCAGTCCAATGAGGTAGCGGCGATGGCGTCCTACGTCAAGGCCAAGGTGGACTTGGAACGGGTGACCGGCCAGACGCTCGAAGTCAACGACATTGATGTTGTCGAAGCGCAGGCGGGCAAGATGGGCCGCCCGGCGGATCCACTGCCAAGGCAGTAGGCGGCCGCCGGCTCAGTCCGCGAACGACCGGTCGAGCCTTTTCAAGAACTCGTCAATGTCCGGAATCGAAATATTCAACGGCGGGGTGACCCGCACGACGTTGCCGTAGAGCCCGCCCTTTCCGATCAGGATCCCGTTCCGCCGCGCGGCTTCGAGCACCGCAGCCGCTTTTGCGGCCGCAGGCTCCTTGGTCTGCTTGTCCGTCACCAACTCCATCGCCTGCATCAGCCCCATGCCGCGGACTTCGCCGATCCCCGGATGCTTGGCTTGCAGTTCCTCGAGTCCCGCGCGGAGATGCGCCCCGGCCTCGGCCGTGTGTTTCAGCAGCTTCTGCTGTTCGATAAATTCGAGCACCGCCAGCGCCGCCGTCGACGTCACCGGATTCCCGCCAAAAGTAGAGATCGTGGGCGACGGCACGGCGGAGGCGATCTCGGTGGTTGTGACCGTCAACCCGATGGGCGACCCGTTGGCGAGCCCCTTCGCGCTGGTGATGATGTCCGGAGTCACGCCCCACTGCTCGCATCCGAACCAGCGGTTTCCGGTACGTCCCCAAGCGGTCTGGACCTCGTCGCTGATGAACACGCCGCCATACTTGCGCACGGTATCGGCGACAATCTGAAAGTACTCTTTGGGAGGCGTCACGAAACCACCGACGCCTTGAATCGGCTCAGCGATCAGCCCGGCGATCCGGCCTGAGGTGGTCGTGCGGATCACATCCTCCACATCCCGAGCGCAGCGCACATCGCAACTCGGGTAAGTGAGCCCGAACGGACACCGGTAGCAGTAGGCATTGTGCGCGAACACGACGCCCGGCAGCGGACTCGCGGCCGCCCTCCAGGCATGATTTCCGGTAACCGCCATCGCCAGATTGGACCGCCCGTGATAGGAATGCCGCAGCGCGATGATCTCGCTTGACCCGGTGTAGCAGCGCGCTGCCATAATCGCCGTCTCGTTGGCCTCAGTGCCGCTGTTGGTAATCATGCTGCGGGTCAGCTTCCCGCCCGGAGTGATCGATGCGATCTTCCTGGCAAGCTGCACGAGCGGCTCGGTGACATATACGGTCGATGCGTGCTGCAGCTTGTCCAGTTGCGCGTGAACCCGCTCGTTCACATAGCTGTTGCAGTGGCCGACGCTCACCGTCAGGATGCCCCCGAAGAAATCCAGGATCCTTGGCGTGCGTGATTACCAGCGGCTCCTGGAAATAGTGGAACAGCGCCGGGAACATGAATTCCTTATCGGCGAGTAAGATGTCTTGCTTCATGCCACGGCCTCCACCCAAACTTTGCGCGCCACGGCCTCGCCCAACTGGACAGGTTTCCCGCCCACCCGGAACGTAATCGTGTCGTCGTAATTCTTCCCCACCATCTCGATCCGCGCGCCCGGATGCACGGACAATCCGTCCAGGTATTCGAGCAGTTGCCGGTCGCGCTCATAAACCGAGACGACCTTGACTTGCGCCCGGTCGCCGGCTTCGGCCAGAGTCGTCCATCCCCGCGTACGGAGCGTCTCGGGCGACACTGTCTCGGAGTCGTTTCCATGCGGGCACAGCGGTCCCTCGCCGAGCTTGGTGATGAGCAGTTGCTCGAAGTCCTCTGAAACGACATGCTCCAGCCGCTCGGCCTCGTCGTGGACCTTGTACCATTCCATGCCGAAGATCTCCACCAGCATTCGCTCGATCAGGTGGTGGCGGAACAGGATCCGGTCGGCAATCTTGCGTCCCTCGGCGGTCAGCGTGATCTGGCCTTGCCGCGCGACATCAATGAATCCGTCGCGCTTGAGCCGCCGGATCGCCATGGTGACCGCGGGAGCGGACACCTTCAGCCAGCGCGCCAGGGTCGCGGCGATCACCGTCTCTCCCTGCGCCTGGGCCTCGGCGATTGCCTTAAGGTAGTTCTCCTTCGAGACCGTGATCTTCACGCTTTCCCGATTGTATCGCGGCGTGCGTGGCGCTGGCCGGAATAGAATAGGAGCAGTATGAAGCTCGCTCTGATCCTGCTGGTCCCGGCCGCCGCGTTTTGCGCCGCGGTTCCGACCTTCTCGGCCGGCGTGTATCCAGTCATCCGTGCCAAGTGCCAAGGCTGCCACCAGAAAGGCGAGATCGCGCCGATGGCATTCACCGGATATTCCGACACGCGGCCATGGGCGAAGGCGATCCGCGACGCCGTTGTCCGCGGGACCATGCCGCCGTGGCACGCCGATCCGAGGGGCAGCATGCACTTTACCAACGAGCGATCCCTGACCGCCGCCGAGGTCGCGTTGCTGACGGCCTGGGCCGACGGCGGCGCTCCCGAGGGTCCAGCGCGCGCCTATCCTCCGCCGCAGGCACCGGAGAACGGCTGGAAGCTCGGCAAGCCCGACCTGGTGCTGCGAGTCCCTGGAATGAAAGTGCCGGCAAAAGGCGACGTGCCCTACACGTTCGTCGCCTTCCCGACGGGACTCAAGGAAGACACCTGGATCCACGCAGCCGAGTGGCGGATCGACAAACGCTCCGTTGTGCATCACATCAACGCCTTCGTGCGTCCGCCCGGGTCGAGCTATGTCGCGGGATACGAACCGAACCAGTTCTTCGTGCCGACCATTCCGCAACGCCGGGTGGGCCGTCCAGGCGAAGGCGCCTTCGCGCGCCGCGAGCTGCTGGTCGGCTACGAGCCCGGATACCGCCCGATCCCGTGGGGACCGGAGCAAGGCAAGCTGATCAAGGCAGGATCCGACGTCGTGATCGAGGCCCACTACAACACGTCGGGCGAGCCCACGACGGACTATTCTGAGCTCGGCATCTACTTTGCCAAACAGGCTCCGCGCGAGCGCGTCGTTACGATCTCGATCCAGAACATGGGCTTCGTGATTCCGCCTGGTGATGGGAACTTCAAGAGTGACGCCTCCAGTTCATTCGACGCGCCTGTGCGGATCGTCTCGGTCCAGCCCCACATGCACCTGAGGGGCAAGGCAATGGAGATCCGCGCGGTGCTCCCCGGAGGCGAGTCGATTGACGTCATCCGGGTCCCGAAGTACGACTTCAACTGGCAGACAACGTATTTCCTGAAAGATCCCGTGGCCCTGCCGCCGGGGTCCCGGATCGACTGCTTCGCCTGGTTCGACAACTCGGTGAACAACCGCTTCAACCCGGATCCCAAACGGGCCGTGCCGTGGGGCGACCAGAGCTGGGACGAAATGCATATCGGCTTCACTGAGATTGCGTTTGACGCCAAGCTCGATGCCGAGAAGATCCTGGCGCCGGAGAAGAAGGTGGCATCCAGATGATGGTTGGCTTCGCTGACCCAATCGGCGGCGATGTGCGCCGCCGGTTCACCGGGGCGATCGGCGTCGTAACGAAATCGTTGATCGCGACCGTGGAGAGAGCTGCAAGTGCTGGACCGTTAATCACGCTTGGCAAGAGTTCCTGAAAGCGTTTTCGTTCGCGTCAAGGTTGCTTCCCGGGTTGAGAGAGTTCCTGAGGGTAACCTGACGGGCCACCAACCGGTTCGCCATCGCAGCCCGAAGCGAGCCCGTTCGCCCACCCCCTCCGACCCTGCGACAATAAGGGGCTATGGGAGAATTGGCTCGCATCGGCGTCGCACTCGACTCGGAGCTTCTCGACAAGTTCGACCGCTGGATCACCGGCCGCGGCTACACCAACCGCTCGGAAGCCTTCCGCGACATGATCCGCGACGGCTTGATCCGCGACGAGATGGAGGACACGGGCGCCGAAGCCGTCGGCACGCTGACGCTTGTCTATGACCATCACGTGCGCCTGCTCACCAACCGGCTCACCGACGTCCAGCACGACCATCATGACCGGATTCTGTCCACCCTGCACATTCACCTCGATCACGACATGTGCCTCGAGGTCCTCGTGCTCAAAGGACACAGCGATCAGATCCGCAAGCTCGCGGGACAACTGATCAGCCTGAAGGGCGTCAAGCACGGGCAGTTGTCTTTGACCAGCGCAAGCGCCACCGCGGAGCATTCGCATCCTCACTAGGAATCCTCGAACCATGCGTCTCATCGCTACCTGCATCTTCTCGCTCGCCGTCTGCCATGCCCAGCCGCTCGATCTCGTACTGCAAGGGGGCCGCGTGATCGACCCGGACTCCGGCCTCGACGCGGTTCGCAACATCGGGATCCGGGCAGGGCGGATCGCTGCCATTACCGCGACTCCGCTGCGCGGGGCCCGCATGATCGACGCCCGCGGACTCGCCGTCGCGCCCGGCTTCATTGACCTCCACGCGCATGGCCAGGATCTGGAGAATCAGGCCTATCAGGTCCGCGACGGGGTCACCACGGCGCTCGAGCTGGAGATCGGCACGGCGGACATTGATGCCTGGTACCGCGAGCGGGAGGGCCAGCGCCGGATCCACTCGGGTGCGAGCGTTGGACACGTGCAGGTGCGCATGAAGGTGCTCAAGGACCCTGCGGACAGTTTCGTCCCCTCGGGAGACGGCGCACGGCGGGCGGCCAGCGAGGAGGAAATCACGCAGATCAAAGCGGGAGTCGAAGCCGGGCTCAAGCGCGGCGGGCTCGGTGTCGGATTCGGAATCCAATACACTCCGGCCGCCTCGCGGTGGGAGATCCTCGAAACGTTCCGTGTCGCCGGGCGGTTCAAGGCGCCGGTCTTCGTGCACATCCGGCACATGGGCGCGGCCGAGCCGGATGCCCTGAACGCACTCGAAGAGGTGATCGCGGACTCTGCCGTGACGGGCGCGCCCCTGCATGTCGTCCACATCACGTCCAGCGGACTCGGGCAGGCTCCCAAGCTGATCCAAACCATCGCGGAAGCCCGTGCCCGCGGTCTCGACATCTCGACTGAATGCTATCCCTATAACGCCGCAATGACAGAGCTGCGCTCGGCGATGTTCGATCCCGGATGGCAAAAAGTGCTGGGCATCAGCTACGACAGAATCGAATGGGGGCTTACGGGTGAGCGGCTGACCGAGGAGTCCTTCACACGCTACCGGAAGCAGGAGGGCATGGTGATCATGCATATGATTCCGGACGCCGTGGTCGAGCAGGCCGTCGCGGATCCGGCCATCCTGATCGCCTCCGACGGATTCCTGAGGATGGGCAAGGGACATCCGCGCGGCGCCGGTACATACACCCGGGTGCTTGGCCGGTACGTCCGTGAGGCAAAGGCGCTGACTCTCAGCGCGGCGGTTAAAAAGATGTCGCTTGATCCGGCGGGGCGGATGGAGAGGATCGCGCCGCAGATGAAAAACAAGGGCCGCATCAAAATGGGCGCCGACGCCGATCTTGCGGTGTTCGACCCGGCCACGGTGATCGACCGGGCAACCTTCCGGCAACCGGCGCTTCCGCCGGACGGGATGCGGTACGTCATCGTCGCTGGTACCGTGGTCGTGGATCAGGGCAGCCTGATCGAGACCGCGCGGCCGGGCCAAGCGATTCGCGCTCAAGTCCGCTAGCCTGCCAAGCTGTCAGGCTGTCCGGACAGTTTGTTCAGTTCCGCGGCATCCCGCTCGCACAAGCGTCTGATTTTAAAGATCTTTCTGCTTGGCACGCGGCGTGCATTCAGGAAGAGCGTTATGAAACGCATCTTCGGGTTGCTCCTGGTCGCCGCTCTCGCTGCTTCTGCAGGGAGCGCACGTCCACGGCCGATCCGCACCAACAAAGTCGACAAGGAATTGAAGGAGAAGTCCGGAAACGGGAATCAAAAGATCCGCGTTCTGGTGCGCTACGCCGGTCCGATCGACGGCCGCGCCGACGACGCCCTCGCCCAAAAGGGCGCGGTGTCAAAGGGACGCTTCAACCACGTTGGAATCTCGGTCCTCGAAATTCCCGCGAACAAGATCAAGGAACTGGAGGACGTTCCTGGGATCGACCTGGTCACGTTGGACAAGCCGCTCAAGGGCTCGAACGACTACACGGTGAACGGGACCAACACAGCCGCGACGCGCACCTACGGATATCTGGGCCAGGGCGTGGGCGTGGCCGTGATCGATAGTGGCGTCAATCTGGTTCCCGACCTCCGGGTGGCCGGATCCATGGCGTCCCGCGTTGTCTACAGCCAGGACTTCACGGGCAGCGGCACCACGAATGACCAATATGGACACGGTACACACGTGGCCACGATCATCGCGGGAAACAGCACCAACTCCACCGGCGCCTCCGCGAAGCGAAACATGTCTGGCATCGCGCCGATGGCCAACATTGTCAACTTGAAGGTGCTGACATCGAATGGATCGGGCAATGACTCCTGGGTGATCGCCGCGATCGACCGCGCCATTGAGCTGAAGAGCGCCCACAACATCCGCGTCATCAACCTGTCGCTCGGCCGGGCCCCGACATCGAGCTCGTGGCAGGATCCGCTGTGCTGGGCCGTGGAGCGCGCCCACTTCGCCGGAATCTCCGTGGTGGTCTCGGCGGGAAACCAGGGCCGCAACAATTCGGCTGCCAATCAGGGATACGGCATGATCTCGACACCCGGCATTGACCCTTACGCCATCACGGTCGGCGCCGTGCGCTCGCAGCTTACGAATGCCCGCTCGGACGACTCCGTGACCACCTACAGTTCGAAAGGCCCCAGCCTGTTCGACCACTACGTGAAGCCGGACGTCCTGGCGCCGGGCAACCTGGCGGTGGCAGCCCGCGCCGGATCCTCGTACTTGGAGGCGCAGTACCCGGCGATCATCATGCCCACGAGCTACTACCTGACCAACGGAACCAACGCTCCAGGCCAGTACGTACGGTTGAGCGGAACCAGCATGGCGACTCCAGTGGTCGCGGGCGCAGTCGCTCTCATGGTCAACAAGACTCCGTCGCTGACTCCGGACGTGATCAAAGCCCGGATCATGAAGACCGCGTCGAAATCGCTCGCCAACGCCGGGACAAATCTCTATTCGCTGACGATGACGTACTTCACAATCTACAACGATATCTTCACGATTGGCGCCGGTTATCTGGACACGCTCGCCGCGCTCAATAACACCGACACCGGTGCGGGGGAAGCGTTCTCGCCGGAATCCTACTACGACTCCACCACCGGGACGATCAAGCTCCGGTACTACCCGGCGCTGGACATCTGGGCTGCCCCGGCCTTCTCCTACACGACGGTCTTCGGAACCGCCAACATCGGCAGCACCTTCGCCCTGTGGAAGCCCGTCAACGCCGCTTGGCCGCATACGTGCGCGACCGGACACATCCTTGACACTTTAGCCTGGATTCTTGCTTGACACTTATCAAGGGCGGGTGCGGCTCGATCTTCACCTTACACCTTCTCC
>Ga0194131_10003878_pt1 | contig 23119 bp, 23 predicted proteins | sample TA2KigO120mmetaG_FD_148631 | JGI IMG/M metagenome (GOLD analysis project Ga0194131, IMG submission 148631) | Freshwater microbial communities from Lake Tanganyika, Tanzania - TA2015053 Kigoma Offshore 120m | ecosystem: Environmental > Aquatic > Freshwater > Lake | place: Tanzania: Lake... | reverse complement strand
GTTTGCCCAAATATACACGCCCTTTGATCAAGCGACAAGCCGGATGGTTTTCTGCTTGCCCCGTCGAAAGCGAAATAGTACCATGTATCGGGCGGATTGGAACCTACGTAATACCCACAAGCGGTGCAATAGACGTACGACCGGATTGCAAACCTTCCGTTTATGGAGGAGCAATGGTGGTTTCAGGTGTAAAAGCGCTTACTTTTGATATTTTCGGCACGGTATTCGACTGGCGGACGACGATTATCGGTGAAGGCGCGCGACTCGAACGGGAAAAGGGTATCCGGATCGACTGGCCGAATTTTTCCGACGCATGGCGCGGCGGTTACGAACCCGCCATGCACCGCGTACGGACCGGCGAACTGTCTTGGCTCAACATCGACCGATTGCACCGGATCATACTTGACGAACTCCTGGTCCGGTTTGGCATCGAGGGGCTAAACGAGACGGAGAAAGACCATCTCAACCGGGTATGGCACCGCCTGATTCCATGGCCGGACGCGCTACCGGGTCTCGAACGGCTCCGGACAAAATACATTGTGGCGGCTCTGTCAAACGGCAACATGGCGCTTTTGACCCACATGGCCAAAAACGCGGATATATGGTGGGACTGCATTCTGTCCGCCGAGTTAGCGCGTCACTACAAACCCGATCCGGAGGTGTACGCCACCGCTGCTGACCTGTTGGGGCTGGCGCCCTCGGAGGTCATGATGGTTGCGGCGCATATCCACGATCTCAAAGGCGCGCAGGCCGTAGGTTTCAAAACCGCGTTTATCCCGCGTCTTCTTGAATACGGCCCCCATGGCCGACCGGACCGGGAGCCGGATCCCTCCTTTGACCTTGTCGCTGTCGATATCCTTGACCTAGCCCGCCAGTTGGGTGCATTACCTTCGTAAAGACGAAACGTCGTCTTTACGAAGTTTCCATTTAAAGGTATATCATGCTGGTAACCCGTGAAGACCTTCAGGAAATCGAAAATCGGACGCTCTCTTTGTACGCGGTCAAAAGCGCCCAAAGCCGGGGACGCAAATACCCGGAGCCGGAAGACCCGTTCCGTACCTGTTTTCAGCGCGACCGTGACCGTGTGGTGCATTCGAAGGCGTTTCGTAGGCTGGAATACAAAACGCAGGTATTCGTATTCCACGAAGGAGACCATTACCGGACCCGGCTTACCCATACCATGGAAGTGGCCGGCGTATCGCAGACCATCGCGCGTAATCTCGGCGTCAATCAAGATCTAGCGATCACCATCGCCCTAGCCCACGATCTGGGCCACCCGCCCTTTGGCCACTCCGGAGAACGCGCGCTCAACCGTCTTATGCAGGAACACGGCGGGTTCGATCACAACAAACAGAGCCTGCGCGTCATCGAACAGATCGAATGGCGGTATCCGGACTTTCCCGGTCTGAATCTGGCATGGGAAACCCGCGAGGGCATCGTCAAACACAACACCCCCTATGACACGCCCGACCCGGCGGAATTCGAACCGGGAAAATGCGCGTCCATAGAAGCCCAGATCGCCAATCTGGCAGACGAGATCACGTACAATACGCATGACATCGACGATTGCGTGACCGCCGGTTTTATTACGCTCGATGACATTCGCAAGCTGGAAATCTGCGACGACGCAACCCGGAACGCCACCCGTAAAGCAAAACATCTCGACGAAACCCGCCAGAAATACCAGATCGTCCGAGCGTTGCTCAATCTTCAGATTACCGACGTAGTGCACACCACACACCAGAATCTGGAAACCCATCGCATTAGCTCGGTGGAAGACGTTCGCAACATCGGTTTCAATCTAGTTAACTACAGCGAAGACATGATCCGGAAAAATACCGGACTGCGCGAGTTTTTACGCACAAAATTTTATGAGCACTACCGCGTGATGCGTATGTCACGCAAGGCTACACGGTTTCTGGAAGACCTCTTTGAAGAATTCCGGAAAGACCCACGCCAGCTTCCCCCGGCCGTACAGCGCGACCTGCACAACATGCCGCTCGAACGCGCCATCTGCGACTATATCGCGGGGATGACCGATCGGTATGCGCTGGACGAACACAAACGGCTTTTCGACCCTTATGAGCGGGTTTAGCGGGTGATGGACATATTTTTCTGGGGTGTGCTTCTGATCGTCCCGCCTGTGCTTGTACTGGGTTTTTGTGAAGCAGGACTTCGGATATCGGGCATCATGGAACCCAGCGGATCCACCTATGTCCAGCAAAACCCTCCACCCGTCGAAACGGATACTCGCCCCAACGAATTCAATGCCGCAGGCTGGCGAGACAAAGAGCGCATGCCAAAGAAAGACCCTCGAACCGTAAGACTGCTTGGGATCGGCGATTCTATTACCTATGGATGGTCTGTACATTTCAATCAGATATATTTAAGCCTTTTGGAAGATATGCTCAATAAACAAGGGAGCGAGAACCGTTTTGAGGTAATGAATGCCTCGGTCCCCGGATGGAATATCCTGTACGAAAAGCGGTTTCTTCAGGAAATCGGCTTGTCGTACGAGCCGGATGTGGTGATCATAGGTTTTTGCTTGAACGACGCCGAGTTGGATCAGCCACCGGAAAAATGGGATCCGGCCTCTCCCGCATGGACGGCGAAAAGCTGGACGGAGGACAGAAGACGGTCTCGATCGGGGCAGACAGTCATGCCCATTGTTTCGGATTCCATTCACCACAGCCCACCCCCAAAGGCACAGCCCGTTACAGAAGACCGCTTTCCAATCCGTATTCCCCTTCCTTATGAACTGAAAAACTGGGCTTCCGACCATTCTCACTTGTATCGTTTTCTCCGCTGGGGTTATGATCTGGCCTTGAAACGTTTGGGTCTGCGTCTGGCTTATCCTTTTACGCTATACGGGGAAAACGCGGAAGAATGGCGTAGCTGCAAAACAGCGCTTTACGAGATCGGCTACACCATGAAACAACGCAAAATCCCCGTTGTCTTGGTCATCTTCCCCTTTTTTACCGAATTGGACCGTACATACCCATGGGAAGAACTTCACCGAAAAATTGCCGCTGTAGGAAAAGAATCTTCGATGGCCGTAGTGGACTTGCTGCCTTATTTCAAAGGACGGCATTCGGAAGAGGTAGGTGCTGACCCCTATTATCCGAACGCGACGGGCCATTGTATCGCCGCCGAAGCTATCTTTAAAATGCTACACGAACAGGTGTCGATTCTCCGATAGGAAAAACGCTATATGCCCCATCCCGTTCTTCGTGTCGCCATAGGCGGTCAGGGTCGCAGCGGCTACAGCATCCATGCGCAATGGCTCCGGCAGATTCCGCAAAAATACCGCATCGTCGCTGTGGCCGATGCGCTTCCCGAACGCCGCGAAGACGCGAGCCGCGAATTCGGAGCACGCACGTACGCCGACTGGAGCGATCTGCTGGCCGATGATGGGTTCGACTTGTTCGTCAATGCTTTGCCCACCCCTTTTCACGTCCCTGCGACACTGGCCGCACTCGAAGCGGGCAAGCATGTGTTGTGCGAGAAACCCATGGCAGATCGGTTGGAAAATTTCGACCGCATGGTCGATGCGGCCCACCGCAACGGGCTTGTGCTGTCGCCGTTTCAAAACAACCGTCCTCAGCCGTTTTTTGAAAAGATGCAAGAGATTTTGGCATCCGGTGTGATTGGAAAAATCGTGTATATCCGCTCCACCTGGGGCAATTTTGCCCGTCGATGGGATTGGCAGACGCTCCAGAAAAACATGGGCGGCGGGTTGCGCAACACCGGTCCTCATGCCATAGACCAAGCCTTGGCCCTGTTCGGCTATGACAGAACGCCTCACGTCTTTTGCCGGATGGACTGCAACAACCCGTTTGGCGGGGATGCCGACGATCACTGCACCGTTACCTTGTACGATCCCGAACGTATCGCGCCCCAGATCGATATCCTCGTCAGCGGATATATGGCCTATCCGCAAGGCGACATGTACACCGTCTATGGCACATATGGCGGTCTGAGCGGTGGTTTTGACACGCTTCGCTGGAAATATTTCGACCCTTTGCGCGCGCCCAAACAAGAAATGTGGGGCTGGTCGGTAGACCAGCAGTATCCGCAAGAGGAATTGCCGTGGGAGGAACGAACCTGGTCGCTGACGGAAGAGCAAAACCGCCCGGCGTCGGGATATACCCTTCGTTCGCTCCAGAGCGGCCCGGAAAAAATTTACGAAAACCTCTACGACGTGATCACAGAAGGCGGAACCCTGCTGATTCCACTGGAACAGGTGCGTGTCCAGATCGCGGTACTCGAAGAATGCCTCCGCCAGAACCCTCTGCCCGTATCCGGATAGAAAGAACCTGAATCATGCTTACGGAAGACGAAAAGTGGATATTCGATCTGCAAGGTTATCTGGTGCTCCGCAAGGTGGTATCCGATAACGATCTTGCCATCATGACGGAACGGAGCGACGAGTGGCATGCACTGTCTGACCGTGAACTTCCGCCGCCGCTTCGATCCTATGAAGATCCTGAAAAACACCCTAAAGCGGCACGCGCCATTTTAGATGTCGAATACGCGGACCACGTATTCGACCGGCTGATTCTAAACCGGGAGATTATGCGGATTGTGCTTGCATTGACCTATGAACGTCCCCAACACCTGCTTTCCGCGTTGACGATGAATACATGGAAAAACGATGAGATCGGGTTGCACGGCGGAACCGAAGGTACCTGGCACAACCCGGCGAATGACTACCAAGTAGCCGATGGCAAAATCTTCGCTACTTTTCTAAACGCCGCCGTATCGCTGGTGGATGTTCCACCCGGTTGCGGATTCGTGTGTATTCCCGGAAGCCACAAATCCTCCTTCCGCCGCCCGGATTACGTCGATATTCGCACCGGCCCTCCGCTGGTGACCAACGTGCCGATAGGGGCGGGCGACGCCGTGATCTTTACCGAAGCGCTCTGTCATGGCGCGCTCCCATGGACACCGAAAGATAGACCGCGCCGCACCGTTTTCGTGCGCTATTCCACGTCCTATGCGTCCTGGTCGCCGGGAGTCGGGCCCAAAGAGGAATACCGAAGCAAACTATCGGAAGGCGTATACGAAATGAAAAAACAAGCCGGTTTTCAAGGCCCTAAAAAAATCGTCAGCCAACTGTTAGAGGAAATACAAGGGGAACGAAAAATCGGATAAGCCTTTCTTCAACCTTCTTTTACCAGCCCTTCGTATACTGCCTGTCCACGCCGAAACAACTCCGCAACGGCCAACCGTTGCTCGTTCTTTGCAAACCGTCCCTTGCGGGCGACCCACCCGAGCGCATCGTCGATGGAACGGATAAAAAACCGAGCGTCTTCGGCACGCCGGACCGGCGGACGCCCCACGTCAAACCATACCGGACTCGTATGGGCAAACACCGAATGGTCGAAGCTGTCGCGGGCATGACCGCTACACCGGGCGGCGATCCATCCGTCCGTTTCGGGAAACACATCCGTCGTTAGCGTCCCCTCTCGGCTGCCTTCGGGGTACGACCATTTTCGGGCGATCTCCCCATTCATCACCAACTCGACGACATTTACAGGATAATGGGACCGCCAGACGATCTGCGCTGTCGTCTTCTTTTCGCCTACCAGTCGGACGCCGGGCGGTTGACCGTCTACTTCGAGAAACAACGCCGGCCCATTGGTGATAAACGTTTGTCCCCGCTGCATCCCCTCGATCCAACGGTCATAGGTAAATTCTTGTCCCGTCTGCACGTACACGCGGTTGTTGGAGCATACAAACCAGTCGGAACCGGTAGAGGCGGGGAGAAAAAATCCGCAATTGAGCAACCGATACCAGATGTCGTATTCCGGGTCCATCCAAAAGGGATCAAACAGGTTGAACCCATCGAGTTTGCCAAGACCGGCCGCCACCGGAACTTCCATCCCGTTTCCGTTGTGACACCACAACACGATACCGCTTTGCTCATGCGCCCCGTCGCAGGCAAAACATATCGGCGGATAGTCCGGGTCGAACTCGCTTACCAACACGCCCCGGCTTACCGGCTCCACCAGGTTCTGTATCCGCAAAAACATGACATGCCCGTACCCGATATTCCACGGCATCTCGTTATGACGGCTTTCCTCGCCGATATCGACGATGTGATGCGCCGTAGAAATGTCCGTCATGACGCCGAGTGGAAAACGATTGCTCTTGTAGGCAAGACCTCGACGCTCCAGAATGCTGACCACTGTGACGCTAAAATCGTGTACATGCGGATCGAGACGCAAACGTTCGTCGGGTTGCGTCTCCTTTTCGTCGTAATGGATGTGCGTATTGCCGGGATGCCAGTTCAGGGAAGGCAGATCGGCCCATCTTCTGAGCGAAAGTTCGACATCCACATGACCGGTAGACGGGGCATATACCTGCTTGTGCAGTGGTTCGTATTCGGTGCCTCGCTCCACGAGGATTTCCACGGGGCCGCGGCTTACCTCCACCTCGAAACTGCCTTCGCAATAAAAAAACGGACGCCCGGTTCCCACCTTCATGACCGCGCCGGACGGGGCGCGAAAATATCCGGTGCTCTCCAGTACGTGGACTTTGGCCGCGACCGGCGCGCCGGACGTTTTGTCAAATACGGTTCCATGGATACTGGCCATAAGAGTCTCCGGGACACGACGCATCTTGGGGGATACGCGCACCTTGCAGGGTGTGGCTATGGTTTATCGTCCATTGACGATGGGCAGTATTTTCCGTGCTAAATCGCCAAACGTTATCTCCGACTGGGTAAATTTTGGTCCTATCGTTTCCAGATCGAGCGGTTTTTCTACCGCCAACTCTTCCTCCATGTACAGAATAAAATCGACGATGACGATGCTGGCCCGAAACACGGAAACCACCGGCGCCCGTTCCAGCGGTCCCTCGATAACGATTTGGGGCAGATGTTGTTCCATATATCGTCTTATCAGATATAGAATGTCGGATTCGTTTATCATCGTTCTTTGACGACCTGACCATACAGGACGTTGAAACCGGCGCCCATGGTCAACAAATTGATCGGTGTTTGTTCCGGAACCATTGCGGCGATATCTTTGAGGATATAGAAAATACTGGCGCTGCTCATGTTGGAATACCGTTGGTAGTGTTCGGCGGACGGGCCGAGCGTTTCCCGGTCGAGACCGAGTTTTCGGGACAGCCTTAGCATCAGTGGGATGGCGGCGGGATGGATGGCCCAGTGCGGCGTGTCTCTCCACACCGGCTCCGCCTGCTCCAGCGCGTTTGTCATCCTATCGAGCACGCTATTTTCAAAGGTCTTCTCGTCGGCCAGCCGAAACGTATAGTAATCCTCGTATCCCCATCGGATCAGATCGAGTCCGCGACCTACCTCGAATGTGTAGCGAAGATCGGAAAGACAAAGCGCCATCGTTCCGTTTTCCGCTCTGGTAGACACCCATAAAGCCATCGCACCGTCACCAAAGGTGCAGTTGCCCTGCCATACGTCCGGCTCGATGGTATCGCTCCGGAAAAGGGTTGTCGGCAATTCGACCGAAACGATCAGCAAGTTGTCGAGTCCGTCGTCGAGTGCACGGGCCAGGTTGAGCGCCTTGACGCCCCCCGTGCACCCGACCCCGCCGAGGTCCAGCAACATGGCATCGGGTTTTAGACATTCGGCCAAACGACTCGCCATCCGGTAGCTAAGACCGGGCATGAGATGCCCCGTAGCGGTGGTAGCGACGATGGCATCAAAAATGACGTGTTTCATAGCCGGAAGCGCTCGAATCTGGTCGGCCAGATTGCCGAGCGCCTTTTCCGCCTCCGTCTCGTACAGCAAAGCCCGCATCCTGAAATCTGTCAGCGTATCCCAGCCCGGCACCCCAAACCGTGTCCTTTCCCCGACCAGATAAAACCGAATCCTGTCCCGGAGTGATTCGAAATCCGCGACAGACAACGGCAGACGTTTGAGAACGGTCTCGAAATACCGGAGGACGACGGCATTGGACAGTTCTACCCCCGAATTGGAAGTCCATATCGCATTGATATAACGGGGTAGAACTGACATGGTCTCGACGGGAGAGAGAAATTGACCTTGACCGGGTTTTCCCTTATTCTATCCATCATATCGTAGTCTGTCTATCCTTTTCGAGTATACGTGGAGACTCCATGCAAGAAGCACCGCCGTCTGTCGGCACGGACGAGATCGGTGTTCCGGTTATCCAAGGGACCGGGGTCTGGTATTCCTATGAACAGGAGACGGGGCGCAGACCGGCGCTGTCCGACTGTTCCTTTTTGTTTCGCTCAGGGGAAATGACCGTTCTTACCGGACCGTCCGGCGCCGGTAAGAGGACGCTTCTGACCTTGATCGGGGCTTTGCGCACCATGCAGACGGGTAGCCTGTGTGTGCTGGACCGGGAAATAAACGGTCTTTCTTTATCCGAACAGATGCGGCTTCGCCGTCAGATCGGCTTTATCTTTCAACAGCACAACTTGCTCGAAGCGCTTACCGCTATCGACAATGTACGGTTGGCTATGCATGTAAATAAAACACATACGCCGGGTGATTTGAAAACAAAACCCATGGAACTGCTCGCGGCGCTTGGGCTTGGCGCACTGGCGCAAAAAAAGCCGCGCCAGCTTTCAGGCGGAGAAAGACAACGTGTAGCCGTCGCCCGCGCGCTGGTCAACGATCCGCGTATCGTGCTGGCAGACGAACCCACCGCAGCGCTCGACCGCGACAATGTCCAAGAAGTGGCGCTCCATCTCGGCTCGCTGGCGCGGGATCGCGGATGTGTCGTACTTCTCGTCACCCACGACATGCGGATCATCGAGCACGCCACACGGGTGATCACGCTGATGGACGGACGTATCGTCTCGGATTCGCGTTCGTTGGCGTTTTATGACGATATCAGACGCTGGACGGACGGAGTGGGGGTGGATGTGGTCCTCAACTCGCTTTCCGGTGAAGCACTGACCAAGAGTATCGAATTGCTGGCTCCGTATGGTCGTTTTATATAAATCGGAAAACGGGACATCGAAGAAAACAGCCTGATCGGACTCCGGATCTTTAACCGCAACCTGTCTTTTTCCGCCATCGACCTTGATCGTCTTTTGTCGGAACGACGCGCATACGCGCTTAGGCTTATCAAGAAGGTCTCGGAATGCATACGCCAAGGGGTGTTTCGTCCGCTTCCTGTGCGAACGTTTCCCGCCGCCGAGGTCTGCCAGGCGTTCCGGCATCTTGCCCAAGCCAGACATATCGGCAAGGTAGCGGTAACGTTCGAGCCTGGAGAGGTTCCGGCGGTTCCCTTGGGACGTCGGACCTCCATCCGCCCGGACGCTTCCTATCTGATCACGGGTGGTCTTGGAGGATTCGGATTGTCCACCGCCCAATGGTTAACCGAGGCCGGAGCACGGCATCTGCTGCTCGCCGGTCGTAGTGGCGCTTCCACCGAAGAAGCCCGGAAAACCCTCGAAACGCTTCGGGCCAAAGGCGTAAACGTTAAGATCGAAACCGTCGATATTTCGGACCCTACACAGGTCGAGACACTCATCGTCCGTGTCAAAGAGTCGATGCCTCCGCTTGCCGGCGTGTTTCATGCCGCAGGCGTCACGGCGGACGATCTACTTATCCACATGAACCCGGAACAATTCGAACGGGTCATGAAACCCAAAATGCGGGGCGCTTGGCATCTCCATACCTTTACACGCCATATCCCTCTCGATCTGTTTGTACTGTACTCCTCCGCCGTCTCGTTGTTGGGCAACGAGGGGCAGGCCAATTACAGCGCGGCAAACGCCTTTCTGGATGCGCTGGCTTGGCGACACACGCTGGAAGGACTGCCCGCGTTGAGCGTCAACTGGGGTGTCATAGACCATATAGGCATGGCCGCCCGAACTCCCGAGGTGCTGGCACATCTGTCCCGCGCCGGTCTCCGGGCCATGCCGCCGCAACAAGCGTTGAAAACGCTTTGACACACGCTGGACCGGTCCCCCGCGCAGATCGCCGTTATGGATGTGGATTGGCATCTATGGGTTGCACATCGTCCGGGCGCGCGGATTTCGGCACGTTTCGCGCCCGTCCTGAGCGCCTCTACCAACGGCCACACCTCTCGGTTGCTGTCGTGTCTTAAAGAGATGTCGGCGGAAGAGCGACCCGTTTATCTCCAAAACTGGCTGAGCCAAGAGGCGGCGCGTGTCCTGCGGATGCCTGAAGACCGTCTCGAACCCCACCGTTCGCTTATGGAACAGGGTATGGACTCGCTTTTCGCCGCCGAAATGATCTCCGGACTCCGGACCGAAACACTTGTGGAATTTTCCCAGATGGACCTGATCAAGCATCCATCGATAAAACAACTTTCCGCCTTGCTCTGCGAACGGCTCGAACAAGAGCAGCAGGCGCACTGACCCAACCCTCCGATGCGCTCAAGCGGTATCTTTCTCATTTTACTGCTCTGCGTCTCTCCTGCCTCCGCGCAGGTGCGTATCGAAATGCCTGTGTTCGAAGGTGGCGCGGGTCTCGACTTTTTTTTCGAGTGTGCCCGAACTTACGAAAAAGAAACCCCCGGCATGATCGTCGATCTCTACGGTGATCCAAGAATTGCCGACAAGGCGCGGGTGCGCATCCTCGAAGGCTCCTACCCCGAAGTCACCAACGCGGGTCTCAACTACTGGGCGTTAATCCGAAACGGCGATATCCTGCCGGTCGACGAATATCTCGATCAGCCCTCATGGGAAGGGGATACCACCTGGCGCGACTCGTTTCTGCCCGGCAGTCTGGACCGCTACACCTATCAGGGCAAAACCTATGGAATTCCGCTGATGTATTCCGTATATGCGGTATGGTACAACAAAACCCTCTTCGAACAGCACGGGTGGCAACCTGCTACGACGTGGGACGAGTTTTTTGCGTTGTGCGACCAAATCAAGGCGGCGGGTATATGGCCGCTTGCGTTTCAGGGGCGGTATCCGGCGTATGCCCAGAGCCTTATCGATCACGGTTTCTATCATCTGGCCGGACCGGAGCGGTTTTATGCACAGCAACAGCTTGTTCCCGGCAGTTTTGACAACCCGGAGTTTATACAGGCCCTGACGCTGGCACAGCGCACCGCGCTCAACTATTTTCAGCCCGGTTCGATGGGCATGAGCCATACCGAGGCGCAATTAGAGTTTTTTCTCGGACATACCGCCATGATTTTCTGTGGGTCATGGCTCAAAAGCGAGATGCTCGGAAAAATCCCTGAAGGTTTCCGGTTGGGATCGTTCAATTTGCCCATCGCACACGCCGGGAAGACGGACCCAAGCGCCATCTATGCCGGAGCCGGGTACTATTTTGTCATGAAACACAGCCGACACCCTGAAGCAGGGGTGGAATTTCTACGGTTTATGACCTCGCGTCGCATGGCAGGTCGGTTTTGTCGGATGCGCGATATTGCGGTCGCCGTAGCCGGCGTGGCTGAAGAAAATCTATCGGAGGACCTTCAGGATCTGGCCGCGCTTGTCAAGAACGCCCGTACCAGCTATGGCATGGCCCCTGGCGAAGATTTTCCGGAGATGGGGCAATACTGGAGCGATGCGCGGTTTCAGATCGTCACCGGACAGGCCACCCCGGAGCAGGTCGCCGCCAGTCTGGAGGCCGGAGCGGAGCAGGTAAGAAACCGCGCCGCCGCACCCGACCGCATCACCGTCCGCCATGTCTGGAAACCCGCCTTGCTACTCTTGCTACTTGGTGCGGCGATCCTCTACTGGACCGCCACAACGGTCACTCGATACCGCAACCGCATACGCGCGACATCCTTGCAAATCACCGAAAGCAAACCCCGGCTCAGCCGGTTCAACCGTATCGTCCTGCTCGGACCCGCCGTCGCACTGTATACGGTATTTGTAATCGTTCCGTCCGTAAAATCGTTCTCGTGGAGTCTACACGAGTGGGACGGGCTTACGGAAATGCGATTTATCGGCTTGAACAATTTTGTGCGGATGCTTTTCGAAAGCGACGGCTTCTGGATCGCCCTCGGCAACAACCTGTTTATCATGTTTGTCATCCCGCTCTTCGTTTTGCCGCTGTCTTTGTTTCTTGCGGTGTGCATCAGCCGGGAACTGCGAGGCGCTCAGTTTTTCCGTATCGTCTTCTTTTTTCCCAACATACTCGGGGGCGTCGCCGCAACGCTGTTGTGGATGCATCTGTACAACCCGCAGGGCGGGCCGATCAACGGGGCGCTGGTGGGATTCGGAAACCTACTTGCAACAGTCGGTCTCACGGGCATCGGCGGATGGTTCTCCTCGCTCGAAGGGTTTGCCTGGCTTTCGCAGACCAACCTCTACCGGGCGCTTATCCCTATGTCGATATGGGGAGCTTGTGGATTCAACATGGTGCTGTTTCTCGCCGCCATGGAATCGATCCCGTCCAGTCTCTACGAGGCCGCGCAACTCGACGGTGCTTCGGCGTGGCGGCAGTTTCGAGACATCACCCTTCCCCTTATCTGGGAAGTGTTGTCCATCTCGCTCGTCTTTATGGTCATCGGCGGCATGAAAGCCTTCGAAGGCATCTGGCTGCTCACTAACCAGTCGCCCACTACACAGGTACATGTAATCGGCACACGCATGCTACAAGCCATGTTTTCGGAGTTTCAAGTGGGCGAGGCTACGGCCATTGCGGTGCTGCTTTTTGCCATGGTGTTTTTTGGTACGGCAGTGACCCTGCGAGCCATGCGCCGCGAAACCGTGGAGTTTTGAGAAGTGCGCATACATCTTCTCATCTACACCGTTCTGATCGGATATCTGGGCGTGGTCGTCTATCCCATGATCTGGTTGCTGTATACCTCGCTCAAAACGGACCGCGATATTTTTCTGGAGCCTTTTACGCTTCCGGCGTGGGACAACCTGCAGTGGGTAAATTTCTCCGAGGCGTGGACTAAGGGATTTTTTGGTGAATACTTTCTGAACAGCGCTTTGGTGACCACGTCCACCGTTGCGTTGTCCCTGCTGTTTGCGGCGATGGCGGCGTATGCGCTTTCGCGGTTTCGCTTTGCCGGGGCACGCCCGCTTTTTTACTATTTTCTCGCCGGGCTGATGATCCCACTCCAACTTGCCATCGTACCCTTGTTTTTTCAGATGAGAGACATAGGCCTGCTCAACTCGCGTCTGGGGCTGTTGATGGTTTATATAGCGTTTGGCATGCCGTTTGCCGTTTTTATCCTTGCCGGCTTTTTCAAATCCCTGCCTTCCGGCCTGCACGAGTCCGCACTGATGGACGGGGCCGGAGAGCTCCGTGCCTTCTGGTCGATCATGTTGCCGCTGGCGCGTCCGGGACTCATCACCGTGGGCATCTTCTCGTTTCTGAGTACATGGAACGAATTTTTCATGGCCTTTATGTTTCTGTCGGGCGAAGGCTCTCAGTCCCTGCGCACCCTGCCGCTCGGACTGGCAAACATCACCATCGTCAGCCAGTACCGGAGCGATTGGGGGATGGCCTTTGCCGGGCTGGTGCTTATGATGCTGCCGACCATGGTGGTCTATGCGCTACTTCAACGCCATCTTACCAAAGGCATCACGGTCGGTGCGCTAAAAGGATAGAAATCAGAAGTCCCATCCGAGATGGGGCGGCGGGAGATGCACTAGAACGTCGAGCGCGTTGAGCAACTCCTGCGGTCCGAATAGGTCGTCCGTCGCCGCCAAACCGCTGGCCGGACGAACACCAAGCCACAACCGGGTAAACGCACCGACGGAAGCGCGAAGCGTGGGCAGACGGGCGTCCGTTCCACATTCGGCGTGCGAAGAAACCCCCAGCGTTATCGTGTATTCCCCTCCGATACCCCCCCAAGAAGAGGACACGGGAAGACTTTCCGCAACCGGATCGTGAAGCGACAAATTGAACCGGACCGATTCACCGGGAAGAGACGTTTTTGCCAGACACGCGTCGAGATCGCAGATGCGGGTCTGCCAATACGCCGTCGCGCGGCAGTGCTGTTCGTAGTCGGACTTTTTCGTAATCATCCTGCCTCGAAACGGAGTTCGCAGCAAATCCTGCAACTGAAAGTCGGGTGGCTCGATCAGACTGACCGCGCAAACCTGATCGCCCAGCGATTTGAGCAGCGCCAGCAGTTCGATAAACTCACTATATGTCCGGTAAGCGATAAATTTGAGGTGATAGGGGCCGTGATCGTCTTTGGCGGAACCCCAGAAAAAATGCGTTAATTCGCCATTCGGTCCGACATAGCCAAGACCAAACCCGTTTTCCGACCATCCCGTTTCCGCTTGTATCACGGTAGACGGAAGCAGGGTGCAGGCGCCGTGCCAGACTTTGCGAGCCAACAGCGCCTCATGCATCCGGGCGCTGTCATCCGTCGTAAGACGCACAGGCGGGCGCGGCTTTTGCGTTATCGTGAGATCTGCCGGATCGAAATTCATCATATGTTCATAACCGCCCGTACCAAAACCGAGACGGTCGTAAAATCCCTGTTCGAACATGCTAAGCGCGCATATCTCCGCACCATCGGCGGCATCTGCCGCGATCAGTTCCGCCGCAAGCCGACGGGCAAAACCCTGTTTCCGTGCCACGCGACTTGTGGTCACTCCCGTGACCGCAGAAAGCCGAAGATCGCCGTTCCCATACCGAAACCGGCCCGGAACGGACATCGCCAAGCACTCCGCCACGCCGTTCATCTCGGCGACAAGTGCCCGGCTTCCGGACAGAAATACATCCATCAACGTCTCTTCTGATTCGCTTTTTACCCAGTGTACCTCGCGCCATATCCGATGCACCGCCTGTGCATCTTTATCGGGATCGTAAGATCGAAATGTCATAAAGTATCCTTCGATGAGAAAGGGATGGGCCGACCGTTCACCCCGAGGTTGTCGACATATAGATGACAGGCGACCGCATGGTCGGGCGCGACCGGGACAAGTCGCGGTGACACGCTTAGACAGACGTCCATACGTTGCGCGCACCGACTGTAATACCTGCATCCGGATGCAGAACGCACCCGGTCTTCGTCGGCAGGCAGTTCGACGGTCGTGTTCCACCGCGTTTTCGGATCCGGAACCGGAATCGAGCCGATCAGTTCCCTGACATATGGATGACGCGGTTGCTCGATAAGCGCGCGTGCGTCGCCCTCTTCGACCGTAACGCCGCGAAATAGCCCCGCCATACGGTCACCGATCTGATAGGCGGTAGACAGGTCGTGGGTGATATACAGAAACGAAATGCCGTTTTCGTCGCGCATGCGGCGCATGAGGTCTAGGATGGAAGCGCGGAGCGAGGCGTCCACCGCCGACACCGGCTCGTCGGTCACGATCAGACGGGGCTGCACCAATGCCGCGCGCGCCATCATCACACGCTGGCGTTGCCCCCCGCTTAGCTGGTGAGGGTATTTTTCCAGTATCTCCTCGCCTCGCAGTCCCACACGCCTAAGCGCCTCTTCGACCGCCGCGCGCGTCTCGGTCCGACTTTCGGTCTTGAGAAAACAGCGCGTAACCAGATCGAAGGTATGATGTACCCGGAAAAACGGATTGAATACCTCGTAGGGATCCTGAAAAATCGCCTGCACGTCCTTCCGGTAGGCCAGCCGTTCCGTGCGGTCCATGTCCGCCAGATTGACGCCCCGGTAGAGAATCCGTCCCCGTGTAGGATGCAAAAAACCGAGCACCAAATGAGCTAGCGTAGTCTTGCCGCTGCCGCTTTCGCCCGCAATGGCGGTGATACGCGCCGGGTGCTCGTGGAGGTCGAGGTTGAACCCCTCCAGCGCCACAACCGCCGGCGCCCCGCTCAATAGCCCGCCCCCAAAGGTCATCGTCGTGGCATTTTCGATTTGAAGAAGAGGGAAAGGCATGAAGTTCGAAGGGTGAAAGGTCAAGGGTCAAGGGTCAAGGGTGACTTTTCTGTCTTTTTTCAAACTTCACCCTTCAAACTTCTCATACATCCAGCACGCCACGAAATGGTCTTTTTCGATTTCCGTCAACGACGGGCGACGGGCGTGGCATTCGGGTTTGACAAAGCCACAGCGTTGTTGAAAAACGAATCCCGTCGGCAGGTTACGCAGGTCGTCGGTCAGACCTTCCGAAACAGGCACGGGGCTGCGTTCCCGTATCGACGGGATGGACGCGATAAGCAGTTGCGTGTACGGATGGAGCGGTCTGGCGTAGGCGGCCTCCACCGGAGCGGTTTCGACCAGATGCCCCGCGTACATGACCGCGATCCGGTCGGCAAGTTGCGCCTGTATACCCATGTCGTGGCTGATCACCAACAGCGATACGCCAAGCCGTGTTTTTACATCGAGCAGGGTCTGCACCACCACACGCTGAACGACCACGTCGAGCGAGCTGGTAGGCTCATCGGCGACGATCGCCGCAGGACGGAGCGCGATCGCCATGGCGATACAGATACGCTGTTTCATTCCCCCGCTCAACTCGTGCGGATACAGCGAAACAACGCGCTCCGGAAGCCCCACGTCACGCAACAGACCGACGATGCGACGGTCCAGTTCGGCTTTCCCGATGTGTTCGTGTGTCAAGATGGCATCGGCCATTTGCTCGCGGATACGCAACACCGGGTTGAGCGAATTCATCGCGCCTTGCGGAACGAGCGACAGAGTCCGCCACCGCAAGCGCCTCAGCATTTTTTCGGACAGACCGATCAGATTTTTGCCATTTATCCGGACTTCGCCCTGCGTGATGCGACCCGGGGTCTGTACCGTCTGCAAAATGGCCATCGCCACGGTTGTCTTTCCGCACCCCGATTCCCCCACCAACCCTACTATCTCCCCTCTGCCGACACCGAAGGCAACGCCGTCTACCGCCGGAATCGCTCCGCGCGGCGTAAAATAGCGTACGTGAAGATCGCGGACCTCCAACACCGACGACGTATCGCCGACCGGTTCGGGAACGCCGTCTTCCTTCCGGGATGCCTTTGTATGGCGAGACGATCTAAAGTTTCGCAGACGCGGATTGGCGATTTCGTCAAGACCGATCGTCATCAGAAAAAAACCCGTAAATATCGCCATGAGAAGCACAATCGGCGGGAGCGACCACCAGATCATACCGCGTACGAGCGACGCGTTGGTCGTCGCCTGATTGATGATCAGACCGAGCGACGGGGTCCGGGTGGGTCCTAGTCCTAATGCTTCGAGACCTGTCGCCCCCAATATCGCGCCGGAGATGCCTCCGGTCAGGCTAGCGGCGAGCCACGACAGCATGTTGGGGGCCATCTCGACCAGCATGATTTCCCGCGCCGGCGCGCCCGACAGCATGGCCATGCGCACATAGCCGCGTTCGCGCAAGGTAAGCACCTGCGACCGGACCAGTCGTGTGGGACCCGGCCAGGCAAATAGCGACAGGATCAGGGCCATCGCCGTCGTGTCGGTCATCTGGACAAACGAGGCGATCACGATCAGGACGATCAGCGCGGGGACGGTGATGGCCGCGTCGCTGACGGTGCGGATGATATGGTCCGGCCATCCGCCGAAATAGCCGGCGATGGAGCCGAGCGCAAGCCCTGTCATCATACCGATAAGCGCCGCAAGAAAACCCACCTTCAGCGATGACGGGGTCCCCACGATCAACGCGGCGAGTATGTCCCGTCCGTTGCTTTCCGTGCCGAGCGGATGGTCCGAGGAGCCGCCCTGTGCCCACGTTGGCGGCAGATTCAGCGGAGACGATCCCGTGTAGGCTAACTCCACATCCCAGAACAACGGCCCCGCCAGCCCAAACACTACGATAAGTCCGACGATACCGCTTCCGGTCAAAAATTTGGCGTTGAGATACGGGCTGTCCCATGTGTTGGGGAAGTTTGAAACGGGACGAGCAAGAAGAGAAAAAAATGAGTAGCGTTTCATCATTATTGAGTATTAGGCAAATTGAATAGCAAAACCCGTTCTTAAGATTTGACGGTTAGATAAGGTGAGATGACAGGGCAACCTCAATCTCTCACCGCAACACAAAACCCCCGGTCACTTTCGATGGATCCACGCTGTTCTCTATCGCCTTAAGTTCCGAATCGCTATATGAGACAAACTGACGCACAATCGCTACATTTTCTTCCAACTCTTCGAGGGTATGCATGCCAATGACCGCTGAGCAAAACGGATGAGACAGAACATACCGGATCAGCGTCGCCGCAGGATAACCGGTCTGTTTCATCACCGGCGCACCGTCGCAACCAAAGATGGTCATGGCCATTTTGGCGACCTCAGGATATCCGCCAAGCAATCGTTTTCCATACCCCCCATACGCCCTGTCCGCCACACTGAATCCCATGAGGACGCTATCCATCCGGATATCCTCCTCCTCTGCACAGCGGTCCAGCACCCTCGCCAAAGGCTGGTAGCGGTTGTGACTGGTAATGCCGATAAACCGGGTAAGACCTTATTCTCTGGCCTTGAGATACACCTCGATTGCATGATCCTGAGCAAAAACGATATCCGCCTGTTCGAGAGAATAAATATCATGTATTTGAATCATATCCATATGATCGGTCTGTAACCGGGTCAGGCTCTGTTCGAGTTCCCTGCGCACCTGATCGCCGGGCGCGTGAGGGATCAGGTTTTTGGTCGCCAGAAACATCTCCGAACGCCGGTTGGCGGCCACACGCCCCAAAATACGTTCACTGGCTCCGTATCCGCTGCAAGTATCAAACAGATTTATTCCCTCATCAAGGGCCTTATGGATGATCTGTTCGGCCAGCGCCTGGATATGGGGCTTATCCGGCGAGCCTGTGATTTGTGGATTCATGCCGCCACCGCCGCCGTCCAGTCCGATGATCGAGACAGATACCCCCGTGGTTCCGAATGCACGCCGTGGCAGGATCGACATGGGTTTCTCCCGTAGGAATGAGATTCTCAGACATGGATAAACGGCCTAGGGTAAAGAGTTAAACCACGGAACAATAGAAAGCGCTCCAGCGCCGCCATGCAATCGGGTACGGCAGGAAGAACGCCATCCAGCAACAGGGGTGGAGCAGGAGGAAGCGAGTGAGGAATAAAAGCACGGACCGGCTCACCACCCACCATTGTAACCCCGTACCTGCCGGTTTCTCCGCGTTTCATACCCGTCCACCCTTATTTAACAAAACTGAATAGCAAACTCCTTTATTAAGACTTGATGGCCTAAAACTAAATAACGACTTATCGGTGTACAAGAGGGGTATCGTTCTCCCCTTCCCCTCAACCTCTGTTGTTCCTGTACGTAATCCGCGGATCGATGAGCGGATAGAGGAGGTCGAGCGCAAAAACGCCCAGCGCGGTGACGAGTATCATCAGGTTGGCAATGGCCTGCGTAACCGTATAGTCCTGTGTGATGATCGACTGATACAGCACATAGCCGACACCCGGATAGGCAAAGATAAACTCGACTAAAACCGAGCCGCCGATCAGCCCGCCCAACCCCAGCGCAAGCGCAGTAACCGAAGGCAGGATTGCATTGCGCACGCCGTAACGAAAAAAGATACGCATCGGCGAAAGTCCCTATGCCTGCGCCAAAAGAAAATAATCCGCGCTGCTCACGCCGATCATCAGCCCGCGCATGCCGAGTGCCCATCCGCCCATCGAGGTAAGCACGATGGAAAACAACGGCAAAATTGCATGAAGAATCAAATCCTGGATAAACGCTATATTCCAACCGGGGTTTACCGCGAGCGAATAACCGCCGGTAGAGGGAAGCCAGTGAAGGTGGAAACTGACCACATAGACCAGCGTAACACCAAACATGAAATACGGGATCGACGCAAAGGTCAGACTGTCGGGGAGCAGATACCGGAGCCAGCGGGGCGTCCGGTTCCAGCCCATCAATGCACCGATAGTAGTTCCCGTAAAAAACGAAAACAGCGTCGCTACGGAAAGCAACCCGATCGACCAGGGTAGCGCCGGACGGACAAGGTCGTAGGCTCTTGTGGGAAAACGCGACAGCGAATAACCAAAATCAAACCGAGAAAGGTTTTCCCAATATCTGAGATACTGTACCCATAGCGGCGCATCCAACCCAAACCGGGCTTTCCACGCCGCGATCATCTGGTCGGCGTTTTCCACATAGCCCAGATCCAGCGAAAGACGGGTGATCATCGACGTAACCGGATCGCCGGGAGCCAGACGAGGAATAAAAAAGATAAGCGTCGCCCCCAGCCATACGGTCAGCAGACACACCAGAAAACGCTGTATGATATAGGTGGCGGTCAGGTTTCCCATGGGCATTTCGTTTCGGAACGATTTGTAGAGACGCAAAATCTTGCGTCTCTACAAATCCTGGCGTCGGCGTATGGCCCCACCGGAACCTGCGACGCAGCGCAATCCGGCATCCAACCGTTGTGGTGAACCGTTATTTCCCTACAGCGACCAGTTCGGGAAGAATGCCTACACAACTGGGACACCAAGTGACCGGACGCTGGTAGTAGTTGTCTTTTGTCGGCCAGTTGGTCCAATAGCTCGTGTTAAACGGCACTAATTTTTTGGATTGCGCCGTGGGGATCACGGGAAGTTCCTCATAGTATATCTGCAAGGCTCTGGCCGTCAGCGCGAGCAGTTCGGGGTCGTCCCACGACAGACTGCTGATCCGGTCCACGATCTCGGTGTATTCGGCGTTGTGCCAGCGAAAAGCGTTGGCATGGGGAAGCCGCGCCCGTTCGCCCATGGGCGCGACCGTATCGGCGCGCAACTGCCGCAGCGTGTTCCACTGTTCGACCGTCTAGCCGCAAAGCTGCCACCCGCTCTGCGTTTCGTAGTTGCCCGTAGCGAGATTTTCTCCCCATGTCCCGCCTTCCAGTTTTACTTTTACCGCGTTGATCCCGAAACGCTGCAACTGTTCGCCGTACACGTCCGCAATACGCTCCAACTCGGTGATCCCCTCGACCACTTGAATTTCCAGTCCCAGTTCCTTTCCGTCCCTTGTCCAATATCTACCGGTTTTTACATAACCTTTGGTCTTTAGCGTCTCTGCCGCTTTATCAAGACGGGGTTGGGAAAGTCGAGCTATGATTTCGGGTGGAATCAGATCGGTAAACCGTTGAAGCGCCGGATAAAGCGGCCAAGGATATGGCCCCATCACCGACGTGCCTTCATAGGCGATGTCGATGATCTGTCGGCGATCCATCACATCGCTTAGCATCCAGCGCATGTCTCTGTCGTTCGACGGCTCCCGTGCATTGTTGATGGACAGGTTGCGCGCACACGGGTCGGGCCATACATACGGCTTTTCCTTTTGAAAAGCGATCCACGCCGGGTTGCGGGTGGTCAATGCTTCAAACGCGCCGAGCGTAATGTCGTCCATCGTGTCGAAATCGTTGTCGATACCTGTGGCAAGCCTTATTTCCTCGGTTCCGGCAAAGGCGATGATGATTTTTTTGGGTTCCGGCAGCTTTTTCAGACCCGTCTTTGTCGCCCACCAACCATCGTGACGCACCCAGATAGTCTCGTTAGGCGTGACCTTGTAGAGCAGATACGGCCCCGTGCCCATCGGAAGCCCTCGGGCAAGATCGATATTTTTGAACATAACCGGATCGGCTACCCGCTCCCAGACGTGTTTCGGGACAAACACATCCACCCCGCACAGGTTGTCGGAGAAACGCTCCAACTTAAACCGGACATTGGGTTTGTTGAGATGGTAAACGACAGTCAGATCGTCGATTTTCTCCACCGACCGAACCCATTCCTTGTAGGCAAAGTGTTGTCCGAGGGTTTCGTGTTTTATCTGAAGCTGGACGGAAAAAACGATATCGGTGGCGGTAAAAGGCGTGCCGTCGTGCCAGGTAATGCCGGGCCGCAGACGGACGGTCCACACCGTAAAGTCTTGGTTGGGGGTGATGGATTCGGCCATCCAGTTTTCGATTTGGCCGGTTCCATAGTTGAGCAGGGCAAGCGGATCGGAAAACTGGCCGAATCCCCACCCCGTGGCGTTGCCGGGGACATAGGGGTTCCAGTTGTCGCTACTCTGGAGACGCCCGGCCCGGTCGATGATAAGGGTTTCGGCACGGGGCGCGTTAAAGTATGCCGTCAGCTTTTCGGCTTCGGGTCCCTGCGCCGGGCGGATTTTTTCGATATCGCTTCCACAGGCCGACGACAAACAGCAAAGCGCAAAGCCATACGGCCCCCCAGACAGGAAAGCGCATGACGACTCCGGAACAACACTATTTAAGCTGTTTGTAGAACTCCCGGAATTTGCGTTCCGAGACTGTTTTTTCTTCGGCGGTCATGGCCTTGAAAAACGGGCATTCGTTGGCAAAGGTCGGTGGGATGGCCCCTTTTTTGTTTACTTTGTACCGGATGGCCTTGTAGGTGTATATTTCGCAAGTAACCTCGCTTGCGCTAAAATCCGGCAGTACATGGACACAGTCAAAACAGGTCCGCCGCTGATCCGCAAGATGACCTCCGGTGCGATTGTGCATGATCGACTTGAGCTTGCTCATTTCGCCCTCCTGCCCTGTGTTTCGCTTCCTGTATGCCGATTGAGACGAGAGTGACAATATCCCTCGAACACCCGTCTTGTCAAGACGATAACCGAACGTGGCGAGTGCCTTGACCCCACCACTCGTCTGTTCTATATTCTCAAAAGGAAATCAATACAACATCCAACATCCAACATCCCAAATGAGTATCGCCCAACCGCGCCACACAGAACGGCGCAAACGTGTCTGACGCCAAAGGGCCATCTTATATTCGGTTGTTGCGCCGGAATGGCAACTACCGTCAATTATGGCTGTCTCAGGCCGTTTCGAACACGGGCGACTGGTTTAGCAGCATCGCTGTACTCGGACTTACGCTCGAACTGACAAATTCCGGTCTTATGCTCAGCCTGATGTCGCTGTGTCAGATGCTGCCATCGTTTCTCATGGCGCCTGTCGCGGGTGTCGTGGCAGATCGCTTCGACCGGAAAAAGGTAATGATCCTATCGGATCTTTTTCGAGCGGCCGCGGCCACAGGGTTTCTGTTTGCCGTCACCGTAGAAGACCTTTGGATCGTTTTTCTAAGCGCTGCTTTTCTATCGGGTCTTTCTCCCTTTTTCGACGCGGCGAAAAACGCGGCGTTGCCCGACATTGCGCGTGACGAGGAACTACTGACGGCCAACGCCCTGTCCAGCGCGACGTGGGGTCTCATGCTGACCATCGGCTCGGCGCTCGGTGGGTTGGTGGCCGCCGGTTTCGGACGCGAAGCGGCGTTTCAAGCGAATGCGCTGAGTTTTCTTATCTCCGCCTTTTTCGTGTTGC
>Ga0194131_10003877_pt1 | contig 23121 bp, 25 predicted proteins | sample TA2KigO120mmetaG_FD_148631 | JGI IMG/M metagenome (GOLD analysis project Ga0194131, IMG submission 148631) | Freshwater microbial communities from Lake Tanganyika, Tanzania - TA2015053 Kigoma Offshore 120m | ecosystem: Environmental > Aquatic > Freshwater > Lake | place: Tanzania: Lake... | reverse complement strand
CCCTCAGACCCGCGCGCCTGCTCGAAATGGCCATCTCCGTCTGAGAGCATCATCACTTAGCGCGAATTGAGCCTTTTGTTAACGGCTTGCGCATTCGCGGCCCTTTTGCTTTTTGAAGCAGTCCTGCCCGGGCTCAGACTTCACCCAACACCGAAACGGTGATGGTGGCCACGACGTCGCTGTGCAGGGCGATCTGCACGTGGGCGTCGCCGATCGTCTTGAGCGGCCCCTGCGGCATGCGGATGTCGGCCTTTTCCACCTCGATCCCCTGGGCCGCCAGCGCCTCGGAGATGTCGAAGTTGGTGACCGAGCCGAACAGGCGGCCGTCCACCCCCGCCTTGCGGGTGATCTGCACCATGAGGCCTTCCAGCCTGGCGGCCTTTTCCTGGGCCCCGGCCAGCTTGTCGGCCTGCTGGCGCTCCAGATCCGCACGGCGCTTCTCGAACTCGGCGAGGTTTTCCGGCGTGACGCGCTTGGCCTTGCCCTGCGGGATGAGGAAGTTGCGCGCGAAGCCGTCGCGCACCTTGACGACGTCGCCGAGGTTGCCGAGGTTGACCACCTTTTCCATCAGAATCACTTGCATGGTCGTTCCCCTTGTCAGTGCAGGTCGGTGTAGGGCATGAGCGCCAGGTAGCGCGCACGCTTGATGGCGGTCGACAGCTGGCGCTGGTAGCCGGTCCTGGTCCCGGTGATGCGCGCCGGCATGATCTTGCCGTTCTCGGTGATGAAATCCTTGAGGATGTCGATGTCCTTGTAATCGATCTCCTCGATCTTCTCGGCGGTGAAGCGGCAGAACTTGCGCCGCTTGAACATGCCGCGCGAACCCTTGTCGTCCTTGCGCTTCTTCGCGTCCTTGCCGCCCTTCGGTTTGAATGCCATGGTTCTATCCTTCCTTAAATTCGATTTGTTCAACGTGCAGCACCGGCTGCTTCGATTTCGCGCTTTTCGCGGCGAGAAAGCCGGTCAGCGTCACTTCCTCTCCGGGCCGGGCGCCCTGCATCAGCTGGGCGTTCTGCCCCAGTGCCACGGCCGGGAGTTCGCATTCGACCTTGCGCGCCAGTCCGGCTTCGATCTGCTCCGAGGCGTGTCCGATCCTGAAATTCAGCACCGGTACGCCGGCCGGGGTGTGGCGCAGCAGCGCCAGCTCGATGATGCTCCCCGCGATCGTCAGCCGATTCTCCGGCGTGGTCACATCAGGCCGCGGGCTGCTCGACCGGCTTGGCCGCCTCGGCGCCCGGCGTCAGCGACTTGGCCTTCTCCTCCTTCATCATCGGGGAGGGCGTCGTCACGGCGCGGCGCATCTTGATGGTCAGGTGGCGCAGCACGGCGTCGTTGAACTTGAACGCGTGCTCCAGCTCGGCGAGAGTCTCGCCGTCGCACTCGATGTTCATGAGCACGTAGTGGGCCTTGTGCACCTTCTCGATCGGGTAGGCCAGTTGGCGGCGGCCCCAGTCCTCGAGGCGGTGGATCTGGCCGGCGCGGCCGGTGACGAGCCCCTTGTAGCGCTCGATCATCGCGGGCACCTGCTCGCTCTGGTCCGGATGGACGATGAATACGATTTCGTAATGGCGCATGCAATCTCCTTCTGGGTTATACCCCCCGCCATGCGTTGCGGTGGAGCAAGGTTTGAAAAGGGCGAGATTCTATAGCCTCGCCCGAGGAAAATCAAGTGCTTGTATGGGGCAAACCTCTCTGCCGCCGCGCCTCGAAGAGGCAGATGCCGCTGGCGACCGAGACGTTCAGGCTTTCCACGCTGCCATGCATGGGAATCCGCACCAGAGCGTCGCAGGTCTCCCGCGTCAGGCGCCTGAGGCCACTGCCCTCGGCGCCCAGCACCAGTGCCAGCGGCTGCCTGAGGTCTACACCGTAGAGATCGCCTTGCGCCTCGGCGTCGGCGCCCACCGTCCACACTCCCCGTTCCTGCATCTCGCGCAGCGCCCGCGCCAGGTTGGTGACGGTGACATAGGGCACGGTATCGGCGGCGCCGCAGGCCACCTTGACGGCCGTGGCGTTCAGCCCCACTGCCCGATCCTTGGGCGCCACCACGGCATGGGCGCCGGCGGCATCCGCCACGCGCAGGCAGGCGCCGAGATTGTGCGGATCCTGCACGCCGTCGAGCACCAGCAGCAGGGCCGGCTCGGCCAGGGTATCGAGCACGTCGTCCAGGGTGACGTGGCGCTGCGTCGCGTCGACGCGCGCCACCACACCCTGATGGCGTGCGCCCGGACCGCCGGCCATGCCGTCGAGCCGCGCCGGCTCGGTTGAAATCACGCGCACCCCCTGCGCTTCGGCCAGCTTGACCAGGTCGCGCGTGCGGCCATCCTGCCGTCCGGCGGCAAGGTAGATCTCCTGCACGCTGCCGGCGCTCTGGCGCAGGCGGGCATTCACGGCGTGAAAGCCGTAGATGAAGCGCGTGTCAGCCACGGCGCCGGCCCTTCCCGCCCTCCTCGCCCGCCTCGGCGAGGCGGAAATCGATCTTGCTGCTTTCCATGTCCACCCGCACGAGCTGCACGCGCACGCGGTCGGCCAGGCGGAAGCGTTTGCCGGTGCGCTCGCCTACGAGCTGATGCTTGGCGTCGTCGTAGTGGAAGTAGTCGCTGCCGAGGTCGGAGATGTGCACCAGGCCCTCGACGAAGACATCGTCGAGCGCAACGAAGATGCCGAAGGAGGTGACGGCGGATACGCTGCCGGCGAACTCCTCGCCGATGCGGTCCTGCATGTAATAGCACTTCAGCCAGGATTCGACGTCTCGCGTCGCCTCGTCGGCGCGCCGCTCGGTCTGCGAGCAGTGGATGCCGATCTCGTCCCACTTGCCCGGCCGGTACTTCCCGCCCTGCAGCACGGCCTTGATGGCGCGATGGATGAGCAGATCCGGATAGCGGCGGATGGGCGAGGTGAAATGGGTGTACGACTCGTAGGCAAGGCCGAAGTGGCCGACGTTGTCCGGGCTGTACACCGCCTGCTGCAGGGAGCGCAGCATGACGGTCTGCAGCAGCTGCAAATCGGGTCGGCCTTTCACCTTCTCCAGCAGCCGGGCGTAGTCCTTGGCATGCGGCTCCTCGCCGCCGGTGAGCTGCAGGCCGAACTCCTTGAGAAACTTGCGCAGCTTTTCCAGTTTCTCCGGCGTCGGCCCCTCGTGGATGCGGTAGAGCGCGGCGTGCTCGTTCTCGTGCAGGAAGTCCGAGGCGCAGACATTGGCCGCCAGCATGCATTCCTCGATGATGCGGTGGGCGTCGTTGCGGCTGACCGGGACGATGCGCGCGATCTTGCCCTGCTCGTCGAAGATCATCTGCGTTTCGACCGTCTCGAAGTCGATGGCGCCGCGCGCCCAGCGCGCCTTCACCAGCACGCGGTAGAGGGCATCCAGGCTCCTCAGCAGCGGCAGCAGTTCCGCGCGCCGTTCCGCGGCGGCTGACTTTTCCTCGTAGAGCGCCTCGGCCACCTCGGTGTAGGTGAGGCGCGCGTGGGAGAACATCACCGCCGGATAGAAGCGGTAGCGCTTGATGGCGCCGTTGGCGGCGATCGCCATGTCGCACACCATGCACAGGCGCTCGACCTGCGGATTGAGAGAGCACAGTCCGTTGGAGAGCTTCTCCGGCAGCATCGGGATGACGCGGCGCGGGAAGTACACCGAGTTGCCACGTTCGACAGCATCGTGGTCGAGCCCGCCGCCCGCCCCGACGTAGTGGCTGACGTCGGCGATGGCGACGACCAAGCGGAAGCCGCCCTTGCCGTCCTTGCCCTGGCGCTCGCAATACACGGCGTCGTCGAAGTCCTTCGCCGTCTCGCCGTCGATGGTCACCAGCGGCAGGGCGCGGATGTCCTCGCGCACGCCGCCTTCCCACTTCCAGTCGGCCTTGCGCACCGCCTCCGGCAGCTTCTTCGTTTCGCCCAGGGCCTCCTTCGAGAACTCAAAGGGCAGTTCGTGCTTCCTCAGCGCGATCTCGATCTCCATGCCGGGGTCGGCATAGTTGCCGAGCACCTCGACCACCTTGCCGATCGGCTGGGCGTGCTTGGAGGGCTGCTCGATGATCTCGGCCACCACCACCTGCCCCGCCTTCGGCCGCTTGCCGCCCGGCGCAACGAGGATGTCCTGGCTGATGCGGCGGTTCTCCGCCACGACGAAGAGCACGCCGTGCTCGTTGTGCACGCGGCCGACGACGCGATGATTGGCGCGCTCGAGCACCTCGACGATCTTGCCCTCCGGCCGTCCGCGGCGGTCCATGCCGACGATGCGCGCCATGACGCGGTCGCCGTGCAGCACCTTGTCCATTTCCTTCGGGCCGAGGAAGAGATCGGGGCCCTCGTCGTCGCGCACGAGGAAGCCGTAGCCGTCCGGATGGCCCTCGACGCGTCCTCGCAGCAGGTCGGCCTTGTCCGGAATCAGCCAGTCGCCGCGACGGTTCTGCATGAGCTGGCCGTCGCGCTGCATGGCGCCGAGCCGGCGCTGGAAGGCGTCGAACTCATGCTCGCGGACGTCGAGCAGCCCGGCCAGCGACTCGAAGGAGAGCGGCACGCCGCGCTCGGCCAGGGTCGACAGCACGTACTCGCGGCTCGGCAGCGGATGCTCGTACTTTTCCGCCTCGCGTTCGTAGTGCGGATCGCTCTTGCGCTTGCGGCTGGGTTTGTTTGACAAAACGCTTCTTTCCTTTAAAATTGCGCCCTCTTTGCCCAGATGGCGGAATTGGTAGACGCACTAGGTTCAGGTCCTAGCGGTGGCAACACTGTGGAGGTTCGAGTCCTCTTCTGGGCACCAGGTTTCAAGCAAAAAGCCGGTCAGCGACCGGCTTTTTTTATTTCGCCCGTCACTTGAACGGGTGTCTCAGCACGATGGTTTCCTCGCGATCCGGGCCGGTCGAGATCATGTCCACCGGCACGCCGCAGAGCGCCTCCATGCGCTTGAGATAATCCTGCGCCGCCTTCGGCAGCGCCGCGAAGCTCTTCACGCCGACGGTGCTTTCCTTCCAGCCCGGCAGCGACTCGTACACCGGCTCGCAGCGCTCGAGGTCGTCCGCGCCCACCGGCAGGATGTCGGAAAGACGACCGTCGATGCGGTAGCCGGTGCATATCTTCATTTCCTCGAGCCCGTCGAGCACGTCGAGCTTGGTCACGCACAGACCGGAGACGCCGTTGATCTGGATCGATCGCTTGAGCGCCGCGGCATCGAACCAGCCGCAGCGGCGCGCGCGCCCCGTCGTGGCGCCGAACTCGTGGCCGCGCGTGGCCATGTGCTTGCCGATCGGGTCGAGCTTGTCCACGGCATCGTAGAGCTCGGTCGGGAACGGCCCGCCGCCGACGCGCGTGGTGTAGGCCTTGGTGATGCCGAGCACGTAGTGCAGCATGCCCGGGCCGACGCCGGCGCCGGCCGCCGCCGCCCCGGCGATGCAGTTCGACGAGGTGACATAGGGGAAGGTGCCGTGGTCGATGTCGAGCAGCGTGCCCTGCGCGCCCTCGAAGAGCAGGTTGGCGCCGGCCTTGTGCGCGTCGTAGAGCGCGCGCGGCACGTCGGCGATCATGCGCGTAAGGCGCGGCGCCACGGCCATGGCGCCTTCCAGCACGCGCTGGAAGTCGACCGCCTCTGCACCCAGATAATTCTTCAGCACGTAGTTGTGATAGTCGAGGATCTCAGCCAGTTTCTCGGCGAAGCGCTTCGGCCGCAGCAGGTCCTGCACGCGCAGGCCGCGCCGCGCCACCTTGTCCTCGTAGGCCGGGCCGATGCCGCGGCCGGTGGTGCCGATCTTCTTGGCGCCCTTGGCCGCCTCGCGTGCCACGTCGAGCGCCTGGTGGTAGGGCAGGATGAGCGGACAGGCTTCGGAAATCTTCAGGCGCGCCTCGGCCTCGACGCCGGCCGCCTTGAGCTCGTCTAGTTCGTGAATCAGGGCATCGGGCGAGAGCACCACGCCGTTGCCGATGTAGCAGGTCACCCCCTCGCGCAGGATGCCCGAGGGCACCAGATGCAGCACGGTCTTCTTGCCGCCGATGACCAGCGTGTGGCCGGCGTTGTGGCCGCCCTGGAAGCGCACCACACCCTGGGCGTGGTCGGTGAGCCAGTCGACGACCTTGCCCTTGCCCTCGTCACCCCACTGGGTGCCGATGACGACGACGTTCTTGGCCATTTCTAGATTTCTCCCTGAGTATTCTCGACAATCCATTTGCCGGCACGCAGCACGAGTTGCCGGTCGCAGCCGGCCTCGTTCCATGTCCCGTCGTGTCCGGGCAGCGCTTCGATGACGATCTGGCCCTCCGCGCGCAGTGCCGACACGGCCTGCGTCAGGGCGGCATCGGTGCCGACGACTGGGGCCAGAATCGCCCGCGCGACGGCTTGTGATCCCTCCAGCGGGCTCAACTCTCGCAGGTCCAGGCTAAAGCCGGTCGCCGGCCGGCCGCGGCCGAAGGCCTTGCCAACCTTGTCGTAGCGACCGCCCAGGGCGATGGCACCGGGGTGCCCGGCACAGTAGGCGGCGAATACGACGCCGCTGTGATAGTGGTAGCCGCGCAGGTCGGCGAGATCGAAGCTCACCGGCAGGTCGGGCAACGCCGCCGCCAGCTGTTTCAGGTCGTCCACCGCCTGGGCGATATCGCCATCGTCGGGCAGCAGGCGCAGTACGCGCTCCAGCGCCTCCGCGCCGCCGTAGCATTCGGGCAGCGCCAGCAGAGCCGAGCGAACGGGCTCGGGCACCGCCTGCACAAGAGCGCGCAGTTCGGGCAGATCCTTTGCCTGCAGCACGGCGAACAGTTCCTGCTCCAGTTCCGCCTCAAGGCCGCCGCGCGCGGAGAGGGCGCGGAACACGCCGACATGGCCGAGGTCGATGCGCGAGGCGCGCACGCCGGCCAGCTCGAGCGCGCGCGCCAGCAGGCGGATAATCTCCACGTCCGCCTCGATGCCGGCGTGGCCATAGAGCTCGGCGCCGATCTGCAGCGGTTCGCGCGTGGCGGTAAGACCCGCCGGCAGGGTGTGGAGCACGCTGCCGCAATAGCACAGGCGCGCCACGCCCTTGCGGTTGAGCAGGTGGGCGTCGATGCGTGCCACCTGCGGCGTGATGTCGGCGCGGATGCCCATGCTGCGGCCGGAGAGCTGGTCCACCAGCTTGAAGGTGCGCAGGTCCATGTCGCGCCCGCTGCCGGTGAGCAGCGACTCGAGATACTCGAGCAGCGGCGGCATGACCAGTTCGTAGCCGTGCAGGGCGAACTCGTCGAGCAGGGCGCGGCGCAGCCGCTCCAGTCGCCGCGCCTCGGGCGGCAGGACATCCTCGATGGATTCGGGCAGGACCCAGCGGCGCATGATCACTTGAGAATGAAAAGCAGCACCGCGCCGACGACGATCGAGGACAGGCCGATGAAGCGGATCTGGCCGTCAGCAAGCTCAGTGATGCGGCGGAAGGCGTCGCGCCAGGCCTTCGGCGCGAGGAACGGCAAGAGCCCTTCGAGCACCAGCATGAGGGCGAATGCCATCAGCAGCGAGGTCCACATCACTTCCCTTTGCCGGCGCTCTTCAGGTACTTGAAGAACTCGGAATTCGGCTCGATGACGAGAACGTCGCTCTTGTTGCGGAAGCTGGCGCGGTAGGCCTCGAGGCTGCGGTAGAAGGCGTAGAACTCGGGATTCTGGCCGAAGGCGCCGGCATAGATGGCCGCCGCCTTCGCGTCGCCCTCGCCCTTCAGGCGCTGCGCGTCGCGGTAAGCCTCGGCGATGATGATCTCGCGCTGACGGTCGGCGTCGGCCTTGATCTTCTCCGCCTCGGCGGCGCCCTTGGAGCGCAACTCGTTGGCCACCCGCTTGCGCTCGGTCTCCATGCGGCGGTAGACCGATTCGGACACTTCCTGCGGCAGGTCGACGCGTTTCAGGCGCACATCGACGATCTGCACGCCGATGGCGCGCGCGTCGGCGTCGGCCTTGGTGCGCACCGCCTCCATGATCTTCTCGCGCTCGCCGGAGACCACGTCATGCACGCTGCGCTTGGAGAATTCGTCGCGCAGGCCGCCGTTCACGGTCTGCGACAGGCGCGTGGCCGCCAGCGACTCGTTGCCCTGCACGGAAATGTAGTACTGCCTAACGTCGATGATGCGCCACTTGACGAAGGCATCGACCAGCACCGGCTTCTTCTCGGAGGTGATGAAGCGCTCCGGCTCGGGTGCGTCGTAGGTCAGGATGCGCTTGTCGAAATAGCGCACGTTCTGGATCATCGGCCACTTGAAATTGAGGCCGGGCTCGGTGATGACGTCCTTGATCTCGCCGAGCTGGAAGACGATGGCGAAGCGGCGCTGATCGACGGTGAAGATCGACATGGCGAGCGCAACCAGCAGCGCAAGCGCCAGGGCGGCAATGAAGGGCAGGTTGCGGCGCATCAGCGGTCCCCCCTTTCGCGCGAACGCAGGGACTCGCGGGCACGCGGCACCGTGCTTTCGATCTGTGGCGGCACTTCCGCAGCGAGGTTGGGCGCCGGCCGCTGCAGCGCGGGCAGCGCGGCCTCCTGCACCACCGGGGCGGCCGCCCCGGCCGACTGCATCAGCTTGTCGAGCGGCAGGTAGAGCAGGTTGCCCTGCCCCTTCGCATCCACCATGATCTTGCTGGTGCTGGACAGCACCTGTTGCACGGTGTCGAGGTACATGCGCTGGCGGGTGACTTCCGGCGCCTTGCTGTACTCGACCAGCACCTGCCTGAAGCGGCTCGCCTCGCCCTCGGCATTCGCCACCACACGGGCCTTGTAGCCGCTGGCCTCCTCCATCAGGCGCGAGGCGGTGCCGCGCGCCTTCGGAATCACGTCGTTGGCGTAGGCCTGGCCTTCATTCACCTGGCGATCGCGGTCCTGGCCGGCCTTGACGGCATCGTCGAAGGCGGCCTGCACCTGCTCGGGCGGCTGCACGTTCTGCAACGACAGCTTGGAGACGACGATCCCCGTCCTGTAGCGGTCGAGGATCTCCTGCATGATCTTGGTCGCCTGGGCGGCGACCTGCTCGCGGCCCTCGTACAGAGCAAAATCCATCTTGCTCTTGCCGACCACCTCGCGCATGGCGGTCTCGGCGGCCTGCAGCACGGCGTCGTCCGGGCTGCGGTTGTTGAAGAGGTATTCCTGCGGGTCCTTCAGATACCACTGCACGGCGAACTGGATGTTGATGATGTTCTCGTCGTCCGTCAGCATCAGGGCTTCCTTCAGCACCCGATTCTTGTCGGAACCGCGGTAGCCCACCTCGACGACGCGCACGTCGGTCAGCTTGACGATCTCGTGGGTCTGGATCGGATAGGGCAGGCGCCAGCGCAGTCCGGGGTCCGTCGACTGCGAGAACTTGCCGAAGGTCAGCACCACGCCGCGCTGGCTGGCATCGACGATGTAGAAGCCGCTCGCCAGCCAGACGATCAGCACCAGCACCACCAGCGCACCGATGCCGCCGCCGAACATCTTGGCGTTCATGGGCGGGCGCGGGGGCGAATCGCCGCCATTGCCCCCGCCGCCCTTCTTGCCAAAGAGGCCGGAAAGGCGGCGGTTGAAATCGCGCCACAGGTCTTCGAGATCGGGCGGCCCCTGGTTGGGCTTGTTGCCCCACTGCGGGTCATTCAGCGACATCAGAATGCCAGTAATCATCGGGTATCGAATGGGTTAGGCGGCGTTCGTGGCCGGGGTTGCGGACTCGGCATGTTGCCGCGCCGTTTCCGCCAGCGCCTGCCGGAGCAGGTCCAGTCCGGCGCCGGTTTTCGCACTGACACGGACGCGCAGGATTCTACCATAGGCGTCCCGTTCGACCGCCGCGTCGGCCGCCGTGGCGTCGATCTTGTTCCAGACGAGGATCTGCGGCACCTGTGCGGCGCCGATTTCCTCCAGCACGCCGTTGACCGCCCCGACCTGCGCGTCGCGATCGGCGCTGGACGAGTCGACGACATGCAGCAACAGGTCCGCCGCCGCAGTCTCCTCGAGCGTGGCATGGAAGGCCGCCACGAGGGAGTGCGGCAGGTCGCGGATGAAACCGACCGTGTCGGAAAGCACGATCTGTCCCGAGCCTTCGATGTAGAGCCGGCGCGAGGTGGTGTCGAGCGTGGCGAAGAGCTGGTCCGCGGCATAGGCGCCGGCCTTCGTCAGGGCATTGAACAGGGTGGACTTGCCGGCGTTGGTATACCCGACCAGCGAGACGGACAGCAGGTCGCGGCGGTTGCGTGCGCGCCGCCGCACGGCGCGCTGGCGCTCGAGCTGCTTCAGGCGGTCCTTCAGCACCTTGACCCGCCTTCCGAGCAGGCGCCGGTCCGTTTCCAGCTGGGTTTCGCCAGGCCCGCGCAGCCCGATGCCGCCCTTCTGCCGTTCGAGGTGGGTCCAGCCGCGCACCAGGCGGGTGGCCATGTGCTGCAACTGGGCCAGTTCGACCTGCAGCTTGCCCTCGTGGCTCTTGGCGCGCTGGGCGAAGATGTCGAGGATCAGGCTGGCGCGGTCGACGACGCGGCAGCCGAGCTCCTTTTCCAGGTTGCGCTGCTGGGCGGCGGAGAGTTCGTGATTGAATATGGCGATGTCGGCGCCGGCATCGCGAATGGCGTCGGCGACCTCGACCACCTTGCCCTTGCCGGCGAAGAGTGCCGGATCGGGGCGCTCGCGCCGGCCCTGCACCACGGCTACCGTGGTGGCGCCTGCCGAGGCGGCCAGCAGCTTCAGTTCATCGAGGCGCTCGGGGATGTCGCCCTGCCCGAAATCGAGCTGGACGAGCACGGCCTTCTCGCCGCCGCCGGGACGTTCGAACATCAGGAACGGCCGGGGGAACCCCGGCCGGGGAAACGGACCATCAACCCTCGCTGTGCTCGTGCGGGATATTCACCGGACGCGCGGGAACGACGGTCGAGATGGCGTGCTTGTACACCATCTGCGTCACGGTGTTCTTCAGCAGGACGACGTACTGGTCGAAGGATTCGACCTGCCCCTGCAACTTAATGCCGTTCACCAGGTAGATCGACACCGGGATGTGCTCCCGGCGCAGCGTGTTGAGGAACGGGTCTTGTAACAATTGCCCTTTATTGCTCATGGTGTGCCCCACGTAAGAATTGTTTTTTGAAACCGCACTTTACCGGATTTTCCCGGCTGCCGCCAGCAGGAATTACCCACTCGGATCAACGCCCCCTGTCGGCATAGGGATTGCGCGTCGTCCTGAACTCGACCCTGAGCGGGGTGCCCCTGAGCTTGAACGCCTCCATGAAGGTGCGCTCGAGGTAGCGGCGGTAGGCGTCCGGGACGTGGTCCAGGGCATTGCCGTGAATGACGATGATCGGGGGGTTGCTGCCGCCCTGGTGGGCATAGCGCAGCTTGGGCCGGAAGATGCCGTGGCGCGGCGGCGCCTGCTTTTCCACGGCCGCCTGCAGCAGGCGCGTCAGCTTAGGCGTCGGCATCTTCACCATCGAGGCGGCGTAGGCGGCGTCGACCGAGGCCATGAGCGGATTGATGCCCTCCCCTTTCAGGGCGCTGATGTAATGCGCCTGGGCGAAGCCGAGAAAATTGAGCTTGCGCGCCATGTCCGTCTTGATGCGGTCGCGCCGATAGTCGTCTGCGCTGTCCCACTTGTTCACCGCGATCACCATGGCGCGGCCGGCCTCGACGCAGAAGCCGGCGATGTGGGCGTCCTGCTCGGAGATGTCCTGGCTGGCGTCGAGCACCAGCACGACGACATTCGCCTCCTCGATCGACTGCAGCGTCTTGATGACGGAGAACTTCTCGATGGCCTCGAAGACCTTGCCCTTGCGGCGCAGGCCGGCGGTGTCGATCAGGGTGTAGTCCTTGCCCTTGCGACGGAAGGGCACGGCGATGGCGTCGCGCGTGGTGCCGGGCTGGTCGAAGGCGATCACGCGCTCCTCGCCGAGCAGGGCATTGATCAGCGTGGACTTGCCGACATTCGGGCGCCCGACGACGGCGATCCGCGGAGACTGACTTTCCTCCGCCGCCTCCTCGGCTTCGGGGAAGGGCGCCAGGGCCTCCTCGACCAGTTCTCTCACGCCGTCGCCGTGGGCGGCGGAGATGACCAGCGGCTCACCGCAGGCGAGCTCGTGGAATTCCGCGCCGACGATGGCGCGCTCCATGCCCTCGGCCTTGTTCACCGCCAGCAGCAGGGGCCGCCCGCTGCGGCGCAGGCGCTCGGCGATGGCCTTGTCCTGGGCCGTCAGGCCGGCGCGGCCATCGACGACGAAGAGCAGCATGTCAGCCTCGGCGATGGCCGCCTCGGCCTGCAGCGCCATCTCGGCCAGGATGCCCTCCTTCGCCGACGGCTCGAAGCCGCCGGTGTCCACCACCAGGTAGGGGCGCGACCCGACGCGGCCATGGCCGTAGTGGCGGTCGCGCGTCAGTCCCGGGAAATCCGCCACCAGCGCGTCGCGCGAACGGGTCAGGCGGTTGAACAGGGTGGACTTGCCGACGTTGGGCCGGCCGACGATGACCAGCGTCGGTTTCATCACGCCGCTCTTTCGCTCAATTGACCGTCAGTGCGTAGAGGCCGCCGTTGCGCGTCTGCACGAGGAAGCCCCGCTCCAGGCGCTGCGGCTCGGCGGCGATGCCGCTGCTGTCCGTGTTGAAGCGGGCGGCGAAGGTTCCGGTCTCCCGGCGCAGCAGGTGCACCACGCCCTGGTAGTCGCCGACGGCGATATGGTTTCCCAATGCGAGCGGGCGGCTCAGCTGGCGCATGAACAATTTGTCCTGCTTCCACAGCGTGGCGCCATTGACCCTGTCCAGCGCATGCACCGCGCCCTTGTCGTCCGAGACGTAGACGTTGCGCGCGTCGGCATCCAGTCCGGCGGCCGAGGACACGTCGCGAGACCAGAGGTGGTTGCCCGAAGCCAGATCGAAACAGGCCACGCGACCCTGATAGGCCGTGGCGCACACCTCTTTGCCGGCCACGACCGGGGCGCTCGTCACGTCGGATACGCGCTCCAGTTCGGTGGCGCCCTTGGGCAGGGCGACCGTGGCTTCCCAGATCGCCGCGCCGTTGTTCAGGGCGATGGCCACCAGCTTGCCGCCCGGGAAGCCGGCCAGGGCCGCCTTCCCCGCCACGATCACGCCGACGTTGCTGCGCAGGGAAAGCGCCGGCGTGCTGCGCTGGTATACCCACTTGCGCTTGCCATCGGTCGCGTCGAGGCCGAAGATCCGGTTGTCCCCGCTGCGCACCAGCACCAGCCCCTCGGCGATCTGCGGGGCGGCCAGCACTTCCGAGGTGACGCGCGCGGTCCACAGGGACTTGCCGGAACCGTCGAAGGCCAGCACCTCCCCCTTCGGCGTGGCCACCACCACCAGTTGGCCGTCGCTGCCGACGCCACCGGAGATCGGCTTGCCGGCGTTGATGCGCCAGACCTGCCCGCCGTTGTCGAATCGGGCGATCGTGCCATCCTGCGCGGCGGCGTAGACGCTCGACCCCGCCACGGCGGGCGTCAGCACATAGCCTCCGCCGCTGCCGACGCCGGATTGCCAGAGGGTCGCCAGCGTGGCGCTCGGGCTGATCGGCTCCAGTTCGGCCGGCTTGATTTTCGGCGCGCTGGAAAACCAGTTCACGGGGTTCAGCTTCTCCATGGTCGTGCAGCCGGCCAGCAGGGCCGCGACGCAGAGCAGGGGCAGCTTGGACATCACTTGTCTCCGAGCGAGTCGGCCTTCATCTGCAGCAGCTCGCGATACTGCGCATCGCGGCCGGGCATGCCGCCGGCCTGGTCCGCCGCGTCCTGCCTGGCGATCGCGGCCTGATAGGCGGTCTTGGCATCCGCCTTCTTGCCCTGGGCGGCGAGAATGTCCCCCTTCAGCTCGGCATAGCGGGCGGCGAAGGCCTGGCCCGGTTCTTCGGCCAGCAGCTTGAGGGCCTCGTCGGCGGCCTGCTCGTCGAACAGGACATGCGCCAGGCGCAGGCGGGCGAGGTCGCCCAGGTCCTTGTCGCGCGCCTGCCCGACGACCCACTGCAATTGCGCCTTGGCCGTCTTGAGGTCGCCCGCGTCGAACTGGATGCGGGCGGACGTCAGCGCCCCCATGGCGGCGTAGGTCGTGCCGGGATACTTCTCGGCGAGCTCACCGGCGGCTTCGCGCACGCCCTTCGCATCGCGCTCGGCCACCGCCTTCTGCAGGGCCGCATAGACCGCGGAGGCCTCCGCGGCCTGCTTGCGCTGATACCAGTTCCAGCCCTGCCAGCCGGCGACGCCGACGGCGGCGGCCAGCAGCACGGCCGTCACCAGGTTGCCGTACATCTTCCACCAGGTCTTCAGCTCCGAGATCTGTTCCTGCTCTTCCAGGTCATACGTTGCCATCTTCTTCATCCCCAAAAAAGTAATCGCCGATTGCCTCGGCCAGTCGTTCGAGCGGAACGCGGCGCTGCGCCGCGTCCTCGCGCAAGGGTTTCAGGCTGGCGCTGCCTTCGCGCGCCTCGTCGTCGCCGATGATCACGGCGACTTGCGCGCCGGAGGCATCGGCCCGCTTCATCTGCGACTTGAAGCTTCCGCCGCCGCAATGCCACAGCACGTCGAAGCCGGCGCCGCGCAGGTCCTCGGCGGCGCGGAAGGCGGGCGCCAGCGCCTCGGCCCCCTGATGCACCACATACACGTCGGGTTCTGCGCGCGCCGCCTGCACGGCCACGCCGCCCTGCTCCTCGCGCAGCAGGGCGATCAGGCGCTCGACGCCCATGGCAAAGCCGCAGGCCGGCGCCGGCTTGCCGCCGAGCTGCCCGATCAGTCCGTCATAGCGGCCGCCGGCGCAGACGGTGCCCTGGGCGCCGAGCTTGTCGGTGATCCACTCGAAGACGGTCAGGTTGTAGTAATCCAGGCCGCGCACCAGGCGCGGGTTGATGCGATAGGGAACGCCGGCTTCCTTGAGCAGCGCCTGCACCCCGGCGAAATGCTCGAGCGAGGCCTCGCCGAGGAAATCCATCAGCTTCGGCGCCCCTTCGATGAGTTCCTGCAGGTGCGGATTCTTGCTGTCCAGGATGCGCAGGGGGTTGGAGTGCAGCCGCCGCCGGGCATCGGCATCCAGCGCCTCGCGATGGCACTCGAGGTAGGCGATCAGCTCGGCACGGTGGCGCTGCCGCTCCTCCGTGCTGCCCAGCGAATTGATCTCCAGCCGGATGCCGCTGAGCGCCAGCTCGTCCCACAGCCGCGCGCACATGACGATCTGCTCGGCGTCGATGTCCGGGCCGGCATAGCCGAAGGCCTCGACGCCGAACTGGTGGAACTGTCGATAGCGCCCCTTCTGCGGCCTCTCGTGGCGAAACATCGGCCCGGCATACCAGAGGCGTTGTGGACCGGCGTGCAGCAGGCTGTGCTGGAGGACGGCGCGCACGCAGGAGGCCGTGCCTTCCGGCCGCAGCGTGAGCGCCTCGCCGTTGAGGGCGTCGACGAAGGAGTACATCTCCTTCTCGACGATGTCCGTCACCTCGCCGATGGCGCGCGCGAACAGCGGCGTCGGTTCGACGATGGGCATGCGGATCGGGCGATAGCCGTAGGCGCGCAACCAGCCGCGCACGGCATCGTCGAAGCGCTCCCACAGTTCGGCTTCGTCGGGCAGGATGTCGTTCATCCCGCGGATGGCTTGAATCGTCTGGCTCATTGAAGAATCAGGTTGTGGCTCGGCGCGGATATTTCCGCGCCACGTAATCGTCGACGATCGCCTTGAACTCGCGGGCGATGTCGTCCCCTTTCAGCGTGACGGTCTTCTCGCCGTCGACATACACCGGCGCCACCGGCGTCTCCCCCGTGCCGGGCAGGCTGATGCCGATGTTGGCGTGCTTGCTCTCGCCGGGGCCGTTGACCACGCAGCCCATCACGGCGAGGGTCATGTTCTCGACCCCCTCGTACTGCGACCGCCATTCCGGCATGCGCGTCCGCACGTGGGCCTGGATTTCCTGCGCCAGCTCCTGGAATACTGTGCTGGTGGTGCGGCCGCAGCCGGGACAGGCCGCCACCAGCGGCGAGAAGGCACGCAGCCCCATGGTCTGCAGGATTTCCTGGGCCACGACGACCTCCTGCGTTCGGTCGCCGTTGGGCTCCGGCGTCAGCGAGACACGGATGGTGTCGCCGATGCCTTCCTGCAACAGGACCGACAAGGCGGCCGTCGAGGCGACGATGCCCTTCGACCCCATGCCGGCCTCGGTCAGGCCGAGGTGCAGCGGATAATCGCAACGGACGGCCAGTTCGCGATAGACGGCGATCAGGTCCTGCACGCCGCTCACCTTGCAGGAGAGCACGATGGCGTCGCCCGGCAGGCCGAGCTCCTCGGCCTTGGCCGCGCTCTCGAGCGCTGAGGCCACCATCGCCTCGCGCATGATTTCGGTCGCGTCCTTCGGCTGCGGCCGGCGGGCGTTCTCGTCCATGATGCGCGCCAGCAGCGACTGGTCGAGGCTGCCCCAGTTGACGCCGATGCGGACCGGCTTGCCGTGGCGGCAGGCGGCCTCGATCAGTTGCGCGAACTGGTCGTCGCGCCTGGCGCCGCGGCCGACGTTGCCCGGATTGATGCGCAGCTTGTCGAGCGCCTCCGCGCAGGCCGGATGCTCGGCGAGCAGCTTGTGTCCGTTGAAGTGGAAGTCGCCGACCAGCGGCACGGCGACATCCATGGCGAGCAGCCGTTCGCGGATCTTCGGCACCGCCCGGGCCGCCTCCTGCGTGTTCACCGTGATGCGCACGATTTCCGAGCCGGCGCGGGCCAGCTGCGCCACCTGGACGGCGGTCGCCACCTCGTCGGCCGTATCCGTATTCGTCATCGATTGCACGACCACGGGATGTCGGCCCCCGATGGGCACCCCGCCGACCCTCACCAAGCGCGTCTTGCGGCGGGCGGAAAGCCCGGCAGATGTATCAGCCCTGTCCATCGGGTCTATTCGAGCGTAAGCCGCGCCACTTCGACGCGTGTATGGGGCCGCAGGTCGACCGGTTGGTCGTTGTACTGCAGCCGGACATTGGAGGCGTTGCCGACCACAAGCTGGAAGGGCGGCCGCCCTTCGACGACCTGCGTCGTGCCCCTGGCATTCATTTGCGAGAAGACGATGCGTCCGCCGGCTTCCTTCACCTCGACCCAGGAACTGCCATCGAAGCTGAAGACCAGCTGGTGCGCCCCGGACACGGCCGCGGCGGGAGCCGTCTGGAACGCGGCGGGCGGCGGCGCCTCTCCGGCGGCTGGCTCCGCCGCAGGTTGCGGCAGCGGCTGCACGACCTGGGCCACCTCGCTGCGCGGCACGCTCGCCGCATCCGGACTCTTTGCCCCCTTCAGCACCCGGCGGAGATCGACCCAGTCGAAGTACAGGCTCAGCGCCACGGCCAGCATCGCCATGGCAAACAGCATGGCCAGAAGATAGCCCCGGCCGTGCCGCGCGGACGTGGCAGGCATCTTCACCCCGGTATCGACGGGCGCCGTGAGCACTGCCTGGGGCAGCACCTGGTTCTCCTTGAGCGCCGCCATCACGGGCGCGGCATCGACCTTGAGCAGCTTGGCGTAGTTGCGCACGAAGCCGCGAATGAACGTCGCCCCGCTCAGGCGCGAGAAATCCTCGTTCTCGATGGCTTCGATCTGCCGCGGACTGAGCTTGAGCGCCGCCGCCACCTCGGCCACGGACATGCCGCGCGACTCCCTCGCCATGCGCAGCAGCGCGCCGGCGCCGGGTGACCGCCGTTCCTCGACCTCGGTACGCTCGGTCTCGGTCACTCGTATTTCCCCTCCATCAGGGCCTGATACTCGGGAGAGCCGGCGAATTTCCTGCGCAACTGCGAAGCCAGGCTGGCCTCGGCCTGCCGGTCGCCCAGCTTGCGCTCGATGCGCACGCCGAGCCAGAGCGACTCGGCATTCGGCTCGGTGTTGCGCTGCACCTCGCCGAGATACCTCTTTGCCGTAAAATAGTCACCGCGCTTGTAGGCCAGACTGGCCAGATGGAATATCGCCTGGACGTTCGAGCCATCGAAGACCAGGGCGCGCTGGAAATTTTCCTCGGCCAGCTTGTCATCCTTCATGCGCAGGGCGCACAGGCCGGCATTGGTGTAGGGCCGGGTCCGCGTCTTGTAGAGCGGATTGCGCGCCGCCATTGTGAAATAGCCCATCGCTTCCTGCTCCCGCCCGCTCAGACAGAGGAACCATCCGTAATCGTTGGCGATCTGCGGATCGCCAGGAGCCAACTGAATCGCGCGCTCGAAGGAAACCCGCGCCTGGAGCATATCGTTCAACACGATTTGCACCAACCCCATCAGGTTATGGGCCGGCGCGTAGCTGGGATCGATGGCCTGGGCAATGCGCGCTTCCTCGAGGGCGACCGCCACGTTGCCGGCCTGGAGGTACAGGACTCCCAGTTCAGAGTGGGTTTTGGCGCTCTTTTCGGCCACGCCCGCCGGAGCCTGTTCGGATACGGGCACAGTCGCCTGCCCGGTACCCGGACTCGGCCTCCCGGCGCAGGCGGCAAGCAGTGCTACCAGAGGGAAAAGCAGTATGGCTCGTGTCACGATGCGGTCTCCGCGAGGGTGATGATGCGTTTTGCCCGGCGCTGCGTCCGATCGCGCACCTGGCCGGCCAGCTGGCCACAGGCGGCGTCGATGTCTTCTCCCCGGGTCTTGCGCGTCGTCGTGACGATGTGAGCCTGCATCAGGATCTCGGCGAAGCGGCGCACCCGCAGGGCGGGCGAGCGCTTGAATCCGGAAGCCGGAAAGGGGTTGAAGGGAATCAGGTTGAACTTGCAGGGCACGTCGCGCACCAGGCGAAGCAGTTCGCGCGCATGCGCGTCGCTGTCATTGACGCCGTCCAGCATGACGTACTCGAAGGTAATGAAGTCGCGCGGCGATTTCTCCAGATAGCGCCGGCAGGCGGCCATCAACTCGTCGAGCGGATATTTGCGATTGATCGGGACAAGGCGGTCGCGCAGCGCATCGTTCGGCGTGTGCAGCGAAACGGCCAGCGCCACAGGGCATTCGTCGCGCAGCCGGTCCATGGCTGGCACGATACCCGAGGTCGATACCGTCACGCGCCTGCGCGAGAGCCCGTAGGCATTGTCGTCGAGCATCAGGCGCAAGGCGGAAAGCACATTTTCGTAATTCGCCAAAGGCTCCCCCATGCCCATCAGCACGACGTTGCTGATGATGCGCTCCAGGGAAAAGTCAGTCTCTGCAGCACGGCGACCTTGCGCGCCGCCGGGCGCGCGAAAATCCCCCAGCATCTTTTTCGCCCACCAGAGCTGGCCGACGATCTCGCCCGCGGACAGGTTGCGGTTGAAGCCCTGCTTGCCCGTCGAGCAGAAGGCGCAATCGAGGGCACAACCGGCCTGGGTGGAGATGCACAGCGTGCCGCGATTCTCCTCGGGGATGAACACGCATTCGACGGCATTGCCGTTGCCGACATCGAGCAGCCACTTGCGGGTGCCGTCGGCGGCGGTGGCATCGCGCAGCACCTGCGGCAGGCGCACTTCGGCCAAGTCGGCCAGACGCGCCTGCAGGCTCTTCGCGACGTCGCTCATGCGCCCGAAATCGTCCTCCCCGAACTGATGCACCCAGCGCAGCACCTGGCGGGCGCGAAAGGGCTTCTCGCCCAGTTCGGCGAACCAGGCGGCCAGGCCATCGGCATCGAGGTCGAGGAGGTTGAGCTTCATCAGCGCGGGCAGAGTTCCGAGGCGGCGAAGAAGTAGGCGATCTCGACGGCCGCCGTCTCCGGCGCGTCGGAGCCGTGCACGGCGTTGGCGTCGATGCTCTGGGCGAAGTCGGCGCGAATGGTGCCGGCGGCGGCCTTCTTCGGGTCGGTCGCTCCCATCAGGTCGCGGTTCTTGGCGATGGCGCCCTCGCCTTCCAGCACCTGGATCATCACCGGCCCCGAACTCATGAACTCGACCAGATCCTTGAAGAAGGGGCGCTCGCGATGCACGGCGTAGAAGCCCTCGGCTTCCCTGCGCGACAGGTGCTTCATTTTCGCCGCCACGATCTTCAGACCGTTGCTTTCGAAGCGCGAATAAATCTTGCCGATCACATTCTTGGCCACGGCATCGGGTTTGACGATCGACAGGGTGCGTTCAACAGCCATTTATTGCTCCACATTCAAAGAGTTGGAAGAAAAAATCGAAACTTTTGTTTAACGTATTATTTTATCAACAAAAATCCCGCCTGTCCCGTTTCCTCAAGCCCCCGCTCAGGAGTCGTGCCGGCCCAATCCGCGCTTTGCAACAAAGTGTTTCCGGGGTCATCGATCAGCCCCGTCAGCCGTTGGAATCCCTGTCTGATGAAACCCCAAGCAAGCGCATGTCCTCAATCGTGAAATGCCTGCTGCTTGGCCTTGCCCTGCTCGCCGCCAAGCCTGCACTGCCCGCGGAGGAATCCGATCCGCCGGGCCGGGTCGGCCGCGTCAGCCTGGCCACGGAGAACACTCGTCTGCGCATCGGCGACCACGTGGCGCAAGGCGGGACGGCCCTCAACTGGCCGCTGACGACCGGCGCGATCCTGCAGACGGGCAGCGGCGCCCGCAGCGAGGCCCGCATCGGCTCCACGATCCTCCGCATCGACGGCAACAGCGAAATCGAGTTCGTCGAGGTCAGCGACGGGCGCATCTGGCTGCGGCTGCATGGCGGCAGCCTCCTCATGACCCTGAACCATGCCGAACAGGCGGCCGAGACCACCCTGGACACGCCCGACGGAAGATTGCGTTTCGAGGCCCCGGGCATCTACCGCGCCGACGTGGCGGGCGGCACGACGGCTTTCTCGGCCTATGCGGGTGCGGCCGTCGTCGCCGACCTTGGCCTGCCGCTGCACCGCGGCGAACGCGTCCTTCTGTTAGGCGGCGCCAACCGCAACTATCTGCTCGGCGCGGCTGCGCAAGACGCCTTTCGGCAATGGGCCCTGGACCAGGACCAAGTCCATGCGGCACCGCCAAACCGCTATGTTTCGCCTGAAATGACCGGTCAGGAAGCGCTCGACCGCAACGGCACCTGGCATGAAACCGGGGAATACGGAGCCGCCTGGTTCCCCCATGCCGTGCCTGCCGGCTGGGCGCCCTACCGAATGGGCCGCTGGGCGTGGATACCGCCCTGGGGCTGGACCTGGATCGACCAGGCGCCGTGGGGCTTCGCGCCCTTCCATTACGGCCGCTGGGTGCGGATGGGAGGCCGATGGGCCTGGCTGCCGGGGGCCTACGTGGCACGCCCCATCTACGCACCCGCTCTCGTCGCCTGGCTCGGCCAGCCGGGCTGGAATGTGTCCCTGTCCTTGGGCAGCGCCCCCGCCGTTGGCTGGTACCCCCTGGGTCCGCATGAGATCTACTATCCGCATTACCGCAGCAGCGTCCGCCACGTACGGCACCTCAACCGCAGCCACACCCCCCATGCCGAACGGATCGTATCGACGTCCCCGCCGCATGCGGAGCAGGGGCGCACGCATGCGCACCGCCATCGCCATGAAGCCGTCACGGTCGCGCCGAAACAGGCGGTCCGGAGCGCCACACCGGAAACACCGGCCTTCCGTTCCCCCTCGCCCTCCGCTCCGCCATCCGTGCCCCGCGCACAGGGTGATGGCGCAAAGCCGGCTGCGCTACCCGCCGTCACGATCACGGCACCCGCTACCCCGCCGACTCGCCCCAGCGAGCGGGAAAGAACGGTGCCCGAACGCAGCGTTGCCGTTGTGGCCCCGGGCGGCAAACCGCACCATCCCTCCGGCGAGATGCACCGCCATGCCGCGGAACCCCGGCCCACCCCGTTACCCAGGCCGGTCACCGCCGTCCCCGCTCAAGCGCAACCTGCCACCCTGATCGGTGCCGGACGCGAAGCCGTTTCGCACAATGGCCGTAATGCCATGCCGGCAAAGCCTCGGGAAGAGCCGCGGGAAAGGGCGCGGCACAAGCCCGGCCCAGCCGAGCGCTAGTGCCCACCGGCCCAGTCAGGTGGTCGACTACTTGATGAGCGTGACGGGAACGCCTGCCTTGCGCGAAACGTCGCTGGCCACCGATCCAAGCAGAAGATGGGTCAGTGCGGAGCGTCCGTGAGTGCCCATGACGATGCGGTCGATGGCATGCTCGCGGGCGAAGCGCAGAATGGTGTCGGCGACGTGACCCACCGCCACGTGCCAGTGATACCGGATAGCGGCGGTATCCAGTTTCTCCCGCGCAGACTTGAGGGCCTGCAGCCCCTCCTCGCGGTGATAGGCCGCGACATCCTCGGCAGACACGAACATGCGTGCATGGCCGGAATCGACCGGGATCTGGACGTTGAGCAGATGCAGTTCCACCGTTTCTGCCCCGGCACATTCTCCGATCAGATGATCGATGACGCGATCGGAATAGGTCGAGCCGTCGACCGGCACCAGCACCTTAGTCATCGCTTCGCTCCTTGACAGTTGCATCGGACACAATCTCCAACACCGGCCGCAGCGCAGCCTTCCGGCGCGCCAGCCAGGTGCCCACCGCCACGACCAGCAAGGCGCCCGCGGTCGAAGCCACGTACTTCAGCCAGCCGGGCTGGCCTTCGAGATAGGGTTTGACGACGGCGTCGCCCAGCAGCATGTCGCCGGCAATCCAGCCCAGCAGCGCCCCGCCGAGGGTGATGACGACGGGCAGGCGATCCATCAGCTTGAGCACGAACTTGCTGCCCCAGACGACGATGGGAATGCTCACCAGGATGCCGAAGACCACCAGGGTGAGATCGCCCTTGGCGGCGGCCGCCACGGCGATGACGTTGTCCAGGCTCATGACGGCATCGGCGATGACGATGGTGCGGATCGCGCCCATCAGGTGCGTGCTGCCTTCGATGCTGCCGTGCTCGTCGTCGTCTTCCGGCTGCAGCAGCTTGACCCCGATCCACAACAGCAGCGCCCCGCCGACGATCTTCAGGAATGGAATCGCCAAGAGTTGCAGGGCGAAAAAGATCAGGATCACCCGCAGCACGATGGCGCCGACGACGCCCCAGAAGATGCCCTGCTTGCGCTGCTGCTCCGGCAGGCGCCGGCAGGCCAGGGCAATGACGATGGCGTTGTCGCCGCCGAGCAGGATGTCGATGGCGATGATCTGCAGGACGGAAACCCAGAAGGCGGGCTCGAGCGCGGCTTCGAACATGATTGGAGATTACCACAGGCAAAAAAAAGCCCGGCCGGAGCCGGGCGCGATTACCGGGACGATGCCCGCTACATCATACCCAGGGTCTTCGGCAGCCAGGTGGTGATGGTCGGGACGTAGGTGATGATCATGAGGAAGACGAGCAT
>Ga0194131_10003870_pt1 | contig 23142 bp, 20 predicted proteins | sample TA2KigO120mmetaG_FD_148631 | JGI IMG/M metagenome (GOLD analysis project Ga0194131, IMG submission 148631) | Freshwater microbial communities from Lake Tanganyika, Tanzania - TA2015053 Kigoma Offshore 120m | ecosystem: Environmental > Aquatic > Freshwater > Lake | place: Tanzania: Lake... | reverse complement strand
CGTGCACCGTGAGAGTTGCGTTTAAAAGTAAAATTCCCTGCTCCGCCAAGTGTTCTAAATTGCCGTGCGCGGGAATATTTCCGCCGATGTCGTTTTTTATTTCCTTATAAATATTTTGCAAAGAAGGCGGCACCGCAATTTTTTCCGGAACAGAAAAACAAAGCCCGTGCGCCTGTCCAGCGCCGTGATACGGATCCTGACCCAAAATCACGACTTTTACTTTATCAAACGGACATAAATCAAAAGCGCGGAAAATGAAATGCGCCGGCGGATATATTTTTCCTTTCTGATATTCTTTTTTTACAAAATCTTTTAGAGAAACAAAATATTCTTTGTCGAATTCTTCCGCCAACGCGTCTTTCCATCCTTTCTCAATCTGAACACCACCGGCCGGTTTTGAAAACAAAGTCTGCTGGTTTATTACTTTATTATTCATACGTAAAAAGAATAGCACGCAAAAAGATATCCACAATCAGAACCACCAGACTAATGTCATAATGATACAATGTAGCTGTCTATGAGAGCAAAACATTCTTTAAAGTTGCGGGCAATGAGGATGCGCACACAAGGATTAAGTTATAATGAAATCAAGCGTAAAGTACCAGTTGCAAAAAGCACTTTAAGTTTATGGTTAAAGGAAATTCCACTAACAGACGAACACAAGACACGACTTTATACTAAACAAATAAAGATTTTGGAACTTGGATCACAAAGTCAGAAAGTGCGTAGAGAAAGAGAAATACAAAAAATTCTAGAAAATGCAGGTGCAGAAATAACATGCCCACTTTCTACTGATGCGTATCGTTTATTTGGAGCAGCACTGTATTGGGCAGAAGGTACAAAAGGAAATGGTTTAGAAATAACAAATGCTGACCCAAATTTAATATTGTTTATGGTAAGATGGTTCGGGAAAGTATTTGGAATAAACTCAAACACACTAAAAGCACATTTAAATTTATATAGGCAACAAAACGAAATCGAGGTTAAAAGATTTTGGTCTGAGTTATGCGGCATTCCAGTGTGTAACTTTGGAAAAACTTATTTCAAACCAGCAAACAAAGGCTACAAGCACAATAACTTGTATTATGGAACAATCAAAATAAGAGTACCGAAAGGTACAGATATACGATGGCGTTTGTTTGGATGGGTTCAAAAAATCTTAAATGAAATAACTCCACACATTACAAAAACAGAACGGCGATGGGAACGCTTGAAAAAAGTTAGTAGAGCGGTTAATCTGAAATAGGCCGCCCATAGCTTAATTGGTAAAGCACCCGCCTCTTAAGCGGAGGAGTCCAGGTTCGATTCCTGGTGGGCGGATAGCGCTGGGCGGGTGGCGAAATGGCAGACGCGCATGCCTTAGGAGCATGTGGAGAAATCCGTGAGAGTTCAAATCTCTCCCCGCCCATTTGGTAGTAAATGATACAGTTATTTACATTGCGGGGTAGTGTAAAGGTAGCACGTTTGGCTCTGAACCAAAAAATCGGGGTTCGAATCCCTGCCCCGCAGCCCGAATAAAACTTGTGTCAGAATCAGGGAAATTCTGGCGCGCGTGTTTTTTCAGTATGGAAAAGCGGGCGAGAGGGCGGACACGGCGAGGCTTTGCGAGCCGTGGGGCGGAATGGTTGGAGTTGGCACTGAATCAGAGCGTAGAAGTTGGTTTGTATCACCTCGTGCGCGGAGCGTGCGAATCATTCAAGATTTTGTTGGAAAAAGGTTCGGATTTTGTTCAGAAGACACAGCAGTATTTATCCCCACTGGCTATGTTATCTATTTTTATAGGCGTCCATCACTCCAACACACAAACTAGAACACGAGAAGTTCCCAATTCGCACGGACACGGCTATCATTTCCTCAGCCACTTTTTGTTCTCGCCGCTACACCACTTGCGCCATATTTTGCTGCTTGCAAACAATCCAGCGAGAAACGAATTTCCCAGTAGGTGGCCACACTGAGTTATCCGGCGTTGCGCCGGCAGTCTGGCTGTACGGGGTTCCTCGGCTAAGGACGAACCGTATCCTCCGTCTGGTCGCGGATGCGACCGGTACGGACACCTACTGGGATAAATTAGTTTCGGGGTTTTGCGAACGCGCCTTCGGGAAGGCGCGTTTTTTCTATCTCGCGCTGGCGGTGAGATTTGCTATTTAAGCAAAAAAAAAGGAGCTGGTCAGGCTCCTTTGGTTTTGTTTTACGACCTATTGTTGATTAACCCCGCCATCTGGTGATCGACCAGATTACGGTAGGTTTGACACGATTGATAAAGATCTTCGTGTTTACCCTGACCAACAATTCGCCCTTCGTTCATCACGATAATCCGATTAGCGTACCGAATCGTCGAGAAACGATGAGCGATGATGATTGTAGTTCGTCCTTTGGACGCTTCGTTGATCGCGTCCCGAATCTCTGCTTCGACTCCTGCATCCAGCGAACTGGTTGCTTCGTCGAAAATGAGAATAGCGGGGTCCTTGATCAATGCTCTTGCAATCCCAACTCGCTGACGTTCACCGCCAGACAACTTGATTCCACGTTCGCCGATCATGGTATCGAAGCCTTTTTCGAGTTTGTGCGAAAAACGGCTGATCTGGGCAATTTTGGAAATCCGCTCCAATTCACCTATGGTAACATCCTTTGCTCTCCCGTTGAGACCATATAGAATGTTGTCGCGAATGCTCCGATCAAAAAGTGGCACATGTTGTTCCACGATGCCGACTTTCTGTCTGAACTTTTCCAGATCGATCAACCGTAGATCTTGACCGTCGATCAGAATCTGACCAACCGTCGGATCGCTTGAGCGAACCAACAGATTAGCCAGAGTGGTCTTACCGCAACCGGTCTCGCCGACGAATGCGACAGTTTCGCCTGGTTCGATAACCAGCGAGATGTCTTGAAGCGCGGGCTTCGTCGACTTCTCATTGGCTTTAACCGTTTTGAGTTCGTCGTCATCGTCATCATGTATCGAGATGGGCATACGGCTGTTATATGTGAAAGACACACCTCGTACTTCGATCCGACCTTGAATCGGATTGAGTATAACCGGATTCGGAGGGACCTTCACATCGCTTTCCATCGCCAGGAATTCGCAGTACCTACTAATGGAAGTCCACATCTTGATAATCTGTCGGTGAAGATACCCGATTGTCCAAAGGCCATCAAAGGCGTTCGATGACCATGCCCAAAAGACAACAATGGTGCCGACGCTAAATCGGCCATTGTAAACGTAGTAGGCGCCAATCGCCATCACAGCTATCCGCGCAACAATGATGATCATCGAGCGAAGGTAGGCATATGTGATGAATCTGAGCCAGATCGGTTTTGCGAAGCCGACCGTGTCTGCATATTTCTCGTCGGCTTCAGCCCTAGCCTTTTTCTCTTGAGCGTTCACCAACACATGACTTATATGCTGAATGATTTCGTTCCGAAACTTGGATTCCTTGTTCCACATCTTTTCCATCTTCTTCAAATCCTTGCCGAAGAGATGATTCTGCCAAAGCGTCAGACCCGTGAAGATCACGACGGCAGAAAGAACGATAATACCCATAGTCCAGCTCAACCAACAGATGGCTACCGTCATGAGAAGTGCGCGACTCGCAGTTGGCACAATCTCGTAAACAAGCATGAACACCAGTGATGTGAGTGAATGCTGGCCCCGATTGATAATGCTGTATTTCAAACCTGAATGAAGCGTGTTATGCTGACCTACTGAAAGCGCAAGCATACGAGACATCGTGTGATCGCTTGCCGTCTCGTCGATGTTGAACTCTAGCTTGTCGTTCTCGTAGCGTTCCCGTGTGTACTGAATCGCCCAGTGACTAAAGGTAATGATGAACCCAGCCAAAACGATCAGCCAGTAGGTCTGATGCATTGCGACACCTTTAGTGATGTTGTCGATGATCATACCTTGAATGTACGGACTGACCAGCATCAAGGCCTGACCGGCCGAGATCATGGCGAGGACCAATAAGATCCTCCATTTGAATGGGCCAAATATGGTCCACACCTGCTTAACGAACTCTTTTCTTGTTGACAAGTAATACCTCCCGTAGGTTGTAGGTTGTTTTAGTTTTACGTTAAAGATCTGAATCTCCCTATCTATATTACAACATATATTAAGATTATGCAAGTCTTCAAATTCGCTCAATAATACAAGAATTTTGAGAGTTCTGATTTTGTTCAGAAGACACAGCAGTATTTATCCACAATGGTGCGGAATGATGCGCTGTAGAAGTGCTATAATTTTTACAAGTTGATTTTTATAAATTATTAATTAATTTTTATATTTTCATATGGGAAAATTAAATCCTCATAAGACGGGAATGGGGATCGGCGCGTTTTTTGCGGTTATGCACGCAATTTGGTCTTTGCTTGTCGCATCCGGCGCCGCATACTCTCTTATAAATTTTTATTCAAAATTGCACATGGTTGATATGCCGTTTACGATACACGGATTTTCTTTCAGCACAGCAATCGGACTGATAATTGTCACGGCAATAATCGGATATATAATCGGCGGAATATTCGCGTATGTTTGGAATTGGACAATGCGAATGTAAGATAGTAAGACATCTTATATTACTGGCTTTTACTAACACGCTCCGACGCAGCCTTTAGAAACGCAACGAACAACGGATGCGGAGAAAGCGGACGCGATTGAAACTCCGGATGAAATTGTGTTCCCAAGAAAAACGGATGTTTTTTGCGTGGAAGTTCAGCGATTTCCATAAGCACTCCGTCTGGAGAACGGCCTGAAAAAATTAAGCCGGCTTTTTCCAGTTGTTCAACATAATTCGGGTTTACTTCATAGCGGTGTCGATGACGTTCTGAAACATCGCTTTTTCCATACGCTTTCATAGCAATGGTTCCAGGAGCAAGACGCGAGAGATATGCGCCAAGGCGCATCGTTGCGCCAAATTTGCTTTCAGCCATATGTTTTTTCTGTTCGTGCATAATGTCAATAACTGGATGCGCGGTTTCCGGATTTATTTCAGTTGTATTTGCATCAGAAAGTCCAGCGACATTTCTTGCGTATTCAACAACAGCAAGTTGCATTCCATAACAAAGACCAAAATAAGGAATTTTGTGTTCGCGCGCGAATTCTATTGTTTTAATTTTTCCTTCAATTCCGCTCTCGCCGAAACCTCCCGGCACGATTATCCCGTCATATTCCGCAAGAACAGCGGTATTTTTTCCTCCTTTTTCTATTTCTTTCGCGTTCAACCACGACAAAACCGCGCGCTTCCCCACTCTTGCCGCCGCGTGTTTGACCGCTTCTATAACTGAAATATACGCGTCAGAAAGAACAAAATCACCTGTATCAAAATATTTTCCTATTACCGCAATTTTAATTTCATCCTTTGCTGTTTTAGCGCGCGTGACAAATTTCTTCCATTTGTCAAAACCGTCGCGCTTCACGCGCGTCTTCAAACCAAGCGCCGTCAATAAAAGCTGACTTATATTATCTTTTTCAAAATTGAGCGGAACATCGTAAATACTTTCAATATCCGGAGCCGAAATCACGTGAGCGGGTTCGGTGTTGCACCAGACTGCGATCTTTTCCTTTCGTTTCTCGTCCAAAGAAACAGCGGCGCGCGCGACTATAAAATCCGGCTGAATACCATATGAGTTCAAAAGGCGCACTGCGTTTTGCGTCGGTTTCGTTTTCATTTCGCCTATCGTGTTCGGAACAGGCAAATACGAAACCAAAATAAAAATCACGTCGTTTTTGTTTTTCAGCCAAAGCCGTCGAGCTGCTTCCAAAAACATAATGTTCTGGTAGTCGCCAACAGTGCCGCCAACTTCTATCACAGACACATTGGAACCGGAACTTTCTGCGGAACGCTTCAAGCGTATAATAATCTCATCGGGAATGTGAGGCAACGCCTCCACGCACTTTCCTTTGTATCCGAGCGCGCGCTCGCGCTCTATTACCGTCTTGTATATCATACCGCTTGTTAAGTAATCATCATTCCCTAAATCAACGTTCAAAAATCTCTCGTAATTCCCCATATCTTGGTCTGTTTCCAACCCAGAGTTTAAAACAAAAACCTCTCCGTGCTCCGTCGGGTTCATAGTGCCCGCGTCAACATTTAAATAAGGATCAACTTTTACAAGATTTACTTTAAAACCCTTCGACTGCAAAAGCATTCCGATTGAAGCAGTTGTTATTCCTTTTCCAACACCTGACATTACGCCACCGATTACGAAAATATATTTATGATTTCTCTGCCACATGATGCCTACACTTTAAGATATTTTCGCACGGCTAGATAGCTTGACAGCGCGCCAGCTATAAGCCCTGAACCTCCAATTAAAGCCAAAAACTCAAAAAAATTCGTATTGTAATATCTGAATAGATTCATTCCAGAAAAGAACTGTTCTGTAGCGTCGCGTAACCACCATGTAATAGGAAAGAACAACGTTAAAACAAACGCCGCCGCAATAAGCCCGTACAAAATACCTGAAATTACAAAAGGACTGCGGACAAATCTGCTAGTCGCGCCGACAAGTCGCATAACAGCTATTTCATCTTTGGAAATATAAATAATCAGGCGAATCGTGTTGAACGCAATCAGCATTGAAATCACGCCCAAAATAACCGAAATGGAAACGCCGAGCTGTTTTGCAGAAGAAACAAATTTTGAAAGCCGCTCAAACACGATTTTATTGTCTTCAAAGTTCACGCGGTCAACAATAGAAAGTCTTTCAGCGGACAATGCTGTATTGTTTGTAAAAAACTTAGCTATGCTTTCATACTGAGAAGAATCTTTTGCTTGCACTGAAAGAGTCGCGCCAAGCGGGTTGTCGCCAATTTCGTCAAGTGCCTGCAAAATAAGAGTGTCTCCTTGATTGCGCGCGCGAAACGCTTCAAGAGCTTTTTCGCGCGTTGTATATATAACACCAGAAACCTCCGGCAATTTTTCCAGTGCCGACTTAACTTCTAAAATACCGTCTTCAGGCGCGTTCGTCACGAAAGAAACTGTTAAATCAATTTTACTTTCAATTTCCGCAATTGAAGCGTCCAAAAGCGCGAGCATAAACGCAACAGCACCTATTGAAAAAAGTGTTACTGACATAATCAGAACTGCGGAAAGCGAAACGAAACCGTTTCGCAAAAAATAATTTAGACCTGTCCGCAATATTCTTTTTAAATTAGTGAAAAACATTTTACTTGATTTATTTCTATTCTCTCACATTAACAATAACATTGTCATCCGCACGGTTTCCGTCAGAATCAACACAGGCGGCGCGGATTGAGAAAGAGCCGGTTCTGGACAATCTCCCTGCTATCGTCCCGCTTTTCGCAATATCGTTTTTGCTCCACATAGCGCGGCATCTGCTCGCTCCTTCTGAAATCCAACTCACTGCTATCCTACCGCCTTTCTGTATTGAAACTGGTCCATCGCTTCCGTTCACCTTTACATCAAGAGATACGGTGTCGAAGATGTTTTCGGTTTGCACGAAGTCGTTTGACGTTGGTGGCACTGGTGTTGGAGAAGGAACTGTTGTGGACGTTGATGGACTGTTTGTGTCTGGAACCACTTTAATAATCTTTCCCCACGGATTCTTCTGATTAAAACTTTCAATAATAAGATACTTATTTCTGCCTGATATACTGCTCGCTCCTACTACCGCTGTTTGCTTTTGTTCTTGAGGATACGCAAACGCACGTTCAAGCAATGCAAAGAGCGGATAGAACGCGCTCGCCTGCACCCCGTCCTTTACCACCCCGCCCATCTTCGCGCACTCGGGGAAATGCGACTTCGCATCTCCGCCTTTAATCGCCGCAAGAATCCAACCGCAGGAGACGACGTTGAACTGTCGCACCTTGCTCTCGTTCCCCCGCATCAAGCTGTCGCTTGACGGTCGATAAAAGAAAAACTCATCCTTGTTCCCGGTGGTGTATTTCGTAAAAGTACACCCCTTTATGTTGGTTTCCCCGTACAGTTTGCCGCCAAAGCGGTAATCGTAGACGGGCGCCGTTGAGCAGTTAGTCAGAAAAAACTGCCACCAGGGAGCAAAGTCCTCCGTAGCGATATTGACGGCTGTCTCTGCGTCAATCGTGTACGGATACTCATCGGCGAGTTGCGCAAATGTATGTCCTGTTTCGTGCACATACACCCAAGGGGGTTGGCCATCGCCAACGATAGCCCCGCGCACACCTCGCGGGCCAGGCCGAGGGTCGTTGAGGAGCGCAGAACCGCCATCATATTCGTCATCAACCGTAAAAAGCTGAACCCCCTCCCTTCCGCACGCAGAGTCCTCTAGAAAAAGGCCGAGTGCCGAATGGCCGAGTCGTATCTTGTCGGCATCGCTTATGCGCGTGTCGCTACTCTCTCCTCCTTTACCAGCAGGAACGAAACGGGAGGAAAGAAACTCTTTTTCAAAGCGTGAAGCCAAATCCAAAAAGTCATCGTAGGCGCTTCCCTCACGCGTCGTCAAATCCACGAGATAGGAGAAAGCCGACTGATACGCGGCAAAGGGCTCTGTGCTCGCAAACCCATCTAGCCGCACCGTGTCAAAATGAGCAACGCGCTCAGAGGCACCGACACTGCCATCACCGTACTGGCCGACCATTATATGTCTTCCGCTTCCCCAAATCGGAGCACATAAAGAAAATCCCGGTTTTTGGACAGCAGTTTCCGTAGTTCCATTCTTTTTTTTGACTTCAACCTGTATTTCAAGTTTTGGATCGTTACGAGCGACAGCATCCAGTAGCTTCTCAAGTTTTTTCTCTTCCGTGATACCATCTTTCCATCCGGCAAGTTTCCAGTCATACAGAAACGAACCGCTGTCGGTTTTTCTTCCCTGATAGGAAAGCGTTCCAGGTCCGACGAGCGTCTCGTTTGCGAGCTTGATGGACACGGTGAACGGCAAGGTTGTCGGTGGCTCGGTCGAGAACTTCTCCGGCGTCTCCGTGTAGCAGGCGCCAAATGTTGGAACAGCTTCGACGATAAGGTCGTAGATGGGGGTCACCGGAAGGTCGGGGGTGTTGCGCTCCTTCTTCATCTTCTCGTTGAACGCTGGGTCAACGATGACGCCTATGGTTTTTTCATCCACGCCGGTCGGGTATAGAAACACTCCCTTCGGCACACCGCCACTCTTGCAGTCCGCCTCATTGCCGTAGCGCGCGTAGGGTTGTTGCGCCAACGCAACTACTGGAAACAAGAAAATTGATGACAAAGTAAGAATAACAATCTTTTTCATAGTATATACCTTCCTTCGGGGTCATCGCGCACAATTTTACCATGTTCAAGAGTGATTACGCGCTTTCCGAGAGAATCAATCACTCCTTTATTGTGCGTAGTCAAAATAACGGTCGTGCCCAAATCGTTTATTCTCTTCAAAATCTGCACGATGTCGTAAGTATTCACGGGATCCAAGTTTCCGGTCGGCTCGTCAGCTATTAAAATATCTGGTTGATTTACAATCGCGCGCGCTATCGCCACCCGCTGTTTCTCGCCACCTGAAAGTTCATGAGGAAAGTTCCAGATTTTATCTCCCAAGTCCACAAGTTCCAAGGCGTGCGGAACATCGGAGGCTATCTCGTCATCCGTTCTTCCGGCCGCTTCCATCGCGAAAGCGATATTTTCGTAAGCCGTGCGATTTAGCAAAAGCCGATAATCTTGAAACACTGCGCCGATTCGTCTGCGAAAATTATTCATATCCCGCGATGAAAGCGTGTGTATGTCGGTATCTTCAAAAAAAACATTACCTTCTGTTGGATATTCTTCAGCCAAAAGCATTTTGAGAAGCGTCGTCTTTCCAGCGCCTGAATGTCCTACAAGGGAAATAAATTCGCGCGGAGCAACTTTAAATGTTATTCCATCAAGTGCCAAACACCCGTTATATTTTTTTGAAATGCGGTCAAAATGAAGCATGGATAAAATATATTATAATGTATTTTTTTGTTTTGATAAAAGATTAATAAATGACCTGAACATTGAATTAATTTCCGGCGTCTTTTTTGGAGCAGAAAGAAACAACGCTCCAATAACACCTATTGCGCCTACTACGAGTCCACCCGCAATTACCCACACAATTTCCTTTCCTTCCCTTTTCCAAGAACCCGATATATCGCTGAAGATTTCCACTCCACGCGCTTCTAGTCTTTTTACAAGTCCGGCGTTTCCTATTTGAACCAACGAACCGTCAAGAAGTGCCTGCAAACCCAAACCTGGAATTCTCTCAATTTTATCAACTGCAAGAAGCGCGATTCCCCTGTATCTTGCTTCTTCGGAAATCGCGCGGAAAAAAGGATCAGGAAAAAGATATGCCATAGATGCCGCGCACGCTAAAACACTCTCTGCGTCAATTTGTTCAGCCGCGGCTATATCTGTCACACTGTATACCCCCCTCATTCTTTAATTATACACCAAATTACAGGGCACATCCGCTTTCTTCGGAAAGTTTTTTCAAACCCTGTTCTCCGACAAGTTTTTTACCGTCTGGTAAAATCCATGTCGGATACGCCTTAATACCAGCCGCTATACATTTATTTGGGTCGTTAGGACATTCAACATATGGAACATACTTAAAAGAACCGCCAAATGTTTTTTTCTCATTTTGACAATGCGGACACCACGCCGCGCCATACATTGTTATTTTCTTTTCAGCAAGACACTGGGCAAACGCGTCCAAAGCCGGATTAGGTTTCTCGCGTGAAAGATATGCCGTTAAACCAGCCCCGACAAGTAAAATAACTGCTGCAAAAATTACGATGGTTGTATTATTTTTCATCGCAACAATTCGCTAACTTAGCTAATAATGTTTCAAGAGTCCATCCTTTTTCTCCAGCCTCTTTGCTTGCCGATGACAGTGTTTTCGCTGAGATAAGCTTTGCTTTCAGCGCCAAGAAAATTGAATACAGACGATAAGCGTCTTCAAAAAAATCTTTTGCTTTCTCTTTTTGTCCTTCCGCTTGGTATCTGTTTCCGACTTCAATAAGCCTCATAGATGAAGACAGAAGATGTTTTGTCGCGCACCATGTCTCTCCCTCGTGCTTTTCAACAAGTCCGCCCATTAATTTCGTGCGCATTTCGCGAATTTCGCGGCTCGTGTCGTAATAGTCCGCATTTCCGGTTTTCGCGCCAGTAAAAAAGAAATGTTCCTCAAGAGAAATCAGATTCATAACAGCGATGGACAAATCCTCCATCGCGGACAAATCAACTCCGCCGGCTTTTTTAACCGCCGCGACTTTCGCTAAAAACTCCGAAATCTTTTCTTTATTTAATTCACTCATATTAAGATATTAATAGAAAAGTAAAATTATAATACCAAGCGCGATTGCGGCAACTCCTCCCCACAACTTCATCTTTCTGCTCTCATTTTTCTTCCACGCTTGAACTTTCTGCAATATTCTTTCATTACTTGCCGCCAAAAGTATTACAATGAGAGGTGAAATAAATATAAAGTTGTAGAAAATCAGATACAAAAATCCTCGCAGATATGTTTGTGCGTCGTGCAACAAACCAAGAATCATAAGATACGGGCCGCCAGTGCACGGAAACTCAACAAGACCGACAAAACCTCCCAAAATAAACGCGGACGGTATGGATGCCTTTCTCATAAGAGCGGCCATTCCGGTATGCGCCCCGCGCAGTATTTTAAATTTTATCGGAAACGATGGAAATAACTCTCCTATAATGCTAACGACGCCAACGGCAATCACAATAAACGCTCCGAGTCTGGACATAAAATGCGGAGTATTGAAAAAATACAGAGCTTGCATTATGCCTAAACCGATTAAAAGATATGCAATAAAAATCCCGAGAATGTAAAAAAAACCTGTTGCAATTACCTCTATCTTTTGCTTTCCGATTGAAAGCAAAAATCCTATCGTGAGAAGAAGCACGCCGAACGCGCATGGATTTATGCTATCAATTAACGCCGCGGCGCCGACTATGTATGGGTTTATATCCATAATATTAAATGGAGAAATTGCGTACAGAATACAATTCTTCATCCGGTGCCTCAATGGAATCTTCAATCTTGGACTCAATCGGCGCGTCAGCTTGTTTCTTTTCAATTTTTTGAAAACCGGAAAGCAATACCAGCAAATCTTCCGGTGAGAAAAAATCAATGTGAACCTTTCCTCCATCGCCCTGACCGCGTGGTTCAATTGAAACGCGTGTCCCCAATTTTTCACGCAGTTTCTTTTCAATATCAAGAAGTTCCGGCTTCAAATCGCGTTTACGCGCTCGCTCAACCGCAATCTTCCGCGCCTCAAGTTCAACTTCGCGCACGGTAAGTTTGCGTAATTTAATTTCTTCAAACAATGTTTTTTGTTCTTCAGGACGGTCTATTAACATTAAAAGTGGACGCGTATGCCCTTCGTTTATTTCTCCCGCCGAAAGCGCGTTTATCATTATTTCCGGCAAATCAAGCATTCGCAATGTGTTTGTGACATATACGCGGCTTTTCCCAACGCGCACGCCTATTTCATGATGTTTAAATCCGAACTCTTCCGCGAGTCGCTTGAACGCGCGCGCGCGTTCAACTGGATTCAAGTCCTCGCGTTGAAGGTTTTCTATTATGGAAATTTCCAGTTTCTCGCGGTCGTTATTCGCTCCGCTCCTTATCAACACCGGCACTTGAGGTAAGCCTACGATTTTTGACGCTCGCAAGCGCCGTTCGCCGGCGAGAAGCTCATATTCAACGCCAATTCCTCCGTCGTCGCGAACCGTTTCTTTTCTCGTCACGACAAGCGGCTGAAGCACACCGTACGCGCGAATTGATTCCGCAAGATCGTTTAGTTTTTCCTGATCAAACTCGCGGCGCGGCTGAAATGGGTTCGGACTTATTTTGCCCGTTTCTATCCAAAAAACCGCGTTATTTTGAAAATCGGTCTGCATCGCAGAAATTATATCAGAAAAGACAATAGAGTAAAATTGTGTATAATAAACGCGAACGCTGGGGTGGCGGAATTGGCAGACGCACAGGACTCAAAATCCTGCGATGGCGACATCATGAGGGTTCAACTCCCTCCCCCAGCATTTTTAAATTCTTGTTTCTTTAATCATGAATCTTGGATCTAGGGTTCTAGTAATCGTCGGACCGAACGCCATTGGAAAGAGCGCGCTCGCGATTACGCTCGCGCGCAAACTTGACGGAGAAATAATTTCCGCCGATTCGCGGCAAGTTTATCGCGGTCTGAACATCGGCACTGGAAAAATCACAAAAAAAGAAATGCGCGGAGTTCCGCATCACTTGCTTGATGTCGCTGACCCGAGAAAACAATTTTCAGTTTTTGATTATGTGGGGATAGCGCGAAAAAATCTTGAAGAGATTTTTTCGCGCGGGCATATTCCAATAATTTGTGGGGGCACAGGTCTTTACATAGACGCGTTGCTCGGAAATATTACAATTCCAGAGGTGCCGCCAAACCAAACATTGCGAAAAGAATTAGAAAAAAAATCTCCAGAAGAATTATTTGAAATACTTAAAGAACTCGCGCCTGAGCGCGCGGAAAAAATTGACGCGCGCAATCCGCGACGTCTAATTCGCGCTATTGAGATTGCAAAATATCAAAACTCTTTGAGCGGGCACGCCGAAGCGAATATTCCGCGCGACGCGCGCACAATCTGGATCGGCTTAACTCTCCAAGAAAATGAACTAAAAAAGAAAATCACTGTTCGCTTATTCTCACGAATTAGCCGAGGAATGATTGACGAAGTAAAGAAATTACACGCGCGAGGTTTGTCGTGGAAGCGAATGGATGAGCTTGGGCTTGAATATCGTTATATTTCCCATTACCTGCGCGGCAATATTACAAAAGAAGAAATGATTGAAAAATTAAAAAAAGAGAGCTGGAAATACGCGAAGCGCCAATACACATGGTTTAAGCGCAATAAAAATATCCACTGGTTCCAGCCATCGCAAAGAAAAGAGATTTTTTCTCTTTTACGGACGCTTTAGGTATTTTTTCCCTTTCAATTTTTCCGGCAAAAAACTATCTTTTGAATATTTATTGTATCCTTTTCCATAACCAAGTTCCTCCATAAGTTTTGTTGGAGCATTGCGTATTTTTAATGGAACTGGAAGATTTCCCAGCTCGCGCACATCTTTCTGCGCCAGACGCAAAGCATCGTATGACGAACGGTCTTTTTTTGACAAAGCCAGATACGACGCGCCGTGCGCCAAATTTATCGCGCATTCCGGTAAACCGATTTTTTCAACCGCTTCAAAGACTTCGTTTGCGACTACGAGAGCGGTTGATTGCGCCAGTCCGATATCTTCCGAAGCAAAAATCACCATTCTTCGAGCGATAAACTTCGGATCTTCTCCGCCCTCTATCATGCGCGCGAGATAATAAATTGCAGCATCGGCATCACCGGCGCGCATGCTTTTTATAAAAGCGGAAATTGTATCGTAATGTTCGTCTCCTTTTTTATCAAATCGTATAAAAACATGTTCAAAAGTGTTTTTCAAATTGTCTATCGTGATTTTTCCGTAAAGTTGATGTGTGTTCTCAATCGCTGTAATTGCGATGCGCGCGTCTCCATTCGCAAGAGATACCATCCATTCCATTGCGTCTTTCGGTATTTTTATTTTTGTCCGAGAAATTATTTTTTCCAATTCTTTCTCGGACAAACTCTTTAACACAAAAACGCGACATCGCGACAAAAGCGGAGAAATTACTTCAAAACTCGGGTTTTCAGTTGTCGCGCCGATAAGAGAAAGCTTTCCGCTTTCAACAAAAGGCAAAAGAAAATCCTGTTGAGCTTTATTGAATCGGTGAATCTCATCAAGAAACAAGACTTTCGGCCTTTGTTCAAAAATCGTGTATTTCTCTTCGACTATTTTCCTAATATCATCCTTTCCGGCAGAAACAGCAGAAAGCTCGTAAAGGCGCGCATTCAGCGCATGCGCGTAAATCTTCGCCAAAGTTGTTTTGCCTATACCTGGCGGACCCCAAAATATAAAAGAAAAAAGACGCTTGTCTTCAATGGCACGATGGAGCGGCTTTCCTTTTCCTACCAAATGTTCTTGCCCGACAAATTCTTTTAGCGATTTAGGCCTGATTTTTGACGCAAGCGGTTCCATATAAGCCAAGACAGCTTACATCTTTTTTACAATAGTTTCTACTTATCAAGCAGACTACTTTCTAATCACGCCCGCGGCGACAAGCGCATTGTAATGCTTTTTGTTTTTTCTAAATAAATACTCTTGCACTTTTCCACGACCTTTTGCAGAATCAATCCCCTGTTTTTTAACAAAATCTGCAATTTTCTTTTCAGCTAAAGGTATCTCGCTCTCATCTTTCACCATAATTTCCACTTCAAATGTCACAAATCCGAAATCCATTTCATCAAAATCAAGGTGGTATTCACCTTTTTGGTATGTTTCGCGCTTAGTGATTATTGTAGCGAAAGGAAAAATACTGCTTGCCGCCAGAGAATCTTTTATCTGCTTATCTTTATTTAACTTTAACTCTTTAATTATTTCTTTATCACTTTCAAGTTCCGTATACCTGTCTATCGCTTTATCATCCGTTTTAATTCCGATAACTGGGACCTTGAGTTCCCATCTTCCATTGCGCTGACGAAGCCAATAATCTTTGGTGGTTAATGAAAAATCTTTTGAATCAAAATAAACATCTGTTATTTCTCTTTTTCCAAGAAATTTCGCGCCGGAAATGATTTTTTCTTTTTCTCCAACACGCAAATCAAAGTTTTTTTCTATTTCTATCATAATTAATTATGTGCGGTTTTTATGATAACATTGGAGAAGTATAAATTATAAGGGCGATTAGTTAAGTGGTATAATAGCGGTCTCCAAAACCGCGGTCGGGGGTTCGATTCCCTCATCGCCCGTTCGTTTATTTTTTCGCCTCTTTGTGTTTAGTGCGCGATTTGCACCACTTGCAAAACTTCGCAAGCTCTATCTTGCGCTCCACTGTTTTCTTATTTTTCTCGCTCCAGTAATTTATGCGCTTGCACTTCCCGCACGAGAGTTTTATTAATCGGTCTTGTGACATATTTTTAGGTTAGCAAAAAAAAGAAGACCGCGCAAACGCAGAAGCGTTTGCGCGGATTGGATTTGTCATCCCTAATTCCTTTCACGAATCGCCTCAAAGATATGACTTAACGGAAGAATTACGCACAGAAAGAACGTTATAATTGAATATACTGTTGCCAAAAAAGCTGCAACGAACAAACCAACTTTTGCGATTAAGTGTGTCGCCCCAGATGCATCCAAAAAGAGTAGGAAGTATCCGATTGTTCCAGTACACATCGCAATAACGATTAAACACAGGATAAGATAGTCACGAATGTAAGGTAATGATTTTTCTTTCATAACGGTATCTGACGGTTTGTGTTGTTGTTCTAATATTTGATATTAACAAGCAAATAAAAACCGCGCAATGCTCCGCATAAAGCTTCGCATTGCGCGGTCCGTGAAAACTCGGCTAACCCTTTGTGGATACAGCATTGAGAATGGTGTATCCTGGAACCAAAAATACTTTTGGCGTCTTGCCGCTTTGGAACCCGACAGCCTTCACGCCTGTCAAACCTCCAAGCCCAATTCCATAGAATCCAGCAGCGTGCGGCCCAATATCAATTTTCATCGTCAAAACTTTCTTTGTCCCTTTCGGAACTACGACGTAGAGAAAATGAAAAGCAAGGCGGGCAATTCCGTTCTCAAATGGAATCGCCCTATGGTCCAAACCGACAAGTGTTGTGTCGTCGTAAAACGACGGTCGCGAAATGTCAGTGGTCCATCCGGGCAAAGTTACCATAAGAATCGGGAGTTCCTGCAATCTTATATCCTCGCTGGACTGTGTCGCGTCCAAAACAATCTGAAGAGATTGCACTTGCGCAACTCCAGGCTGCACCTCCGCATACTGCGGCGACATCGTGCTGATATTTAACAGTGGTACACGAACAAATCGTGTTGCCATCATGACCGAGCGGTAATACGACACCGCGCTCTCGTATCCATAGGTGACGCCGTACAATCTCCACCTCGCTATGTCTGTTTCAAGAGAGAGAGTACCGCCATGATCAAACGCATAGGTAGTATCTCCTTTGAATAACAGCTTAGTTGTAGTGTTTGGTGGAAAAACAATACTATCTCCTTTTTCACCGCTAAAGAAGAAGGTTGCGACCCGTTCGCTACCTTGTTCTCGTATGCGCGGACCCCATGCGCGAGCAACAAGTGCCCCATTTTGATCCACCACAACAAGGTCGCGTATCCGTGTTGCATCTCCGCCTGTCACATGAAAATCAACGGGGAGATTATACACTTTCAACCCATCAGAGGCACCGACAGCAATTTCAATACTTCCCAAAACCTGATTAGGTCCAGCCGTTATATTTTGATGTCCGTCCACGCGGGATAGCGATTCAATACGACCGATTTGAAGAGATGAATTTGCTGTGTAGCGCGCGCCAGTTATTGGAAACGCGCCAGATACTGTAGTATCCGTCCACACTGCAACTACCTCGGCGGTCATAACAGTTCCCACATACGCCGAATTCATTACTTGACCGCGGTCAACATGAAGCGTTAAGTATTCCGGCTCACCCGCTTTCACCACAAGAGAAAGCGGGATAAAAGTTGTAGTAGCCGTGCCTTGCAGCACAATCCATTCCATGCCCGCAATTTCACCGTCTCCCTTCTGGACCACCAACCTTTCTCCACTCGGTCCAGTTGTTTTGACGCTTATTCCATTCACGCGTTCAGTCGTGTCTGACGAAAGCATAAACTGCATAAACGGCATGCGAGCGCGAAGTGGCGCAAGTCCGCCGTCTGGTTGCCAAACCTTCTCCACATTCATAGCCGCCGTAACAGACACAGCCGCAAAAACAAACATAAACACCGACAGGATTTTTGCTTTCACTTTTTTCCTTCCCACGCCTCTTCGGCGTGTTTCTAACAACGAACTCTTTTGACAAAAAGGCATCAGCTGAAAAGCCGATTTTCAACCTCTTTCTCCGCCTCTCATTATACACAAAAGAGATTTTATGTCAACAGTACACCCGTTTTATAAGCGGGTTCAGGCGCGTGACAACTTCATACCAAGACGAGTCGGTGAGATTTGCTATTCCTTCCACTGAAGTCAAAACAGCGCCGTCGTCCCCTTTTATTATCACTTCATCTCCAATGTGTGGAGTTTTTACATTACTTATATCAATAGTAAGCATATCCATAGAAACGCGACCGAGAACTTTGCATTCTTTTCCGCCAACAATCACTCTACCGACAGAAGAAAGTGAGCGCGGATAGCCATGCCAATAGCCGATTGGAACAATCGCGGTTACGCTATCTTTTTCCAACATTTCAGTAAGGTCATATCCTATCTTGCTTCCTTTTGGTAATTTCTTAATCTCGGAAATTATTGACTTCCAAACAAGCGCGGGTTTTAGAGAAATCTTCCTGTCAAAAAATTCTTTCACTTCAGGCGCTGGCCACAAACCGTATAATCCGATTCCGATTCTCACCATATCAAAATGCGATTCCGGAAAAAGAAGCGTGCCTCCGGTCGCGGTAGCGTGAACGATTGGTTTATGTTTTGCTTTTCTGAAAGCGACAATCCATTTTTCAAACTCTTCAATTTGCATTCGCGTATCTTTAGGAAACGCCGGATTTTTTGCGCTCGCGAAATGCGTGTATAGTCCTTCAAGAGTTAGTTTTGAAGTTGGGAAGTTTTGAAGTCTGGAAATCACCAAAGACATTTTGGGGGACAAAAATCCTTGGCGATGCATTCCAGTATCAACTTTTATGTGAACTTTTAGCGGTTTCTGTGATTTTATTTTTTTTAAAGCATCAAGCGATTCAAAACTGGAAATTGTGAGAGAAATATCGTTTTGCGCGGCCTCTTCAAAAAGCACTGGAATGGTATAACCAAGAACAAGAATTGGAATTTTAATTCCTTCCCTACGCAAAGCCCGCGCTTCCGTCATTGAATCAACCCCCAAAAAATCAGCGCCGAGTTTTTCCATCTCTTTGGAAAAATCAATAATTCCGTGTCCATACGCGTTGCTTTTCACAACGGCCATCAAACGCGTCTTTTTTGATAGAAGTTTTTTGAACACGCTGAAATTGTGTAGGATTGCCTTTTTATTTATCTCAATCCAAGTCCGTAACCCCTTTTCTAGCGCTATTTTAGTCATACGACGCGCATAATAGCACATATTGCGCGGATTTCAGCGGTGTGCTATCTTATATGCACGACACACATGTTAGCGGGCATACTTCCATATATCCAAATATTCCTAGCCGTTGTCTTAATTGCTGGAATCTTATTGCAGCAATCCGCAGCGGGTCTAGGCGGCGCTTTCGGAGACAATTTCAGTTCCGGCTTTCATACAAGGCGCGGCGCGGAAAAATTTTTCTTTATAGGCACGATTATTGTTGCAATACTTTTTTTCCTTTCGGCAATAGCAAACCACCTCATCTAATTTAACAAAGAATCTGTGTTCAATACTCTTTTACAATTTTTCACGCGGCGCGTGACAATTCCCTTTTTCGCTAAAATAGAAACAGCGCGCGCGGCATTTTCCAAAACCGAGAAAGCGGTATTTTGGGTTTTGTGTGCCATTCTTTCCATATCTTCATTATCTCTTGCCGCGCGCGCTTACGGCTTATTTCTGGAAGACACTCCGCGAGAAGGCGGCTCAATTACTGAAGGAATAATCGGAACTCCGCGTTTTATAAATCCTCTTCTTGCAATATCGGATGCCGACCGCGACTTAACCGCTTTAATCTATTCCGGCCTTCTTAAAGCAACACCGGAAGGAACTTTAATTCCAGACATTGCGGAATCATATGAAGTAATAGACGGAGGCCGTTCATATATTTTTAAACTAAAAGACGCGGTGCGTTTTCACGACGGAACGCAGGTAACTCCTGAAGATGTGATTTTTACAGTTCAGAAAGCGCAAGACCCTCTTATTAAAAGCGTTAAGAGAGCAAATTGGGAAGGAGTGTCTGTTGAGAAAATAAACGAACGCGAAATAAAATTCACTCTTAAACAACCGTATGCTCCATTCATAGAAAATGCCACTCTCGGCGTTCTACCTAAACATCTTTGGAAAAACATAGACATTGAAGGATTTCAATTCAGCACATTGAATAATAATCCCGTTGGAACAGGACCTTATAAAATTGAAAAAATAGAAGAAAATGCGTCGCGGATTCCAACAACATACACGCTCTCACGATTTAAAGATTACACACTTGGAAAACCATACATAGAAAAAATCTCAATCAAGTTTTACGGGAATGAAGCCGCGCTGGTAGACGCTTTTTTGAAAGGAAATGTTGAGAGTATAGGCGGAATATCACCGTCCGCGGCATTTTCTCTTGAAGAGAAGAAATTTACGGCAACGCGCGTTCCGCTTCCTCGTATTTTCGGAATATTTTTTAATCAAAACAAATCAAAAATATTAACTGAAAAACCGGTCCGAGAAGCGCTTGCGATGTCAATTGATAAAGAAGGTCTTGTAAAATCAGTGTTGCTTGGATACGGCTCCGTGATAAACGGACCTCTTCCGCCTAATATAGCGAAAATAAATGACGTGGCGCTCGAAACAAAAACGCGGGACGATTTTCTTGCTGATGCTATTAAAATACTTGAAAATGGAAAATGGAAGAAAAATAAAGAAACGGGAATTTTTGAAAAACAACACGGAAAAGAAACCGAGAAATTATCCATTAAACTTTCAACTGCGTCGGTACCCGAATTGCGTTCAGCCGCAGAGTTTGTGGCGACGGAGTGGCGCGCGCTTGGAGCGGAAGTTGAATTGAAATTCTTTGACGCGAGCGATTTAAACCAGATTGTAATACGCCCAAGAGAATATGAAGCTCTGCTATTTGGAGAAATAATCGGCCGAGATCTTGACTTGTTCGCATTCTGGCACTCATCACAGAGAAACGATCCCGGGTTGAATATATCTCTTTATACAAACATCAAAGCAGACCGTCTTTTGGAAGAAGCGCGCTCGGCTAACGATAAACAAAAACTCGACGCCGCGCTCGCTGGTTTTGCAGAAGAAATAAAAAAAGACACTCCGGCTATATTTTTATACGCACCTGACTTTATTTATTTCACACCAGATAAAGTAAAAGAATTGTCACTTGGAAAACTAGCGCTTCCTAGCGAACGATGGAACAATATTTATAAAGCGTTTATAAAAACAGAAAAAATTTTACCTATTTTTATTAAATAACATACTTACTTAATATGAACAGAGAAAAGAGGATCCGCAGTTTTTCTACCGCGCGGCGCGGAAATTCCAATTCTATTTGGCGAACTCCCGCACCGCGAAAAGTTGACATATTTTCAGCATTAAAAAAACCCGTTGTTCAACAAACAACGGGAAGGCCTCCCGCAAAACATGTTAATGTTAATTCAAATACTAGAAGGCCTTTTGCTTCTAATTCAATTAGACACAGAAAAATGGGTGGTATGCGCCGTCCGCATTCGCCAACCAATAGAATGCGCTCGCAACCAACTCTTCCTTCAGCGCCTGTGCCCGCGCTTAAAGACGGAGACATTCGTATAATTCCTCTCGGCGGAGTTGAAGAAGTCGGCAGAAACATGACCGCGATTGAATACAAAGGCGATATTATCGTAATTGATATCGGATTCCAGTTCAGAGACGAGGACACGCCTGGTATTGATTACATTCTCCCGAACGCCACGTATATAGAAGAACGAAAAGAACATGTAAAGGCAGTTTTTATTACTCACGGACACTTGGACCACATTGGTGGAATTCCTTATCTTATGCCACGCATAGGAAACCCTCCTATTTACACGAGACAATTCGGCGCACTGTTGATAAAAAAACGACAGGAAGAATTTCCTCATGTACCACCTCTTGATGTGAAAATTATTGAAGGAGAAGAAACAATCACTATTTCCGAAAATATAAAAATTGAAACATTTCCAATTTCTCACACGATTCCCGACTCAATGGGGTTGGTTATTAAAACTGCCGCCGGCGAAATCGTGTTTATAGAAGATGTGCGCGTGGACAATGTAAAAGGAGTTCCAACAGAAGAAGAGGAGGAGCAATACAAACGTTTTAAAAACAAAGAGGTTCTATTGCTCACGATGGATTCCACTTCAATAGAAAAACCTGGGTTTTCGCTTTCAGAACAGACTGTTGTAAAAAATATTGAAGAAATAATTCGCAATGTAAAGACGCGACTTATCGTCGCTACTTTTGCGTCTCAAGTTGAACGGATTATCGCAATCATAAACATTTGCCGCCAGCTCAACAAAAAAGTCGTGATAGAAGGAAGGAGTATGAAAGTAAACATAGAAATCATTAAACATCTTAAATTAGTGGATACAGATAATGTAATCATTCCAGCGGAAGATATAGGAAATTATCCGTCCGACAGAGTCGTGATGATTGTGACTGGCGCGCAAGGTGAAGAGTTCGCCACGCTTATGCGAATGGCGAATCAATCGCATAAAACAATAAAGATGGAGCCAACAGACACAATTCTCCTTTCTTCCTCAATAATTCCTACAAATTATAAAGCGGTTGTAAAATTGAAAGACAACTTGTATCGCTCTGCTTCAAAAATAATCACCTATCTTGATTCTGATGTTCACGCATCCGGACACGGAAACAGAGACGAGCTTGCGTGGATACACAGGCATATAAATTACCGTTTTTTCATTCCAGTGCACGGAAATCACTTTATGTTGCGCCAACACGCGGAATTGGCGCAAAATCTCGGCGCTCCGAAAGAAAGAGTTGTCGTCCCAGATAATGGTTCGCTTATAGATATAAGCTCTGACGGACAAACAATAAAAGTTCATAAAGAAAAAGCTCCTAATAATCCTGTGATGGTGGATGGATTCGCAATCGGTGGCGTTCAGGAAGTTGTTTTGCGAGACAGACAGATGCTCGCGGAAGACGGGATGTTCGTGATTATCGCTTCCGTAAACGGCGCGAATGGAAAGCTGAAAAAGTCACCGGACATAATCTCGCGCGGATTCGTGTATTTGCGCGAATCGCAGGATTTATTAAATCAAGCACGGCTTATAATAAAAAAGACGGTGGAGGACGGCGCACGTGGAATGCGTCCAATAAACTTTGATTATATAAAGGACTTGGTAACCGACAATGTCTCGCGGTTCTTGTTCCAAAAAACCGCCAAACGCCCAGTTGTAATTCCGGT